>Ga0163162_10002592_pt1 | contig 17126 bp, 17 predicted proteins | sample S55metaG_FD_115310 | JGI IMG/M metagenome (GOLD analysis project Ga0163162, IMG submission 115310) | Switchgrass rhizosphere microbial communities from Kellogg Biological Station, Michigan, USA - S5-5 metaG | ecosystem: Host-associated > Plants > Roots > Rhizosphere > Soil | place: USA...
CGCAAGTTCCTCAAGTACGAACTCGATCGCTATCTGCGCGGACGTTCCGGCGAAGTCGTCGAGGAAATGCCGCTGGCGCTGAACGAGAACCAGGATTACATCCACTACCGCAAGGGCTCGATCGTGATGTATTCGCTGAAGGACTACCTTGGCCAGGCACAGGTCGACAAGACGCTCGCGCGCTACGACCACGACAAGGCATTCCAGCAGGCGCCGTACACGACGACGCGGGAGTTTCTCGACTACCTGCGCGCGGATGCCGGTCCGCAGAATGCCTCGTTGATCACCGACCTGTTCGAGAAGATCACGATCTTCGACGACCGCGTCGCGGGCGTTACCGCGAAGAAGCGCGACGACGGCAGGTACGACGTCACGCTGTCTCTGCACGCCGGCAAGACCTACGTCGACGGCATCGGCAAGGAAACCAAAGCGACGTTCGACGTCCCGGTCGACATCGGCATCTTTGCCAGGTCGCCGGACGGCCAGGAGCAGAACGAAAAAGTCTTGTACCTGGAAAAACGGATGATCGCCGACGGCGACAGCAGCGTGACGGTCACGGTCGACGGCGAACCGTACGAAGCCGGCATCGATCCGTACAACAAACTCGTCGACCGGGTATCGGACGACAACCGCATGCATGTCACATTGCAGTAGGGTGGGCCTCGGCCCACCGTTTGCGCATCAGCGGTTGAGAACGGCGGTCTTGATTGATCGCAACGACAATGGCGCGGTGGGCCAAGGCCCACCCTACCCACCGCGCTCTTTGGGGTTGTGCTTTTTGTCGTGGATCTTCTTGCTCTGATGATTCTCGCGGCCTTGGATCTGGGCCTGCTCGCCGGCACCGACATGGCCATTCGCCGCGGCGTTGGCTTCGTTGCGGTTGATGCGCGCCTGGCCACCTTCGAGATGCCCGGCTTCCTTGTTCGTCAGCGTGCCGTTGTTGATGCCATTGGTGATGCGTTGCTGCTGGTTGGCGTTGCGCTGCGCGTCGGCCTGCAGCCGCTGCGACGACGCGGAGTCAGGATTGCCGGTCACGGCGTTGTGCTTGTCCTGATAAATATCGCGGCTCACGGCATTCTGCTGGCGCGTGATCTGCGCCTTTTCCTGCGGCGTCAGTGCGCCTCCGGATTTCAGGTCTTGCGCCTGCGTGCGATCGAGGCGCTGCTCGTCGCGTTCGAGCTGCCCGGCTTCCTTGCTCGACAACTGGCCGGACTGCAGTCCCTGTTCGATGCGTTCCTGCTGGTTCGCGTCGCGCTGCGCGGCGACCGCGGCGGGTTGTTCCTGGGCGTTGACAGAGACGTAGAGCGCCAGCGACATCGCCACGACGATCAGGCTGCGTTGCATGTGACCTCCTTCGGTCGGCTGACTGGGGTTGCGTAGTGCAATAACGCAACGTCCCGGCCGGCGTTGACATGCACGGCCGAGCGCCGGCTGACCGCGGTCGCCGCCGCGGAATCTTCGGGGTCAGGCTTACTTCGCTTGCGCGGGCAGGGCGGCGCTGGCCGTCGGATTGTTCTGGTTTTCCTTGAGCCAGACCATCGAACCGTGCACGCGCGCATAGCCGCTCGGATGATCGTAGAACACGATTTCCTCGATCGGACCGGGATGGATTTTTCGATAGGTCGACAGGCGCATAGCCGCCATCGCGAAACCGTTCGGCTCGCGCGCGGCGTTGAGGCCGAAGGCGTCGGCCTCCGCCTCCATCTGGCGCACGATCGAGTTCGCCAGGGGCGTGGCCAGCAGGAAAAATATCGAAATGATCGCAACCGCGAACGGCAGCGCCGCCGGATCGCCGCGCTCCTCGATGCCGAGACGACGGCCCCAGCGCGCCAGCGACCAGTCGACCAGCCGGTGCGTGAACCAGAAACCGAGCGTCAGCAGCAGCGACAGATAGATGGCGCCACGCAAACCGTGATTGAGCACGTAGTGACCCATCTCGTGCCCGAGCACGGCCTTGATCTCCGGCAGCGAGGTCTTGTCGAGTAGATTGTCGTTCAGCGCGACGCGCGTCGTGCCGGCGAATCCGGCGACGTTCGCGCTGATGCGCGTCGTCTGGCGCGAGGCATCGAACTCGACGACGTGGTCGGTCGGAATCTGGTTCGCCCGGGCCAGCGACAGCACCGCTTCGCGCACGGCACCTTCGCGCAGCGGCTTGTAGTCGTTGAACAACGGTTCGACATAGACCGGAGCGAACATCATCGAAAACAAAGCGAATACAAAACCGATGGCGCTGGCCCATATCCACCAGCGCGGACCGGTGCGGCGCACGGCGGCATAGACGGCGATCAGCACGAGCGGCACGACGATGACGCTGACCATCAGTCCCTTCAGCTGGTCGCCGAACCAGCCGGCGAAATCCTGCGTTGCCAGCGCGTACTGGTGCTCGCGCACGAAGTCGGCGTAGACCGACCACGGCAGCATCAGGACGAAGAACGCGAGCAGGAACAGCACGGCGTAAATCCACGTGTACAACCACGGCCGGCCGCTGATACGGCGCGCCAGGTCACGCAGTCGGCGCGAAATGCCGCCCCAGAGCAATACCGCGGCCGCGCCCAGCCCATATAGAAATGCAAAAAGCTGCAGCCAGTAGCCGCCTTCGAAATAGGCATCGGAGCTGGCGCGCTGCTCGGGCGACAGCAGGCTCAGGTAGGCTTCGGTCGCGCGGTCGACATCGAAACCCGGACCCGGCCGCGACGCGTCGGGAATCTGCAGGCCGGGCGGCAGGTCGCGCGCGGTCGGCGATGTCGACGGCGCCGCGGCCGCCAGCGCGCAAAGACCCAGCAGCAGCATTGCCAGAACGATCACGTGCTTCATCGCGCCCCCTTTTGTTTCCTGATTTTTCGCCGGAGCGCACATTCGCCGTGCGCCGGCAATCCGTCAAGTGCGCCTGCGGCAAATCGGCACGGCTAAAGATTCGTCTGGATGCCGACGTAGCTGATCAGCGAAGTTTTTTCGTCGAATCCGTTGTGCAGGTCGGTGCCGGCGGACACCAGCAGCGTGTAGCGTTTGGACATTTCCCAGCGCGTGCCGAGGTTCAGCGTCAGTTCGTTGCGTGAGGAATGCGCGTCGCGTTCGTCGTGCAACTCGCCGATTATCTCCAGGCCTTCGGCGACGTCACGACCGATGGCGATGCCGCCGATCCAGCTGTCGCCCTGCTCGGCCGGGCGGAACCAGCGGCCAAGATCGAAATTGACGCCCCAGTCGCCGGATTTGTGCTCGAACTGCAGCGGCATCAGGTAGCTCACGCCGCCGTCGGCCAGCGCCGATCCCGAAACCGGAAAGCGCGATTGCACCTGCGGATAGGTCGAGATCTGCCAGCCGGCATCACCGGCATCGAAGAAGCGCCATTTCACGCCGGCGATGCTATTACCGGAGCCGGACAGGTCGCGTTGCCCGCTGATGCGCTCCAGCTCCCACGGCATCTCGAATTTCAACTGCAACCGCTCGCCGATGCCATAGTTGAAATCCAGCAGCGGCAGTTTGAACGACGTCGTGTCGCCGGCGTGTTCGGACTGGACGGACGTATTGATCTCCCAGCGGCCGTCACCCGGCGTGCCGGGATCGTCTGTCAGCATCGGCGGGCCGCCTTCCGCGTGCGCCGACGTCGCGCCGAGCGCAAGCCAGAGGCAGGCCATTGCCACGATGCAATTGCGGTGATCGATCGTCCCCATGCCCGTCTTCTTCCTCCGGATTCGTAGCTTGCGGCGTCCGCACAACGCCCAACGCGTGGCAACCGCACACGTGGAATCTCCCGTGCACAACCTTAATCGCGGCTATTGACCGTGCCCGCGCGGTCGAGGCCATCTCGATTAGGCGCATGGATATCGCAGCGGCTGCCGCGCCGACGTTGACGCAATCAGCGGCGCGTTGTCCAGTCCTGCAACTGGCGCCAGCGCTCGAGTTTGCGCGCGCGCGGGATCGACGCGTTCGCCGGGCTGGTCGACGGCAAGTCGATCTGCGTGATGCGCGCGTGCAGTGCCGCATCAAGTCGCGGCACTATGTGGCGGCGAAACGATTGCCTGGCCTTGCCGCCGTTCAGCGCGATCGCGCGAATGCCCCGGTGCGAGACCAGCAGGCCCGGGATGTCGTTCGCGACCTCGCTGTCTGGCACGATCGCGCTGTCGAGACTGCCGCGGCGCTCGCAGCGCTCGAGCACGTCCCAGATGCCGATACCGCGGCGATGCAGGCGCGCGATACGCTCGGCATACGCCAGTTCCGGGCCGGCGTCGAACAATTCGCCCATGAACGGCCAGAACAGATTGTGTTTGTGGCCGTAGGACTGGCGCAGTTCGAGCGAGCGCACACTCGGCACCGTGCCGAGGATCAACAGCACGCAATCCGGCGCTATCTGCGGCGGAAAACTCTCCACGCGATGATTGCCTGCCTGTCTCATGGGAAATTTGTATATTTATATTTTATGTATACTATTGATCAAATGTTGCAAATTCGCCGCGTCCAACATGAACGCGCCATAACATCCCATTAACCGCATGCTAAGCGGCATTTCACTACGCCTGAGTATGGTAGACGGTGTTCGCTCGTCACCCGGGTCGGGTCGGACACTCCACCCCCACTCCACAGGAGCACAGGCATGAATCCCGATATCATCCAAGGCAAATGGACCCAGATCAAAGGGTCGCTCAAGGCAAAATGGGGCAAACTCACCGACGACGACCTGAACCGTATGGACGGCAATCATCAGTACCTCGTCGGCAAACTTCAGGAGCGTTACGGCTGGCAGAAGGATCAGGCCGAGCGCGAGATCCGCGAGTTCGAACACAGCCTGGCAAAGAAGGCCGCGTAAAGGGCGCTACGTTCGATCGCAATGGCACAGCAAGCAACGGGTCGCGAGTGCGACCCGTTGTCTTTGGCGCTTCGGCTGATTGGCAGCTGTGCAGCGTCGATTGCGCCTTCAGCCGGCCTTCTTCAGCGCATCCAGATCGGAGAGCACCTGCGCCGAGTTTGCCTTCGGGTCCACATCCTTGTAGTGCTTGGCAATCTTGCCTTGCGGATCGATCAGGAAGGTCTCGCGGCGCGCGTAGGTGAAATTCAGGTGCGTGGCGAGCACACCGTAGGCTTTGGCCGTCGATTGCGTGTTGTCCGACAGCAGGGGGAATGGGACATGATATTTCTCGGCGAACGCCTCGTGCGATTTGATGTCGTCGAGACTGACGCCGAGCACTTCGGCATTCTGCTTGTGCAGCTTCGCGACATCATCGCGGAACGTGCACACTTCGGTCGTGCAACCCGGCGTATCGTCCTTCGGATAGAAGTACAAGACGACCCATTTGCCCTTGTATTGCGCCAGCGTGTGCCAGTTGCCTTTCTGGTCCTGCAATTTGAACTCGGGCGCGGCCTGGCCGTCCTGCGGCCCGGCAGCCTCGTCGGCGGCAAGTACCGCGAGCGGTGCGAGCATCAACAATCCCAACAACATCGACATCACTCGTCGCATAAGTCACCTCCAGTGGATGGTCAGCGGGTGCAGCATACGCTCCGCGCGCGTCGCTGGCGTGAACGCACGGCAGACTGCAGACCGGCACCGCGGAGCTTTTCTTGCGTCCGCGCCAACGATCGCCGCTCCGGCTATGCTTGAGCCAACTGGGAGTCTGCCATGACCCGTCGCTACGTTGCTTCCGACCGCATCGAGGACTACGTGCTGGCGCATGCGCGCGAAAGCAAGGCAGCCAGCCGCCTGCGCGAGGAAACGGCGAAGCTGCCGCAGGCGGGCATGCAGATCGGCGCCGACCAGGCCGTGTTCCTCGCGCTGCTCGTGCGCAGCATCGGCGCCAAGCGTTGTCTCGAGGTCGGCACGTTCACCGGCTACAGCGCGCTGGCGATCGCTTCGGCGCTGCCGATCGAAGGCAGGCTCGTGTGCTGCGACATCAACGCGGATTGGGCGGCGATCGCGCGTCGCCACTGGTCCGCCGCGGGCGTATCGGGGCGCATCGACCTGCGCCTGGCCCCGGCCATCGATACGCTGAACTCGCTGCTCGCGCGCGGCAGCGCCGGCCAGTACGACTTCGTCTTCATCGACGCCGACAAGCCCGGCTACGACGGGTACTACGAAGCCTGCCTGAAACTGCTGCGTCCGGGCGGACTGATCGTGCTGGACAACATGCTATGGTCGGGCCGCGTCACCGATCCGGATCATCACGACGCCGACACCGATGCGATCCGCGCGCTCAACACGAAGATCCGCGACGATACCCGTGTCGAGTCGGTATTGCTGACGATCGGCGATGGCGTGATGCTGGTGCGCAAGAAGTAGCAGATTTTTCCTCGATGCAGGCCGCACGCCGGACTCGCGGTTGGGCGATACTTCGCCCATGAACAAGAGGCCTGTGGCAATCGCCTGGAGCGGCGGCAAGGACAGTGCAATGGCACTTGCAGCGCTGCGCAGCGATCCTGAAATCGAAGTCGTGGCGCTCGTGACGACGATTACGCAGGACTATGATCGCATCAGCATCCATGGCGTGCGGCGCAGCGTGCTCGAAGCCCAGATTGCTGCGCTCGGCATCGCGCTCGTCGAGGTTCCGATTCCAGCGGCCGCATCAAACGCAATCTACGAGCAGGCGCTTGCGGCTGCGCTGGCCGGCTTGCGCCACCGACATCCCGCGCTGCGCTGTCTCGCTTTCGGCGACCTGTTCCTCGCCGATGTGCGCGCCTACCGCGAACGGCTGCTGATCGGACTCGACTGGGAACCGCTGTTCCCGCTATGGGGGCGCGACACGGCGCAACTCGCGGCGGAATTTGTCGAACGCGGTTTTCGCGCGATCCTGACCTGCGTCGACACGACGCAGCTCGACGCCGGATTCGCCGGACGCGCTTTCGATGCAAGACTGCTCGCGGCGCTGCCCGAGGGCGTCGATCCGTGTGGCGAGAACGGCGAATTCCACACCTGCGTCCATGCCGGCCCGATTTTTTCGCACCCCCTTGCGTTGCGCACCGGCGAGCGCGTGCTGCGCGACAACCGATTCGAGTATTGCGACGTGATGCTCGACGAATCGGTGCCCGCGCGGCGGTGAGTGGCGATTCAATGCGTCGCTCGCTGCCGGCTGTCGCCAAGCCAGTCACATCGGACTGAGCAGTTCAGGCTGCGCCTTCGACTTTGATCAGCTCAACCCGGTTTCCGAACGGATCGGATACGTGTGCGCGCTCGATCTGCGGAAGACTCGTGTCGGGCACGGCGCAATAGCCTGCAGCGGCCAGCCTGGCGAGCAGTTCTTCGTAACCGCGAATTCGCAAGGCCGGATGCGCCTTGCGTGCCGGAGAAAACGGTTCCTCGACGCCGAGGTGGAGTTGCAGCTGACCGCATTGAAACCACAGTCCGCCGCGGCCGGCCAGCGGACCGGGCTTCGGTATCTCGTCAAGCCCGAGCAGATCACCGTAAAAGTTGCGCGCGCGATCTTCCTCCCCCCGCGGCATCGCAACCTGCACATGATCCAATCCAAGTACGCGCACCATAAACCACACCTTCCCCTTGACCTTCGCAGCCTTTGTCGGCGTTGAGCCTCGCCGCAGGCGAGGACTCCAACGGCGGCAGTTGATCCACGCGCGCAGCGCGTGGATAACACTTATTTCGGATGATTCGGCAACTTCGTGGCGTCGTAGCCGCCGATCTCGAACACGAACGTCTTGGCGCCCTCGCCCTTGATCGTCGCGTCGATCGCGACGCTTTTCGCCTTCAGCATCTTCGCGATGAAGCCCTTGTCGTCGTCGATGAACAGCGCCGGCTCGCCGGTCGGCGGGATCGTCGCCTTCATGCGCTGCGCCGGCGCGTCGTCGAACCGCACCGGCAGCGTCGCGCAACCCTTGCTGCAGTCGAACTTGGCGTTGTCGAGCAGCAGGTAGACGCTTTGCCCCCACTGCGGATGCTGGCGCAATACCAGCCGGATGCGCTCGGCGTCCTTCGCACTGGCGGCCGACTTAAGCGGTTCCCTGCTTTCGATCGCGGCCGTGTATTGCGTGCCGCCGGCTTCCGCCGTTGCGGCATAGGCCCACAGCCGCGCCAAACGGCGGGAGTCGCGCTGCGCAACGCCTTTGGCGCGCACGTCATCGAGCGTCTGCTTGACCGTCGCCGCTGCCGGGCTCGCCGGATATTTCTTGACGATCTCCTCGCCGAGCGAAGTCGCCAGGTCCCAGCTCTGGCTCGCGCGCATCTGGTCGTACAGCGTCAGCTCCTTCGCGGCTTTTGCGTCGACCGCGGCTTGCGCCGCTTGCGCAGGCTGTGCTGGCGGCGGCGCCGGCCCGGTCGAGCAGGCGGCAAGCACCGCAGCCAGAATGGCCAGGCTGGCCGAGCGTAGTTCAAGTCGCGTCATGGTCGTCGTGTCCGTCGAATATTCCACGAGCCAGATTATGCCAGCACCGGTGTCCCAGCATTCGCGCACGCGCCGCGTCCATTGCCCGGGCCGCTTGCTGGCAACGGCAACCGGCGGGCGCCCCGCACCGGTCAGCGGCATGGATCGCGCCCGAGATTGTGCTCGTAGGTCGACGCGACTTCGTCGTGTTCGTGGCCCGCCCGCCCGGCCGCGCCGGCGCGCTGGATTTCACGGCACGCATCCTCGCGCGCGATGCGCTGGGCGCTGACAGCGACCGTCGCGCTGCTGCCGCGTCCGGCGCCCTTGCCGTGGGTCGAGGGGCTCGCGCTGTGCGCGTGGCTGGCCGCAATCGAGTGCGGACATGACCCATGCCGATAGAACAGCTGTCCATCGGCGGCCCGGCATTCGTATGAGACAAGCGTGGTTTCACGCCGCTCAGCCGGGAGGCGGCGCGCCGCGGTTCGCGTTGGACGCGCCATCTCATCATGATCGATCGCGTAGCGTGGCGAGGGCGCAAACGCCGGCGCCGGAGCGATGCCGATGACCGTAGCCTGCTGCCCGTCCGGGCACGGTTGCGACTGATAGGCGACTTCGCCGTGCGCGCCGGCGCATTTGTATACCGACGCGGCGCGCACGCCGCCGGCGATGCCGAGCAGCAGCAGGATCAACAGCCATTCGTACCAGCGCGCCGTCCGCCCGGTCGGCTGCCATTCGATGTGTTCCTCGTCGGTCGTCCGCATTGCCGTCGCCCGCAGTTGTGGTGACGTCATCGTCGCCGCGACGGCGGCGGCGGACTATCGGCAATGGCTGTGGCGCGGCGTAGGAAATTTCCGAGACGCGCGTAGGGTGGGCCTTGGCCCACCGTCTTTTGGGCCTTGGCCCACCGTCTTTTGGGCCTCGGCCCACCATCCTTTTTGTTGTGCGAAAAAAAGAAACGGTGGGCCAAGGCCCACCCTACGGATGCTCGGCCTCGGTGTGCTGGCGCTCGCGCCGCAACAAATAGATGCCGCTGGCGATGATCACGCCGGCGCCGGTCAGCGTGACCGCATCCGGCAACGTGTTCCATAGCACGCGATCCAGAATGATTCCCCAGATCAGTGCCGTGTATTCGAGCGGCGCGATGCGCGAGGCGGCCGCGCGCCGGAATGCATCGGTAATGGCGTACTGCCCGACCGCGCCGCTCACTCCCAGGGCCGCCAGCACGCCCCAGTCCTCCGATCGGATCGGCACCCAGCCGTGCCAGGCGATCGCCGTCGCGAACACGCTCGTCATCATCAGCATCCAGAACACCATTGCCTGGGTCGAATCGCTGCGGCCGAGGACGCGCACAGCGATCGCCGAGACCGAATAGCCGGTTGCCGAGACGAGCACGGCGAGGCCGGCGAAAGTCAGCACGCCGGCGCCGGTCGGCCGCAGCACGATCAAGGTGCCGCAAAAGCCCGTGACGATCGCAGTCCAGCCGCGCCAGTCGACGCGCTCGCCGAGCACGAGCGCAGCCATCGCCGTGATCATCAACGGCGCAACGAAGAACAACGAATAGGTTTCGGCCAGCGGCAGCGTGCGCAACGCGTAGACGAACGCCGCGAGCATGACGATCGACAACAGGCCGCGCAGCAGGTGCAGCGACCAGCGCACGCGCAGCAACTGGCGCGGGCCGCCGTCCACCAGCACCCACATCGTGACCAGCGGCAGCGACGACAGGCCGCGCAACGCCGCGACCTGCATCGACGGATAGTTCGGGGTCAGCGTCTTCAGCGCCGCATCCATCAACGAGAACGTGGCGACCGCGAGCAGCATCGACAGCATGCCGCGCAGGTTTTGGTTGGCTGACATCGAGGAACTCATGGACAGCGGTGCGCGAGTTTAATGCATCGTCACCCCTGCATTTCCTTCTCCCACCGGGAGAAGGTGCCCCACCTCCATGAGCCCCGCGCGCACCGACTACTCCTCAGTCGCTCGCAGCTCATGGAGGTGGGGCGGATGAGGGCCGGGTTTTCAAGGTACCCTCCATGGCGTGCCCTCCAGTCGGCATCCCCCTCAGATGTTGCATGCGATGCCATTCAAGGCATCGCATGAGCGCAACATCTTCGACCTCACCCGTGCCCCTCTCCCGGAGGGAGAGGGGTTCAGGAGACGCCACGGACAGAATGTGACGGGTGTGCGGGGCACAACGTAGACTGCTGCCTTTCGACCCGCCCTAATGCATGTCTGCCGATTCGTCTGCATCGAGTTCGCTGCGCCAGCATCCTGCCTACGTGCGCTACTGGTTCGCGCGCGTGTCTTCGGGCTTCGCGTTCCAGATGCTGTCGGTCGCGGCCGGCTGGCAGATCTACGACCTGACCCATCGCGCCCTCGACCTCGGCCTGATCGGTCTGGTCCAGTTCGTGCCGTCGCTGCTGCTGGCGCTGCCGGCCGGGCACATCGCCGACCAGTACGACCGCCGCCGCGTCGTCATCGCGTGCATCATCATCGAATGCCTGGCGATTGCGCTGCTGGCGTTCGTCAGCGGGCGCGGCGGGTTCGGCGAAATGGCGATCCTCGCGACGCTGTTCGCGATCGGCGTCGCGCGCGCAGTTGAATTTCCCACCGCGATGGCGCTGGCGCCGTCGCTGGTCCCGGCGGCGCTGTTTCCGCGCGCCGCCGCGGCCGGCGCATCGGCGGCACAGACCGCAATGATTGTCGGGCCGGCGCTCGGCGGCGTCATTTACGTGGCCGGACCGCACGTCGTCTATGCCGTGGCGGCCGGCCTGTACTTCGTCGCCGCCGCGCTGATGTCGCGCGTGCGCTACGAACGCCCGCCGGTGCCGCGCGAGCCGCCGACGTTGCGCTCGCTGTTCGCCGGCGTCGGTTTCATCCGCCACCGGCCGGTCATTTTCGGCGCGATCTCGCTCGATCTGTTCGCGGTGCTGCTCGGCGGCGCAACGGCGCTGTTGCCGATCTTCGCGCGCGACATCCTGCATACCGGGCCTTGGGGCTTGGGCTTGTTGCGCGCCGCGCCGGCGGTCGGCGCGCTGACGATGTCGTTCTGGCTCGCGCACCACGCGCTGCAAGGCAAGGTTGGCCGGACCATGTTTGCATCGGTTGCCGGCTTCGGTGTCGCCACGCTGTTGTTCGCGTTGTCGACTTCGTTCCTGCTGTCGCTCGGCGCGCTGTTCGCGCTCGGCGCGCTCGACATGATCAGCATGGTGATCCGCTCGGCGCTGGTCCAGCTCGAAACGCCCGACGCGATGCGCGGCCGGGTCAGCGCCGTCAACGCGATCTTCATCAACACCTCGAACCAGCTCGGCGAGTTCGAATCCGGCCTCACCGCGGCCTGGTTCGGCACGGTGCCGTCGGTGCTGATCGGCGGCATCGGCACACTCGTCGTCGTCGGCTTGTGGATGTGGTGGTTCCCGGCGCTGCGGCGGCGTGACAGGCTGCACCACGAGCCGGTAGCCGGTAGCAGGTAGCCGGGAAACGAAATGCGGGTCGACCCCCTCGGCGCGCGCAAGAGAGCAGCCGGAAAATGCCGCTGCCATGCTCGCGCTCTCCGGCTACCGGCTACCGGTTTCCGGCTACCGTCTTTCGAAGAACCGGCTTATTGTCGTCGACTCCTGATCGTGTCTGTCCATCCTATGCGCAAGATCATTCACGTCGACATGGATGCGTTCTACGCTTCGGTCGAGCAGCGCGACGATCCGGCGCTGCGCGGCCGGCCGGTCGTGGTCGCCTGGCGCGGATCGCGCTCGGTCGTGTGCGCGGCGTCGTATGAAGCGCGCGTGTTCGGCGTGCGCTCGGCGATGCCGGCCGTGCGCGCCGAACGCCTGTGTCCGGACGCGGTGTTCGTGCCGCCGGATTTCACGCGTTATCGCGCTGTCTCGCGCCAGGTGCGCGAGATCCTGCTGCGCCATACCGACCTGGTCGAACCGCTGTCGCTCGACGAGGCCTATCTCGACGTCACTTCGCCAAAGTCGGCGTTGTCGTCGGCGACCGAAGTCGCCAAATGCATACGGCAGGAGATATTCGAGGAGACGAAGCTGACGGCCTCGGCCGGCGTCGCGCCGAACAAGTTCCTTGCCAAGATCGCCTCGGACTGGCGCAAACCGAACGGGCTGTTCGTGATCCGGCCGCATGAAGCCGAAGCATTCCTCGCGCCGCTGCCGGTCGCCAAGATACCCGGCGTCGGCAAGGTCATGGACACGAAGCTCGAAGCGCTCGGCATCCGCACCTGCGCCGATTTACGCGAACACGATGTGCGCGAACTCGAGCGCCGCTTCGGCCGCTACGGCCGCCGCCTGGCGGAACTGGCTGTCGGCATCGACGAACGCGCGGTCGATCCGGACCAGCAGGTGCAGTCGATCTCGGCCGAAGACACGTTCGCGCGCGACGTGCCGCTGGCCGAGATCGAACCGATGATCCGCAGCCTCGCCGCAAAGACCTGGGCCGCAAGCCGCAAGACCGAGCGCGTCGGCCGCACCGTGGTGCTCAAGCTCAAGACCTCGGATTTCCACATCCTGACGCGCAGCCACACACCACCGGCTCCGCCGCAGACCGAAGCCGAGTTCGTCGAGATCGTGCTCGGCCTGCGCGAACGCGTTCTGCTTCCGGCGACAACGCGCTACCGCCTGGTCGGCGTCGGCCTCGGCAATTTCCGCGCGCCCGACGAGTTACTCCCGCAATCCGAATTCGATCTGTAGGGTGGGCCTTGGCCCACCGTTTTGCTCTTGAACGCCAAAGAGCCGGTGGGCCAAGGCCCACCCTGCGAATCAACTGGCCAAGGCGAAGTCGACGGCAGCCGCCGCGTGGATCTGGGTCGTGTCGAACACCGGGACGGGCGCGTCCGCCTGCGAGACGAGCAGGCCAATTTCCGTGCAGCCGTAGATGATGCCTTCGGCGCCGCGCTCGACCAGGCGCGTGATGATTTCACGATAGCGCTCGCGCGACGTGTCGCTGATGACGCCGAGGCAAAGCTCATCGTAGATGACGTGGTGAACGAGTTCGCGCTCGGCCTGCTCCGGCACGATCACGTCGATGCCGTGCACGGACTCGAGCCGGCCGCGGTAGAAGTCCTGCTCCATCGTGAAGCGTGTCGCAAGCAGGCCGACGCGGCGCACGCCGGCGCGGCGGATTTCGACCGCCGTCGCGTCGGCGATGTGCAACACGGGAATCGTCACGGCGCTCTCGATCGCGCCGACGACCTTGTGCATCGTGTTCGTGCAAAGGACGATGAAGTCCGCGCCGGCCGCGGCAAGCGCGCGCGCCGCGGCGGCAAGGATCTTGCCGGCCTCGTCCCAGCGGCCGGCGTGCTGCAGGTTTTCGATGTCGTGAAAGTCCACGCTGTACAGCACCACGCGCGCTGAGTGCAGTCCGCCGAGGCGCAGCTTGACCAATTCGTTGATGCGGCAATAGTACGGCACGGTCGACTCCCAGCTCATGCCGCCAATCAGGCCGATGACTTTCACGACGAATTCTCCTGCAGATGGTGGCGACTTTCCGCCGCTTCGAGGTGCGCTGTCAAAGGCAGCGGCGTGCGCGCGCGGCGGCGGCGCCCGCTTGCGGCCGTTGCCAAGCAATGGCGCCAACCATTAGTGTTGCGCGACGCACTCGCCGGCGCTGCAGTCGGACAGGCGGTCCAGTCAACGACCGGAGGACTCGATGAGGCTGCATTCAAAGCATTGGCTCGTTCCCGGCGCCCTGGCGCTTAGCCTGCTCTGCGCCGAGGGCTGCGCCCGGCAGCCGACGACGGCGAAGACCAAGCCTGATGCGCAGCCCTGGACCTTTGCCGTGTCCGGCGATTCACGCAACTGCGGCAATATCGTCATGCCGGCGATCGCCGCCGGTGCGCGCAAGGACCACGCCGCGTTCTACTGGCATCTCGGCGACCTGCGCGCAATCTTCAAGGTCGACGAAGACTATGCGCTCGAGCGGCGCTTCCAGGCTTACTCGCTGCCGCCGACGATCAGCGATTATCTGCACACGGCGTGGACCGACTTTGCGCAGCATCAGGTGCAGCCGTTTGGCGACATGCCGTTCTTCATCGGCATCGGCAACCACGAGTTGTACGCGCCGAAAACCCGCGACCAGTTCATGATCGAATTCCAGGACTTGCTCGACCGGCCGGAGCTTGCGCGCCAGCGCATCGACGACGCAGCACTGCTGGCGCGCATCGGCCAGCGGCCGCTGCCGCGCACCTACTATCACTGGGTCGAACGCGGCGTGGATTTCATCAACCTCGACAATGCCGGGGACGATACGTTCGACGTCGCGCAGCTCACCTGGCTTTATGCGATCGTCGATGCCGACGTTGCAAATCCCGCCATCAAGACACTCGTCGTGGGCATGCACGAGTCGTTGCCGTACAGCAAGTCCGATGGCCACAGCATGTGCAGCACCCTGAGCGGACGAGAAAGCGGCGCGCACGTTTACGCCCGACTGGTCGAGGCGCAGGCCAGGAGCAAACATGTCTACGTGCTCAGCAGCCATTCTCACTTCTATCTGGAAAATGTCTACGACACCGCGCACTGGCGCGATCCGGCCAACGGCGGCGTCGTGCTGCCCGGCTGGGTCGTAGGAACCGCGGGTGCAGTGCGCTACCGGTTGCCGGCCGGCGTCACTGCTGGAGCCGATGCGCGCGAGCACGTATATGGTTACCTGACCGGCACGGTCAAGCCCGCCGGCACGATCGACTTCGCGTTTCATCAGCTCGACGAAGCGCAGCTTCAGGCTGCGCGCAGCAGCGACTACGTGGCCGAGGACGTAACGTTCTGTGCCTCGCAAAATCCCGATCCGAAACTCATGGGCGGTGCGGTGCATCCAATCACTTGCGAGGAGGCGATGTTGCGCTGACCGTCCAGGGCGCGGGATCAATTTAGCGACGGTAATTTGGCTTCGGTCGGCATCGACACAGAAGGGCGTCATTCCACAGAAGCCGTCACTCCCATCAACATGGATTCCCGCTTTCGCGGGAATGACGGCATTTTTTTATTGTGCGCAAGTTCCTTAAGCGCCGATTCGCAGCTCCGTCTTCGCGTCGAAGAAATGCAACGCAGTCGGCGCGTAGGCGAGGTTCAGCTGGCTGCCCGGCTCGGGGAGATTTCCCGGCGGCGTGCGCGCGACGAGCTCCGCGCCGCCGCAGGACAGATTCAGGAACACTTCGTTGCCGACCGGCTCGACCACGTCGAGTTGCGCGCTCAGGCTTGGTTCGGAGTCGGCCGGGGTCGCGACCGGACGCAGGTCTTCCGGCCGGATGCCGGCGATGATTTCCTTGTTCAACGAGCCCTGCAGCCGGGCCGCGACGCCGGCGTCTTCGCCCAGCGCCAGGATCGTCGCGCCGCAGTCGAGATACAGATGGCCCTTGGCGCGCAGCGTGCCGCGAAAGAAATTCATTGCCGGGCTGCCGAGAAAGCCGGCGACGAACAGATTCGCCGGCTTCGTATACAAATTCATCGGCGTGTCGATCTGCTGGATCTCGCCGCGGTTGAACACGACGATGCGCTGGCCCAGGGTCATCGCCTCGATCTGGTCGTGGGTGACGTAGATCATGGTCGTGCCGAGGCGGCGATGCAGGCGCGCGATTTCCACGCGCATCGACAGACGCAGCTTGGCGTCGAGGTTTGACAGCGGTTCGTCGAGCAGGAACACCTTCGGCTGGCGCACGAGCGCGCGGCCGAGCGCGACGCGCTGGCGCTGGCCGCCCGACAGCGCTCGCGGCTGGCGATCGAGCATGTCGACCAGGCCGAGCATCTGCGCCGCCTCGGCGACCCGGCGCCTGATCTCGTCGCCGGCGACGCCGCGCAATTTCAATCCGAACGCGAGATTTTCGGCAACGCTCATGTGCGGATACAAGGCGTAGCTCTGGAACACCATCGCGATATCGCGATCCGCAGGCTTGACGTCGTTGACGATGCGATCGCCGATCGACAGCGTTCCCGACGTGGCCGATTCCAGGCCCGCGATCATGCGCAGCGTCGTCGTCTTGCCGCAGCCCGAGGGTCCGACCAGGACGAGCAGTTCGGCGTCGCGCGCCTCGAACGTCGCGCCGGCCACGGCGACCTGGCCGTTCGGATAGACCTTGCGCACGTTTTCGAGCTTGACGCTGGCCACTGTCACCTCTGGTTTTCAGCCGCGGTGGCGGCGCGTCGGACTATGCCGCAATGCGGCTGTAAATCGGTGATTGCTTCGGGTATTCTGCCATGTAATCGTTTACATTTTCGCCCCCGCTGCCAGCCGAGCCCAAGACACGATGTCGCAACCTGTGCAATTCCCAGATGGATTCCTGTGGGGCAGCGCCACCTCGGCGTACCAGATAGAAGGTTCGCCACTGGCCGACGGAGCCGGACCGAGCATCTGGCAGCGGTTCGCGCACACGCCAGGCATGATGCATAGCGGAGACACCGGTGACATCGCCTGCGACCACTATCGGCGCATGGAGTCCGATGTCGCGTTGATGCACGAGCTGGGCATGCAGGCCTATCGCTTCAGCGTGTCGTGGAGCCGCGTATTGCCGGAGGGCAAGGGCAAGGTCAATGCGAAGGGTTTGGATTTCTACGAACGCCTCGTCGACACGCTGCTGGCGAACGACATCACGCCGCTGCTGACGCTGTATCACTGGGACCTGCCGGCCGCGCTCGACGACCGCGGCGGCTGGCTCAATCCGGATATCGCGCACTGGTTCGCCGATTACGGCAGCGTGCTGTACCGCAAGCTCGACGACCGCGTGAAGTTCTGGGCGACGTTGAACGCGCCTTGGGTCGTGACCGACGGCGGCTACCTGCACGGTGCGCTCGCGCCCGGGCATCGCAGCCGCTATGAAGCGCCGATCGCCAGCCA
>Ga0163162_10002594_pt1 | contig 17124 bp, 16 predicted proteins | sample S55metaG_FD_115310 | JGI IMG/M metagenome (GOLD analysis project Ga0163162, IMG submission 115310) | Switchgrass rhizosphere microbial communities from Kellogg Biological Station, Michigan, USA - S5-5 metaG | ecosystem: Host-associated > Plants > Roots > Rhizosphere > Soil | place: USA...
AATGCGCCGTATCAAAGCCAAACATATCATTGAGATACTGATCCACCTGGCATTTTGGATAGGGGTGTATTATACCCTGACCTCGTTGACAGGCTCAAACGTACGGGTACGGATAACTCAAAACGGGAGGGTGATGGAAAAGAGCCAGATCGATACCATTTTTCCGTATTCGCGCATTACACTTGCTTTTTTGGTCCTGCTGTTTTACGGCAATATATTCTGGATCTTTAAAAAAGTGCTCCGTTATAAAAACTTAGTTGCGGGCATAGCTATGGCGGCGGGGTGGTTTATACTGGTGTTCATGGCCAATTATATTTTCGTTGTATCTAAATTAAGCAATAACCTTCCTGCGGTGCCCCCGCTTCCTGGTTTTGCCGCGAGCGGGGGCGGTAATATTCATCTTATAGATGGCCGTAATGTAATTTTCGCGATGGAGAACTGGGTACATATGCAGCTCACCATGCTGCTCATCTTTTTAACTACCGTAGGGCTTTCGGTAGCCTATTTCTTTTTGAAGGAATGGGCGCGAAATGAACTGGTGCGTAACCAACTGGAAGCCTATCAATTGAGTACCGAGATCAAATTCCTTAAATCGCAGATCAATCCGCATTTCCTGTTCAATACACTTAATAACCTGTTTTCGATGGCCCAGGAAAAGGGGAATGATGAACTTGCCGACGGGATCTCCAAACTTTCGGGCATGATGAGGTATATGATCTATGACAGTAATGCCAACGGCGTACCGCTGAACAAAGAGATTGCATACCTGGAAGACTGCATCACGCTGAATAAGCTGCGTTACGCCGACGATGAAGTGAAAGTGATATTTGACACCCGGCACAAACCGGAAACGCCGCCATTGCCCCGATGTTGTTTATCCCTTTTGTAGAAAATGCCTTTAAACACGGGGTTTCTATCGGCCAAACATCTGACATCAATATAGCCATTGTACTTTCAGATCACAGGCTGATCTTTACCTGTATCAATCCGAAATACAGCGCTATCAAAAAAATGGAGGACGAGAAAAGCGGCATCGGGCTCGAAAATGTAAAGCGGCGGCTTGACCTGCTGTACCCGGGCAAACATAACCTGCAGATAAGTGAAGATGAAGGGAAATATAATGTTAAACTTGAAATTGACCTGGAATGATAAGCTGTATTGCAATTGATGATGAGCCGAAGGCGCTTGAAGTGATAGAGCGTTATTGCCACAAAACCAGCCTGGTCGACCTGAAAGCCACTTTCCGCGAACCGGTAAAGGCAATCGAGTTCCTGAACCGTGAAAGGGTGGACCTCATTTTCCTGGATATTAATATGCCCGAGATCAGCGGGATGCAGCTGGTGCAAACCCTGTCGCCAAGGCCGATGATCATTTTTACTACAGCCTACAGCCATTACGCCGTAGAAAGCTACGACCTGAACGCCCTCGATTATTTACTGAAACCTATCACTTTTGAGCGTTTTCTTGCGGCAATAAATAAAGCGACGAGTGTACAGCCTTCAAAAAATGGCGTAAGCAAAGAAGATGACCCTATTGTTTTCATTAAAAGTGGCCCACAAACTTACCCGGTTAAGGTAAGCGAGATCTTGTACCTGGAAAAAGATGGCAACTATATCACCGTTCACCTGAAAGACAGAAAGATCCTGATCCGTGAAAATATGGGAGATATTTTTGACCTCGTGCCTGCTGCTGATTTTTTGCGAGTGCACAAATCATACGTGGTGGCCATCAAGCATATTACCATGATCGAAATACATCAGCTGGTCATTAATGGCGAAAAGATCCCGATAGGCAGCACTTACCGTGATCTTTTGCGCAGTAGGCTTGGGTTGAAATGATATGGCCGATTTTTTATCCGTCGCGCGGGTTCATCTAAAACCGGACAGCTAAATGTTCGGTTTTGTTACAATATCTATATGGATAGGTAGGTAATATTTTATATATCAGCATGTTGTGAATTTGGAACATGGATTGAGCCACGCATACTAATTGAAAACGTATACTTTCCATATTAGCTTCTACGATCTGGCCTTTTTGGGAGCTGTTTTCCTGGGGATGGGCTGTGCCGTGCTTTTATGGTTCGCCAGAAAAATAAATAGGTCGGCAAACCGATTTTTGGCCGTGGCACTGGTCATCGCTGCTTTGTGGATAGCCAGGATCTTGGCCATTGATATCCGGCTGGAAACTTACATTCCCTATTGGAGCCGGCTGCCGATGCGGTTCTCGCTTGCGTTTGGTCCCCTGATTTTCTTCTATGTACTTAGACTAACCCTTCCTCAATATAAATTCCGGATTAAGGACCTGCTGCATTTCATTCCGGTATTGCTTGAATTGGGCATTCAGTTATTGGAAGTAAAAGAAAGTATCAGAATGGGTGCAACAACTTATGAAACGCTGATCTTTCGGCAGCTAAATCCTGCATTGCATTTAATGGCTTTTATTTCCATTATTATCTACCTGTATTTATCTCACCGGCTGATAGAAAACTTTTATCGGCGCATTCAATTTAATCAGGGCGACCGGTATAGGTATGAGATGAGGTGGCTGCATCATTTGTTAGCCGGCTTCGGTCTTCTGTGGCTGTTCTGGGTGTTGTTTACAGCTACAGACTATTTTTATTATCACCATGAGTTGGGGATCCATGCCTATTATCCGTTGTATCTTCTTTTAATGATCCTGACTATCCGGACGGCGTCTATTGCTTTTTTAAGACCAGAAGTCAGCTTGCCGGCAGTTGCACCTGCGTTTTTAAAAACGGCCCCTCCACAGGAGTTAAAGGATAAGGGCATCTGGCTAAAGAAAGTCCTGAAAGCTAACCTGTATTACCTGGACCCGGAGCTTAATTTACGCTCGTTGGCTGAAAAACTTAGTCTGCATCCTAATGAGTTATCGAGGATCATTAATACAGTACTTAAAAAAAGCTTTAGTGACTTCATTAATGAATATCGCGTAGTGGAGGTAAGCCGAAAAATGCAAGACCCCGCTTATGATCACCTAACCCTGCTTGGCATAGCATTTGAATCAGGCTTTAATTCGAAAACCACTTTTAATCGTACTTTTAAACAGATGACCGGTAAAAGCCCGGTAGCATATAAATCCGAACTGAAAAAAGAGCGACCATATTATAATTTGGAGCGCGACTCCCGTTTTGCGGCAATAATTTCGAACCAGGAAGCGGCTCCAAAGTGGACCGCTGAGAAATCTAACCGCAAATTTATGTTCAAGAATTACTTCAAAATTGCCTGGCGTAACCTGATGCGCAATAAAAGCTATGCCAGTATCAATGTTACCGGCCTGGCAATAGGTATTGCAGCTTGCCTGCTCATATTCCTGGTTATTCAGTTTGAAACGAGTTTCGATAACTACCATGCTCATAAAGACCGTATCTACCGTATCGTGACGGTAAACAGTGGCCCGGATGGAACACATGCCGGTGCCGGAACGCCATTACCTTTAGTTGAGGGGATGAAGCTTGATTTTCCGGAGATAAAGCAGTTGGCTAATATCATGAAGAATGATGGTTCGCATTATGCGGTAGGAGATGGGCAAGGTGGCGCAGCGAAAAAGTTTAAAGAAGATCTGGCGTACTATGCCGATCCCGGATTTTTCCGGATTTTTAATTTTAAGTGGCTGGCAGGAGATAAAAATACAGCTTTAGCAGCGCCCAATACTATTGTACTATCCCGTGATGAAGCTGATAAGTTTTTTGGCGATTGGCATACGGCGATGGGGAAAATAATACGGTACGAAAACAAACGCGATCTGAAGGTGACCGGAATTCTTGAGAATGCCCCGGTCAATACTGATTTTCCGATGAAACTGGCTGTCTCCTGGGTCACCCTTATCGGAAAAGGGGGCGATCTTAGTAACAACGCGCAGGATTGGATAAGTACTTTCGGCGATAGGAATTGTTATATCATTTTACCATCGGGGATGAATGAAAAGCAGTTTAATAATGAACTTGCGGCATTTGCAAAAAAGCATGTGCCGGCACCTTATAATAAAAATGAGATCTTTCAGCTACAGGCGTTGAAAGATATGCATTACAACACCGAAGTAGGGATATATAGCGGACATCCGTTCGGTAAGCAACTGATCAATGTTATCAGTTTGATAGGTTTATTTCTGCTGATCATAGCCTGCGTTAACTTTATCAACCTGGCTACAGCCCAGGCTGTAAACCGCTCAAAAGAGGTGGGCATACGTAAAGTTTTGGGCAGTAACCGATACCAATTGGTTTTGCAATTTATCAGCGAAACTTTGATCATTACTTTATTTGCTGTCATACTGGCTTCAATAATCTCGCTAATAGCTATGCCAATGTTGAATAACCTGCTTGAGATCCAGCTGAGCATGAGTTTTCTGGCAGATCCGATCGTGATCTTGTTTTTAGCAGGGGTAGTTATCGGTGTCACTTTTTTGGCTGGGTTCTATCCGGCACTTGTTCTGTCGGGATTTAACCCGATAGCCGCGTTAAGGAACAAGATCAACGCCGGACGCGCGAGCGGGATCTCCTTACGCAGGGTGTTAGTGGTTGGACAGTTCTGTGTAGCCCAATTCCTGGTGATTGGAACCCTGGTGTTGATCTACCAGATGAATTATTTTAGAGGCAAATCGCTGGGGTTTAATAAAGATGCTGTGATCACTGTTCCTTTTCCTGGCGATAGCATCAGCAGGGCAAGGGTAGGTGCGTTGAAGGACCAGCTTTTACAGCAACCCGGAATCAAGGATGTAAGTGTTAGTTTATACGCCCCGTCTGATAACAGCGGTTGGTTTAGCGACTTTAAATTCAATAATGCGGCTAAACAGGTTGATTTTGGCGCATGCCTGAAATGGGCCGATGTTGACTATTTTAAATTGTACGATATTCAATTTGTAGCAGGTGGCCCCTACAATAAAGCTGATACCATATCGGGTTATGTTGTTAATGAAACATTGATCCATAAACTTGGCATTACCAACCCGAAGCAAGCCATAGGCAAATACATTATGCTATGGAATGATAAGAAATTGAATGCACGGATTACAGGTGTAGTAAAGGATTTCAATATATCATCGCTCAAAAATGCTATTCCGCCGGTGTTGATGGGCCCGTGGAAGGCACAGTATTCTAAGTTGAATATCAAGATTCAATCCCTGAATGTAAGGCAGACCCTTGCAAGTGTTGAAGGCCTATGGAACAAAACTTATCCGGAAGGCGTATATGAATATCATTTCCTCGACAAAACCATCGCTGATTTTTATAAAAATGAGGATGAATTATCTACACTTTTTAAAATATTCGCCGGCGTAGCCATCTTCATTTCATGCCTTGGTTTGTATGGCCTTGTATCATTTATGGCTTTACAACGCACCAAAGAAGTGGGCATACGCAAAACATTGGGCGCTTCCGTGGGTCATATTATATACCTGTTCTCTAAAGAGTTTACAGTGCTTATTGTCATTGCTTTCGCTGTATCGGGCCCTATCGGCTACTATTTCATGCATAAATGGCTGGAGGATTTTACCTATAGGATCACCATCGGGCCGGATATATTTATCATGGCATTATTGGCATCTGTTGCCATTGCCTGGACAAGCGTAGGTTACAAGGCCCTGAGAGCGGCGCTGGCTAATCCTGTGAAGAGTTTAAGGAGCGAATAAATCGACAGGATCATCGGCCCGAAGTAAGTAGCTTATTTGCAATACATGTGGGTATTTGTCAGGGCTTATAAAGCTATTTAGTTTATGGTTTGTGCTGCCATTGCTTCATTTTTATGAAGGGGGGATCCGAAAATAATGGTGCATAATGAAGTGATCAAATTTGTATATTTATCATAATTAACTAACCAGCTACATACTCGCTCGGTATATAACCTTAAACTAAATTGGGCCTGGTGAAAAAAATACTTTCTTGTTTATTCATATGTTTACTCATCTCCGCATGCCATAAGGAGAATGGGACAGCTACTCATCCCCATACTCCGTCTGAGGCGCCGGTTATTACATCATTTGCGCCGGTCTCGGGCAGTTCCAATACAGTAGTCAGCATCAGAGGTAAAAACTTTAATACCGTAGCCACCGGAGATACCGTTAAATTTAACGGCGCAGCTGCCGTAATTCAATCAGCAACAGATACTTTGCTTACAGTATTAGCACCTACTGCCGGCAATGACGGGATAATAACAGTTAGCACGGCCAAAGGCAAAGCAACCGGCCCTGTTTTTACCTATGGGCCGGATGTGTTTATAATAGGCACGGTATATTCCAATACTTATATACCGGTATTATGGAAGAACGGGGCCTCATTTTATTTAGGCGGTAACAATAATTATGGCTTCGCTACCGGCATGGCCATAAGCGATACCAACATTTATGTATCAGGTTATATATATGACAGCGGCGGCGCCCAACAAGGCAGGTATTGGAAAAACCTGGCAGAATCCATTTTATCCGAAGGTTTGATCAGGCATACTACAGCGGGCATGGCAGTTTTGGGTAACGATATGTATGTCGCTGGTTTCCAGGAAGCAGACCTGCAGATGGGCCCGGTCAGCATTGCCGAATACTGGAAAAACGGGAAGGAGATATTGTTGACAGATACTACACAGGATGCCCATGCGAGTGCAGTAGCTATCGACGGTAATGATGTATATGTTGCCGGAGATACTAAAGCTCCTAATCTCTATATCGCAGATTACAAAGCGACTGTGTGGAAAAATGGCGTGCAAACAAAACTGGCAACGGTTGGATCTTCCAGCTTTACTACGGGCATAGCGATAGCAAATAATAATGTCTATATTTCTGGCTATGATTATAACGGTAGTACCACTACTGCTAAATATTGGAAAAACGGAACGCCGGTAGTGATGAATGGCAATGGCGTGGCGACTGCCATAACAATTGCGGGCAACGATGTTTACCTTGCCGGGTATGTTGATAATGGAACTTATGATTTAGCTACCTACTGGAAAAATGGCGTGCCGGTGTCTTTAACAGATGGTACTGCTTATAACGGTGTTGTAACCAGTGTAGCTGTGTTGGGCAATGACGTATACGCTGTAGGATATGAATGTAGTACTCACAATCCAGTTGTTGCACCCGATTTTTTGGGATATGCGGCCGTATGCTGGAAAAATGGCAAGCGGATTGTATTGAATGATACGCGCACTCAGTCGCAGGGTTATGCAAGCCAGGTTATTGTTAAACCACACGTGCCTTATCATTGATCGATGCGTGGTCCAATTAGGGATAATTAAATTAGGCTAATAGTTATTTCGATATGATTATGTCTGCCGCAAGATCTCACTATTTATTGAAACTCAAACTTTAACATCGCATTACTGGCTTGTGTATAATATTGGAGCCGAAAAGGTCTTTTTTTACATACCTAAATATCTCCACCGGTTAAATCTTCTGTTTCTTTTTTCTATTTTATTATTACTTTTAAATAGCTGATTCCCATTTGTATGCCATGAGAAGATTACTACTTGTGTTTGCCTGTATTTTTTCAATTGTTTGCCTCGCCTCATGTCGTAAAAATGATAAGATTGCTCTCACAACGCCGGTTGTTGATTCTTTGAAAAAGCCTGTTGTTGTCGCGCCGCAAGTAACGTTGGTCGGTAGGTGGGATTTAAGTGCAGAAAAATATGTGAAATACCTTGATGGTGCAGAAATATCGAATACCTCGGGCGTTGCCGCTTCTTATAATTTAGCTTACGTGATTTTTAATAGTGACAGTACCTATACCTGTTTAGCTATGGACTGGTACCCGGCACTGTCAACCTATGGCGTTATGAAAGATGAAGTTGCCGGGACTTATCATGTTGCCGATAGTACTTTATCCGTATCCACCTACCTGGCGGGTTTAAATACAATCTATTATGGTGGCTCTCCTGATGCGCCGCCTGCTTTAACGCCTGTTTCGGATAAAATGGTGTTGCGGCAGTTTACGGACTCCACCGTAACTGTTCATCACGAATACGTATTTAATTGTAGCGATCCTTCTGCCGGGCCGGTTGGTAATTACAAATACATTTGGGAGTTGTATTACAGGAAACACGGTTAGTAGTCTGTCGTTATGAACTATAAGAATATGATTGATCCTGGGAGCCGCGTATGCGTGGTTTCAGAGCATAATTAGTACCTAATAGGAATAATAATGGCAAGATATTGTCGCGATTCACCCCTTAAGTTGTCGTTTTTACACATGCCTAAATCCTGAAATGTCATTGATCTTTGTATTGTCAATCAAATCAAAACAATTAAATAATGTGTTATGAAAAGAGTATTTAAAGGATCGAATATCCTCCAGTTTGTATTAACGATTTTTATACTTTCTTTTACTATACTTCAGTCTATGGGGCAGCAGAGCAAACCTACAACCAGCGGATACGCACCTGTTAACGGCATAAAAGTTTATTACGAAGTATATGGAGAAGGCCGGCCTATAGTTTTACTACATGGTGCTTTTATGACCATTGAGATGAATTGGGGGCAATTAATACCTGAATTGTCAAAAACAAGAAAGGTAATCGCTCTTGAATTGCAGGGGCATGGGCATACTCCGTTTTCAGACAGGAAATTAGACATGGCTACTCTGGCAAATGATGTGGAAGGGGTAATGAACTTTTTGAAAGTTGATAGCGCCGATGTTGTGGGATATAGTATGGGCGGGTCCGTTGCATACCAGCTGGCAGCAAAAAGCCCGAAACGGGTAAGAAAGTTGGTGATCATTTCTTCTACCTACAAAACAAGTGGCTGGCTGCCCGTTGTAAATAATGGGTTTAAAGGGTTTAAACCTGAATTTTTTGACAACACGCCTTTAAAAACGGGATATGATGCAGTTGCACCCGACAAAACAAAGTGGAGAAAATTTGTTGAACAGATGATCGTTTTTGCCGGGGAACCCTTTGACGTGGGTGACGCCAATATTGCGAAAATTACTTCGCCGGTATTGCTTATATCGGGCGATAACGATGGTCTGGACAAAGTGGAGTTGATGAAAACATATCAATTACTGGGAGGTGGCGTTGCTGCCGATTTGAGCCCAATGCCCAAATCGCATTTGGCCATTGTTCCCTCACAAAGCCATGTGGGTGTGATGATGCAGACGAACACCATATTAGGGTATTTGAATGGCTTTTTAAAGTAAAGGTAGCTGTGTTTGAATGTATCTACGAAAAGCAATTAGCCAATGGCCGGTGTTATGACCCGGCCATTTTTGGTTATTAATGGCCCCGGAAAAAAATAATCGCAAATAAATTTGCGCAACTCAAAAGTTGCATATATATTCGCAACTCAAAAGTTGCGCATTTTATAATGAAACAAGATATATTTCAGGCCATAGCCGATCCGACACGCAGGGCAATTTTAACTTTAATTGCTATACAGGCATTAACACCGAATGCAATGGCCGAAAAATTTGATATGAGCCGACAGGCGGTATCGAAACATATTAAAGTATTGCACGAATGCGAATTGATTAAACCTGAACACTCTGGCAGGGAAATTTATTACCATTTTAACGCAAAAAAGATGCAGGAGCTTGACAACTGGTTAGCACAATTCAGGCAAAGCTGGGAAACTCAATTTAATCAGCTCGACAAAGTATTATCAACAATTAAAAAACAGAAAATATGAACAACGATTTGCTATTTGATTTTACCGTTGATAAAGCAGCGCAAACGGTATTTATAACCCGCGAATTTGATGCGGAGCTTGATTTGGTATGGGATGCTTTTACCAAACAGGAAATACTTGACCAATGGGCTGCACCCGCACCGATGCGTTCCAAAACCAAATACATGAATTTTGAAGTGGGCGGACGAAGGTTTTACGCCATGATAAGCCCCGACGGACAAGAGCGTTGGCTGCTTCAGAAATATACTTCCATTACGCCCAAAACCAATTTTAAACTATATAATTCTTTTGCCGATAAAGACGAAAACCCTGAATTGCCCGGCTCTGAATGGGATTACAATTTCGGCGAACAAAATGGTATAACAACAGTGAAGATTTCCATTTATAATGAATCGCTTGAACGAATGGAACGCTTAACCGATGGTTTCACTAAAGGAATGATGCTGATGTTGAAAAACCTGGACGATCTGTTCGCAAGCTTATCGCAAAAAGCATAACGAGAGTAAACGATTATTAATAACCGAAGAGATAAACAAAAAAACATAACAATTTAAAACTAAAATCATGAGAGCAATTAATCCCTGGATCAACTTCAATGGCAACGCCCAGGAAGCATTCAATTTTTACAAATCAGTTTTTGGCGGAGAGTTCACCAAGATCGTTCGTTTTAAAGACCTGGCTGGCCCTGAGTTTCAGGTGGCAGAAAGTGAAGAAAACAAAATAATGTACATTGGTTTACCCCTCGGCAAAAACAATGTATTGATAGCTAATGATGTCCCTGATTTTATAGGGAAGGTAAGCGAAAACGAAAACAGATCTAAAATATATGCGAGCGCTGAAAGCCGTGAAGAAGCCGACAAAATATTTAACGGGTTGTCGGCAGGCGGAGAAGTTGAAGGGCCAATCGGCGACAGTCCCTGGGGTACATATGCTGGCATGTTTAGGGATAAATATGGTATTGAGTGGATTGTGGAGTTTGATCCCCAATCATAACTGGTAAATAAACGGGGGAAAATATGCTGTTGGTGCACGCATGCCGCGTGTTTCAAAATCCAACAAAAGGCCGATTAACGAAAGGGTTAATCGGCCTTTTTGTATTGTTGTCTGGCGCGAGTATGCGGCAAGGCCAGGGTGTAGGAGTATTCGTGACTTATCAAACTAAGAAGTCACAAGTACGCTGCTTTGCATCATCGGCCAGAGAAGAGATCAATTCTTCGTGATTAGTCCGATGCCGTTGGCGAAGCGGGTTTTAAATGAATAGGTTGTTATTTGCTTTCGGTGATAAGGATTGCGGCCAGTTTGTCCGGCATAGAAATGAATGGTGTATGGCTGCTTTGTAAGGTGTATACTTTAGCCACTTTACCTGTTTTTACCATGTATTGTTGTGCAGGATAGCTGATGGCATGGTCATTAACCGTATGGATGTATACTTTTTTAATGCTGCCGAAATTCTTTTCAGTCAGGTGGACCGGTGTAGCGAGCGGTGCCAGCGGTTCAGGTTTAATGTTAGCGGCAATATATTCCTGAACTTGCTTAGGGGCATCAGCGGCAAAGATATCGGCTACTGCATCTTTTGCGATGGTTGCTGCTCCATGCTCCTGATCGATAGTAAGGGATTTGCCAATATGAGACGCAGGGTCTTGTTTTGCCAGTGATAAGAGGCTGTCACCATCATGCGGCAACGCTGCTGCAAGGAAGATCAGTTCTTTAACCTGTGCCGGAACTTCTTCAGCAACCTGACTGATCACCAGTCCGGCAAAACTGTGTCCTACCAAAACTACATTAGTGCGGGTGCCGATAGCTGCTTTTACCTGGTCAACATAAGTTTGAAAGGTGATACCTGCAAATGAGGTGGTATCTTTTCCGTGACCTGCAAGGTTAACATTGATCACCTCTTCGCCCTGCGCCTTTAACAAAGGAGTCACCGCATCCCAGGAAGACGCGTCCGACCAGGCTCCGTGAACAAGTACAATAGTTTTAGAGTTGTTGTTGGTTGTTTTTTGGGCTTGAGCTGTAAAACCTAATACGCTTATTGCCATCATTAATATTGCCGTTTTCATGTTTTTAAATGCCTAATTGTTTAGGACATGACAAACATCGGGCTATGCCTCAGCAATAAGTTTAACCCAGGTTAAAATCGAAAATCCTCAAAAAAAAATTTCAGATAGTTTTGGTAATTCAGAACCTGATAGCTGGCTAATGAGTTTTACTTGCCAACCATTCTTTTACGAATCCGGCTTAGTGATGGTCCCTGGATGCCCAGGTAAGAGGCGATATGATAAAGAGGTACCGCATTAAAAATATTCGGATGTTTTTCCATCATTTCCCGGTAACGGTCTTCCGGCGATTTAAAAAGAAATCCTTCTGTATTAACCATAACCTCATGAAAAGCGGTTTCGGCGACAATCCTTCCAAATCGTTCCCATTGGTGTGATTGCCCATAAAGTTCGTTCAGGTGATCAACATGTATGTATAATATAAGTGAATCAACCATCGCTTCGGTATAATAATCGCAGGCTGTCTGGGCTAAAAAGCTTTTATAGGATGCTACAAATTGGTGATCAGTAAAAAACAGCATATTCTTTTCTTCCCCCGTATTGTTATTTACCCGGTAGATCCTAAACACACCGTTGATAACGAACCCAAGGTGCTTACAAACATTTTTGTATTCGTTATAAAACTCACCTTTTTTATACTGTTTTAATTTCCAGTAAGGTAATGATAAGTCAAATGCTTCCGGTTTCATACCGGCAGATCCTAAAATCGTTCGTAGTAATTCTATCTCTGTTCTATTCTCTGACATATGGTAAAAATATCAATTTTAATAATATCATACACCAAGAAGGTACGATGGGCAATGGACATCATTATTACTGATCAATCGTTGTATTGGTTGCTTATAGGATAGCTTGCTTTGACAGCTTTAAACTGTTTTTCGATTTTAACCTGGGTTAAACTTATCCAGGGCGCATAATCGGATGTTTGTCCTGTCCTAAACAATTAGGCATCTCAAATCATGAAAAAACTTATAATAACCTTATTTTCTGTAGCTATAGCTACTATTATGTTTTCATCTTGTTCAAAAAAGAACGATGAAGTAAAACCCGTTGCTAAAAATTATGTACTGGTACACGGCGCATGGCAGGCTCCTTATGTATGGGACGCAGTAAAGACAAGCCTGATCAATGAGGGCAACAATGTAACCGTTGTAGAACTTCCGGGCCACGGCAGCGATAACACAATGCCATCAACAATAACCTTAAATCTTTACAGGGATAAAGTGATCGATGCTGTATCAAAAATGAATGGCAAGGTTATCTTGGTTGGGCATAGTCTGGGAGGAATGATCATTTCTTCTGTTGCAGAACAAATACCCACAAAGATCGAGAAGCTGGTTTATCTTGCTGCTTACTTACCTGCTTCCGGACAATCATTGTTTAAGCTCGCAAATACAGATCCCGGGTCACAGCTTGGTATACCAGGAAATCTAATTATCTCCGGTCCTATTGCAGATGTGAAACAGGATCAGATTGTAAATATATTTATCCAGGATGGTTCTCCCCAGGTTCAAAATCTTGTGTTGCAGAATTACAGGTCAGAACCCGCAATACCATTGACAGATACTGTAAAATTGACATCTGCTAATTTTGGCTCCGTTGAGAAGGTTTATATTAAAACATTACAGGATCATGTGGTTTCTCCGGGCCTGCAAAACAGGATGATCGCATCCGGCAACGTAAAAACAGTATATCAGTTAAACACCAGCCACTCTGCATTCTTAGCAAAACCAGATTCAGTGGCAATCCTGTTGACTAAAATAGGACATTAATATAGCTGGATATTCAATAATCTAATTGGGCCAAATTGCGCCGGAATGAAATGGTCCTTATTTTAAAATAAGCATCAACATTTATCATTTCGTTAATGACTACAAACACAAAACGCGCTGTGAAGCGCGTTTTGTGTTTGTAGCCCGTAGGGGAATCGAACCCCTGTTTGAAGAATGAAAATCTCCTGTCCTAACCCCTAGACGAACGGGCCATTTTTATTTTGTTTCCCATGGCTGGGATCGTATTGCCGCTTAACCGGGTGATTGTTAATCATGCGAACGGTTAAGATATTAAAAAACCCCAGATCTTTCGACTTGAGGTTTTGTGTCTTGGTAGCCCGTAGGGGAATCGAACCCCTGTTTGAAGAATGAAAATCTCCTGTCCTAACCCCTAGACGAACGGGCCTTTTTTATTTTGTTTCCCTTGATTTGGGATTGCAAAGATAGAGTTTAAGTGATAAAATTAAAATAATTTTAAAAAAAAAATTAAATGACCTGTAAAAATGGCTGTATATCAATTAAATAAAATAAAATAGCACCGCCGGGCTTGCAATCTTTGGCAGGTTAAGGCTATCTTTATTCCATAAATCAATCATCTTTTTATGAAAGCTATCTGGAATAACCAGGTCATTGCCGAAAGCAATGACACTATTGTTGTTGAAAATAATCATTATTTCCCTAAAGAAAGTGTTAAGACCGAGTATCTTAAACCATCCGACGTACATACAACCTGCCCATGGAAGGGGCTGGCATCATACTATTCGCTTGAAGTTGATGGCAAGGAAAATCAGGATGCTGCCTGGTATTATCCGGAGCCAAAAGAGGCTGCAACAAACATTACCAACTATGTAGCGTTTTGGAAGGGTGTAAAAATTACCGAATAAACTATGAAAACTTACGATGCCATTGTTATAGGTGCCGGTCAGGCCGGCGGTCCCTTAGCCAAAAGATTGGCTAAAGCCGGGAAAAAGACTGTTTTAATTGAGAAACGGTTTTATGGTGGCACCTGCGTTAATGATGGCTGCACGCCCACTAAAACTATGGTCGCCTCGGCAAAGGCGGCCTATATGGCCGGTAAAAGCCATGAGCTGGGTGTGCCTGTAAAAAAGTTTTCGGTTGATTTGGCTGCTATCAAAAAGCGTAAGGATGATATCGTATTACGCTCACGTAATGGCGGGTTGAAAGCTGCCGAAAAAACGCAAAACCTTGATGTTGTATTTGGAGAGGCTGTGTTCACCGGCGAAAAAACAATTGAGGTTAGGCTCAACAGCGGTAAAAAGCAAAGCTTTTCGGCCGACCTTGTCTTTTTAAACCCGGGAGCATTGCCTTTGATTCCCGAAATTGAGGGATTGAGCGAAATTCAATATCTTAACTCAACCACCATCCTTGACCTCGATAGAGTGCCGGAACATTTGCTGGTGCTTGGCGGAAATTATATTGGCCTGGAGTTTGGGCAGATGTTCAGGCGCTTTGGCAGTAAGGTTACTATTTTAGAAAAATCGGAGCGAATAGTTTTGCACGAGGATCAGGATATTTCTGAAGAGATGCAGAAGATCCTTGAAATGGAATCTATCACGATTCATAATAACACGCAGGCCATTAAGTTTAAACAAAAAGCCGGCGGCAAAATAACGGTAACCATATCCCAAAAAGGGGAGGAGCGGAAAATTAAATGCAGCCATGTGCTGGTAGCCATTGGCCGCAAGCCGCAAACGGAAGCATTGAACCTGCCGGTTGCGGGGATCGAAACAGATGAGCACGGCAATATCAAAGTAAACGATAAGCTGGAAACCACTGCTGCCGGCGTTTATGCCCTTGGTGATGCAAAAGGCGGACCGGCATTTACGCATATCTCCTATAATGATTATACCATTGTTTACCGTAACCTGTTTGAAGGTACAAACTACAATATAAAAGACCGCCCGGTGCCTTACTGTATGTTTACAGACCCTCAACTGGGTAGGATTGGCCTTGATGAAACCGGGGCAAAAAAACAGGGCATCAAGTATAAAGTGGCCAAATTGCCTATGGCGCATGTGGCCCGAGCCATTGAAACCGGCGATACCCGCGGCTTTATGAAAGCTATTGTTGATCCGGATACAAAGAAGATCCTGGGCGCTACCGTACTTGGCCCCGAAGGCGGGGAGATCATGACCGTGCTGCAAATGGCCATGGAAGGCGGCATTACTTACGACAGGATCCGTTATTGCGTTTTTGCCCATCCGCTATATTCCGAATCGCTGAACAACCTTTTCATGACCCTTGGGGATTAATCCGGCGCGCATGATAAAAGTTGACAAGGTAAGTAAGCATTTCGAAGGGGTTAAAGCAGTTGATGGGGTATCATTTGAGGTAGAAGATCAGGGAAATCTCATCCTGTTAGGTACCAGCGGCTGCGGTAAAACCACCACGCTAAAAATGATCAACCGGCTTATTGAGCCAACAAGCGGCGCTATTTACATTGATGGTAAAAACATCCTGGAGCAGCAGCCTGAAACCCTGCGCCGTGGAATTGGCTATGTACTGCAAAATAATGGCCTTTTTCCACATTATACCGTTGCACAAAATATTGCGGTGGTGCCTAACCTATTAAAATGGGATAAGCAAAAAACAGAAAAACGTACAGCCGAGCTGATGGAAAAGCTCCATCTGGATGCCTCATATCTGAACATCTACCCCAATGAACTGAGCGGTGGCCAGCAGCAGCGCATTGGCCTGGCCAGAGCATTAGTGTCCGATCCGCCGGTGTTACTGATGGATGAGCCTTTCGGGGCGCTGGATAATGTTACCCGCTCAAAAATTCATGCCGAATTTAAAGCGCTCGATGAGCTTAAGCGCAAAACTATCATTATGGTAACCCATGATGTGCAGGAAGCTTTTGAATTGGGCGACAGGATCTGCCTCATGGATCAGGGAAAAATTGTCCAGTCGGGTACACCTGCTCAGTTGCTTTTCAACCCGGTTAATGATTTTGTAAAAGATTTTTTGAAACACCAGCGCCTGCAGTTAGAGTTTAAAGCCATTAAACTGATCGACCTTTGGGAGTTACTGTCCGAACCGCACAAGGAAACCAATGCGTCGTCATTTACTGCCGGTACTAACCTGTGGGAGGCATTGGAGAGCTTTAAATTTAATGATGGCGAAACCGTCAATATCAGCAAAGACCAAAACCAGGTTAAGACCGTAAGTTTTGAGCAGTTGATGACGGCCTTTTATCAATATAAAAATCACCAGGGCCATGAATGAGCAGCAGCAAACTTTATTTCAGTTTATGCAGCAGCAGTCCGGTAAATTGCAGGAACAAACCCTGCAGCATGTTGGGCTTACCTTCATTTCGCTCTGCATTGCTGTGTTGGTAGGCTTGCCGTTGGGAATCCTTATCGTTCGTAAAAAACAGCTATCAGGTATAGTGTTAGGAATTGCCGGCGTATTGCAAACTATCCCGAGCATAGCGCTGCTCGGTTTTATGATCCCGCTTTTGGGCATCGGCCCTAAGCCTGCTATTGTTGCCCTGTTGTTATATGCTTTGCTGCCGATTATCCGAAACACTTACACCGGCATTTTAGGGGTGGATGCGGCGGTTAAAGAAGCAGCGGTTGCCATGGGGATGAGCAAATGGCAAATCTTGTTTAAGGTAGAACTACCCCTGGCTATGCCGGTGATATTTGCCGGTA
>Ga0163162_10002595_pt1 | contig 17122 bp, 14 predicted proteins | sample S55metaG_FD_115310 | JGI IMG/M metagenome (GOLD analysis project Ga0163162, IMG submission 115310) | Switchgrass rhizosphere microbial communities from Kellogg Biological Station, Michigan, USA - S5-5 metaG | ecosystem: Host-associated > Plants > Roots > Rhizosphere > Soil | place: USA...
ACTTCAGAACCTGACTTTACAGCGTGGCCCGCAACGTCTGCTAGAAGACGCCGAGCTGACCCTGCACGCCGGCCACAAAGCCGGCCTCATCGGTGCCAACGGCGCCGGCAAATCGAGCCTGTTCGCCTTGATCCGGGGTGAGCTGCACCCGGACTCGGGTGATTGCTTCCTGCCGGCTGACTGGCGCATCGCCCATATGCGCCAGGAAATCGAGACGCTCGAGCGCCTTGCCGTCGACTATGTGCTCGATGGTGACCTGCGTCTCCGCGAGGTGCAACGTGACCTCGCCGCTGCCGAAGCGGCGCACGACGGTGCCGCTCAGGCCCGTCTGCATGCCGAACTCGACAGCGCCGACGGTTACACCGCCGATGCGCGGGCGCGCAAGCTGCTGGCCGGTCTGGGTTTCACCAACGAGCAGATGGATCGTCAGGTCGGAGATTTCTCCGGTGGCTGGCGGATGCGTCTGAACCTGGCGCAGGCATTGATGTGCCCGTCGGACCTGTTGTTGCTCGACGAACCGACCAACCACTTGGATCTCGACGCGATCATCTGGCTCGAAGAGTGGCTGAAAAGCTACCCGGGCACCTTGCTGCTGATTTCCCACGACCGCGATTTCCTCGACGAAGTCGTCGATCACGTCGCGCATGTCGATCAGCGCAAGATCACTCTTTATCGTGGCGGCTACAGCGCATTCGAACGTGCGCGTGCCGAGCGTCTGGCCCAGCAGCAACAGGCCTACGAGAAGCAGCAGGCACAACGTGCGCACATGGAAAGCTACATCGCCCGCTTCAAGGCGCAAGCGACCAAGGCCCGTCAGGCGCAGAGCCGGATCAAGGCCCTGGAGCGAATGGAAGAGCTGTCGGCGGCCCACGTTGATTCGCCGTTCGATTTCGTCTTCCGCGAGTCGAGCAAGATCTCCAGCCCGCTGATCGACCTGTCCGATGCGCGCTTGGGTTATGGCGACAAAACCATCCTCGAGAAGGTCAAGCTGCAACTGACCCCAGGGGCGCGGATTGGCCTGCTCGGGCCGAACGGCGCGGGTAAATCGACGCTGATCAAGAATCTTGCCGGCGAGCTGTCACCGATCGCCGGGCGCCTGACCCGTGGCGAGAACACCGTGGTCGGCTACTTCGCCCAGCATCAACTCGATTCGCTGGACTCCAAGGCCAGCCCGTTGCTGCACATGCAGCGTCTGGCGCCGACCGAGCGTGAGCAGACCCTGCGTGATTTTCTCGGTGGTTTCGACTTCCGTGGTGCGCGCATCGATGAGCCGGTGCTGAATTTCTCCGGTGGTGAAAAGGCGCGTCTGGCCCTGGCGTTGATCGCCTGGGAACGCCCGAACCTGTTGCTGCTCGACGAACCGACCAACCACCTCGATCTGGAAATGCGCCTGGCGCTGACCATGGCGCTGCAGGAATTCAGCGGCGCGGTGCTGGTGGTGTCTCACGATCGGCACTTGCTCAAGAGCACCACTGATAACTTCTACCTGGTCGCTGACGGCAAGGTCGAAGAGTTCGATGGCGACCTCGAAGACTATGCGCGCTGGCTGGTGGAATACCGCCAGCGCAATGCGCCGGTCAGTAACACTCCGGTCAATCCGGACAAGACCGACAAGAAGGCTCAGCGTCAGGCTGCAGCTGCCTTGCGTCAGCAACTGGCTCCGCACAAACGTGAGGCTGACAAGCTTGAGGCCGAACTGGGCAAGCTTCACGAGAAGCTGGCCAAGGTCGATGCCAGCCTCGGCGATAGCGACATCTACGAGCCGGCGCGCAAGAACGAATTGCGCGATCTGTTGGCCGAGCAGGCCAAACTGAAGGTTCGCGAAGCCGAACTGGAAGAGGCGTGGATGGAAGCCCTCGAGGTGCTGGAAAGCATGCAGGCGGAGCTGGAGGCGCTGTCCTGATGGAAGCGTTCAAGCTGCCGCTGCCGGCGGTGTGGGTCGAGCCGATCTGGTTTACGGTGCAGATTCTGCTGATCCTGCTGGCCGGTTACCTCACGCAACGTTTCGTCGCCAAGGGTCTGACCCGCTTGGGCGAGCGCTATCCGTTCCCGCCGCAGTTGCTGATGCCACTGCGGGGTGTGTTGCGCTGGCTGATCATGGGCAGCGCGCTGATCTTCGTATTGGAGCGCCTCGGTGTCTCGGCCACGGTGTTGTGGACGGCGCTGTCGGGCTTCGTTGCGGTGGCGGCGGTGGCGTTCTTTGCCATGTGGAGCGTGCTGTCGAATTTGCTCTGCGCGATCTTGATCTTCACGGTCGGGCCGTTTCGGCTGGGGGATATCGTCGAGCTGGTGGACACCACCGACAAGCCAGGCGTGAAGGGGCGGGTGGTAGCGATCAATCTCCTCTACACGACGTTGATCGAGGCTGAAGAGCTGGGGACCGGCAGCGCGATGGTGCAAGTGCCGAACAGTTTGTTCTTCCAGCGTTCGGTGCGGCGTTGGCGTGGGACGGATGTGTTTCCGTCGAGCGGGTTCGAGAAGTAATTTCTACGGCGTCTGTCCGACGCCTTCGTCGGAACGCCGCCCGGAGCAGGCTCGCTCCCACATTCGGAATGCATTCCCCTGTGGGAGCGAGCCTGCTCGCGAAGGGGCCCTTAGCTGCCCGCAATATTTAGCAAAAAACTGGTAGTCATCCACCCAAACCCGCATTAGCTTAGGCGTTTGTCACGAGCATGAGTCGAGGTGTGCGATGGAGCTTCAAACATGGCTGGCGTTTTTTGCCGCCTGCTGGGTGATCAGTCTGTCCCCGGGTGCCGGCGCCATTGCGTCGATGTCCAGCGGTCTGCAATACGGGTTCTGGCGCGGTTACTGGAACGCCCTTGGCCTGCAAATCGGTCTGGCGGTGCAGATTGCGATTGTCGGCGCCGGTGTTGGCGCGATCCTGACTGCTTCGGCCACGGCTTTCCACGCGATCAAATGGTTCGGTGTCGCTTATCTGGTGTATCTGGCCATCAAGCAATGGCGCGCGCTGCCCATGGACATGAGCGATGACGCGGCGGTGCGGCCGATCGGCAAGCCGCTGGCGCTAATATTCCGCGGCTTTCTGGTGAACATCAGCAACCCCAAGGCCTTGGTCTTCATGCTCGCGGTGTTGCCGCAGTTCATCAATCCGCATGCGCCGCTGCTGATTCAGTATGTAGTGATTGGTGTGACGATGATCTGCGTCGACCTGATTGTCATGGCGGGCTACACCGGTCTGGCGTCGAAGGTGCTGCGTCTGTTGCGCACACCGCAGCAGCAGAAGCGCATGAACCGTACGTTTGCCGGGTTGTTCATTGGTGCGGCGGCGTTTATGGCGACGTTGCGTAAAGCGGCGGCGTAAACCTCGCGAGCACAAAAAAGGCGACCTTTACGGGTCGCCTTTTTTTTGGCTGGGACGCAGAGCGTCCCGGGATGCATTCCCACACGGAGCATGGGAATGATCAGGAGCCTCTCATCAGCGCAGAATCACTGGCGCAGTATCGCGCGGCAGATTGTTGCGCTGCGGTGCTTCGCGCGGCTGTTCATAACCGTCGCCACCACCGAGCTGCATGCTCAGTTGCCCGGCCACGTCTTCACCCAAGGCCTTCGATACGTCACGCACCACCCGTGGGCGGTTCAGCGAGATCTTGATGTCGCGGTGGTTCACCAGTTTGGTGTCCTGCGCTTCGCCCATCGCCGTGAAGGCCGAGGTGATTTCGAAGGTCTTGGTGTTGATCAGGCTGAAGTCCGCCACCAGCGTCAGGCCCAGCACCGCCGAATAGCTGTCGGTGTTCGCCAGCTCGTTGACGTCCTGAGTGAAGTCGATGTCCGACACGGTACCGAACAGCACATAGTCGGCGCCCTTGAAGTTGCCGGCCTTGATCCGCTTGATCACGTCGTAGACGTCACCCTTGGACGACGCGGTGTACGGCGTGCCCTGCACCAGCTGGAACATACCGGTACGCAGGATTTCACCCTTGATGTCGCCGGTGAATTTGCGCAACTCGCCTTGCTCGATGTAGCTGGTGCTCGCTTCGATCTCGTTGTAGCTCGACGAGCCGCTGGAGCTGTAGTAACCCTCGCGATGATTGCTCTGGGCCGAAACGATGTGGATGTATTGCTCCACACGTTCCTGATACGCCAGATCCGTCACCGCGACTTTCGGGGCCGCTTGCACGCTGAACGCGCAAGCCAGGGCCATCATGCCAATCCATGCGCGCATCAATTAACGCTCCGTGGTTATGCGGATCTCTTTTCGTCCATCCACTCGGCCAGACCGCTTTCAACGTCGATCAGTTGCAGGCTGAATTTGTAGAAGACGTCCTTGTAGTCGCTGCTGCGCTTGACGATCGAGCTGATCGAACCTTCGATGCGGTACTTGGCGGCAACCATGTTGCCAGTCTTGGCCACGGTGCTCTTCTTGTACAGGCCGCTCTGGTTTTGCAGCTTGAGCTGGTCAACCTGGCTTTGCATCGCGTTGTTGTCGCTGGCGAAGCGGGCAACACCGGTCTTCATCAGCTGAGTCTTGATGCTGGTGGTGATTTCGCGGGTGTCGATGTACTCGCTGGTCTTGTTCTTCACGTCGTAGACCTGAACCACCGGACGGCCCTGCAGAATGCCGGACTGGGCCAGCGAGCGGGTCATCGATTCGGCGATCATTTGCAGGTCGGTCGAACCGAATTCGTTGGTCACGGTTTCAACCGCTTTGGTGTCGCCGTAGCTGATGTTCTTGCTGCCCAGGGTCGGCGAAGTGTTGGCGCAACCGGAGGCCAGCAGGGCGATGACGGCGATGCAGGAAAAGCGTGCAAACATGGGAGTGCTCTCTAAAACAGGAATAGGGTGGCAGGCTTACGGCGTCTTGATTTCCAGACGGAAGTCCACGGCTTTCGGGGTCGGGGCAATCCCCTGAATGAAGCTGGTCTGGGCGCCGTACATCATTTGGCTTTTCCAGACTTCGTCTTCGGCAATCGGGAAGCCTTCCGCGCCGAGCCAGGCGAAGCGGTAGTAGAAAATCTTGTTGCTGTTGAGGGTGTTGCTCAACTGCACATTGACCGTCATGAAACCGTTTTCGCGAGCGACGCGCATGGCGCCGACGACGATGTGTTTCTGCGGCCCCATAGCCACGACTTTGCTCGCGGCGCTGCCCGGCTCTGGCGGTGGCGGGGTGGCGCAACCGCTCGCCAGCAAGGCGAGGGCGGCGACGGCGATGAGTTTGAAGCGCATGCAAAGACTCCGTTCTTAAGGTTGTTTGAGGCTGGCGACGTTGGTCGCGCTGGCGCTCGGGATGACGTGTGCGGCGAGGCCACCGGCGAACACCTGGTTGCCCACGGCGCGCAGGGTGATCACCTGATAACGCTGATCGACAGTGACCTTGACCACCGAACCGCCGACGGCGCTCGGCAGACTGACCTGGTGCTCACCCTTTTTCAGACGCAGACGTACCACTTGGGTATTGTCCGGCAGGGTACGCCACGTACGGGTATCGGCACCTTCGAGCACAGCTGAAGAGATACCGACGGCCAGACCGGCCAGTGGGTTGGTTTCGTTGAGCTTCTTCTGGGCCACGCCTTTGGTGATCGCCCGCACGGTGGTGCGCAGGATGATCCCCGGCATGTCGTCACGCAGGGCGCGGCGGGACATCGCGGTGGTGCTGTTGAGCGCGGTCAGATCGACCTGCTGACCATCGACGCCGATCTGCGCGAACGTCGCCGTGGAGGTGTCCGGTTTGATGATCGGGAACGATAGCGGCGTGATCACCACATTGTTGGAGATCGGCAATGGTAGCGGAACGCGGATCGAGTCGCGGGCTGGCGCCAGACCGCTTTGCACCACGATCAGAATGTCGCTGTCGTCGGACTTGCTCGGTTTGTCGAGATTAACCAGCGCCTGCTCCAGCAGCGGCGTGTTCGGGCGCAGCTCGGCGGCCTTGCGGTAGCCCGGTGCAGCCAGACCTTTTTCGCCCAGCGCTTCATAAACGAAGCCGGACAGGTAATGGCTGAAAGCACTCTGGTAGCTGTTCTTCAGACCCACCACTTCCGGTGCGTCGAGACTGGCGACCGGGTAGCCTTGCAGGTCCTTGTACTGAGTCTTGATGCCTTCTTTCTCGGCCTCTTCTTCGCTCTTGAGGTATTCCTTGTCACGCAGGTCGGCGATCACCGCTTCACGTTCGTGAGTCTTCTTGATCGCAGTACGTGCGCCGTCAAAGTCATTGACCGCCAGCAGGTTCAAGGCCATCTGCGTGGTCAGCATGACTTTTTCGTAGTCGTAGCCTTCGTAGCGACGCACTTTGTCGTTGACCAGGAAACTGCCGAACTGGGCCAGGTACTTGTCGGTGTCGAGCTTGACCGAGTCTTCCCACTTGCCAACCACCTGGTCGGCGCTGGTCCAGGCATTCTGGCTACCGGAGAGATCGCCCTTGGCGCGCAGCAACTCACCTTTCTCGAAGTAATAGAGCAGGTCTTTATCAGGGCCGGTGTTGTTCTTTTCCAGCAGAGTCAGCGCGGCGTCGACGTTGCTGGTGGCCAGTTGCTGGTTGGTCTGTGCCAGTTCGGAGTCGTAGTTGCGAAACGCCGAACAGCCGGACAGCAGAGTGACGGCGCTGAGCGCAATCAGAGTGGGGGCGCGGAATGCCATGGGGGTACTTCTTCCCTGGAGTAATACAGCCGCGGATGCTGGTCGGGCTGGAGTGACCCATCGACAGTGGCGCTGGCCTCCTGCCAATTCCTCATAACCAGAGGAGCTTTAATGCCCGATCGCAATAACGCGGGCGCGGCATTATAAGCAGGCGATGATGGCTATGTAATAGCTTTTTAATCGCACTTGTTAGTTTGGTGCCATTACTTATTTCAGGTTGGATACCACGCTGCCTACCGGTGCCCCGCTGGACTGGAAGGCGCTGCCATTGGCAAACACGCGATCACCCAAGGCACGCAGGCCGATGACCTGGCGGTTCTGGTCGATGCGGATTTTCATTGGAGCAGCGCCGGGCGCGTTGGGCAGGCTGATCAGGTGATCACCTTTTTTCAGGCGCAGGCGTACGACTTGAGTGAGGTTGGGCAAGGTGCGCCAGGTGCGGGTGTCGGCCTGCTCGAAACCGTCCCAGTGGGTGACGTAGGAGGCTTTGCTCGGATCGCGCCGATTGTCCGTGGCTTGAACATCGGCCGCCAGAAATGCCCGATAGGTTGTGCGCTGGATAATGCCCGGCATGTCGTCACGCAGGGTGCGCAAAGACATGTCGGTAATGCTGTTGACCGCGATCAGCTTTTTCTGTCGACCATCAATAGCCACTTGATTGAACGCCGGGGTTGAGGTGTCGGGGATCATCACGGGAAACGAAACATTGGCAACGATGACTTGCCCGTCCGCGAGCTTCACCGGGTAGGGCACGCGCACGGAACTGCGGGCCGGCGCCAGGCCGCTCTGCACGATGATCAGCACATCGCTTTCGTCTGCCTTCAGTCCAGGGCTGTCAAGGTCGCGCAAGGCCTGTTGGAAAAACGCCATGTCCGGGCGCAGCTCGATCGCCTGACGATAGCCGGGCGCTGCCAGGTCTTTCTCGCCGAGTGCTTCGTAGGTGAACCCGGCGAGATAGTGACTGAACGCGCTTTGGTAGCCGTTTTTCAAGGCAATGACGGCGGGTGATTCCAGCATGACCACCGGGTAGCCTTGCAGATCCTTGTAATGGACGCGGGCGCCGCTGGCCTTGGCCGCTTCTTCGACACGCTCGTATTCCAGTTCCCGCTGCCGGGCGATCAGCGCTTCGCGCTCGTGGGTTTTCTTGATGTCGGCGCGAGCACCGTCAAAATCATTCATGGCCAGTTGGTTGAGGGCCATTTGTGTGGTCAGCATGACTTTTTCGTAGTCGTAACCATCGTAGCGGTGCCGCTTGTCATTGATGATGCTGCCCCAGTGATTGCCCATGGCGGCGAGCAATTTGTCGCCCGTGGTTTCAATGGTGTCCTGGCGCTGTATGACCATTTGCTCGGCGCTGCGCCAGGCAACCTGGCTCTGCGGGAACTCACCGCCAGCGCTCAGCACCGCACCCTTTTCGAAGTAATAGAGCAAATCCTTCTCTTCATCCGGGTTGTGCGCCTCGATCAAGGCCAGTGAGGCGTCGATATTGCCGGCCTTGAGCTGTTGCGTGGTCTGTTGCAGTTCCATGTCGTAATCACGGTAAGCGGCGCAACCACTGAGTTGCACAAGGGTGGCGATCAGCAGGGACGGCAACAAACAGTGGCGCATGAGCGGGTTCTTCCTTGAACGGAGAGGGCGAAATGATGGCGCATTATAGAGGCGCTTTGCAGCTGCCGGGGTGGTATGGATTGCGCTAGGCTTGCCCGCTCAAACACCAATTGAGTTGCGGTATTGCGATGAATCAACTGCTGGCCATGCGTGCGTTCCGTTGCATCGTCGAGTGTCGCGGTTTCAGTGCTGCGGCGGAACGACTCGAGACCACGCACTCGACCATCTCCCGGCAGTTGCAGCAACTGGAAGCCGAGCTGGGCACGCGTCTGATCAATCGCAACACCCGGCGTTTCAGCCTGACCACGGCGGGGCAGCAGTATTATGTCGCCTGCGTGGATATTCTCGATCGCCTTGATCAGGCCGCTGTGGCGGTCGGTCAGGCCCATGAGAAACCCAGTGGTGTCTTGCGCATCAGTGCGCCCGTGGTCATCGGTACGCTGGAACTGGCGAAGTGGCTGCCAGGGTTTCAACAGCGTTATCCCGAGATTGAAGTCGATCTGTCCTGCGATGACCGTTTTGTCGATCTGATCGCTGAAGGCCTCGATGTCGCGTTGCGCATCTGCGGGCCGCTTGAAGATTCGTCCTTGGTGGCGCGTTTGCTCACGGTTTCGCCGATGCTGCTGGTCGCGTCACCGGCCTATATCGCACGGCACGGATTGGTACGGCAGGTGCGGGAACTGGCCGGCCATCAGTTGCTGGCGTTTGCCGGTGGCAGTGACTGGACGCTGACCGATGCGCGCGGAGTTGCCACGCAGATCCGTGCGAACGGGCGCTTCAAGGCCGATTCGATCAGCTCGCTGCACGCCGCTGCGTTGGCCGGTGTGGGCATTGCCGCGTTCACCCGTGCGACGGTGCAGGATGACTTGTTGAGCGGACGGTTGGTGCGAATGCTGCCCAACTGCAGCCTGGGTCAACGGCATTATTACGCCCTGTATCCCCATGCCCGGCATGTGGCGCTCAAGGTCAAAGTGTTCGTTGAATTCATGGCCGAACACTACCGTAGCGTCAGTCCGGCATTGGGCTAAATGCCGACAAAGCTTGAGGGAAACGCGTTCGAAGTGAACAATATGTAACTTCGCATTTCCATTTGAGATCCGTTCATGACTGCCTCGTCCCGAATTCTGGCCTGGCTGGTGTTCCCGTTGTTTGCCCTGAGCAGCTTCAATCTGCTGGCCGATACCGTGGAAGGCGCGCCGCAAGCGCTGCACCTGCTCGATTACATCAGTGCGGATTACCCGCCGACGGTAGCGGCGGGCAAGGTTGTCGATGACTCCGAATACCGCGAGCAACTGGAGTTCACGCGGGCGCTGCAAGGCTTGATCGCCGGCATGCCGGCCAAATCTGAAAAAGCTGCGCTGGAGCAAGGTGTCAGCGCATTGAAGGCAGCGATCACCGCGAAGCAGGACGGCGCCGAAGTGGCCCGTCAGGCGCGGCAACTGGGCGCGCAACTGGCGGTGGCGTATGAAGTCAGCCAGGCACCGATCATCACTCCGGATCCGACTCGCGGCGCACCGCTCTATGCGCAGAATTGCTCGGTGTGCCACGGTGACAGCGGCGCCGGTGACGGCCCGGCGGGACTCGGCATGACCCCGGCACCGGCCAATCTGCGTGATGCGGCGCGGTTGGATCACCTGAGCCTGTACGCGATCTACAACACCCTCGGCCAAGGCGTCGAAGGCACCGATATGCCGGCGTTTGCCGATCAGCTTGACGATCGCCAGCGTTGGGATCTGGCGACTTACATCGCCGGCTTCAGCGCCGATCCGGCGGCAGCCAAAGCCGAGAAGACCTATAACATCGCCGATCTGGCGCGCCAGACCCCGGCCGAAGTGCAGGCCGCCGATGGCCCGCAAGGCGCAGCGACCTTCCGTGCACAACGCGCGCAGCCGCCGCAGGTCAAGCGTGGCCCGGCGCAGTTGCTCGACTACACCGCCGCAACGCTGGACAAGAGTCTGGCCGCGTATCGCGCCGGCGAACGCGATCAGGCTTACGACCTGTCGGTAGCGGCCTATCTGGAGGGCTTCGAGCTGGTCGAGAGCTCGCTGGATAACGTCGATGCCAGTGTGCGCAAGGACACCGAAAAATCGCTGATGGCTTATCGGCAATCGTTGCAGGACGGCTTGCCAGTCGAGCAGGCCGAGCAGCGCCTGGACGCCGCAAAGGCCAGGCTCAAGGAATCCGCCGGGTTGCTCGGCAGCGACGGCCTGAGCTGGTCGCTGAGCTACATCTCCGGTCTGTTGATTCTGCTGCGCGAAGGGCTGGAAGCGATTCTGGTGCTGGCGGCGATTCTTGCCTTCCTGCGCAACACCGGCCAGCAATCGGCAGTGCGCAGCGTCAACGTCGGTTGGGGTTTGGCGCTGCTGGCCGGCCTCGGCACCTGGGCGTTGGCGGCGTATGTGATCGACGTCAGCGGCTCGCAGCGTGAACTGCTCGAAGGCGCGACGGCGCTGTTTGCCAGCGTCATGGTCTTGTGGCTCGGTGTATGGATGCACGACCGTCGTCACGCTGCGGCCTGGCAGGATTACATCAAGAGCAGTCTGGTTGGCGGCGGCGGGCGTTTCGGCTTCGCGATTCTGGCGTTCTTCTCGGTGTACCGCGAGTTGTTCGAAGTGATCCTGTTCTACGAAACCCTGTGGCTGCAGGCCGGCCCGGCCGGACATGACGCGGTGCTTGCGGGCGGGGCGACGGCGCTGGTGCTGCTGGTTGGTCTGGCGTGGGTGATTCTGCGCGGTTCGGCGAAACTGCCGCTGACGCTGTTCTTCAGCATCAACGCGGCGCTGCTCTGCGCGTTGTCGGTGGTGTTTGCCGGGCATGGCGTAAAGGCGTTGCAGGAAGCCGGGATCTTCGGCACGCGGCCGGTGGCGTTCTTTGAATTCGATTGGCTGGGGATTCATGCCGATGCCTATTCGTTGACGGCGCAGGCGGTGGCGATTCTGGCGATTGTTGTGTTGTATGGGCGTAGTTGGGTGGCGGAGAAGCGGCGGGTAGTCGCTTAACAGCATTCGCTAGGGCTCACATGCGCGAGCAGGCTCGCTCCCACAGGGACGGTGTGTATTCTGTGGGAGTGAGCTTGCTCGCGAATTGTTTTTGGAGGTTGGAAAAATGCGTGTATGGATCGATGCCGACGCCAGCCCACGGGCGGCGAAGGATCTGGTGGTGAAGTTCGCCCTCAAGCGTCAGTACGAAGTGGTGCTGGTGGCCGGGCAGCCGCAGATCAAACCGGGGCTGGCCATCGTCAAACTGATCGTGGTGCCGAGCGGCCCGGATGCGGCGGACGATTATCTGGTCGAGCACGCGGTACCGGGTGAACTGGTGATTTGCAGCGATATTCCATTGGCCGATCGTTTGGTGAAGAAGGGCGTCGCGGCGCTGGATCCGCGCGGCAAGGAATTTGACGCGCAGAACATGGGCGAACGGTTGGCCGTGCGCAACCTGTTTACCGACTTGCGTGAACAGGGCCAGATGAGCGGCGGGCCTGCACCGTTTGGCGATCGCGAGAAACAGGCGTTTGCCAATGCGCTGGACCGGATCATCACCCGACTGACGCGCAAACCTTAAGCCCTACACAAATCCCCTGTGGGAGCGAGCCTGCTCGCGAATGCGTTGTATCAGACAACACAGAGTTGAATGACCCACCGCCTTCGCGAGCAGGCTCGCTCCCACCTTTGGTTTTGTACGCAGGTGGGGATCAGGCGTCGTTTTCGTGGGTCAGTTCGAGGACGCGATCCACCAGCTTGTTGATTCCGGATGCCGCCTCACTGATGTTCTGCGCTAGCATGTAAGCCGGGGTCGTCACCAGTTTGCGCGCCTTGTCTTCGATAATCTCCGTCACCGCACAGTCTTCGTGAGTGGCGCCCATCTTGTTCATCGCCGTGGCCGTGTCGGCGTCATTACCGATAGTGCAAGTCACGCCCGGACCATAGATCTTCGCCGCCAGTGCCGGGGAAATGCACATCAGGCCCACCGGTTTGCCCGCTTCGGCAAACGCCTCGGCCAAGGCCAGCACCTCAGGCTGAACAGTGCAGCCAGCGCCTTCAACAGCAAAGTTCGAAAGGTTCTTCGCCGCACCAAACCCACCCGGCACGATCAGCGCGTCGAAGTCGTCGACATCGGCTTCACGGATGTCCTTGATGTTGCCTCGGGCAATGCGTGCCGATTCCACCAGGACGTTGCGTGACTCGGGCATTTCTTCGCCGGTCAGGTGGTTGATCACGTGTAATTGCGCGATGTTCGGGGCGAAGCACTGTACCTGGGCACCGCGTTGGTCGAGGCGCAGCAGGGTGATCACGCTTTCATGGATCTCGGCGCCGTCGTATACGCCACTGCCGGACAGGATCACTGCAACTTTTTTGCTCATGGGTTTCTCTCCAGATTCATGGCGCTAAATGTCCACTAAATTGTCGCGCGTTGCCATAGGCTCAAGTGGTGGCGGCACTTGCATGGAACGCTTTCTACATGGATCGCAACAACGGCGGGGTGTTCATTCTTTGCGGTTGCCTGCTGCGTAACGAGCGGGAGATTTTTGGCGTGAGAACGCCGCTGGCGAACGGGAGTCCGCTAGCGCAGAGGGGGCAAATGACTGAAAGAGGCGGCCAGCCCACGCTGTGCGCAGGGCTGTACGCCAGTCGCCAGCGAGTTACTCGGCTGGCGTCTTCGGTTCGGCAGGCTTGGACGCTTCGGCTTGATTCAGCAGTGCCGCTTTCGCGGCTTGCTCATCGGCGTAAACCTGTTTGGCCAGACGCGCATTCTTGAAGCGGCGGCGCAGCCACAGGCCAACACCCAGCACCAGCAACGCACCCAGCACCCATAGCTCGTACTTCTTGATGCTGCCGAGCATGCCTTCCAGCACCGCGCCGAAATGGTAAGCGGCGGCGGCCAGCGCGGTAGCCCAGATTGCCGCACCAATACCGTTGAGCAGCAGATAACGTCCCGGCGGATAACCCGACAGGCCGATCGCCACCGGCATCACCGTGCGCAGACCGTAAACGAAACGGAAACTCAACACCCAGATGTCCGGATGCTTGCGAATATGCTCCAGCGCTCGGTCACCCATCAGTTGCCAGCGCGGTTTGCGTGCCAGCAACTTGCGCCCGTGCTTGCGTCCCAGGAAGTACCACAGCTGATCGCCGGCATAGCTGCCGCAGAACGCCACGACCACCACAATATTGATGTCCATGTATCCACGGAACGCGAGGAAGCCCGCGAGCACCAGAATGGTTTCGCCTTCGAAGAATGTGCCGAGGAACAAGGCAAAGTAGCCAAAGTCATGCAGAAATTGTTGGAGCATTGTCTGGGTGCTGGCGAAATGAACGCGCAGCCTAACCCTTCGGACACATTCATGAAAGTGTCCAAATGTGTCTCGACGTGAACAATTCCTACACTGAGAATGGAATGCGGCTACCTGTCACAGGTCTCACACAACTGTCATCTGTTCGTCATAATGGCCGTCTATAACTGTCACGCTCGCCCGTTTGCGCGGGCTCAGGAGTCTGCCGTGAGCTTTACCCCCGCCAACCGTTTGTTCCCAGCCACGCGCCTGCGCCGCAATCGCCGCGACGACTTTTCGCGTCGGCTGGTGCGGGAAAATGTGCTGACGGTCGATGACCTGATCCTGCCGGTATTCGTGCTCGACGGTGAAAACCGCCGCGAAGCCGTGGCCTCGATGCCCGGAGTAGAGCGGCTGACTATCGACCTGCTGCTCGAAGAAGCGGCCAAATGGGTCGAGCTGGGGATTCCGGCGCTGGCGCTGTTCCAGGTTACCCCTCCTGAACTTAAATCCCTCGACGCCGCCGAAGCCTGGAACCCCGAAGGCATCGCTCAGCGCGCCACCCGCGCCCTGCGTGAACGTTTTCCGGAGCTGGGGGTGATCACCGATGTCGCGCTCGATCCGTTCACCACCCACGGTCAGGACGGCATCCTCGACGAAGAAGGCTACGTGCAGAACGACATCACCGTCGACGCACTGGTCCGCCAAGCCCTGTCCCATGCCGAGGCCGGCGCTCAGGTTGTCGCGCCTTCGGACATGATGGACGGCCGCATTCAAGCGATTCGCGAAGCCCTGGAGATCGCTGGCCACGTCAACGTGCGGATCATGGCCTACTCGGCCAAGTACGCCAGCGCCTATTACGGCCCGTTCCGCGATGCCGTGGGTTCAGCCTCGAACCTGGGCAAAGCCAACAAAGCCTCTTATCAGATGGACCCGGCCAACAGCGACGAAGCGCTGCACGAAGTCGGAGCGGATTTGTCTGAAGGCGCGGACATGGTCATGGTCAAACCGGGCATGCCCTACCTGGACATTCTTTTCCGGGTAAAAGATGCCTTCAAAGTGCCGACCTTCGTCTACCAGGTTAGCGGCGAATACGCCATGCACATGGCGGCAATCCAGAATGGCTGGTTGAGCGAGGCGGTGATTCTTGAATCACTGACCGCCTTTAAACGTGCCGGCGCTGATGGCATCCTGACTTACTTTGCTGTCCGCGCCGCTCAATTGTTACGAGAGCAGAAATAGCCCTCCCAGGAACATTCAATGAATACCGAAGGACTCACGGAAGTTGCAGTAAAAGAAGCTCAACCGGTGGTCGAGCAAATCACCGAGACCCCGCCGGAACTGGAGCCTGCGCCACCCGCGCCAGTCGCCGAACCTGTCGCGGCGGCGCCAGTGATTGCCATACCGGGCCTGGATGACAGCAGCCTGTACATCCACCGTGAGCTTTCGCAATTGCAGTTCAACATCCGCGTGCTGGAACAGGCGCTGGACGAGTCCTATCCGTTGCTGGAACGCTTGAAGTTCCTGCTGATCTTCTCCAGCAACCTCGATGAATTCTTTGAGATCCGTGTCGCCGGCCTGAAGAAACAGATCACCTTCGCCCGTGAACAGGCCGGTGCCGATGGTCTGCAACCGCATCAAGCGCTGGCGCGGATCAGCGAGCTGGTCCACGGTCACGTTGATCGTCAATACGCGATCCTCAACGATATTCTGTTGCCGGAGTTGGAGAAGCACCAAGTGCGCTTCATCCGTCGCCGCAACTGGACGGTCAAGCTCGAGACCTGGGTGCGCCGCTACTTCCGCGACGAGATCGCGCCGATTATCACCCCGATCGGCCTCGATCCGACTCACCCGTTCCCGTTGCTGGTGAACAAGAGCCTGAACTTCATCGTCGAACTGGAAGGCATCGACGCCTTCGGTCGCGACTCTGGTCTGGCGATCATCCCGGCGCCGCGCTTGCTGCCACGGATCATCAAGGTGCCGGAAGAAGTCGGCGGCCCCGGCGACAACTATGTGTTCCTGTCGTCGATGATCCACGCCCACGCCGATGACCTGTTCCAAGGCATGAAGGTGAAGGGCTGCTACCAGTTCCGCCTGACCCGAAACGCCGACCTGGCGCTCGACTCCGAAGATGTAGAAGACCTGGCCCGCGCCCTGCGTGGCGAGTTGTTCTCACGTCGTTACGGCGATGCGGTGCGTCTGGAAGTCGCTGACACTTGCCCGAAACATCTCTCGGATTACCTGCTCAAGCAGTTCAACCTGAGCGAGAGCGAGCTGTATCAGGTCAACGGCCCGGTCAACCTGACGCGGCTGTTCAGCATCACCGGCCTGGACAGCCATCCGGAGCTGCAATACACGCCGTTCACCCCGCAGATCCCGAAACTGCTGCAGAACAGCGAAAACATCTTCAGCGTGGTCAGCAAGCAGGACATCTTGCTGCTGCACCCGTTCGAGTCGTTCACCCCGGTGGTCGACCTGCTGCGTCAGGCGGCGAAAGATCCGCACGTTCTGGCCGTACGCCAGACTCTGTACCGTTCCGGCGCCAACTCCGAGATCGTCGATGCGCTGGTGGATGCCGCGCGTAACGGCAAGGAAGTGACGGCGGTCATTGAGCTGCGTGCACGGTTTGACGAGGAGTCCAACCTGCAACTGGCCAGCCGTCTGCAAGCGGCGGGTGCGGTGGTGATCTACGGCGTGGTCGGCTTCAAGACCCACGCCAAGATGATGCTGATCCTGCGTCGCGAGGCCGGCGAGATCGTCCGCTACGCGCACCTCGGCACCGGTAACTACCACGCCGGCAACGCCAAGCTGTACACCGACTACAGCCTGCTGACTTCCGACGACGCCTTGTGCGAAGACGTCGGCAAACTGTTCAGTCAGTTGATCGGTATGGGTAAGACCCTGCGCATGAAGAAGCTGCTGCATGCGCCGTTCACCCTGAAAAAGGGCATGCTCGACATGATTGCCCGCGAGACCCAGTTCGCCGTCGAAGGCAAGCCGGCGCACATCATCGCCAAGTTCAACTCGCTGACCGATCCGAAAATCATCCGCGCGCTGTACAAGGCCAGCCAGTCCGGCGTGCGCATCGATCTGGTGGTGCGCGGCATGTGCTGCCTGCGTCCGGGGATTGCCGGGGTTTCGCACAACATTCATGTGCGCTCGATCATTGGCCGCTTCCTTGAGCACACGCGAGTGTTCTACTTCCTCAATGGCGGCGATGAGCAGATGTTCCTCTCCAGCGCCGACTGGATGGAGCGCAACCTCGACAAGCGTGTCGAGACTTGCTTCCCGGTGGAAGGCAAGACGCTGCTGACTCGGGTGAAGAAAGAGCTGGAGTTGTATTTGACTGATAACACTCATAGCTGGAGCTTGCAGTCGGATGGCCGTTACATTCGCAACACGCCGACGGGTAACCAGAACCCGAGGAGTGCGCAGGCGACGTTGCTGGAGCGGTTGGGCAGCCCGATATTGCCGGTGAGCAGCTGAGGCCTTGAAGGTCAAAAGCCCCTCACCCTAACCCTCTCCCAGAGGGAGAGGGGACTGACCGAGGTGTTTGGGAGAGCTACGCCGACGTGAAATACCGAGTTGAACGCAGGTTCTGAAACAGGTCAAAAGCCCCTCACCCTAGCCCTCTCCCTGTATGTACCGGAG
>Ga0163162_10002596_pt1 | contig 17120 bp, 13 predicted proteins | sample S55metaG_FD_115310 | JGI IMG/M metagenome (GOLD analysis project Ga0163162, IMG submission 115310) | Switchgrass rhizosphere microbial communities from Kellogg Biological Station, Michigan, USA - S5-5 metaG | ecosystem: Host-associated > Plants > Roots > Rhizosphere > Soil | place: USA...
ATCCCCACGCTGGGAATGCAGATGGCAGCAGGAAGAAATTTTTCCAAAGATTTTCCCTCCGATTCTCTTGCCGTGGTGTTGAATGAAGCGGCCGTTAAAACATTGGGTTATAAAGATCCGCTAAGGGAAACCCTCTATCGTCCGACGGACGAGAATAAATCGCTGCCTTACCGTATTGTTGGCGTGGTGAAGGATTATAATTTCAGCACCATGCACGAAAAAATAAAACCCCTGGTGATGCAATTGGGAACAAACAATGGTGGTGTTGCTATTCGCATCAATGCGAAGGATATTCGGAGTGTAGTGGAAAACGTGCGCAGCAAATGGAACGGGGCAGCGCCTGGTCAGCAACTGAATTATTCATTCATGGACGAAGATTTTAATAAACTCTACAAGGCCGATGACCAAACGGGCCGGCTGTTCATGTCGTTTTCGCTGTTTGCCATTTTCATTGCATGTTTAGGATTGTTCGGACTGGTAACCTATGCCGCTGAGCAACGCGTAAAAGAGATTGGCATTCGAAAAGTGCTGGGCGCAAAAATGGGCACGCTGGTGGCCATGCTATCGAAAGATTTTGTAAAACTGGTATTCATTGCGGCGCTGCTTGCCTTCCCGATTGCATGGTGGGCGATGCACAAGTGGCTGCAGGAATTTGCATACAGAATTGATATCGCCTGGTGGATGTTCGTGGTGGCAGGTGCGCTTGCGTTGATCATTGCCTTGGTTACAACAAGTATCCAGGCCATCAAGGCGGCGCTGGCAAACCCGGTGAAAAGCTTGCGTAGCGAATAAGTAGAAGGCTTCACGCGACCTCTCCCCCTACCCCCTCTCCAAGGGAGAGGGGGTTTTTATTATTCGCCGCCGTGTCTCCGCCTACCGTGTAACAACTAAAATCAATGATGAATTTGGCGGGACACGGCGTAGGATTTCACGCAAAGGCGCTAAGACTTTGCGTCTTTGCGTGAAACTCTCCCCTCTCCGCGAGGAGAGGGGGTCGGGGGTGAGGCCGAATGAGAGAGACACGGATGCCGCCGAGTCCCCTCGCCTACGGCTCGCCTGCCTGCCGGCAGGCAGGGTAGACTCAGCGGAGATAAAGAAGAAGGCTTCACGCGAAGGCGCAAACTTTGCGTCTTGGCGTGAAGCCTTCTTTAATTATTTTATACTTGCTCGCTTACTGTTCTTCAATTACGAAGCTCACAGGCTGCTTACGGTAGGCTTTTACGTTACGGCCATTCTGAACGGCGGGTGTCCACTTGGGACCGCGTTTGATGGCATTCACGCAAACTTCAGCCAGCTTGGTTCCTTTCATTGTCAGGGCTTCAACATCACTCACGTTGCCTTCTTTGTCCACCACGAACTGAACCAGGCAGGTTCCGGCTTGGCCGGCTTCCTGGAGTTCATCGATGTTCTTGCTGATTTCTCTTTCAATGAATTTCTTCCAGGCTCCATCACCTCCGGGGAAAGCGGCTTCCACTTCCACTTTGGTGAACACCTTGTCTTCATCTTCTTTGGGTGCTTCAACTACACCACCTTTGTCTTCAACCGGAGGAGCAACGATACCATCGTCCTTCACACCTTCCTGGTTTGCGGTACCGATCTTGGTATCTTCCAGTTTTTCAACTTCGGGTGGTTTTTCGTCTTCTTTCACCTCTTCATCCTTCACGATTTTGGGAGGCGTGAATTTTGCCATCTCCACTTTCGGAGGCTCCACTTTGGGAGGTGGTGGCGGAGGCGGCGGCTCGTTCTTTTTTTCTTCCTGCTTCACCTCTTCCAACTGAACGTCGTTCACGTTCAGTTTTTTGTCCTTATCGCTGCCCAATGAATTGGCCAGCAATGAGCCCAGGAAAAGGATCAAACACAAAGCGGCCGTTGCCAGCAGCGCATTCCTCAACCTATTGTTATAGGTCTTGCGCAATTCATAAGCGCCATACTGCTTGTTTCTTCCTTCGAAGATGATGTCCAGTATATCGGCACTCAATATTTTGTTTACGTCCATCTTTATGACTTTTTAGATAGGATTCAAAATTCTCATCATTCCATATCTCCTGGCCATTAATTTGTACCCGAACTACCTTCGGTTTTCTGGATCAGCTGGAATTCAACATCGGAAATGTCCACAAGGGCATAACGCTTGATGTCGTTGATCAGCATTTCGTCCAGCATATCCACGGTATTCTTGTACGTAGCGTCTTTGTCTGGTTTGATAACCACCACAAAGTCTTTGGGGTCAGTAGATTTTTTCTTGTCGATGATAACTGTGCGCACTTCCTTAAAAGTTGTGTTCTTAAAGTTCGATGCGTCGGGAGCCAGTTCACCTTCATAATAATAAACAACATCATTCTTACCCAACATCAGCGTGAGGGCGCCTGAAGCCTTGATTTTATTCTGGTCTTCAGGTTTCTCCGTATCCTTGGGCAGGAAGAGTTTCATGGCCGTTGGCTGGCTCATGGTTGTCGTGAAGATGAAGAAAGTGATCAGGAGGAAGCCAAGGTCCACCATGGGTGTGAGATCCACCCGGGTTGACAGTTTCTTTCCTTTTTTGACGCCTGGTCCTTTTTTATGCCCACCCCCCGACGAGGTATCCATTTCTGCCATAACAAAGCATTTTTAGCATGAATAATCCCTATTCCTACGGCGCTGGCGTCGCAGGACTCAGGTTTTTCTTGTATAATTCAGAACCCACAGGAACACCTTCCGGATTGGTGATCATCTGAAACTTCAGCAGATCATTCTTCTTGAAAGCATCGATCACGCTTTTGAAAGCGGGATATTTGGCCTCATTATCGCCCTTTACCAGGAGTTCCATTTTGGTTCCTGCAAAGGCCGTTTGAGCTGCCCTCATCCATTCCGTTAACTCGTTATTCAATGTATCCAGTGTGGGAATTCCCGGTAATGCGAGACCCTTGGTTTGATCTGGCGTTTTGCTGAGATAACTCTTCAGCTGGGAAAACGGAACGCCAATATAAGCCGTGGGGTTCTTTGCAAAAGCATTGATTTCTGCCGGCGTTAAACCCAGGCTACGGCTGGTATTAACGGTTTCCAGGATTGTTTTCTTCTCGGCCGAATTCACGTCCGATACTGACAAATATACCTTACCACCCTTGTCGATTGTGATCAGCACAACATCCTTCTGGGGCGCAATTTTGGCCGACACCGAATTGGGTGTAACCACAGTGAGCGCCTCAGCCGGTTTAAACTTGGTGGTGAGGATGAAGAAAGACAAAAGCAGGAAAGCCACGTCGCACATCGCCGTCATATCAATATTGGTACTCTTCCGCGGTAACTTGACTTTTGGCATGATGATTAAATGTTAATTACTTAATAAGATTCAAAAATTGCCAATTTCCACAAGGCTAATCCGCTTATTTATACAGCGAAGAGAAGCTTTGAGTAAGGGTAAAACCGCTTTCGTCGATACCATAAGTGATGGCGTCAATACGGGTTGTAAACACGTTGTACATGATAATCGCCACTGCAGAAGTACCGATACCAAGGGCCGTGTTATACAAGGCTTCAGAAATACCCTGAGACAATTCGCGGGCTGCTTCACCACCACCTTCATCACCCAGTTTGGAGAAGGAGCGGATCATACCCATTACCGTTCCGAGCAGACCGAGCAGGGTTGCCACAGAAGCGATGGTTGAAAGGAATACCAGGTTTTTTTCCAGCATGGGCAATTCAAGCGCAGTGGCTTCTTCCACTTCAGCCTGAATAGCAACCACTTTTTGTTCGGTTTCCAGCTCGCTGTTACCGATCATTTCTTTATACTTTCTAAGTCCGGCTTTCATCACATTACCTACAGAACCCTGCTGTTTGTCGCATTCTGCCAGGGCTGCATCAACATTCTTGTTGGCAAGGTGATATTGAACCTTACGAATGAATTCTGCGATATTACCCTTACCAGTGGCTTTTGAAATGGTGAGCATCCTTTCAATTACGAAAACCACTACTGTAAGAAACGCGCCGATCAGGATCGGTACGATAATTCCCCCTTCATACATCTTTATCAAACCTCCTTTGGGGCCATGGTGGTTGGGCCAGAAACCGCCGGCGGGATCCGGATGTTCAAAATTGCTAGCATTACCCAAAATGAAGCGCCAGATGATAAATCCGCCAAGAAGACACGCAACGGGCGCAATCCAGGAAATAACGTTGCTCTTTTTCGCAGGTTGCACAGAAGTAGTCGACTTCACCGGAGCAGTTGGTTTTGTTTCAGCCATGACTTTGTTTTTTTGATTTTAAAAATTACAAGTTAGATGTAGGTTTGTTAGCTTGCGCAATTCTACACAAAAATGTGAATAAAAAAGGCAGAGGGACGCTAAAAAATTTAATGGGTTGCACAAGATAATAAATTTATGAATTGTAGCAACTTACCCATTTTATTTTTTGAATAACATCAAACCGCGTGGTTCCCGGCTGTACAGCGTTTCGCCACTTGCTTCTGCTGCCTTTCAAACATTCCTGCATCCTTTGATGTAAAACGATTTTCCGTTAGTGAGTATTCCTTAATTTCACCCACTAATAAAAAATACAACATGCTCAAAACGCAAGTGTTCAGCAAGGCAACCATTGCCCTTGCTTGTTTGTTGGGAGGGGTATTGGCGGCGGGTGCACAGGACAAAAGGCCCACCACCACGCCAACCACTTCTACAACAGTACCCAGTGGAAACGGTTCATCCCTTCCCAATCTCAAACCCGGACCCAAGCCTTTCAAAGATGTAATCACCGACAAAGCCATTACCCGCAAAGGTCTCTTTATCGTTCATAAGGTTGATGAAAAATGGTACCTCGAAATTCCCGATTCCCTGCTCGGTCGGGATGTGCTAATTGTAAGCAGAATTTCAAAATCCGCCGCCGATACCCGCGCAGGTTTCCTGGGCTTCGCCGGAGACGAAATCAATGAAAATGTGGTTCGTTTTGAAAAAGGTCCTAATAACAGGGTCTATCTACGCAATATCTCCTATAATACTTATGCCAGGGACAGTACCAAACCCATGTACAGGGCCGTAATGAATTCCAATATCCAACCGATTGCTGCGTCTTACGACATCAAAGCCTTCAACCGCGACTCTACCGGCACCGTATTGGATTTTACAGATTATATGAATGGCGACAACGACATTCTGTTCTTTCAGAGTGGAATTAAGACAGCCCTGAGGCTCGGAGCGCTGCAATCCGACAAATCTTATATCGTCGACGTCAAAACTTTCCCCATCAACACCGAAATCAAAACGGTTAAAACCTACTCAAAATCATCCGGTCCTTCCCTACCCGGCATTCCGCCAATGGGACCTACCGGCAACGCCACTTTTGAGCTGAATACCTCCATCATATTGCTTCCGGCGAAACCCATGCACTCCCGCTTCTACGACGAGCGCGTGGCCTATTTCACCACCGAATACACCGACTTCGACGCCAACCCGCAGGGTGTGAAAAACGTGAGCATCATCACTCGTTGGCGCCTGGAGCCCAAAGACGAGGATATTGAAAAATTCAAGCGCGGCGAATTGGTTGAACCCAAGAAACCCATCATCTACTATATCGATCCCGCCACACCCAAAAAATGGGTGCCCTACCTCATCCAGGGCGTTAACGACTGGCAGGTGGCTTTCGAAAAAGCCGGCTTCAAGAACGCCATCATCGCGAAGATGGCGCCCACGGCCCAGGAAGACTCAACCTGGAGCCTGGAGGATGCCCGTAATTCAGCCATCGTTTACAAGCCATCAGACATCCCCAACGCCTCCGGACCGCACGTACACGACCCCCGCAGTGGTGAAATCCTCGAATCGCACATCAACTGGTACCACAATGTGATGACCCTTCTTCGCAACTGGTACATGGTGCAGGCATCGCCCAGCGACCCCCGCGCGCGTAAGGCCAAATTCGACGATGAACTGATGGGTACACTCATTCGATTTGTATCCAGTCACGAAGTGGGCCACACACTCGGCTTGCCCCATAACATGGGCTCTTCAAGTGCAGTGCCCGTAGAGAAACTCCGCGACAAAGCCTGGGTTGAAGCCAATGGACACACGCCATCAATAATGGACTACGCGCGCTTCAACTATGTGGCACAACCGGAAGACAAAATTTCTCCTGCCGGCCTTTATCCCCGCATTGGCGACTACGATAAATGGGCCATCGAATGGGGCTACAAGCCAATTATGGATAAGACGGAAGAAGAAGAAAAATCCATACTCAATGATTGGGTAAAATCGAGGGCAACCAATCCAAGACTTCGTTACCTGGAATCTGATGGACAGGATCCCCGCGCGCAAACCGAAGATTTGGGCGACAATAGCATAAAAGCCAGTGAATACGGACTGAAGAATTTGAAATGGATTCTTCCCCAATTGCCCACCTGGGTGAATGAGAAGGGAGAAGACTACCAAAATCTCACCGACCTGTATAATGAAATACTGATTCAGTTCCAACGCTACTCCTACCACGTGGCCATGAATATCGGCGGCATTTACACCGACAACAAAACCACCGACCAGGATGGAAACGTGTTTACGCCCGTGACAAAACTGCGGCAAAAGGAAGCGCTTTCCTACATCCAGAAAAATGTTTTCGAAACGCCCACCTGGCTGTTGAACAAATCCATTCTTGACAAAATCACTTCACCCAATGGTGACAGGGTAAGCACGGTGCAGGACAATATTCTCACTTCATTGTTGAGCAATACCCGGCTGCAACGCCTGATCTCTTCCAACAACCGCGACGCTGCTTCCTATCGCATTGATGAATATTTCGACGATTTGAAAAAGGGCATCTGGAGTGAACTGGTGACGAAAAAACCGATTGACAACTACAGGAGAAATTTGCAGAAATCATTTGTGGAAAGACTTGGAACAATGATCAATCCAACAACCGGACAAACCAATACCGGATTCGTGATCACCTTTGGTCCACCTTCGCCGGACCCCAGGAAAACCGATATTCCTTCTGTTGCAAGGGGAATGCTTCGTCAGTTGAAAACGGAAGTGAGAGCTGCGATTCCTGCCACCACGGATCGTATGTCGAGATTTCACCTGCAGGATGTGGCGGATAGGATTGATAGGATACTTGATCCGAAGTGAGAGGTGGATGAAAATTTAAGAAGTTGATCGGTTGACCGGTTGATCAGGAAATAAAACGTTACTGATCAACCGGTCAACCGATCAACTTTTTTTCCGAAGATCATTCGTACCTAAGTGCAACAATAGGATCCAACTTGGCCGCCTTCCAGGCGGGATATACGCCGGCAACAAGTCCGACGGCAGAGCAGATTAGAATTCCGTAGGTCACCCAGTTCCAGGGTACAAAGAAACCCGTACCCATTAAGGATCCCACCAGGTTTCCCACCAATACGCCGGCGATGATACCGAACAGCGCTCCCATCAGGCTGATGATGATGGATTCAAAAAGGAATTGCTGTCGCACATTTTTCCTGGTACCACCGAGTGCTTTAATTAAGCCCACCTCTTTCGTTCGTTCCGATACCGCAACGAGCATGATATTCATCAGGCCTATCGCCGCACCGATCAGCGTAATCAGTCCGATGGCGCCAGCGGCGCTGGAAATCGTACCGAGCAGGCGAATGAAAGTTTCGGCGAGGCTGTCACTTTTATCAATGTAAAAATTGCTGGATTCCGTAGTAGATAGATTCCGGATGGGCCGGAAAGTGGATTCCGCCTCTCCTATCGCGGGTTCCATCAATCGCATATCGGTCACCATGATGCCGATGTAGAAAGAAGAATTGTTGGTGGCGAACATGCGACGGACGTTTTTGTAAGGCGCAAACACCACGTTGTCGGCCCGCATCAGTGCACTGGAACCCTTCGATTTCAATACGCCCACCACCCTATAACGGTCACCGTTAACCGAAACAATCTGGTCAACGGCCCTTTCCGGCTTGTTGCCGAATAATTTATCACTTACGTCGCGACCCAGGATGCACACACTTCGGCCACTTTCCACGTCGAGACTGTTGAAGTTTCTACCGACTTCCACTTCATAGCCATTCAAATCGAGGTAGTTTTCGTCACCACCCTGCACGCGCACCTGCGGATTGGTTTTCACATTGTTCCATTTCACCGTATAGCCACCGCCACCGCCGATACCAACACTGGTTTTGGACCCGGGGAAATTGAAACGGGATTTAAAATCGCGCGCCTGTTCGTAGGTAATGATCTTACCCATGTTGGATTTCTTCTCCTTCAAACTGCGCTTATCCTTCTTCGTTACCTGGTCGGAACCGAAGCGCATTTGTCTTTCCCGGAAGCGAATGCTGAATGAGTTGGCACCCATGGTGGCAAAGCTGGAACGCAAGCTGGCATTCATGGCCTCGATGGCCGTAATGATGCCCACCAGCGCCATAATTCCGAACGCAATGATGGCTACCGTAATACCAGTTCTCAATTTATTTCCCCTTACCGTTCTGTAGGCAATGGAAATGGTGTCTAGAATCTTCATATAAATAAATCAGCCTAAAATTAGGTATTAATTTCTGCCCTTCAAAAGGATGGGATAAACGGCAGAAAAGTAGCGACATGGCCCTAATGGTACATGAGATCAATCAGCATCTGGGGGTAGATTCCCAGCAGAATCACCAACAGGGCAGTGACCAGTAAAACAGTCTTGAAATTACCCGAAACGGCCGTCATTTGGGCTTCTCCATCCCTGAAATACATGGCCTGGATAACCCTGAAATAGTAATAAACGCTCACTGCCGCCATCAACACCGCAAAAATTACCAGCCACATATAATTGCCATTTCGAACGGCCGCCATTAGCATGTAATATTTAGAAAAGAATCCCGCAGTAAGCGGAATGCCCGCAAGAGAAAGCAGAAAAATGGTGGTCAGCAAGGCCAACAGGGGTTCTGATTTGGCCAGTCCGTTAAAGCCTTCGAAAGTATAATCCTTCATTTTCACCAACACCGCAAAAATGCCGATCGTAGCCAGGCAATAAGCGGCGGCATACAACACAAAACCTTCCTTTGAGTAGGTATTGAGCGCGAAGAGCCCGAACATCATGAACCCGGCCTGGGCAATACTGGAATAGGCCAGCATGCGCTTAACGCTTTGCTGAAATACGGCCGTTACATTCCCGATCAACAATGTTGCGCAGGTGATAACGGCAGCGAGTAGCTGCCACTGACTATGCATTTTGCCAAAGGCATTTTCGAACAACCGGATGAAACCAATGAAGGCACCCACTTTTACAATGGTGGCCATGAATGCCGTAAACACGGTGGGCGAACCATCGTAAACATCAGGTGTCCAGAAGTGAAAAGGCGCCGCAGAAACTTTAAACGCCATGGAGATCATCAGCATGACCAATCCGATGGCAACCATCGTCGTCAGCTTGCCCGCACCCAGTCCCATTCCCGCGATGGAGAAACTACCGGTGGCACCATACAGAAATGCGATGCCCATGAGCATGATGCCGGTTGAAAAGGATCCCATCAAGAAATATTTCAACGAAGCCTCGTTGCTCTTCAGGTTGCGCTTGTCGCTACCCGCCAGGATATACAGCGGGATAGAAATAATTTCAATGCCCAGGAACAGCATCAGCAGTGTTTGGAAAGAAGAAACTATCGCCACACCGCATAGCACGAAAAAAATGAGCGCAAAATATTCGTAAACGTGGTCTCCAACATTTTCAAAATCGGAACCCGATAGCAGGAAAAATAATAGTGTGCATGCAAATGCAATGGTATTGATGGTAAGTCCGAATCCACTAAACTCCAGCATGCCATGCGTATCGAAAGAAATGGCAAACACGCCCAGAAATTCAACCCAGTTCAATATCACCAACAACGCAACGCCAATAATGGCCAGCCACTTGGCGCTGGATTTCTTTTTAAGAAAAATGCCGCCAAACATCATGACCAAACCCCAAACCGCTGAAAAAACGATTGCATTCATAAAAATCAGCTCCCTTTATTTTACGCCCGAACCCGAGTAAAGCCTGATCACCGAAACGGCATCATGTGTAAGGTCGAACATGGGCTTGGGAAATACGCCCACCATAAATATCAGTACAACCAGCACCGAGAGAATAATGGCCTCGTTGCCGGACAATTTTTTCCATTTGTCGGTGATGGAATTGGTTTCACCGAAAAATACTTTTTGAATCATATTCAATGTGTACACTGCTGCGAGAATAATACTCAATCCTGCGAAGGCCGTGTACCATTTATTGAACTGGAACAGTCCGTTGAACATCAGGAATTCGCCTACAAATGCGTTGGTAAGTGGAAGGGCAATGTTCGCAAGCGCCACCACTACCAGCAGGATAGCCAGTACAGGCGCCTTCTGTGCCAGTCCACCCAGCGCCGAAATTTTTCGCGTACCCAATTCCCGTTCTATCAATTCTACCACGATCCACATGCCGATGATATTCACGCCGTGGTTAAACATTTGCACCACCACACCCTGCAGCCCGGCGAAATTGCCGGCAAATACGGCCGCACTCATCAATCCAATATGTGCAATGGAGGAATAAGCCACCAGTCTTTTCAAATCGTCCTGTACAATGGCTATGCAGGATGCATATAGCATTCCGATGATACTAAGTATGATGACCAGCTTATCGAAATGCCGAACCGCGTCGGGGAACATGGGCACCAGCCAGCGAATGACCGCATAGATGCCCATCTTTACCATTACGCCGCTCAGGATCATGGTAACGGCAGTTGGCGACTGTTCGTACACATCGGGCTGCCAGGTATGAAATGGAAAAATCGGCATCTTGATGGCGAATGCCACAAAGAATAACCAGAATACCATGTTCTGCTGCGGAGGCGATAGCCTTGCATTGTAAAAAGAAGTGAGCGCGAAATTGTGATTGGGTGTATGGAAATAAACATAGATAATACCGATCAGCAACAACAGCGAACCCACAAATGTGTAAATGAAAAACTTGAATGTGGCCTGGATCCTTTTTTCTCCACCCCAAATGGAGCAAAGAAAATAAGCGGGAATCAGTGCCAGTTCCCAGAAGAAATAAAATGCCAGCGCATCCATGGTACAGAACACGCCCATCAGTCCGCACTGCATCAGCAACATCAATCCATAAAATGTATTGGCTTTTTTGTAACTGGTATTATAAGTAGCCACAAACGCTATAGGGAATGCCAGCGCGTTTAGCAGGGTGAGCAATTTTCCCAACCCATCGATCTGCAACGTAAAACTGCTGCCCAGTTGTGGCAGCCAAACATAGCTCACCTGTTGCAGGGGCCGCCATTCGTCTCCGGCGAAATACAGGCTGGCAAAGGAAATGCCGAGGGTGATGATGGAGCAGAACAATGCCCAGTCCTTCGCCCTCTTTTCTTTCAGGAAAAAAGCCACCACGCCTCCCAACAGGGGAAACCAGATCAACAACTCAGGAAAAGTGACAATGACGTTATTGGGATCCATAATTTATTTCATGAACAGTTGAATGATGAAGAACACTACCGTTGCGATCACCATCAATAAGATATAGGAACCAACCTGTCCGCTTTGCAACAACCTTAACTGGCGGCTGCCATAATTCACAACCTTGCCTACACCATTGACGATTCCATCAATGGCAGATTTTTCAACCACATTATTCAGGAACAAAGAAAATCCGCGTAACGGCCGGTTGATGATGGCATCATAGAATTCATCCACATACCATTTGTTGGCCAGGATTTTTCCAAAGCCGGTTTCTTCTTTTCCCGTTTCAACATAGCGGGAGAATTTATTCCATGCGAATATGATGATACCCAGAATTAATATTACGCTAACACCCAGCAGTGTCCATTCTGTAGAATGCGCAAGTGGTTCGTGTTTCACCCTTTCGGTTGAAGCGACGAATACCGGTGCCAGAAAATGCTCCAGCCAATGCGCGTTTTTTGCGAAGATTTCCGGAACCCCAAGGAAGCCTCCAACCGCGGCCAGTATAGCAAGGATGATCAGGGGGGTTGTCATTGGCGCCGGACTTTCGTGCAAGTGGTGTTCCCGGTCGTGCGTGCCCCTGAATTTACCACGAAAGGTCATGGCATACAACCGGAACATATAGAATGCAGTCATCAGTGCGCCACCGAGACCGATATAATAGAGTACCGGATTTTTTTCGTAAGCCGCATTCAGGATTTCATCTTTTGAAAAGAAGCCGCTGAATGGCGGTATACCAGCAATGGCCAGGCAACCCAGCAGAAAAGTAATATGTGTGATGGGCAGGTATTTTGATAGTCCGCCCATTTTGCGAATGTCCTGTTCGTGGTGCATGGCGTGAATCACTGATCCTGCGCCGAGGAATAAAAGGGCTTTGAAAAATGCATGCGTCATGACGTGGAAAACCGCGCCGGTGTATGCGCCCACACCGAGACCAAGAAACATATAACCCAGTTGACTAACCGTAGAATAGGCCAGCACTTTTTTAATGTCGTTTTGTTTCAGCGCGATAGATGCCGCGAAAATGGCGGTGGCCAATCCAATTACTGCAACCACGCCCTGTGTGGTAGGTGCCAGCGTGTACAGCAGGTTGCTACGAGCGATCATATAAATACCGGCAGTAACCATGGTAGCGGCATGAATCAGGGCCGAAACGGGTGTGGGACCCGCCATGGCATCAGGTAGCCAGGTGTACAAAGGTATTTGGGCCGATTTTCCGGTTGCACCAATAAACAGCAGCATGGTGATGCCCACCAACACCCTGTCGTTAGATGCGAGCGCGCCTGCTTTACCAAACACTTCCGCAAATCCCGTTGAACCAAATTGCTGCACCATCCAAAAAATGGCCAGCAAAAAACCAAGGTCGCCTATGCGGTTCATCACGAAGGCCTTTTTGGCAGCATTGGTATATTCCGTGTTCTTAAACCAGTATCCTATTAAAAGATAAGAGCACAATCCAACACCTTCCCAACCAATGAACATGATGATGAAGTTGGAACCCATTACCAGCAACAGCATGCTGAACACAAAGAGGTTCAGGTAAGCGAAGTAACGCGCGAAATGCGGCGGTGCTTCGTCGTGCATGTATGAGGTGGAATAGAGATGTATCAGGAATCCAACGCCCGTAATGATTAGAAGAAATAAGGATGAAAGTGGATCAATCAGGAAAGAGAATGGAATTTTCAGGTGTTGCGCCGGAATAAAGGTGAAAGCGGTAGCCAGGGTATTGTGGCCGGTTTTAACCTCGAAGAACAGCACCAAACTGATCACGAATGAAGCGGCGATTGTGCCGCACCCAATGAGGCTCACCAAACCTTTACTCAAATAGTTTCTGCCCAATCCGTTGATGAGGAAGCCTGCCAGTGGAAGTAAGGGAACTAAATATACCAGGTTGTTCATGTTCAATTCTTGAATCCCGCATTCAAGCCGAATGCAGAATGCCATCCGTGGCTATTAATGTTTTAGTCTGTTTAAGAAGTTCACGTCCACCGAATGGATATTCCGGTACATCATCACAATAATGGCCAATCCCACGCTTACTTCGGCCGCGGCCACCACCATAATAAAAAACACAAAAAGCTGCGCTTCCGTTCCCACTGTTGTTTTGGCATCGTAGCTGAGCGCGGCCAGGTGATGCATTTTTGAAAATGCAATTAATAATAAGTTTACTGCATTCAGCATCAATTCCACGCACATGAAAATGATGATGGCATTTCTGCGCGTCAACACACCAACAACCCCAATGCAGAAAAGGGCGGTGGCGAGAAAAATATAATAGTTTATAGGCATCTTCTTTTTATTTGTGGTTTGTGGTTTGTGGTTGAAATACTTTCTTTCTTCTATCTCCCACCTTAATCACCCAACTTTAAACTACGAACAACAAACCACAAACAACAAACTACAAACTTTAATCTCCCTTTTTCCCGATCACAACAGCCCCTACCATGGCACTCAAAAACAACACACTGCTGATTTCAAAAGGAAGAACATATTCTTTGAATAAAACAATTCCGAGGTTGTGGATCAGTCCGATATTGCCGTCTTTTACCTGCACTGTCTGACTCCTGATTTCTGTATCGCGCAAGGCACCGACCATGACCAGCAACAGGCATCCGCCTGCGATGGCGCCGGCCATTTTCAACCATTTATTTTTTTGTGGCTCAGTGTCTGCATTCAGGTTCATGAGCATGATCACAAAAAGAAAAAGCACCATGATGGCGCCTGCATATACTATTAGATTAACGATGGCCAGGAATTGGGCGTTCAGCAGAATATAATGTCCGGAAATGGCGAAGAAGGTCACGATCAGCCAAAGCACACTGTGCACGGGGTTTTTGCTGAAAATAACCATGAGGGCGCTCCCCAATGCAAGCGCACTTAGAAAATAAAATAAAATGGCCGTTATGCTCATTCGTTAGTTATTGGTTGTTGCGATCAGGCCTGGGTTCTGGGTTCGTGTTCGCCCCTGGCCTTCGCGTATTCTTCTGGATGCGTAAGTGGATTGGGTATTAACAATTCGTCTTTACCATATATGAATCCTTTACGTTGATAATTGGCCGGAGCAAATGTTTCGCTGAGGTAGATGGCGTCTTTCGGACAGGCTTCCTCACAATAACCACAGAAAATGCATCTCAGCATATTGATCTCGTAAACCGCCGCATACTTTTCTTCCCGGTACAAATGTTCTTCTCCCGGTTTGCGCTCTGCCGCTTCCATGGTGATGGCTTCGGCGGGGCAGGCTACAGCGCATAGTCCGCAGGCTGTACAACGTTCGCGTCCTTCCTCGTCGCGATTCAATACCTGCAATCCCCTGAAAACCGAACTGAAGGGTCTTTTTTCTTCGGGATAGCTGATCGTTGCCTTCTTTTTGAAAATGTGTTTGAAGGTTATCATCATGCCCTTGAGGATATTCCACAGGTAAATTCTTTCCAACCACGTCATGGGCTTCCTTTCCACTTGCTTCGACCTGCTTGTTAATGCCTCCATAGTGATTTATTTCTGTTTCAGCCGCGGCTGTAACGAGTTCGCAAAAGTATTTTTCTCCCGCCAATATGCCAACTAAATGTTGACCTTACGCTCCCTAAAAACGCCAGTTGTTTTGCTTCAACAACACCACTGCTCCGGTAATCAGCATATTCAACAACGACAGGGGTAAAAGGCTCTTCCATCCCAGGTTCATCAGCTGATCGTACCTGAAGCGGGGGATCGTCCACCGCACCCACATGAACAGGAAAATGAAAAAACCGGCTTTGGCCATTAGTGCAGCCGCACCTACCAGCGCGGCGATATTGGGAGAAAGATTGGCTTCGTTTACAAATGGCATGTCGTAACCGCCAAAGAAAAGTGTGGCCATGATCACGCTGCTGATGAACATGTTGATGTACTCAGCAAAAAGATAAAATCCCAGTTTCATGGAAGAATACTCCTGGTGATATCCAAAATTCAATTCGTTTTCTGCTTCGGGCAAATCGAATGGCGTTCTGTTACATTCTGCAAATGCACAAATCAAAAATATCAGGAATCCCAGTGGTTGATACACCACATTCCATATTCCGCCCTGAATTTGCTGCTCTACAATGGAACGCATACTGAGGGTGCCGGTCAACATTAGCAATGCGATCAGGGAAATTCCCATCGGTAATTCGTAAGAGATCACCTGCGATGCACCGCGCAGGGCGGCAAGTAGCGAGAACTTGTTGTTGGATGCCCAGCCACCAATCATGATGCCGTAAACGCCCATGCTCACCACCCCAAAAACAAACAGGATACCGATGTTAATATCGGCCACTTGCAAATCGATGCTTCTGCCAAATAGTTCCACATGGTTACCCCAGGGCACAACGGCGCAGGTCATCATAGCCGTGAGCATGGCCAGGCAGGGCCCCAGAATAAACAGAAAGCGGCTGGATGTATTGGGAATGATTTCTTCTTTAAAAAATAATTTCAGACCATCGGCAAGCGGTTGCAGAATACCAAAGGGTCCGGCCCTGTTCGGGCCCCTACGGTCTTGCATAACCGCAGCCACTTTTCTTTCGGCATAGGTACTGTACATGGCAATCAACAGCGAAACCGAAATGATGCCACCGATCAAAACCAGTTTCTCAATTGTAAAGGCCCAAAATTCCGAAAGCAAAAACATGCCAGATTATTTGGTGTTATTATTAAAATCATCGCTGTGCGCAGGTCCGGGTATTAACGACAAATCATTACCGGGTTCATTCACTTCACTCACGTCGTGGATATTCATCAGCAATCGAGGTTTGCGGCCATCCATTACGTCATACAATACTTCCTGTGGTTTCCTCACACCTTCATAGTGGCCCTGTGCAATCACAGAATGGCGGTCGATATGGGTAGGACCTTCAATGGTCCAGTCTGCCGTTTTCTTGGTCTCAAACCGGCATTCATTACAAATCCAGTCTTCCACTTCGCCCCATTGGTCTTTGCGGGCGGTAACCCTGAATACTTCCTCGCCGCGGTACCAAAGTGTGGCTTTGCCCTTGCACTTTGTGCAGTTGCGGTGCGCATCAACAGGTTTCAGAAACCAAACCCTGTTTTTGAAACGGAACGTTTTATCGGTGAGAGCGCCTACCGGACATACGTCGATCACGTTTCCGATGAAGTCGTTATCAAGAGATTTCTGGATGTAGGTAGCAATTTCAGAATGGTCGCCACGGTCAAGAACGCCGTGAACGCGGCTATTGGTGAGTTGATCAGCAGCGAAAACGCAACGGTAGCAAAGAATGCAGCGCGTCATGTGCAACTGGATATAGGGACCGAGGTCGTGCTTTTCAAAAGTGCGGCGACCGAAATCGTAGCGTGTGCCTTCCTTACCGTGGTCATAACTTAAATCCTGCAGACTGCATTCGCCGGCCTGGTCGCAAATGGGACAATCCAGGGGATGGTTGATGAGCAGGAATTCCACGATGCCATTGCGGGCGTCGATGACGCGTTCGCTGGTGATGTTCTTCACTACCATGCCATCCATTACGTTCGTGCGACAAGAAGCCACGAGCTTGGGCATGGGCCGCGGATCGGCTGCACTGCCCACGGATACCTCCACCAGGCAGGTGCGGCATTTGCCGCCCGTGTTCTTCAGCTTGCTGTAATAACACATCGCCGGAGGCGCAACATCGCCGCCGATTTTACGGGCAGCGTTGAGTATGCTGGTGCCGGGTTCCACATCGATGGTGATGTTGTCGATGGTTA
>Ga0163162_10002597_pt1 | contig 17117 bp, 12 predicted proteins | sample S55metaG_FD_115310 | JGI IMG/M metagenome (GOLD analysis project Ga0163162, IMG submission 115310) | Switchgrass rhizosphere microbial communities from Kellogg Biological Station, Michigan, USA - S5-5 metaG | ecosystem: Host-associated > Plants > Roots > Rhizosphere > Soil | place: USA...
TCAGCGAAATACTTCAAGAGTTATGTGCCAGGTAAGCCACCTCAAGATCAAATCGACGAAAAGATTCCAGCTTACAATTTCGACATCGCTGAAGGTGTCACTTACGATCTTGATATTTCAAAACCAATCGGACAACGAATACAGAATCTTAGTTTTCATGGTCAAGCTCTTCGTCCAGAACAAAAACTTCGACTGGCAACAAACAACTATCGGGTAAACGGCGGCGGCGGATACACGATGTATAAGAATGCCCCCGTCGTATATCGGTCGAGTGAAGAGATTCGAGAGTTGATTATTGACTGGCTAGAGAAGCACAAGACGGTACCAACTGAGCCTACGAACAACTGGAGGTTGATGCCGTAAACGTTTCGGACTTTGATCTGAAAAACCAAAACGGCAACCCGGGAGCGTTGGGTTGCCGTTTTAGTTTTGGGGAGAAACGAGTCTACCAGTCTAACGACTCGTCTTCCTTGCGCGGGACGCTGCGGAACAATTCGATTAGTCTCTGGCTAGCGCGACTGTGACGCTCTCAAATCTCTTTTGGCTCGCGGCCAACTCTCGTTCAACTGACTTCTCTGCATTGGACTTTCTAATCTGGCGACCGTTGGTTTCACCCTGGATCCAGACTTCCGATAGAAAGTAAGTATTTCCGTAGCGGTGAAATACCAGCTTGGACTCTGTCGCCGGGTTGGTTCGAACCAGGTTGTTTGAGAGTTTGATCGCCGATTGTGAATTCTCAGTGCCTCTTACACAAATCGCGTCGCCATTAGAGGTCATCCGGCTTACTTGATATCGTCCGGCGGTCATTTCAGTGTCACCGGTCACGAAGTCAAACGGGATATTGGCGTACTCGCTATGTGATCCTTGAGCGGAAACTGAAGCGGTAACGAGCGACAGCGCTAAGAGCAACATCAGCATCGTTATACCTTTGAGCATTTGTCTAACCATGGGGTTCCTCCTCTTTCGTCTTTCAAAATTTTTGGGCTTGGTTTCGTTGGGCCAGTCTATGCTCTTGCTAAGTTCGTGCCACGACTAAGTATTCATGGTGAGTTTCAACCAGGTGCGAATACCTTAAGGATTTCGTAAATCTCCTCGGTCTCGGTGCAGTGCGAGACTGCGTCGGACTATCCTTTTGGATAGTGGGTACTATCCAGTCGGATAGAGATAAGTCGCGAAGATTCAAACTGTTGATCGAAAACCTTTAGGCGCGTAGACTGAGCCACTAACCCTGGCCACTCATATCACCTATGCAGCCGCGACTTGCAGCAATAACAGGCAGACTCAAAGGTGGGACCTTCACTATCGATGAGGCATCGCTTGTTATTGGACGCGAGACCGCCGCGAATCTGTGCATAGCCGACGCTTCAGTCTCTCGGCGACATTCAGTTATCGAAAAGAACGAGAATGCTTTTGTCATTACCGATCTCGAAAGTCTCAACGGAACTTTTGTAAACGACGTTCCGGTCAAGACACGACAGTTGGAGCACGGCGATCGAATCCGAATTGGCGAGTCGCAATTCCTCTTTCTGGTTGACGATGGCGGCTCGATCTCAAAATCGAGTCAGGTGAAACTCGATGAAGGGCACGTGCTGAGTGGTTCGACTGTTCAACTGCGGTTCGATGATGCCCTTTACATAATGGCGCGTGACCTCAGTGCTTTGATGAAGGTCAGCACCACGATCAATGCGATCAGGGGCCTCGAGGAGTTACAGCAACAATTGCTTCAACTATTGTTCGAAGTGGTGCCTGCTCAACACGCCGCTATCCTCTTAACAGTTAATCAAGAGTTCGACGACAACTCAGTCTTTGCGCTTGATCGGACAGAGGGGAAGGATCAATCGGTTACAGTTAGTAAAACGATCGCGCAACAAGTCTTGCGTGATGGAGTTTCGTTGTTGACCAATGACGTAGCCAGAGACCAGGAGTTGACGACAGCAAGTATGGTTGCGTCACGCGCGGCATCCGTATTGTGCGTGCCGCTTATGGTCTTGGAACGAAAACTGGGCGTTCTATATCTCGACACATCTGTGAAGGGTGACAATTTCAACCGCGACCACCTTCAGCTTGTTACTGCCATTTCAGGAATAGCGTCAGTAGCCATCGAGAACGCGCGTCACTTTGAATGGCTCGTGAGTGAAAACCGCCGGCTCATGGAGGATGTGGACATCGAGCACAACATGGTCGGCGAAAGTCCTGCCATGCAGCGCGTCTATCACTTTATCAAGAAGGTCTCGCCTACCGATTCGACGGTTTTGATTGGAGGTGAAAGCGGGACAGGAAAGGAACTTGCGGCGCGCGCTATTCACCGCAACAGCAATCGAGCACAGAAGCCGTTCATTGCTGTTAATTGTGCTGCGCTAACAGAGACGTTGCTTGAGAGTGAACTATTTGGTCATGAAAAAGGTGCATTCACCGGGGCCATTGCCCAGAAAAAAGGCCGCCTTGAGATCGCCGAAGGAGGCACCTTGTTTCTCGACGAAATCGGTGAGCTCTCAGCAGGCTTACAAGTAAAACTCTTGCGTGTTTTGCAGGAACGCGAGTTTGAAAGGGTTGGCGGCACGCAAACAATAAAAGTCGATATTCGATTGTTAACGGCAACAAATAAAAACCTGGAAGAGGCTATCGAGGCCAATGAATTCCGACAGGACCTCTTTTATCGATTGAATGTTGTCTCGTTTGAAATGCCACGACTTCGCGATCGCAAGGAGGACATCCCGCTGCTCGCAAACTATTTTGCACAGAAGTACAGTGCCAAGTGTAATCGCCGAGTGACGGGGATCTCGGCGGACGTGCGAGACTATTTGGTGGGATACGACTGGCCGGGCAATGTTCGCGAATTGGAGAACGCAATCGAACGTGCAGTGGTTCTCGGGACTACGGAAGTTATTCTGCCTGAAGACTTGCCGGAGGTTATTTTAGAAAGAGAACTGTCGCCATCGACGACATCAACATGGAAGTATCATGAGGCCGTAACGCAAACGAAGAAGCAAATCATTCTCGATGCTATGGAAAAGGTGAATGGAAATTACACCGAGGCAGCCCGACTGTTAGGCGTTCACCCAAACTATCTACATCGATTGATCCGGCAACTAAACATCAAAGACCAGATGAAAAAGCACTAGTCCAGGAAGCTTCTGGATTTTTCGATCTTTCCGCAAAAGGGCGACTGAGATATGACCGATGGTCAGTTGACTGAAGCAAGTTTCAACGAAAACTTAAATACAAAATTTTCTATCACATTCGATGACAAGACAGTGGAGTTGGAGCTGGTTGAAATCAAACCTTACGGTAACGGACCGGACTCATCGATGGAGCGATTCTCGATTTATTTTGAGGGTCCAGCACAGCCGCAGCTTCCCCAGCAAACTTATCAAATGGATCACGAACGAATGGGCAAAGTCGACATTTTCATTGTTCCGATTTCAGGCGACGAGAAGGTTGTTCGGTATGAGGCGGTTTTCAACTACTTCAAGTAGACGTTATTGAGTTGGTCGCAGCTCAAGCGCGAAACTCCATATGTTTATAAGCTCCGAGATCTTCAATCACTAGAAATCCGAGCCGTTCATAAAAACGTTGCGCCTCGTTGTTATGCACAAAGACCATGTGACGCAGGCGCTTATTCGCTCGAGTTGCCTCCTCGATTAACAAACTCAAAAGAAAAGTTCCCACACCCTGATTTTGAAATTCCGGCAACAGCGCAATATCTAGCAAGCGGATTTCGTCATCATCGGTTCCAATCCAAATTCTCCCAGCCGGTTTGTCATCGATGAGGATCACGTCGTATTCCGCGCTCGGAAATCTTGAGTCGTACTCACGTCGCTGCAATTCAAATTGCCAGCGCACAAAGAATTCTTTTTGTCCCGGTTCCCAAGTCGCCTGGGCAAGCTCCTCTTCGCGCGTACTGTGGTAAACGCTCAATAGAAACTCATCATCCGCAGCTGAGACTGTTCGGAGTGTTATGGTGCGGCCGTTATCGAGAGTGAGCTTGGGGTTTTCAGCTAAGGTCAAGTGACGTTATGCGGAAGCTTTTGGCATCAGTCGAGTCCTGCCTTGAGAGACGAATAGCTGTTGGTCTCTCTGTCGCTCCAATCTAGTGAGCACGATTAAAAACCGCTTGATAGTAAATTTCGCCATTAGGTCCATCGCTGCGGGTCAGGAACAACGTGAATTCGCCAAGTGCTCCGTGTGAGATGGTATGCATACTTGAGAATAATGGTAATGCCTCCGAAGCGCTAAACAAGAGCGAAAACGAGTCGGTCGCGATGGTTCTTCCAGTGGAAAGCCTCGTGTCCCGCTTGGGTGAGTACGATTCCGCCTTCAACAACTTCAGGCTTACCATTTCGCCGCGGGCATTTGGAGCTTGAAAGTAACCACCTACATAAGGATCAAATGTTGCGCGCGTGAACATGAAGACTGGGTCACGTTGCGCTTCAGTAGGAATCTCGGTCGAAGGTCTACTAATGATCTCCACACGTCCTCGACCTTTTTGCCCTAAGCCTAAGCGGGCGGTGCCTAGCGCCAATGCAGCGGAGCCTGCGAGCTGGATACTGGTCTTTAGAAAGCTGCGTCGTGGTAGAGTCATTTTTTCTCTCCTTCTGGAGGGGTGTCTGTCGGGCCTTCGTGAGCTTAGCTAGTTTATTTGAGTTTGCCGTTCATCGTCGAGCAAATTAGTTTGCAGAGGAACTTCAGTCGAATGTGCCTGCTGATGCTTCAAGTGATCCAAGGCAGGGCTTAATAGTTCAAAATGAGAGAGTTGCTAACTCGCCATTAAAGAAAATCTTGGATTTGGAGGTGCCTTCGGCTAAAATCCGTTTTGCCTCGCGTGTTTACAGGTGGCGGAATTGAACTTGAATTAAACGATTAAGGAGAGTCCTTTTCCATAGAATTCCGCGCTTCCATCCTCTCGAAACCTGTTTCTGTTTAGAAGTTCACGTGAAAACCAATTACGAAGGAGCTATTAAATGGCGGAACCTTTTCTGTCCGAAATCAAAATCTTGAGCTTCAACTTTGCTCCCAAGGGTTGGGCGATGTGTAATGGGCAGCTCCTACCAATTAACCAGAATCAAGCGCTGTTTTCGTTGTTAGGCACTACCTTTGGCGGCGACGGTCGAGTGAATTTTGCACTGCCTGATCAGCGCGGAAGGATCCCGATTCACGTTGGCAGGGGACACACAATCGGAGAAAAAGGGGGAGAGCAGGCACACACGCTTTCAATCGCGGAACTGCCGACCCATACTCACAGTTTGCAAGCTACAAATACGGATGCTGCAACGAACGATCCCAACGGCGCGGTCTTAGCTAACGCCACTGCGAGCTACCACGCACCCACTAATTTGACTGCTCTTAACCCAGGATCGGTAACCAACATAGGTGGCAGTCAGGCTCACCTTAACATGCAGCCTTTCCTGACCCTGACATTCTGTATTGCCCTGCAAGGCCTCTTCCCATCACCCAATTAAGGAGAACGCAGATGTCACAACCCTATTATGGTGAGATCAGAATGTTTGGCGGCAACTTCGCACCTGCGGGATGGATGTTCTGTGAAGGCCAATTACTACCGATCTCTGAATACGAAACGCTTTTTAATTTGATTGGCACGACGTATGGAGGTGACGGCCAATCTACGTTCGCACTGCCCGACCTGCGTGGTCGGGTCCCGGTCCATCAGGGAAATGGATTCATCCTCGCTGAGCAAGGCGGGGTCGAGGAAGTCACGCTCACCGTCAATCAAATTCCTGCGCATAGTCATTCGCTGTTGGCGTCTGGAGACTTGGGAAACCAACTCACGACCACAGGTAACTTGCTCAGCAATTCGCAGGGCGCGATTCCCTATATTGAGGACGTTACAACCCTAAACATGAGTTCGTCTGCAATCACACCCGTTGGCGGTAGTCAGCCGCATACCAATTTTCAACCGTACCTGTGCGTGAATTTTATTATCTCGCTATTTGGGATTTTCCCGTCGCAGACGTAGCGAGTGATTGAGAAGCTTTCAGTCAATAGCTTTGTTGTTGGTTTTCTTAAACTGCTTAACGAGGGAGATCGTCATGTCAGACCCTTTTGTCGCTGAAATCCGCATTTTCCCATTCAACTTCGCACCAAAGGGATGGGCCTGGTGCAATGGGCAGTTGCTACCGATCTCACAAAACACTGCATTGTTTTCCTTGCTAGGTACGACTTACGGAGGGAATGGCCAGTCGAATTTCGGGTTGCCCGATCTGCAAGGTTGCGTGCCTATGCACCCAGGACAAGGGCCTGGGCTTTCCCTGCATGACCTCGGAGAGGTGAGTGGTTCAGAGACTGTTACGTTACTGGAATCAGAAATACCGGCGCACTCACACACCCTTCGAGCCTCATTAGATGATGCCGATTTGGCAATTCCGACATCTGGGCGGAGTTTGGCGAAGTCATCCAGCAATCTCTACGCGAACATTAGCCCGAATACGCTGATGTCCAGTCAGGCCCTCTCACCGACTGGAGGTGATCAGCCGCACAACAACATGATGCCGTACCTAACTTACTACTTCAATATAGCTCTACAGGGCATCTTTCCACCGCGCAGCTAAATGAGATTCCTGTCGATTGCTGCACTCGTTCAGTCCACGAAGTGCCTGCTCCAGGATAAGAGTTGAAACGTCGTAGTCTCACATCAATGTCGTAAACCAACTAAGCCGCATTATCGCAAGGTTGGTCCATTTCAAACATCGGTTGTTTGAAATGCTGATCTGTTCTAAGCACTAAAACCGTAGCGTTGTCACAAGGAGACTTCATGTCCACGTCCCTGGCTCAAAATTCTAGTGTGCTGAGAATTTTTACTGCCTGCTTACTCACCTTTATGACATTGCTTGGTCCAATCGCTCCCGTGGGTGCAGCGACGATCAGCGCTACTACCCCCTCAAACCCGGGCTCAATAAAACCCAATTTTAAAGAGGAGCCCAATCCCCTTTCACCAGCGGTTCCTAATATAACTGCCACCAAGACCGACTCATTTCCGGATCCAAACATCGATGGCAAGGCCGATCCGGGTGAGACAATCACCTATGACGTCAACATAAGCAACAGCGGCGGCGCAGATGCCACAGGTGTGAACTTTCTGGACACGATAGATGCCAATACCACGCTCGTGGGAGGATCTTTGAAAGTTTCTCCATTGGCGTTCGCCGATAGTTACTCGACAGCTCAAAATACCCAGCTCGTAATTGGAACGCCGGGTGTACTCACCAATGACAGCGGAGTTCCTGCGCCCACTGCCGTGCCAATTGCTGGTGGCGCAACAACGCAAGGAGGAACTGTCACACTCAATGCCGATGGGAGCTTCACTTACAATCCAGCAGCCGCCTTCACCGGAGTCGATACCTTTACGTACACGGCGACGAATGGATTAACTCCAAACGATTCTGCGCAAGTAACAATCAATGTCGATGCCGCGCCAAGCGTGGTTAGCACAACTCCTGCTAATGCTTCACTCGACGTCCTGCAAAACTCCACGATCACTATTAATTTCAGCGAGACCGTCAATGTCGCGGCGGCTGGCGTAACTATCGACTGCGGTGGAGGAGCCTTAGGTTTCTCGCCGGCATTACCACAGAATAATCTCCTTGCTCTCGTACTGACTCCTAGCGCGCTTCTACCGGCGGGTAGCACCTGCACGGTAACAGTCGATAAGACTAAGATCACGGATACTGATACCAGTGATCCTCCGGACAACATGGCGAATGACTTTGTCTTCAGCTTTAAAGTCAAGCCTGACGCCGTAGACGACACGTATCCGGTCACGCTTGTGGGTAATGTCTCGACTAATTCTTTCGTGATTCCGTTCAGCTCTGCGGGAAACGACGTTTCCGCTACCCCAGTCACGATTACTGCTGTTCAGGCAAACAACACCGTAGTCTCGAACACCATCACCACCACGTCAGCAAACGGCGGCAATATCGTGATGACCGTTTCCGGCGCGGACATGGGCAAGTTCACTTACGATCCGCCTGCAGGTTTTGAAGGTGGAGATTCATTTACTTACACGATCACGCGAACCGACGGGGGCGGCAGCGACACAGCCACTGTCAGCATTCCAATCAGTGGCATGGTTTGGTTCGTAAACAACAGCGCGGCTCCTTGCACCGTTGTAGGGTGCGGGCGCCTTTCGAATCCATTCTCGACCCTGGCTGCATTTAATGCTCTTAACAACGGTAGCGGAAACAATCCTGCAGCCAACGACAACATCTTTATTTTCACAGGTGCCGGTAACTACACCGGGCCGCTTAGTCTGCTCAACCTTCAAAGAGTGATAGGTCAAGGGGCGACGCCGAGTGTTAGTGCTATCACTGGTCTAACACCGCCGGCCGGCAGTCCTTCATTTCCGTCGACAGGTGGGTCCAAGCCAGCCATTACCACGATCATAACCAGCGGACAGAATGGTATTAACCTCGCGAGCGGCAATCAGCTCTTTGGTTTGGCGTTCAGCAATACTGACGGTGCTGCTATTCGAAGTTCAGCCAATATCGGCACGGCTACGATGAGCGATATCGTAATAAACAATACCGGTGGCGGGGGCATCATCCTTACTAACGGTGGCTCGATTACGATTTCCGGCATCAACACGATTGTTACTACGACCGGAACAGCACTCAATGTCTCAAACACGACGATTGGTGCCGCAGGTCTCAACTTCCAAAGCATCTCGTCGAATGGCGGTAGCGGTGCTGGAATCATTCTCGACACAACCGGGGCTACCGGTGGTCTAACTGTGAATGGTGACGGCTCAAATAGCTCAGTAGGTGGCAACAGCAGCGGCGGTACGATTGGAAACAAGTCCGGCGGTGATGGTGCCGTGAACGGCAATGGTATCTACTTGAACAGCACATCTAATGTCGTCCTGCGACGGATGACGATTAACGGTACAAACCAGAACTTCGGCATTCGCGGCACTAACGTAAACAATTTCACGCTCGAATTCTCAAAAGTCACCGGGACTAATGGAGACAACATAGCACTCGATGAGGGCAGCATTAATTTCGATAACCTCACGGGCTCAGCGGCGATTACAGCATGCCTGATTGACGGGGGTCTGGAAGACAATCTAAATGTCGTCAATACCTCGGGAACACTCAACCGGCTGACAGTCAGCGGCAGTACTTTTGGCTTCAACAGCACTGCAAACGGCAACAACAACATCCTGATCGAGTCGCAGAACCCCGCCACGACATTGAATTTCACTCTTCAGTCGTCACTCATCAAAGGCTCGCGCGCTGATTGGCTGTCGGTAAATAACAACTCGGGATCAACCGGAGACACAGTAATTGATGGAAATACTTTCGATAACCTTGGAGCTAATGCTCATCCGGGCGCGGCAGCTGGAGGTAATCGGATTGTCTTCGGTGGCGTTGGTAATTCCACCGTTGATATCAAAAATAATGTGACGAAGGGTTCTAAGGGTGAGGCGATTCGTGTTCGTTCGACGGCCGTCGGCGCTGTAACCGGAACAGTCAACGCTCGCGTCCGCAACAATATGATCGGCGAGGCGGGAACTGCTAACTCCGGATCATCCGAAAGTTTCGGTATCTTTGCGTTCGGCGATGGCGGCAGCGACATGACTATTGCCATCACTAACAACCAGGTCTTCCAATATAACAACCACGGTATCAACTTACAGTTTGGCGATGAGATCAATAATGGTTCGGCCTTCAACGTCACCGTGACAGGCAATACGGTGAGCAATCCAGGAAACCTTTCAACCAACTTCAATGGAATCCAACTCAACAACGGAACTGTGCTTGCTACCGATGATTTCATTTCGTGTGTGGACATTGGAGGCGCGGGCGGTTTAGCTAACAGCGTGGCTGCAAGCGGCAGCGGTGCGGTCTCTCCAAACAACGTCGACATTCGTCTGCGTCAGCGTCAGGCCACGACCGTGAAGCTTCCTGGCTATGCCGGAGCCAATAACGATAACGCGGCAGTACAAGCGTACCTGGCGGCTCGGAACACGTTAGCTACCTCTAATGCCTCGAACACTGTGCCGACTGGCCCGGGCTTCATCGGCGGCGCTGCTTGTACTGCACCGTCATTCGCACTGTTCAAGCCAGAACTAACAAACCAGCAAGACTACGTGGCTCGTGCTTCTCAAACCACGAAGCCTGTTGAGATCACTTTTGCACCGACCCCAGAATCCGGTGCCGACTCGAACGCCGCTTCAAATGTTGACGAGCAAACACTCGTAAACTCCAAGCCGGTTTCTCAACTCGTGTTTAACCACGCACGGATTGCTAAGCGCAGCATCGTCTCGTCTGCTCCGGTCAGCAATGTTGGGACTGCTCACTCGACAGTTCGGACCACTAGAGTCAATACCAACGTAAACCGGCAACAACTCAACGCGGTGCAGGATAAGAAAACTCGCCGCGGAATTAGAGTGAAGCCTGAGGTGGCTCTGCCGGGAGGTGATACGGTAAACCAATCAATCGGTACTTTGTTAGCAGGCAAGAGTGTGCACATCCAGTTCCAGGTGACGGTTAATACGCCGTACCTTGGTGGCGCCAACGTTTCGAATCAGGGAACCATTTCCGGCTCCAACTTCCCATCAGTTCAGACCGACGATCCGGCTGCTGGTGGAGCCACCGATCCGACGTTGACTCCGATTCTCCTCTCTCCAAGTGTCTCGGTTGCCGACGCTCAGGCGAATGAGCCGTCGACCGGTTCAGCGCCAATGCTCTTTACCATCTCACTCGCCGCTCCGGCTGGAGCTTCGGGTGCTTCGGTCCATTACGCTACCGCGGATCAAACGCCTGGTGCCGGCCATGCAGTGGCAGGAGTTGATTACACAGCAGTGCCAGACACGGTTCTTAATTTCGCAGCGGGCGAACAATTCAAGACTGTGTCGGTCAACGTCCTCGCTGATGCAATAGCAGGTGAGCCTGACGAGACGTTCCTTCTCAACTTGTCGAGCCCGACGAATACTGTAATCGGCGACGGACTGGCGGTAGGTACGATCAAACAAGGGAACGCCGCCGGAACCCTACTGATTTCTGAATTGCGAACGTCCGGACCGGGAGGCGCCGAGGACGAATTTGTTGAGGTATATAACAACACTGATGCGCCGCTAACAATTGCGGCCTCGGATGCCTCGGGTGGTTATGGATTATTCAAGATGGGAGCTACTTGTGGTGCAACGCCAGTGCTCATCGGAACGATTCCCAATGGAACCGTCATCCCAGCGCGAGGGCATTACTTGTTTGTAGGTTCAGCCTACAGCCTTGCTGCCTATGCTGCCGGCGATCAGACATTGTCCTCGGATATCGAGAGTGATAGAAACGTCGGTATCTTCAATACGTCGGCGGTTGCCAACCTTTCGTCAGTTACTCGTCTGGATGCCGTTGGCTTTGGGAATGTAGGCGGCAATTGTGATCTATTGCGAGAAGGACAGGGCCTGACGCCACTTAGCGGAAGCGGCCTGGATTACACATATGTGCGCGACGGTTGTGGCAAGAAAGGCAATCCGGCAATCATGGGTGCGTGTCCAACAATTGCCGTAATCGACACGAACAATAACAGCGACGACTTCATCTTCGCCGATACTTCAGCAGCGAATACTGCTGCCGGGCAACGTCTCGGAGCGCCGGGTCCCCAAAATTTGGGCAGTCCGCTCACGCGTACAAGCACATTTGGGGTGGCTCTCCTTGACTCGAACTTCCCTGCAACTTCACCACCGAACCGGGCTCGTGATTTGACGTCCGTGACGAATGGTGCAAACGGTACGCTCGTCCTCAGACGACGTTTTGTCAATAACACCGGTGCGCCTGTCACTCAATTACGATTGCGAGTTATAGACATCAGTTCACTCGCAGTACCGCCAGGCATTGCGGATATAAGAACACTATCATCCTCAAACGTAGTTATTAGTGGAATAACCGACGCCGCCACCTGCCTGGCCGCTAATGGAGTTGCTACGACACCATGCTCAGTAAATGTTATAGGGACCACTTTGGAGCAGCCGCCTAATCAATCATTAGGTGGTGGACTGAACAGTACGGTGGGAGTAGGAACAGTTACACTTGCCACGCCTTTGGCTCCGGGAGCGAGCATCAACTTGCAAGTCGTTCTTGGGGTGCAGCAGTCGGGTGCCTTTAAGTTCTTTGTGAACGTAGAAGCATTGCCGTAGTGGCGGGCTTTGAATAACAAACGAGGTCACCAAGTATTTTGGTGACCTCGTTTTCTTTTGCAGCGATGTTGAGGAAGTGAACTAACTTCCTTTCACTGAGAGCGGTTCAGAGTGTCCACTTCGTGAAGCATCGGTGACGATCGGAGGTGGCGGAGGATTTGCCACTAACATTTCCAGTGCAGCATCGACTACCTCATTGATTCGCGATACGAAGACGATCTGAAGTTCCTTGCGAACATCCTCTGGTATGTCGTCAACGTCTGCTTCATTTCGACTTGGTAGGAGGATGCGACGGATGCCGGCGCGATATGCTGCAAGCACCTTCTCCTTAACCCCGCCAATAGGAAACACCAAACCTGACAGTGTTATTTCTCCGGTCATTGCTGTGTCGGGTCTGACTCTTCTTCCCGTGTACAGCGAAGCCAATGCGGAAGTGATCGTGACACCGGCACTAGGACCATCTTTTGGAATTGCTCCCGCGGGTACGTGAAGGTGAACGCCGTACTCCTGGAATATCTCCGGATCAATTCCAAACTCTGCAGCGTGTGACCACAGGTAAGATTGAGCAGCCCGTGCTGACTCCTGCATCACTTCTCCAAGTTGCCCGGTTATCGTTAGACCGCGACCGCCAGGCAACAATGTGGCTTCGATAAATAGAACTTCACCACCCATTTCCGTCCACGCCATGCCGGTCGCTACGCCGGCCGGCAATTCTTTCCTTGCAAGTTCGGGGTAGAAACGCGGCGGTCCCAGTAGTTCACGAACTCCGTTTTCGTCGACACTCACACTCTCAGCTTGTGCTTGTGCAATTTGCAGTGCAGCTTTACGCGCAATGCTGCCGACGTTTCTCTCGAGTTGTCTGACGCCTGCTTCACGTGTGTAACGAGTAGCGATCAATTCGACTGCATCGTCTGTGATCTTTAGCTGCGCCGGATTCAGACCGTTTTCCTGGATTTGCCGGGGGACAAGATAACGCTTCGCGATCTCCAGTTTCTCCCGATCGCTGTAACCAGCGAGACGAATAGTCTCCATTCGATCGCGCAAGGGAGTTGGAATTGGTCCCAGTTGGTTCGCGGTCGCGATGAAGAAGATGCGCGAGAGGTCAAACGGCAAGTCGAGATAGTGATCGCGGAACGAATTGTTTTGTTGGGGATCAAGAATCTCCAGCAGAGCAGCTGAGGGATCGCCGCGATAGTCGTTGCCGAGCTTATCGATCTCGTCCAGCATCATGACAGGATTATTTACGCCGGCTCTTCTGATCGCCTGGATGATTCGGCCTGGCAGCGCGCCTATATACGTGCGACGGTGGCCACGCAACTCAGCTTCATCACGAACACCACCCAGAGACATTCGTTCGAATTCCCTGCCTAATGCGCGCGCAATAGAACGACCCAACGAAGTCTTGCCCACGCCCGGTGGTCCGACAAACAACAGGATCGGACTCTTCGTATCGGGTCGTAGTTTGATCACGGCCAGAAACTCCAGAATGCGTTCTTTCACATCCTCAAGCCCGTAGTGATCCTCGTCAAGAATCTTTCGTGCTTCAGCAAGATCGAGTTTGTCGGTCGACGATTTCAACCACGGCAACTCAAGAATGTATTCGATGTAGGTTCGACTAACGTGATAATCAGGTGCGGCTGAAGGTAAACGTTCAAGACGTTTCAGCTCACGTTCTGCCTCCTCCCGAACTTCTTGCGGCAGTTCCGCCTTCGCTAGTCTTTCACGCAGGAGTTCTGCTTCAGCTGCTTCGCCACCTTCGCCTTCGCCGAGTTCCTTTTGAATGGCCCGCATCTGTTGGCGAAGTACGTAGTCGCGCTGCGCTTTATCCATTTCCGACTGCGCTTCGGAGGCGATCTTCGAACGCAACTGCAAGATCTCGAGTTCACGCGCCACGTTTGCGTGGGCCAATCGCAATAACTCATCGGCCGTTTCAGCCTCGAGCATCTTTTGCTCTTCCTCGACACCCAGCGTCAGAATCGAGCCGAGGAAATACGCCAATCTCACGGCCTCTACAGAACCGAGTACGGCGACACGTACCTCTGGCGGAACACTGGGCAGCAAAGAAAGCGCTTCTTGAATCATTTGCTGCAAATTCCGTTTGGCGGCTTCAACCTCCTCAGGATCAACCGTACGAGGTTCGGGAAGTATTTGAACTACAGCTCGCATGTAGGGATCTTGCTGTTTCCACTCAACGATCTTTATGCGCTCGGTGCCCTGGACCACGATGCGCATCGCATCTCCGACACGTTCCATTCGCTTGATCATTACAAGCGTTCCGACCCCGTAAAGGTCATCCGATTTCGCATCAGTATCGTCAGCTCGATCGGGACGAACCGTGACGCAACCAAGCAGTTTCTCCTGGGTGGAAAGGGCTGCTTCAACTGCTGACATTGAGCGTGGTCGTCCAACGGCGAGCGGAATGACGGTTTCGGGAAACAGCGTAAGATTCTGAAGCGCCAGGATGGCGATTTCGAATGGTTGTCCCGCGGAAGCTCCAGGATCAGTTACGGGCAGTGCTTCTTTGGGTTCGGCCAGCGGTTTTGTGTCAGAAGTTTGCGACATAGCGGTCTGTCCGGAAGAGCATCATTCACTACGCAGTTTGATGACAAGGAACCCATCGTTGTAATCGCGAACAATCGATGCGCCTTCAATGGTCGCTGGAAACTCGATCTGCTTTTCAAATCGACTGTAAGTGATTTCCATCTGGTGATAGACGAAGCCTTCGCGATAATGAGTGTCTCGTCGGCACCCGCGAATCGTTAGTAACGTATCGCGCAGTTCGATTTCCAAATCGTCTGAGCATATGCCGGCAAGATCTAACTTCACGATCCATCCCTCCTTGGAGCGATACACATCGGCAGAAGGGTTCCAAAGTCGACCAGATGGTCTGACACGCCGCTCTGTCGAGAGGAGCGAGAGATCACGTTCAGGATTTCGCATACCAACAGAATAAGTGAAAAGGGCAGTGGTGAAAAGTGTTCATAAGATCAGCCGCAGCTGATCGCTGATGGACACAAATGAGGAAAGAGCCATAACGACAGTTTCTCAATTTGCGTTCATCAGCAAAAATCTGCGGCTGAAAATTCACCCGTTACCCAAATATACGGCTCCAGAACGACGAACCTTTGGAGATCTCTTCGATCGCTTCCGCCAATTCGTAATCCTCATGTGTTTCGACCGCGATGTCGGCCATCGAAATCATTCCTACGAGATAGCCGTTTTCATTCGTGACCGGTATTCGACGAACTTGTTTGTCCCCCATTTTTCGAATGACGTCGACTACTCGATCGTTTGGCCGAGTAGTGTGGATGTCCGTCGACATGACGTCATCAACCCTTGTTTGCGTGCAGTCCTTGCCTTCAGCAACTGCTCGCACAGCAATGTCGCGATCAGTAATCAGGCCTACTAGTTTGCCTCGCGAGTACTGCCGCGTTTCGTGGTTTTTGTCGTCTCTCTCATCAGAGCGCACTCTAGTTTCGCGTCCGTTGCCGTCGTAGTCGACCACAGGAATAACACCGGTGTCTTCCTGCTTCATCATCAGCGCCACTTCTCTCAGCGTCGTGTCGCGCGTAGCAACAGCAAGATCGCGCGTCATGATGTCTCTACATCGCAATCTTGATCGTGGATGCGCCTGCGGCCGTGTGGAGTAATGAGATGAAAGATCACCTCTCACGTCGTAAAGAGAACTGCCTCGACCACTGTCGTCGCGGAAACGTTCACGACTTTCGCTGTAACGCGGTTCGTCGTTGTTGTACGCAGCGCGTTCTCCATAACGGTTATAGTAAGGACGTCTTTCTTCCTCCAGGCGTCGGCTGGAGTAGGGTTCGTCATAACTGCCAAGGTTCTCGCGTCGTAGCCGCGCCTCGCGAGCATACCGGTCTTTCTCGTCATCAAAGTCGTCTCTGTATCTCGACATTAGTTCGCCTCCTTGAAATAAAACAGAACCAGGCGCGTTGAGAACAGCGCGCCACTAAAAGTAGAAATGCATGGGGGCTTAAGCGAAGGCTGATATTTTCTTCGCTTGAAAACTTAGGGGATTGTCCAGAACTCAATCAGGGGTTCAAGTCGATTTCAGCGACCAACTGCACACGAGAATGCACATCCAATGAGCCCACCTCAATGGGCGTCGCCACCGCCTGGGCTCTCGCCGTAGCGAATTCGCCCTGGTATATCGGCTGTGGTCGCTGAAATCCTTCTTCCTGAACTTCAACGATGCGCGCCACTCGTCCACCCAGGGCCTGTGCAATCACCTGCGCCTTGCTCATGGCTTCTCGTGTTGCATCGCTCAAAGCTTTGTCACGAGCAGGTCGATCTTGTCGCAAAATAAAAGTGACTCCGCCAACGTCGTTCGCTCCAGACTGGCCAGCCGCGTCGATGACCGCACCAACCTTTGAGAGATCGCCCAACGTAACCGTCACAGTGTTACGAGCTTCGTAGCCTGTGATGGTTGGAAGTTGTCCTTCCTTGTAGACGCGCTGAGGTTGGAGGCTGTAACCACTGGTTTTTACTTCTGACCCAGACCCCGCAGCTGCTTTAACAGCGCGCAACGTTGCTTCGGTCTTGGTTGCGTTCTGCTGCTGAGCATCGAGCGCCTGTTTTGACTGGGTCACAACAGAAATAAGAAGTACCGCAGTGTCAGGTTGCGCTTGAACTACAGAGTCACCAGATACGAGCACACGCGTTACTTTTCTTGAATCGTCCGTTGGTTTTGCAGTGCCCTGTTCCGTCGGACGAATGGTGCGAGCTTCGAATGGCGTACCTTCCATGAAGGTCGTCACCACGTCCTTAGTCTCGCCAGTAGCCTCAACATCTGTACTTTCCTTAAACCACGCTTCACGCTGAAACTTGTTTGCATTAATCAGTAAGTATTTTGATTTGCCGACGATCAGCCAACCGCCTGACTCGACAGTTTTTTGTAATTTGCCTGTGATGGTTATCTCACTCGCCTGGATAACACCGGCAGTTGCAA
>Ga0163162_10002602_pt1 | contig 17102 bp, 11 predicted proteins | sample S55metaG_FD_115310 | JGI IMG/M metagenome (GOLD analysis project Ga0163162, IMG submission 115310) | Switchgrass rhizosphere microbial communities from Kellogg Biological Station, Michigan, USA - S5-5 metaG | ecosystem: Host-associated > Plants > Roots > Rhizosphere > Soil | place: USA...
CTTGGGATGACGCTGGTGTCCACGCTCTGTTGAATATTGATCTGCGTGCCGGTGTCGGAGATTGTGTTCACCACGCCCACCCCGCCGATCAGGTTCATCACGTTCCGCGAGCCCACGAGTGTCCCGTTGTTGTCGATGGCGAGGGACCCGCCTCCGCCTCCCGACTGCAGCGTCCAGGTGTTGGCGCTGGCGCACCCGTACAGGTTCGAGCCCGCCGGTGCGCTGCTCTGAAAGAACAGGTCTCCCACCGAGCAAGTGGACGGCAGGATCGTCCCGGTCTTCACGGGCCGGGTAAACGAGGCCTTGGTGAAATCGACGTTCTTGGTCTGCGAGTCTAGGCTCAACAGGGTCTGGCCGTCAGCCGCGGCCGCCAGCAGCGCAGCGAATAAGATTCGGTACATAATCTCTCCTGCCCCTGTAAATATCCCGCAGGTGTGCTGGCCGGCCTGGACTCAAAGCGGTGAGTCACTCGAAACACGCGGGATATTGGTCAGGAAATGGACGTGAACGTCCGTGCTGCGCCAGTCCTAACTCCACGCGGAGTTGAGGCGGGAGGTTGGCGCGAACGCGGCGAAAGCCGTTCGTCAGCGATGCGCTCGCGCCAACGCTGCCTGGATGCAGCCAGCGAGGTCCTGCGCGGTGCGCGCATCCAAAAATTCGTCTTCGGGAATGGTGACGCCGAACTGCTTCTCGATTTCGAGGAGCAACGGCAGCGTCATGATCGAAGTCATTCCGGCGTCGTAAAAATCTTCAGTCGGGCCAACGTCAGCACCGAGGGTCTCGCGGAGAATCGCCAGCACGCCTTCGAGTGAGCGGCTTGAGGAGTTCAAGGCGGGGGCGGGTTCGGGACCAACGTTGTCGTCCAGTTTGGCAATCGCGGTAGCCGTGGATAGCCGCCGGATCATGCGCGCGGGATTGCCTCCGACCATCGTGTAGGGAGGAACGTCGTTTACTACGACCGCGCCGATCGCGACTACGCTACCCTCTCCGACGGTTACGCCGGGAAATATCACAGCGCCTGTACCAATCCAGACGTTGTCTTGAATGCAGATGGGCCGCACATCCTCGGGATTTGCGGGGTTACCAGCCTTGCGCAGCGCAGGGTCGGTAGGATGGCCGGGCGCGTCGAACAGGCGCGCGTTCGCAGCGATCAGGCAATGGCTGCCGATGGTGATCTGACGGCCGACCGTGAAACTGCATCCGTGGCTGACGATAGTATGGTTGCCAATTGTGAGCGTAGGACGCTCGGCGTAGCGCACGGCAAAATCAAAGCTGCATTTGCCATCGATCAATACGTCGTCGCCAACAATGAGCTTGCCCGAGCCGGTCACCCAATGAACGAAGACACCGGTCCGTACGCCGCTGCCGTATTGTTCGCAATAAGCTTTAAACAACGGTTCGCAGACAAACACCCGGATCAGGAAATAGTAACTAGTCCGCAACGCGAGAAAGACCGCGAGCAATGGACGCAGCAGCAGGCGGGGCAGAGGCAGAGTGAAATTCATCACCGCACGGCGGCAGCGGCGGGCAGCGCGGGCGAAAGGACTATCTGAGATTGCGATCCGCCGGCGCAAGCTCACTGGAAGCTTCTTTCAACGGCGGCCGGAGCCACGGACTCCTCCAGGAACCGGAGGCGCGTCTCCCGGCGAGAGATTTTCCCCGCCGTACTCTTGACGATCCAGCGCTCGGGTGTCACGCGTACGAAGCGCGGGGCGATTCCGATGCCCGCAAGGACGGTGCGATGGATCTCGCGCTCGATGGTTTTGGCCACCGCCGGATCGAACTCGCCCCGCATCTCGGCGACGATGGCCAGGTTTTCCGTTCCCTGCTGGTTGTCCGCCACGCCGAACGCCACGACCCGGCCGGCATAGACGCCATCGACCTCATTGACCAGCATTTCAATATCCTCTGGAAAAACATTCTGGCCACCGACAATGATAATGTCTTTGGTGCGTCCGATGACGAAGAGATTTGAATCGGCGGTGAAACCGAAATCGCCGGTGGAGTACCAGCCGTCTGCAGTCAGCGCATGCGTGCGGAATCCGTCCACACCCCAATAACCGGAGAAGAGGCAAGGCGTATTAATTTCGATGTTTCCCGTCTCCCGGTCCGCACACAGCTTGCCATCGGCTTGGCGGATGCGAACGCGCATACCGTCGAGCAGCACGCCGCTCGAGACATAAACGTCATCCGGAAGGTCGAAGGAGATCTCTCTCGCATCCGCGCCCTGGCCGCGAAGCGAGCGGCGGAGCGCACTGGCCGGTGGCGTGTCCAGCGGCGTTTGGGTGACGGCGAAGACATTCTCTGCCATGGCATAGGAAGCTTGGCAATGCGTGGCGGCGACGCCCCACTCCGAAAAGGCCGCTTGGAACGCGTCCATCGACTTTTGCCGTACCGGCTCGCTACAGTTGATCCACGCCCGCACATGGGCCAGCGAAGCCGGCTGGATGCGGGCACGCTGCGCGGCGAGGTACGAGAAAGCGAAATTTGGCAGCCAGCAGAACGTACCCCGAAAGCGCTCCATCAGACGGAAGAGCAGGCCGGGGTCCATCAGCCAATCCTGCGCGGAGAATTGCAGCGAGGGCGCGCCATTCCACAGCGGAAGCCATAGGCAGGCGATCAGACCCATGTCGTGGTACATAGGCAGCCAACTGACTACGGAATCGGCCGTCCCGAAAGCCAGCGTTGCCGCGAGGATTCGGAGCTGTGTATCCAGCATCGCGCCGGTGACCACGACGCACTTCTGCGCGCCTGTCGTTCCTCCGGAAAACTGCAGGAACAGGGCGTCTTCGGGGACTTCCGTGCGGACTGTAACGGTGGGGCTCGCAGGCGCGGGGGGGCTCTCTGGTGCAGCTTCGACCGGAAGCTGTTCGAAAATCTTATCCAGGTTGCGGCCGGCCGTGTCCTCGACAGGCGCAACGGCGTAAGGCAAGGCAGGCGCCAGATTCCGCGCGAGCAGCGGCATCGTCAATAGTTCAGCAGCCGGAAGATTGCGCAGTTGGTGCCAGAGGTTCCGCTGATATTTACGTGGATCCACACGGCCGGTTGGCCAAGCCAGAATGGCGGGGACGCGTCCGGTCAGCACTAGCCCGATGTGAAGCAGAAATAACTCGACCGAGTGGGGCAATAGCAGCAGCACCACGCTCCGTTCCGGTGCGTTCGAGTACCGCTCGGCCGCGGCGACACTCTCAGCGACAAGCTGACTACCGGTGAGTTCCACTGGATCGGCCCCAGGCGAAAGCAGGATCCGTAAAAACGTCCGATTACCAGAATTCTCGAGACGGCGGCGCAGTTCGTGTTGAAAATCAGACGCTTTCAGGGTGGCGACTCCAAACCTGAATCTTATCAATAATCTCGTTCGGAGCGTACGCTTTTGGCACGGGTGCGGGACATCTTGGGCGCGAAATAGAGGCTGGTTTTCACGTCTACTACCCCCCGGGCACCAGGCGCTGTTTCACTACTGCAGGCCTATCTGCCGCGCTTTATGGCCCCAACCGGCATGCGCCGCCCAAAGCGGCGTTCACGACCCGCTGCACATCGATAACGTCGCAGGTAGCTCCTCCGTCTAGCCTATTGGTGCATGCAGTGGTTCCGAGGGCCTGGCTAACCATCAACTGCACGTCTAAGACGTTGACGATCCCATCGATATTTATGTCGCACGGCGAGACACTTAAGCGCCAAGCCAGTGCATTGTCGATCCCGGGCGCGCCAAAGGCCTCGCCAAAGTTCTTGCCCAAATTCGAGTAGAGATAGCCGCCATAAACGCAAGGAGCGGGCTGCGTGTTGCAGCTCGCTGCGGACGCCACCAAATCGGTAACCAACCCATCGCAGGCCGGGCCGGAGCACGGCATCGCGACCGAACCGATATTAGCCGCAGTGGTCAGTCCCGCGGTGGGGCCACCGAGAGTGGCCGAAAGGCACTCATCCAACCAACTCTTGTGGGTCGTGCTCAGCGTGACCGAGTACAGCCATCCAATCGCGCCGCAGGTGGTGCGTGTCAGACCGCGGTCACCGGTCCCGGCCCCGGTATAGCAATATGTTGCGCTCGAGCCGCCGCACGACGACGAGGCGGACGGCGCATAGGCAATGGGGCTTCCGCTCACGTTAGAGGTTTCCCCATACAAGCCAAAGGCCACCGATAGCTTGGCGGCTGTGTTGCTGGTGCAGGACGCGATCTTATAGACCGTGCGCGACGAATTGATTCCTATAAAATGAGTTCCGTCGCAGTACCCCGCGGTTTGCCAGTTGGTTCCCGATCCGGCGAGCGTGGTCGAGGATACATTTATTGATACGGTTCCCGTTCCGGGGGTAGTCATCTGATCGTTTGACTGACTGTTCACTTCGTAGAACACCCCGCGGTTGGTGGTGTCACGGCCGTAATTGTATTGCCAGGCCACGGCGTTGGTGATCGTGGTAAGTGTTGACGTTGCTACGCTGGGGTTGTTGCAGCCCTGCGAGGTCGTATCGTTCAGAGATTCGTACGCCGCTTCCAGCGCCTTGATGTTGATCGCTATGCGCCAAGGCGACGTCGTGTAGACGAACGGCGCGGAGAAGGACTGCGGAGCGGAGACGTAGCCGGGGTTCAGGCCGTACTCATTTTCCCCCCAGCTTCCATCTGCTGATTGCTTCGAATTCCACACCGGTACAAACGTGTTCAGCCAGGAGCAGTATTGTGCGTGCCGCGCGGGATCGGGGTCCGTCTTTGCACCGAGCGCGATATTCCAGAGCATGTATCCGGCTTCGCGATTGTCGATGCTTGGGCTATTCGCCGGGCTGGCCCACAGTGGCACTTCAAGGCTGATCCAGTTGTAGAGGCCGGGAAGGCGTTCGCTGTGGCCTTCCAGAGCGCGGAAAAACTGACTAATCATAGAGCTGGCGCGAGGCGATAGTAAGCGATAGCCGTGGTCCAAGGCCCACTGCCACTGAATGTCAGAGTAGGCCCTGGCTTGCGTCTGATAGGTAGTATTGCCGGTTCGGTAGTAGAGCCTGTAAAGACCGATTGCTACATCGTAATAGTTCCAGCTCACCGTCGGATTCTGGGTGGTCCATGTCATGAAATCCCAGCCATGTGAATCTTTGCCCGGCATCGTATAACCCGTCACGCCCGAAGATGTTGGCGCGAAATGGTTTTCGGAGCAGGTGATCGTAGTTGCTGTTACAGTCTGAATGGGGCATTGCATCCGCCCAGTTGCAGATCCATCCACCGAAGTCCACGTATAGACCACCCACTGCTGTCCAGAGAGCGCCGCTCGCAGGTCCACAGTCGTGGTGATGGTCTGCGTTCCTGAAGTCCAGGAGCCGGTGCCGGGGAGCGCCGTTCCCAGCACCGGAGCTTCCGCCAGCGCCGCCGGAGCCATATTGTTCGCCACTGCGGTCTCCGCAAGGTCGCCAAAGATCCATGGAGAATTCCCCGACGGAATCAAGGGGCCAAGCAGATTATCTTGGGCTGCCGGCAGGCCGGTCTGCACGATACCCGCGCTATTTACCGCGACCTGCCCCCACGCCACTATCGAGGCTGCGATCAATATAAATCCGAACTTCATTAACTTCTCCTCTACAATTTCTACACGCGCTAGTGCTTCTATTGGGCTACCCCGTTTCAGGGGCTGATCCCGCATCCTCGACAGCCCCATCCGCAATCGCGCCTGCGTCGTAATCGTCACTCTGGGGCAAAAAGCTTAGGCTGCCGCCAACGCAATGCCAGAGAGGGGCTTCGTGCGGAGCCTCTTTTCCTCGGACACTTGGCGCCTCGTTGCGTTTTGGGCGTTGGTCAGTGGAACTGCGCACGGTAGTTGCAACCAAGATCACGAGAGAGTGGACCTACAAGATGGTGGGGATTGGCGCATGAGTCGCTCATGGCATTACGTCGGCGAGGAATTTCATGAATACTCCAATAGCCTGTTCGGGGTGCGCCCCCCTTATATCCGAGGATTAAGCAAGCCAGTGCCAGACCAATCATGTTCGACGCGCCAGAGTCCGATTCATATTCAAAATTAAAACTGATCCGACTCCTTTTAGGAGTTGCGGCTTGCTTCATTGTATCTGTACCGCGTTAGGCTTTAGTCGCGCTGCGAGACACTAGTCACCTTCAGGACGGCTTTGTAGTACCCCCTGTTGTGGTCCTTAATCCCCCCCTAACTGTATTCCCATTACTCCCTAGGTAAAAGTCCCACTGCCCGCTTAACCCACACAGATCGATAGACAAACGTGGCACCCAATATTTTCCGTAGCACTGTGGTCCTACTGGGACTACAGACGCTTGCCCTGGGGCAAAACGTAGTACTTTCGCTTGGATCCGGATCTGGAACAGCGGGGGGCACGGTCACGGTTCCGATCACAGTTGCGTCGACTGGCGGAGCCCAAACCACTGGATTGCAGTGGACCTTCGCCTACTCATCCGATATCACGGGTGTCACGGTGGTGGCGGGAGCAGCCACCACAAATGCGGGGAAATCCCTCTCCTGTTCTGGAAATAACTGTCTGGTTGCCGGCTTCAATAGCACCGTGATTGCCAACGGCACGGTGGCGTCGGCCACTTTCCAAATCGCGCCGAATCCTGCGAGTAACCCGATTCTTATTCAGCTAACCAGCGTGGTAGCCACCACGGCGGGCGCGACCTCTATTCCTTCAAGCGGCGGTTCTGGAACAATTTCTCTCCCCGGGACGGTCGCTTTAAGCAGCCTCAACTGCACCAGTTCAACCATCAATACGCCGGGAAGCACCACGTGTACCGTAGCGTTGACCGGGGCAGCCACCGGGAGCGGATTCGCGGTATCGCTCTCCAGCAATAACGCCAGCCTCACGGTGCCTTCGAGCGTAACCGTCGCTTCCGGACAGACCAGCAACACCTTCACTGCAACCGGCGCGCAGGTCAGCACCAATCAGACCGGCGTGGTGACGGCGAGCGCGGGAGGGGTGACCAAAACGAGCACCTTGAGCCTGGTAGCTCCCGCTCAGCTCACATCAGTTGCCTGCTCACCTTCGACGCTAGGGAGCAGTGCGTCGAGCACCTGCACGGTGACATTGAACAAAGCCGCCACCAGTGCGGCGACGGTATCGCTCGCGAGCAATAGCGGATTGCTTACCGTGCCGGCCAACGTCACGGTGGCATCGAACCAGAGCAGCGCCACTTTCACAGCGACTTCAGGAACCGTAAGCAGCAATCAGAGCGCTATCGTCACGGCGACCCTGAGTGGCCAGAGCCAACAGGCGACCATCAGCCTGGCGGCCGCCGCTCAGTTGAGCAGCTTAAGCTGTTCGCCGGCCAGCGTGAACGCTCCCGGGACTTCGACCTGCACCGCCACTCTGACCGCGGCGGCTTCGAGCGCCACCAGTGTCGCGCTATCCAGCAACAACGCCAACATCACGGTGCCCGGAGGCATTAGTATCGGCAGCGGACTTAGCAGTGCGACCTTCACGGCCACCGTCGCCGCCGTGACTTCCGATCAGAGCGCCGTGTTGACATCCACTCTGAACGGCGGTTCCAAGACTTTCACCCTCAGCGCGGCCGCTCCCGCTCAGCTCACATCAATCGCCTGCGCACCTTCGACCTTGGGCGGCAACGCATCGACTACCTGCACCGTGACATTGAACAAGGCCGCCCTTAGTGCGGCGACGCTCTCGCTTGCGAGCAACAACGGATTACTCACAGTACCAGCCAACGTCACGGTCGCGCTGGGCCAAAGCAGCGCCACTTTCGCGGCGACTTCCGGCGCCGTGACCAGTACCCAGAGCGCCGTCGTGGCGGCGACTCTGAGTGGCCAGAGCCAGCAGACGACCATCAACCTGACGGCTTCCGCTCAGTTGAGCAGCTTGACGTGTTCGCCGGCTACCGTGAATGCTCCCTGGACTTCGACTTGCACGGCCACTTTGACCGCGGCCGCTTCCAGCGCCGCCAGCGTCACGCTCTCGAGCAACAACGCCAACGTGACCGTTCCCGGCAGCGTTAGTATCGGCGCCGGACTCAGCAGTGCGACGTTTACCGCCACTGTCGCCGCCGTGACCTCCGATCAAACCGCTCTCTTGACGGGCACTCTCAACGGTCTTTCCCAGACGTTCACTCTCAGCGCGGCTGCTCCCGCTCAGCTCACGTCGATCGCCTGCGCGCCTTCGAGTCTGGGCAGCAACGCAACGAGCACCTGTACGGTGACCTTGAATAAAGCCGCCAGCAGCGCGGCAACCGTCTCGCTCGCGAGTAACAACGGATTGCTTGCGATACCCGCCAACGTGACAGTCGCGTCGGGCCAAAGCGGCGCCACCTTCACGGCGACGTCGGGAACCGTGACCAGCAGCCAGAGCGCTCTCGTTACGGCAACTTTAAGCGGACAGAGCCAGCAGGCCACCATTAGCCTGGCGGCAGCGGTTCAGATCAGCAGCTTAACCTGCTCGCCGGCTACCGTGAATGCTCCCGGGACTTCGACTTGCACCGTAACCTTGACTGGGGCTGCCTCTAGTGCCACCAGCATCACGCTGTCGAGCACCAACACCAACATGACCGTTCCTGGCAGTGTCAACATTGGCTCCGGACTCAGTAGCGCAACGTTCACAGCGACCGTCGCCGCCGTGACCACCAATCAGAGCGCTCTGCTAACGGCCACCCTGAATGGTATTGCGCAGAGCTTCTCGCTTAGCGCGACCGCTCCGGCTCCTGTGCAGCTCACATCGGTGGCTTGCGCACCTTCGACCCTGGCGAGTAGCGCGTCGAGCACCTGCACGGTGACATTGAACCAGGCCGTGACCAGCGCCGCCGCGGTAAGTCTCGCCAGTAACAACGGATTGCTTACGGTACCCGCCAACGTTACGGTGGCATCGGGACAGAGCAACGCCACGTTTACGGCGGCCTCGGGAACCGTGACCACCAGCCAGAACGCCATCGTCACGGCGACGCTGAGTGGTCAGAGCCAGCAGGCCACCATCAGTTTGACGGCAGCAGCCTCCGCCCAGTTGAGCAGCTTGAATTGCTCGCCGGCTACGGTGACTGGTCCCGGAACTTCGACTTGCACCGCCACCCTGACTGCGGCCGCTTCCAGCACCGCGAGTGTCACGCTGCTCAGCAACAACACCAGCGTGACCGTTCCCGGAAGTATCAATATCGGCGCGGGGCTCAGCAGCGCGACGTTTACCGCGACCGTCGCGGCCGTGACTTCGAATCAAACGGCGTTACTTACGGCCAGCTTGAACGGCGGTTCCCAGACTTTCACTCTCACGGCCCAGAGCAGCACTAGGGGGCAGCCCAAGTCGATACACTGCTCGCCTTCTTCGATGTCGAGTAATAGGTTGGGCAAGTGCGCGGTGACCTTGAGCGCCGCTACCACTATCGACTCGGTGGTGTCGCTTTCAAGTAGTAGCTCATTGCTCTCCGTGCCCTCCACGATCACCGTCCCGGCCGGCCAGAGCAGCGTGACGTTCGACGCAATTTCGGGAAGCGTGAGCGTCAGCCAGAACGCCACCATTAGAGCCGACTTGAATGGCGAAAGCCAGCAAGCCACCATCGCCTTGGCCCCGCCGGTGAACTGCCAGGAATTTCAAACCTCCCCCGGCGGTCTCTGCATGATTCAGGACGTCCTTCCTTGGATTACTTTTGGCGGCGGCTGGGAAAGCCGTCTGAATGCGGGGAACCTCTCCAACGGCGCCGGCGCTGGAACGATTCAGTTCAGCTTCACGCTGCTTCCTGCCGTTCCAGCCACCGGCGGCGTACAGAATCATATGCCCGCCTTTTTCAAAGACAGCATCACCGGGCAAATCCAGGTTGCCGAGAGCGCAACCTATCCGCTCAGCGCCGGCGGATCAGTCTCCGTCGATTTTCTATCTCCGGCCGGCGGCTGCGACATTCACGGACAAAATTGCGGGAACTCGCCGGACCCCAACACCAGCGTCTATGGCTCGCTACTCGTGCAGTATGTCGCCGACAACCCGGCCGCGCTGAGAGGCATCGCCAAATCTCAATTAACCTTATTGGCAAACGTAACAGACCCGAATTCGGCCTGGCAAACCACCGAGCGCGAAATGCCGCCCGCCAATATGTGGACCGCACCCGTTTCGGTAAGCGCAAAGCCAGCAGGGAATCAACAGATCAATCAACAGGCTTCGGCCGCTCTGGCGAATCCGGGGCCGTCGCCAATTACGGTGCGGGGAACACTCTACGATCAAAACGGCCTCAGCGTAACTTTCAGGGATTTTCAAGTTCCCTCTCTGGGTGCAATCGCCCTCCTGTTTTCTCAGGATCCAAGTCAGCCCCTCGGCGGTTTTGGACCGGCTATGTTTCCCCAAGGCCAGGACTTCAACGGTCTGGTTGCGTTTCAGGTCATCTCCCCGAGCGGCGGAACCATGGCAGCGATGGTTCTCCAGGACGTGGGCAACGCGGTGTCGAGCGTCGAAATGAACTCGCAGAATTCATCTGTCACCAGCTCCAGCGCGAGCTCCGCTACTCGCTGCGCGGAATTCACAATGGCCGCGGATGGGTCATGTAGCGTTCAATACACGCTTCCCTGGGTAGTTTTCGGCGGGGGTTGGGAGAGCCGCTTGAAAGCGGGCAACCCTCCGAGTCCGTCATCCGGCCCAGTGCAGCTTCGCTTTACCCTGGTTCCCGCCGTATCCACGGCGAACGGTTCGCAAAACCATCTGCCGGCTTATTTCACCGACAATCGGACACCCCAGATGCAGCTTGGTGAAAGCGCAACCTATGCGCTGAGCGCCGGTCAATCGGTGGACATCCACTTCCTGTATCCACCGGCTGGTCCGGGCGCGCTTTCCTTTGGTTCAGTGCTGGTGCAGTATTCCTCATTCGATCCCGGGACGTTGAGAAGGCAGGCCAATCCTCAGTTGGCGTTCTTGGCACGGCCCAGCGGCGAGTCGTACTCTTCACAGGTTGCGGAACGGGCGGCAGTACCCGCCAACACCTGGACGGCGCCGGTCGCGATGAGCGCCGACCCGAATGCGAATCCGCAAACCTATCGGCAAGCGTCAGCGGCGATCAACAATCCAGGATCGACTCCTGTGACGGTGAGAGGCACACTTCGCGATCAAAACGGAAATGTTGTGACCTACAACGATTTCCAGGTCCCGGCCTTCGGTGCGACCGGCATCGTGCTTTCACGGGATCCCAGCCAACCGTTTGGGGGATTTGGAAATGCCGCGTTCCCGCAGGGACAGGATTTTAACGGCTGGGTGACCTTCGATGTCACGACTCCGGGCAGCAGCGGCGTCAGCGTGCTGGCCCTGCAGTACGTGGGCAACACTATTTCTGGTGTCAATGCCCAATCGTTGCCATGACGGCCTCCGCGGCCTCGGAAAAACTAATCGCGGTATAGCGCGGATGATGCGGGCCGACATACAGTCCGCTGCATCCGGCTGCCCGGGCAGCCTCCATATCCTCCGCGGAATCGCCAATGACGAAGGTGGTTTCCGGTGTTGCGTTCAGATCGCGGAGCGCTTTCAGGATTAGCCCGGGCGCAGGCTTGCGGCAATCGCAGGGTTCGCCCAGCGAATGCGGACAAAAATAGATCTTGCGGATTGCGATCCCCTCCTTGCCGAGCAACCGCAGCAATTTGCGATTCCCGTCGACGAAATCGCGGTAGCCAAAATAACCCAGGCCAATGCCCTGCTGGTTGCTCACGATGCACAGCAGATAGCCGGCTTCCTGCAGATGCCTCAGAGACTCGGCAACGCCGGGGAGCAATTCCACCTGACTGGGATCGAAGGTCGCATCCTTCACCAGGGTCCCGTCGCGATCTAGCAATACCAAGCCCTTCGCGTGGCTGGGATGGGCGGCAAGGGGAGCTTCGTGCAAAGCCAGCGCCTGAATGCGTTCGAACATGGCGGTGGTGCTGGCAGATGAGAAGTCTGAAGAAAGCACGATGGATTCGCCCCCGTAAGCCGCGACGGCGGAACTCGAGCGCAGCGAGGAAGGCGAATAATCCCCGCCCTTGATATACAGATCCGGCTTCCAGCGTTCGATCAGCGACAGCGGGCGGTCTTCGTCCAGGATCGTGACGCAATCGGTGGCCTCAAGCGCGGCTACAACAAAGGCACGCTCGTTCCAGGGATTGACGGGGCGCAGTGGATTCTTGTAGCGTTGAATGGACTCGTCGCTGTTGACGGCGACCAGCAGGCGGTCGCAGCGCGCCTTCGCTTGGGCCAGGTAGTCCGCATGGCCGGCGTGCATCACATCGAACGCCCCGCACGTGAATCCAATCTTGCGGCCAGCGCTGCGCTCGGCCTGTATCCAGGAATCGACCTGCGCTTGGGAGCGTATTTTGTCTGTGATTGTCATCGCCGCGGGGCGGCTTCAAACAATGCCGGTTCTTCCGCTTCACCCCTGGCAGCGGGAAACGGTATTTGAAGAACGGGAGCGAGCGCTTCCACCACCTGGGCGACGGAGTGAGAATCGCAGATCACCACCGCATCCACAAAAGCGAGGGACGCCAGCAAGAATGCCCGCGCCTGTTTCTCACGGCCTGGCTGCGTTAGGGCAACCACCATACGATCGCAGCCGGAGCGTGCCTGTTCGAGCGCCTCCAGATGCCGGGTAGTGAGCGGGGTAAAACTATCATGCGCGAAACCCACGCGCCGGCCACTGCGCTGCCACGATTGGACGCGTTCGACCGCTTCGGGAAGCGGAAGAATCTTTCCGCCCACCGCCGCCGGCGATTCCCCTTCGATCTCGCCGACGATCTCGGCGCGCGAAGCAACCGCCGTACCCACTTTCCCAACCACGATGCCGGCCGCGATGTTGGCGAGTTCCACTGCCTCCGTGATCCCCGCGCCGGAGCCTAACGACGCCGCCAGAACCGCGGCAACGGTATCGCCTGCTCCCGAAACATCGTAGACTTCCTGCGCGAGCGCCGGAAACTCCGCGCGTGGGCCAACTTTCGGAACCAGCAGCATGCCCGCCTGGCCCCGCGTGACGAGAAGGAATTCGGCGCCGGCCCGTTCTAACAATACCCGCGCGGCGCGTTCTTGCGCGTCCACGTTCGCCGTGGACATCCCGGTTGCCTCCGCCAATTCCTTCAGATTGGGCTTGATGACGGTGGCGTCCTGATAACGCGCAAAGTCGTGGCCCTTGGGATCCACGACCACGGGCTTCCCAGCCGCTCGCGCCACGCGGATTAATTCGCGCGCGTGAGTGCCTTTGAGCACGCCTTTGGCGTAGTCGGACAAAAAAACCACGGAGCACCCGGCCACATGCTCCTGAAAATGTTTTACGAGCTGGGCGAACACTTCCGGCCCCGCACCGTCGGTGGTTTCATGATCGGCCCGCAATAACTGCTGGCTATGAGCGATGTAGCGGATCTTCACCGGCGTCTTCCGGGACGCTTCGCTCAGTAACCAGGACTTGCAGTCCGGGATGTGCTTAAGCAGATCTTTGATTTCAGCTGCGGCCGCGTCCTCCCCCGTAATGGAAAACAGCCGGATGGCGGAACCCAGCGCGCCCAGATTGCGAACTACGTTTCCGAGGCCACCCAACATGGACTGTTGCGATTGAATGCTCAACACCGGGATCGGCGCTTCGGGCGAAATGCGCTGGGCTTCACCGTAGACAAAACGATCCAACATCAGGTCGCCGACGCAGGCCACCATGGCTGTGTTGAGACGCTCCAGGGCCGGAATCAGGTGTTGCCGATTGCTCACAAGAGTGCTCCCATCATATCGTAAGGCATACTAGAATCCTGGCAGTTTGCCCAAAAGCAAATGACATTCACACAGCAGTTTCTCGAAGAAGCGGGCCAAATCGTGAAGAAAATCGACACGCAGGCCGTGGATCGCCTGGTGGCGCTCCTGGCGGCGACGCGCGCGGCGGGTGGACGGCTGTTCGTCCTGGGTGTGGGAGGCAGTGCGGGCAACGCCTGAAGTCAAGCGTTGTGGAAATGCCGCCCTGATCTGCGTCGGGTCCATGAGTTGCTCTTCATTTCATAGGAAATCGAACCGAGAGGCTAGGTACACCGGCATTTTCGGGGTAAGGAATTCCTCGGAATTACCCTCCGAGATTTAGGCCCGTCTGTATTTACTAGATCCTTAGAATCCCTAGCGATGAAGATCGATCCTATACTTACCGTTCTGGCGCGCAGTAATCGTTCAGTCTGCGTTGAAGCTCGTCATTTCGTCCGAAAGATGAGCGGCGGGGCGCAGGGACACCTTATTGAATCAGCGAATGGGGATACTTACGTAGTTAAGTTCACGAACAATCCCCAACACCTGCGTATCGTGATCAACGAATGGATCACCTCAACAATCTTCCGCCATCTCTGCATCTCGACACCGGATGCCGCCGTCGTGAATATCTCGCGTGAGTTCATCCGCGACAACCCCGAAGTTTATATGGAGCTTCGCTCGCGCCGCGTGCTCCCCACCTTTGGTTCCCATTACGGTTCACGTTTCGCTGGTGAGTCGGGCCAGATAAAAGTTTACTCTCAGCTGCCAAATGCCACATTGAAAAATGTTGCTAACCTGACTGACTTTTGCGGGGTCTTCGTTGCGGACAAATGGCTAGGGAATACGGACTATCGTCAAGCAATTTTCACTAGAACCCCCGGTGTGAGCCGGCCGTTTTCGTTTGTCGTGCAGATGATTGACAACGGTCAAATGTTTGACGGGGGAAACTGGCGCTTTGAAGATTCCCCGATTCGAGGGCCATACTTTGGAACCGTATACCAACATGTGCATGGTATTGCCTCCTTCGAGCCTTGGTTAGCGGCTGTGGCTGTCTTTCCACAGACTGTGTTAGAAGAGGCATTCCAGCGAATGCCTTCTTCCTGGCGCTCCGGCGATACTGAAGCCGCGTTCGAAAAGCTACTTGGCCGATTGATGCGCCGGCGGGATCGCGTTAGCGATTGGATTTACGAGTGCCACGCTCTGGCCTCTAATCCGTTCCCTAATTGGGCGTGAGGAAAAGTGAAGACCGACCAATAGGCTGTGGGCCAATTTGCCCGGAACGAACATGTCCGCTCCCTGTCAGGCTTTTCCTGAGAATATTCTACTCAAGCCTAAGCGATGATAATGAACCCGCTGGGTACCGCCAACAGGATTCCTCTGAGGGCCGCGAAGAGCCGGATTTCCATCCTGGTTTCTCTCTTTTCAGGGGAGAACCGATCGTTATCTTCCGGTTGTTCTTTGAATGGCGCACGCGTAAAACTTTGATGCAGGCCATCGCCCCGAGCTCGACTGAACGGCGACTGTCCATTCGCCGCTGTCCTTTTGCTCATTGACCTTTAGCCCCTCGTCCCTGATCTTCCATTTGTTGAATTTCGCGATTGATCCTAGACCCCGGCGTGAGGCGTCGCCAGCGATAAGATGACGGCCCATGGGTCTGTGATGCAGAGCGAAGAAGCCGGACGGAATCCACCTCCAGACCTCTTCGCGAAGTCCCATTTGCGTAGACCTAACGGGTCTCATTAACAGATTTACAACTGCGTAGTCCGGTTGGCTTCCGAGGATCAAGCGGCCGCAGCAGAATCCCGGAACGATCACGTTGCCGTTGAACTAAATGCGATCGAGTCCGATATGGGACATCGAGGCAAACGTTATGATGACTAAATTTCAGATCGTAAGCGCAGCGCTGCTGTTGAGCTGCGTAGGTGCGTCGGCGACCGTTCAGGATTATGTGATCAACACAAAAGGGCCCCACCACGTGGTGCAGGGGCACAATCTGTTTTTCTTCGCGAAGGCGGTTGTAATTACTGGCGACAATGAGAGTGCCGTTCCATCCATTGTTGGCTTGCCGGCTGGCGCGACCTCGTTTTTTCCCGATATGGTACGTGGTTGCTGCGGCACCTTTATGTGGACGGTCGATCAGGACAACGCAATTGAGGTATTGACCTCTTTAAAGACTCTCACGGGGGTCTATCCGCTCACTTTGACCTACGTCACCACGAGTGGCCTCCGCCGGTCAACGACTTATTTGCTCTACGTAGACCCACAACCTTTGGCGATCACGGTACATAAGTGGCCAAAATCAATAGCGTTGGCGAGCCTGTCAGCCTGGAACGCTAACATGATCAGTCATGGGCGCCAACATTGTACTTCCGCCGAACTTGCGATATATGAACCCTTTGTCTGGTATTACGACGGTGGGCGCGTCTACTACCAAATTGCGGATGAGACTAAGGATCTGAGTTGGAACAACTGTGCACAACTCGTCGGACATCTCTACCGCTCTTACGTTCTGGACAACGACGCTAAGATTCCGGGGTGGAGGGTCTTTCCTCAAGGCCAAGCCATGGACTATGAGCGAACTTCGGATCCGCTGTCACTACAAGCTGTGAATGAACTGGCCGCCGCAACATCGGGATTTAGCTTGGGTTTTGTGATCGACTGGGAGGCATCGCGGGAGACTTCCTACACGTTGGAGGCGCAGCTACAATCTCAGGCGCTGGGTGCTCCGACGAATCAAATGACATTGGATTTAGTGGATATCTTGTTGGGTGACTTCGATCAATGGTTCGTTAGCAACAGTACGCCCTATGTCCAACCTTTCATGGTTGCTTTGGCGGCGGAGGCCCTGATCGAAGCTTGGGATGTGTCTCAGGATCCACGAATACCGCCGGCCTTGCAACTTGCTGCGGACCAATTGTGGAAGCAGTCGTGGAATTCATCGTGCCAGTGTTTCTCCTATTACGACGATGGTGGTTCTGTATCACTTTCGCAAGACCTGAACCTGCTAATTGTGCCGCTGTATGGATGGGTTTTCCAAAGGACCGGATATGCGGGCTACCGTGACCAAGGTGATCAGATCTTCAACTCTGGCGTCGGCGGCGCCTGGCTGGATGGGGGTAAGCAGTTTTCACAAAACTATCGCTGGAGTGGACAGTATCTTGACTGGCGCGAAGCACCCGCAAAGGGCAAAGCAGGGAAGCTTTAAACTGAGCCGCTTCAAGAGTGAACCGAGCGGCAAGACCCGCTACAATTATGGCTGCAACTCGTGACTTTCACACAGCAATTTCTCGAAGAAGCGGGCCAGATCCTGAAGAAAATCGACACGCAGGCGGTGGATCGCCTGGTAGCGCTGCTGGCGGCGACGCGCGCGGCGGGTGGACGGCTGTTCATTCTGGGCGTGGGAGGCAGCGCGGGTAACGCGTCGCACGCCGTGAACGATTTCCGTAAGATCA
>Ga0163162_10002604_pt1 | contig 17098 bp, 10 predicted proteins | sample S55metaG_FD_115310 | JGI IMG/M metagenome (GOLD analysis project Ga0163162, IMG submission 115310) | Switchgrass rhizosphere microbial communities from Kellogg Biological Station, Michigan, USA - S5-5 metaG | ecosystem: Host-associated > Plants > Roots > Rhizosphere > Soil | place: USA...
AAGACCAACAAACCAATGTCACCCATAGAACCCACTCCCGGAACGACAGCGACCGCAGAGCTGGTTGTTGGCCCACAAGACCTGGCGAGTTCTTTATCAATGGACCATGGTGATCAATTCCCATCCGTACTTGCGACGGCCCGAATGATTGCGCTGATGGAGATCGCCGGCTCGCGCCTGTTACAGCCATTCCTGGCTCCAGGCGATCTCTCTGTAGGCGTTACGGTGCATGTTTCCCATACCGCGCCGACACCGCCAGGTGTTTCAGTTGTCGCTACTGCTCGTTACACCGGCCGTGAAGGCAAACTCTTTGTCTTTGAGGTCTCTGCAAGCGATCCGGGAGGCGAGATAGGCAAGGGAATGCACAAAAGGGCGATCGTTACGAGCGATCGGTTAGCACGTGCCGCGATTAAGCGCATTGAATCGTCCGGTGGTTAAACCTGACTGACGAGAAGCGGGAGGTCCATATGACGATAAGAGAATCCATCAATCCTCACGTCGCGAATCCTGCGTTTGAAAAAGACTTCTCGCTTGAGATGCTTCAAAATGATCAGCTACGAGTAACAATACTGTTTATCGCGTGGATCGCGGCATTCCTCCTCGTCAGTTTTTTGTCGCTCTTCTTTTTCGATAGTTTTCAGAGAGTATTTCATGGCAATTTCCGCGGTTTTCTCCTTGCGTTTGCCTTAGGCACCGCGATTGTAGTGCTCTGCCTGCTGCTGGAACGGATGGCGATCAGGCGTTCCATTCGGCGGCGAAAAGATGCCTCGACAATACTGCGATATCTAAGCGCATTTATTGAAACAAGCATCCCGTCGCTCGGTATGCTCGTTGTTGCGTCCTATCTTGGACCAGTCTATTCGTTGTTTACACCGGCTCCGTTGTCATACGCGATCTTTATCGTGCTTTCCGTCTTGAGATTAGATTTCCGCCTATCGGTTTTTACTGGACTCGTTGCCGGCGTCGAGTACGCTCTGCTCGCCGTCTGGTTTGTCAGTCGCGATCCGGCCGCACCGACTATGGAACCAATTCTGGCCGGCATACCCCAGCATCTGGTTCGTGGAAGTATCTTCGTAGTTATCGGCATCGTCGCTGGTGTGGTCGCGCTGCAGATTCGCAGACGCGTCCTTTCGTCTCTGGAAATGGCTGAAGAACGAAACCGCATCAGCCGTACCTTTGGAGAGTACGTCTCTCCCGCTGTGATGCAGACGTTGATGACCCTAAAGCCTGACTTGAGGAGCGAGAGCAAGAATGTGTGTGTCATGTTTCTCGATATTCGGGACTTCACCCGCTTTGCTGAGAAGCGACGACCAGAAGAGGTGGTCCAGTACCTCGAGTCGCTGTTTGAATTCATGATTGAGATCGTCAATCGACACAATGGAATTATCAACAAGTTTCTCGGTGATGGTTTTATGGCAGTGTTTGGAGCGCCACTCTCCGATGGACGTGATGCAGCGAATGCGGTCGACGCTTCGATGGAAATCCTGGCTCGGATAAAGGAAGAGATTCAGCGCGGCGCAATTCTGCCCACGACCGTTGGTATCGGATTGCACGCCGGTGAGGCGGTAACCGGCAGCATTGGTTCAGCCCTGCGACGTGAGTACACAGTTATTGGTGACGTGGTCAATCTGGCGGCCCGAATAGAGAAGTTGAATAAGGAATTTGGATCACAGTTATTGATCTCAGAGATGGTTTGGGAAGAGTTGCGCGACGACGGAAAGGACGCAGTACCAATCGGTAACGTCCAGGTGCGAGGTAGAGAGCAGCCAATCCAGATTTATCAGATTGCGTAGTTGAATCTCGGCGTCACTGAGTTAAGAAGTTTACTGCAGAGACGCCGAGACGCGGGAGTTGCAGTTAAGCCATCCTGTAAAGACGGCCGGCCCAACCACCGCCACCGGCCATTTTGATCTTCAGTTTGGTAAGTCTGTTGACGACTGTGAAGGTTCGCTTGTAATCGTTGCCCGATCGGGCAGCGTTTTCACCATCCTGATAAGAAAGCAACTGATAGTTACCAGGAGGAAGAAACGAAAAATCAATCTCCATTTCGCGCGGCGTCCAGTCGTTCAAAGCACCTACCCACCAATCAGTCATATGACGCCGGGCAATCACAACAAAGTCGCCCATCTTTGCCGCTAGCACATGACTCTCATCCCAAACAGTTGGAACGGGCGCGAGAAACGCATGCGTCACATCAGGTTCCAACAGATAATGAGACGGACTATCTGCTAGCATTTGCAGTGGTGCCTCATAGACCACGTACATTGCCAACTGCTGGCAACGTGTCCCCAAACTCATCGGACGCTCAAAAATCGCTGCGAAGTTTCTTTCCGCTCCGCTATTGATCATTGCTCCCGGTGTGTAGTCCATTGGCCCAAGGAACATCCGCGTGAAGGGAATAGTCACGTTATGTTCAGGATTGGATAATTTGCTCCACTTGTTCTGCTCGAGACCGCGTACACCTTCGGTGTTTACCAGGTTGGGCCAGGTACGAGTCATGATTGCTGGTCTGATAGCGCCGTGAAAATCGACTAACATCTTGCGCTTTGCTGCCTCACGACAAACCTTCTCGTAAAAATTCATCACCGGCTGATCGTCACGTTGCATGAAATCGATCTTCAAGCCCTTGATACCCCATTTTTCATATTGGGCCATTGCCGGCTCAAATTGGTCATCCAGAGTCTTCCAGACAAGCCACAGAATGATGCCTACATTTTTCTGTTTCCCATAGGCAACTAACTCTTCGATATTCATTTCAGGCACGACTTGAAGGACGTTGCCGAGTTTGTACCAGCCTTCGTCCAGGATGATGTACTGAATGCCGTATTTTGAAGCGAAGTCGATGTAATACTTATAGGTTTGAGTGTTAACGCCCGCTTTGAAATCAACTCCGTAGAGATTATTGGCATTGTACCAATCCCACGCGACCTTGCCGGGCTTGATCCATGAAGTATCTGTCACTTGAGATGGCTTCGCGAGCAGGTAGACCATCTGATTTGAAATGATGTCTCCATCCCGCTGAGCGACGCCAAGTATTCGCCAGGGAAAGGTGCGCGTGCCTTTTGTTGAAGCGATGTAGTCCGCGGCTTGGGTCACCCTTAGATCACGGTCACTTTTCAATTCTTCTTTGAGTGGATATGGCGGAAAGGCTCCGGAAAGGGAACTGTTGCTATTTCCGCGAAACCATAGTCCCGGATAATCCTCAACATCTGACTCCGCTACTACTACTTTTAGACCATCCGACATCTCAACGACTGCTGGCACGCTTGCGAGCAAGGTATTTGAGACGTCTTTGAGATCCATGTAGACGAATTCGCGTTCGTTGTGTGAGAAGAAACTCTCCTCCTTTGGGTAATAGACTTTTGGAGAGCCTGTGAAGTTCAACGTCATCTCTTCGCTGTAGACTTTGACGGTCGCCTGCGGGAGTTGTGTTTCGATCCGGTAGGCGACGCCTTCGTCAAATGCACGAAAGACGAGACTGTAATTGCCTTCCATCTCGAGCTTGAGTTCTTTGTAGTTTTCCCAGATCTTTACCGACTTTTGCGGGACGGGCGAGATGATGTCGCGGCTGACAGAGTCGGTTTTTGTCGTCTTGACACTTGATTTTTGACCGAGCCTGATGTGGTCGATGTCGATACTGAGCGTTGCATTCTGAAGGACAGGCTTTCCGTTGACCGATAAATCATAAGCAATCTGTTCGCCTGTTTTGACTTGCAGTTGAATTCGTCCATCTGGCGATTGGAGACGATAGTTTGCACCTTGTTGTGCGACAACAACGACTGGCAACAACAAGCAAAGAGCGAGAGCTTTGAACATCGACCGTCTTCTCCTTTTTTGGAGTGCGCCGGCCTGGCGGCGCTTTATTTTTAGCGTGAACTCTGTAGTCAGAAACGGCTTTACCTCAAAGGTCGACTTTACCGTTAAGGAGTTTTGTGTTTAGTTCGTGTGACTTCGTGGATCCTTCCTTTTGTCCGGAAAAACAAGAACGATCCACGAACCAACACGAACCAAAATAGATCCGACGCGAGCTAAATGTGACTTTTGAGGCAAAGTTGGCAGAGACTGGTAAAAGCGCCGCCGGGCCAGCGCACTTCAAAGCAGGATTAGTGACTCTCACGCGGAACGTCGAGTCCGCTTCCACCGATGAGAAAATCAAGATCCGCTCCACGATCAGCTTGGGTTACGTGATCGTAATAGAGTTTGTAATAACCTCGAGCCGGCGGAGCCACAGGAGGTTTCCAGGCAGCTCTTCGTCTTTCAATCTCTGCATCGCTGACGTCGAGGTGCAATCTCCGGCCTGCTACATCTAGCTCAATTTGATCGCCATTCTGGACCACTGCCAGTACACCTCCCGCGGCGGCTTCCGGTGCGATGTGCAACACGACCGTGCCGTAAGCAGTGCCACTCATACGAGCGTCTGAAATGCGAACCATATCAGTTACGCCTTTCTTTAAAAGCTTCGGTGGCAAAGGCATGTTGCCGACTTCGGCCATTCCCGGATAACCACGGGGACCACAGTTCTTCAGGACCATCACGCAAGTTTCGTCGATGTCCAAATCCGGATCGTCAATGCGCGCGTGGAAATCTTCTATTGTTTCAAAAACCACTGCTCGGCCACGATGGTTCATCAATTCTGCCGTTGCCGCGGAAGGTTTGATAACAGCGCCGTTGGGACAGAGATTGCCGCGAAGGACAGCGATCCCGCCTTCTTTTACAAGTGGCTGATCTATCGGTCGAATAACATCACGATTGTGACAGAGCGCCGTCACAGTATTTTCTTTGATGGTCTTCCCGTTTACGGTTAACGCGTCGCCGTGGATTCGATCTCCCAGATCGCGGATTACAGCCGGCAAGCCTCCGGCGTAGTAAAAATCCTCCATCAAGTATTTTCCTGACGGCATTAAATTGACCAGGCAGGGAACGTCGCGGCCCACTTTGTCCCAATCGTCGAGCGATAGTTCGACGCCTATTCTGCCGGCGATGGCAATCAGGTGGATCACTGCGTTGGTAGAACCCCCAATTGCGCCTACGACGCGAATCGCGTTTTCGAAAGCCTTGCGAGTCAGAATCTGCGACATGCGCAGGTCTTCATGGACCATTTCAACGATGCGGCGGCCTGCCAGGTGGGCCAAAGCGTATCGTCGCGAATCAACCGCCGGAATTGCGGCGTTGGTTGGTAAGCCAATGCCGAGAGCCTCGACGACGCTGGCCATTGTCGAAGCAGTCCCCATCGTCATGCAGTGTCCGTCTGAACGGTTCATGCAAGCTTCGGCCTCGAGAAACTCGCACTCGGTCATTTCGCCACTGCGAACCTCTTCGCTGAATCGCCAAACATCGGTGCCGGAGCCGATATCTTTACCGCGGAACTTTCCGTTGAGCATTGGTCCGCCCGAGACCATCAGGGCCGGAAGGTCACAACTTGCAGCTCCCATCAGGAGTGCGGGAGTGGTTTTGTCGCAGCCGGCCAACAGGACGACGCCGTCGATCGGGTTTGCGCGAATTGACTCTTCGACATCCATGCTCGCGAGATTGCGAAAGAGCATTGCGGTAGGACGCATGAGAGTTTCACCCAACGACATCACGGGAAACTCCAACGGAAAACCGCCGGCTTCGTAAACACCGCGCTTGACGTAATCTGCGATGATCCGAAAGTGCGCATTACAAGGCGTTAACTCGGACCATGTGTTGCAGATTCCGATCACTGGTCGACCATCAAACAAATGATCGGGTAATCCCTGGTTCTTCATCCAGCTGCGATGAATAAAACCGCCTTTATCTCTTGGACCAAACCATGCTGTACTACGACGCTTCATTGTTAACTTCCTTAATCCGCCAACACCTCTTTTAATTCCGCTGCCGGCTGCCGTTCTTTACGGGTCGCTCGCAACGCCAATATTAGAAAAGACGCAATCAACGCCGACAGTGAAAGATAGAGAATTCCTCCGATGTAAGAGTTGGTCCTCTTGCTGAGATAACCAACTACGAATGGTCCAACAAACCCGCCGAGGTTACCGAACGAGTTGATCAGGCCAATTGAAGCTGCCGCAGCTGTGCCAGTTAAGAAACTGGTTGGCAGTGCCCAGAATCCCGGCAAATAACCAGCGGTGCCAGCTGCCGCCAAACAGAACATCGCAATTGCCAGGGCGGTGAAGTCGCCGGCTAAGACGCTCAGCAATAGACCGAGGCTCGTCGTCATCATGGATAGAGCAGTGTGCCAGCGACGCTCACCAGTTTTGTCTGAATGCCATCCCATCACGAGGATTGAAACAAGTCCTACACAATAGGGAAGAGCAACGATGAGCGAGACTACAAGATTGGGAGAGTCAGATAACTTCTTGACGATTGAAGGTAGCCAGAAATTGAGTCCATAAACCGCGGTGACCATGAAGAAGTACGCCAGTGTCAACAGCAACACTTCACGGTGCTTAAAAGCGTCGAGTATTCGCAGCGGATGCTTTGCATGTTTCACCAACTTTTCATGCGCCAACTCTGAGATTAACCAGTCCCGCTCATCTTTAGGTAACCACTTGGCCTGATGTGGCCAGTCGGTGAGATAGAATAGGGTTACGACGCCCAATACGATTGCCGGAATGCCTTCGAGAATAAACATCCAGCGCCAGCCCTCAATTCCTAACCAATCAATCTTGAGGAGCAAACCCGAGAGCGGCGAACCCACAATATTCGATACAGAAATAGCGGCCATCAGAAACGCGACGGCTTTAGCTCGATCCTGGTAGCGGAACCAATGACTCAGGTAGACGATGATGCCGGGAAAAAATCCCGCTTCTGCTGCGCCTAAGAGAAAACGGATCAGGTAAAACTGATTCTTGGTGTGAATAAAGCCGGTCAGGATTGCGAGTATGCCCCAGGAAACCATGATACGTGCGATCCAACCTCGGGCGGTCCATTTCTCGACGAGAATGCTACCGGGAATTTCCAGAATGACATACCCGATGAAGAAGATGCCCGCTCCGAATCCGATGACATCATCCGTGAATCCCAGCGACGCTTTCATCCCGCCAGGGGCCGCGAATCCGACATTTACGCGATCCAGATAGGCAATGACGTAAAGTACGAACAGGTAAGGCATCAGCCTGCGTGTTACACGTCCTCGGCACCTGATCGCGATGTCTTGATCGTTAGAAGTTGTGCTCAACGGGTTGTTCTCGTTTATATGATAATTATGAATTGAGATTTAAGAATTATTAATTGTTGTCAGCGTCGCGGCAATTGGCAATTAGTCGAGCTTCGTTGCGCGAAATAGTAATTCTTAAATCTCAATTCATAATTATCAAATTTATTGGACCAGGAAACTCACAAACTGCATTAGGCGATGTGTGCTCCCTGGGCTTCAACGTAGACCGCATACAACGACTGGCTCGCAGTTATGAAGAGGCGATTTCGCTTAGGGCCACCAAAACAGACATTGCTAGCCGTTTCGGGTAATTTTATGTGACCAATTCGCTGACCGTCAGGTGCAAAGATGAACACGCCGTCAAAACCGTCTCCTGCCCAGCCGGCGCTGGCCCATATGTTTCCATCCGTATCAGCACGAACTCCATCCGTACCGCCCTTCAATCCATTTATCGTCATATCTGCGACGAAAGGTTTCGCGTTCTGAATCCTTTTCGAGTCGACGACATCCCAAACTCGGATGCCTCCGATTTTTCCGGTATCGACGATATATAACTTCTTGTAGTCTGGTGAAAAACAGAGGCCGTTGGGTTTATCGAGCTCATCGGTAACCAGGTCCACTTTCGCCGTCACCGGATCAATTCGATAGACGGCCTCCTTGATCTCAAGCGGCGCTTTGTTGCCTTCGTAGTTGACCATGCTGCCATAGCCGGGATCGGTAAACCAGATGCCGCCGTCAGGATGGACCACAATATCGTTTGGCGCGTTGAACGGTTTGCCCTGCCACTTATCAGCAAGCACCGTGACTTTTCCATTTTGCTCATAGCGAACGACGCGGCGCATGCCGTGCTCACACGAAAGCTGACGGCCCTGATAATCAAAAGTATTTCCGTTGCTGTTATTGGCTGGGTTGCGAAATACGCTGACATGCCCGTCCTCGTCGAGCCAACGCAGTTGTACATTACTCGCAATGTCGCTCCAGATCAGGTAACGGCCAACTCCATTCCACGCCGGACCTTCTGCCCAGAGAGTTCCAGTATGCAGTCGTTGAATCGCAGCGTTCCCTAATTTGTATTTGGCGAAGCGGGGATCAAGCACAACGATATCGCGATCTGGATAGCGAACGGGCGGTGCGTTCTGGCTGTAGTCCCTTGCCTGGGACAAAGCGTTGGTGGCGAATAAGGCAGTTGCAATTGTGCCGCCGATAAAATGGCGCCGGTCCACTTCAGTCTGTACTTCACTGTTTTCGTTTTTCTGTTTCAAGATCGCTCCTCGAGACTCTTAGTTTGCGGGCTTTTAGTCGACCGAAACTACAATCGGTGCAACAGTAACTCAGAGTTAATTCTTAAGCAGGGAACTCAAATGCCGTTAGTTACAAAGGTGCGTAACTGTTGGAGTGAGAAATAAATACTACAAATTGGTCTTTACGCAAAGGACTTTGGAGTGATTAGTGTCAGTCGGGTCGTGATAATACCTCTAAAGGTACAACACCTTCGGCGTAAAAACCTGTCTTTGTTATTGCCAAACGTGTTGTTAACACTGTAATGATCCAACGAGCTCCTGGCCCATAGCAGAGACAGCAGTTGAAGTCGAAGAACGGAGTGCCAATATCCCGCCGCGGAGGACCGAATGAACTCTAGAAGATGTCTGTGTACTGTTATTTCAGCGCTATCACTGTTGGTTCTTTTTCACTTCTTCCCTATCAATTCAACGGTCTATTCCGGTGAGGCACATCGCTCCTCGCAGATTGGTCCAAATTCTTCCATAACATTTGATCCGAAGTCTTTCGGTGCGAAAGCTGATGGGAAATCCCTGGATACTCCTGCGATTAACAAAGCCATCGATGCCGCCGCTGCGGCGGGCGGTGGTACAGTCTGGTTCACCGCGGGCACCTATCGCTCATTCTCAATTCACCTGAAGAGCAATGTGACTCTTTATCTCGATCAGGGCGCCACAATTCTTGCTGCCGATCCCCGCGACAGTGATGGCAAGTATGACGCACCGGAACCCAACCAATGGGACCAGTATCAGGATTTCGGGCACAGTCACTGGCATAACAGTCTGATCTGGGGCGAGAACCTGGAAAACATCTCGATACTTGGACCAGGCCGTATTTGGGGCAAGGGGCTAGTTCGCAGTGGTAGTCAATCTCGAACGAAAGAACAGAATGAGGCGCTCGGAAATGCATCACCGGATCCTCGATCGGGCCCGTTTGGTTATCCTAATCCACGTGATGCTGTAGAGTCCGGCTGGGGAAATAAGTCGATCAGTCTAAAGCTCTGTCGCAACGTGATCATTCGCGATGTGACAATCTTTCATGGCGGACACTTCGCGATCCTCACAACAGGTGTCGACAATCTAACGATTGATAATGTCAAGATCGATACCAATCGAGATGGGATTGACGTCGACGCTTGTAAGAATGTGCGAATTTCAAACTGCACTGTTAACTCGCCATTTGACGATGGCATATGTCCTAAGAGCTCTTTTGCTTTAGGTTATGCGCGCGCAACTGAGAACCTCACCATCACTAATTGTCAGGTGAGTGGTTATGACGAGGGCACTTTGTTGGATGGGACCTATAAACGCGACTATCGGAATCAAAGTGGCACGTTCAGTCCAACCGGGCGAATTAAGTTAGGCACGGAATCTAATGGTGGGTTTAAAAATGTCACCGTTACAAATTGTGTGTTCGATTACTCACGTGGGCTAGCTCTTGAAGCGGTGGATGGCGCGTGGTTAGAAGACGTAACTATCTCAAACATAACCATGCGCGACATAAGCAGCTCGCCGATCTTCATTAGACTTGGCTCGCGCAATCGCGGTCCAAAGGAAAGTATTCGTCCCGGAGCAATCCGTCGTGTGATGATCAGTAATGTCGTAGTTTTCAATGCCGATCCGAAGTATGCGTCGATCATTAGCGGTATTCCCGGGGTTGCAATCGAAGACGTCACGTTGCAAAACATCAGGATCTACTCGGCGGGAGGTGGGACCAAAGAACAGGCTGCGCTTGAACCTCCTGAAAAAGAGGATACTTATCCTGAACCGACTATGTTTGGCGATCTTCCTGCGTATGGTTTCTTTATGAGGCACGTCAAGGGTTTGCAATTGCGCGATGTCCAAGTGAGCTTTCTGAAATCAGACGTCCGTCCGGCTTTCTGGTTGAACAACATTACTGAAGCTGAGCTCTTTCAGGTCAAGGCGAAGCGTGAGGGCAATTCTCCTACTTTTCAATTAAGGAACGTTTCCAACTTTGCCTTGCTGCAGAGTTGGCCCCTTCCCGATCAACGACTGGAGAAAGTCGATCTGAAAAAGTTTTGACTAATCGTAGGTTTCGCTTCGAAAGGCCGCGACTACAAGTTACCGTTACACATTGGCTCGTATATTTACGAGCGGGGACGCCCTAGTTTCAGGCGATGTCTCTGTGCGATCTTTGTGTTCTCCGTGCCTCTGTGGTGGGCAAGTCCAGATAAAACCATCACCACGGAAGTACGGAGAACACAAAGGTTACACAGAGACAGAACGCAGTGTTCTGCGCAAACGAGGGTCTCAAAGACGAAGAAACTACCGAGGTTAGCTCTCTTAACAGGTGGGAATTGGCCCTTCCGAGTAGTAAAATCGTGTCGCGTCTGACCACAACTAAGCTAGATCCTTGCTTCCCGTCCAAAAACTTAGAAGCAATACACGGCATGTTTGAGTCGTAGGCAAAGTCATTGATTGAGGAAATTTAGATGAGAAGTTTTTTAGTGTCAGAAGATATACCCGAAAGCCAGGATGCTCTGAAGACTGAAGTCGAGCGATTACGACGGCTAAACGAGCAACTGGTCCGCGAACTCGAGAAGCGTAACGGTCCGGATCACAAAGGCTCGAACAGCGATGCCACTGGCGACTACCAATCCACTCCCCAAAGAATTGATGACGCGTTTCGCGAGAGTGAAGCCAGGTTTCGACAAGTCACTGACAACATCAGTGAAGTACTCTGGCTACAAACACACGATTACAGCTCGTTACTCTACATTAGTCCTGCGTACGAAACAGTCTGGGGAAGAACACGAGAGAGTTTGTATGCGGATCCATACTCGTTCCTCGAAGCAGTTCACCCCGAAGATCGGTGGCGAGTTGAACAGACAATAAAGGAAAATCAAGAAACTGGGTTTTCAAGCGAATATCGAATCGTCAAAGGAGACGGTTCGGTTCGCTGGATCAGAGATCGCGGATTTCCGATTAAGAATGAGCAGGGAATTGTCTATCGTATTGCTGGCATTGCGGAAGACATCACCGATCGAAAAGCTGAAGAGGAAGCACGACGTAAATCGGCTCGCGAAATTCGAGACCTCTACAATACCGCACCCTGTGGTTATCACTCGTTAGATGAGAACGCCATTTACGTTCAGATAAATGATACCGAGTTGGGTTGGCTCGGGAGAGAACGAGAGGAAGTAATTGGACAACTCAAGTTCCCAGACGTCCTGACACCAGAAAGTGCGAGTTTCTTTCGAGAGAAGTTTGCTCTGTTTCTGGAACAGGGATCGGCCCACGATCTCGAGTATCAACTCGTCTGTAACGACGGCTCGATCAAATACATTCTCTTAAGTGCTACTTCAGTCCGCGACGAGCAGGGAAAATTCCTGATGAGTCGCAGTACGCTCTACGATATTACTGAGCGAAAACGAGCCGAAGAGCTAGTACTCAAATCGGAAGAGAAATTCGCAAAGGCATTTCGCTCAAGCCCGATCGGCGTCAGTGTCACCCGGATGTCCGATGGAAAGTATGTGGACGTTAACGACACGCTGGCGACCTCATTTGGCTATGCCCGTGAAGAGTTGTTTGGCGAAACAACGATCGACTTAGGGATCTGGGTCGACCTCAATGATCGGCAACGTCTGATCCAGGCGCTTGAACAAAACGGCTCGGTGCGCAATCTTGAGCTCAAATTCAGAACAAAACAGGGAAATGTAGTTATCGCTGAGTATTCTGCGGAAGTAATTGAACTTGGTGGTGAGCAATGTGTGCTCGCGGTTGTTTCTGATATTACCGAACGTCGCCATGTCGAAGAAGCATTGCTGACCAATGAAGGGTTACTGCGACAGTTCGTCAAACACACCCCGGCGGCGATCGCGATGTTTGATAATGACATGCGATATCTGCAAGTTAGTGATCGCTTCCTGAAAGACTATCACCTCGAGGGTCAGGACATTCTCGGCAAGTTCCACTACGAAATCTTTCCGAATATTCCGGAACGCTGGCGGCAGGTACATCAGAGAATACTGGCAGGTTCGATCGAACGTTGTGATGAGGATCCTTACATTGATCTTGATGGCAACCCTGGTTGGCTGCAATGGGAAAGTCTGCCCTGGTGGAAAGCAGGAGGAGAAATTGGAGGACTCATTCTTTTCACGCAGGTGATCACAGAGCGGAAGAGGGCCGAGAAAGCCCTGAAGGCCTCAGAAGAACGGTTTGCGAAAATCTTTAACTTGAGTCCGTATCGCATGGGCATTATCAGGCGTGCAGATGGCGTAATTCTGGATGTGAACGACAGCTGGGTACGTGAAACAGGATTCTCGCGTGAGGAAACTATCAATCGTCCGATTGTAGAGTTGGACCAGCTGCTCGATCGTAAGACTCGCGAGAACATTAGTTCGCGTTTGTTGGAGGCGCAGTCGCTGAAAAGCTTTGAAGGTTCAATTCGCACTAAAACCGGGGAAGAGCGTTTCACTCTGTCGTCTGCAGCCCTGGTCGATTTCGATGGAGAATCGTGTTACCTGTGGGCGGCAAACGACATCACGGACCGCAAGCGAGTTGAAGAAGAGAAGCGTCACCTGATTCATGATCTGAACGAGCGTGTCAAGGAACTGACCGCCCTGCATCAGACAGCGAGGATTCTTCAGGACGACACCAAAAGCGTTCTCGGTCTGCTCGAAGACATAGTCTCGTTTCTACCTCCAGCCTGGCAATATTCGGAGATCACCGCAGCTCGGATCTGTTTTGGAGATCTCGAGGTCAAGTCGCACAACTTCAGGAATACGCAATGGTCACAGCTGGTGGAATTTACCGCGGGTGGACAGAAGGGAGAAATTGAGGTGGTCTACCTCGAGCAACGTCCCGCCGCTGATATTGGACCATTTCTCACCGAAGAGCGCAGCCTGATTGATTCGGCGGCTGAGATGATGAGTTCGGCATTGAACCGGCGGTATGCACAGGAGGCCCTCAAGGAAAGTGAGGAAGTCTTTCGCACTCTCGCAGAGACAGTAGCGGCGGGCATCTACATCTATCGAAACTCGAAATTTGTCTATGTTAATCCGGTGGCTGAAAGGTTGACCGGATATTCAAGGAGAGAATTGTTGGGAATGACTCTATTTGATCTGATTCATCCCGAGTTTCATGAGGCAATCAAGGAACGGATTAGTTCTCGGCAGAAGGACGGGATGGTCCATTCACATTTCGAAGATAAGATTCTGACTAAAAGTGGTGAAGAAAGGTGGATGGATGTTACGGCGGCCAGCACGATGTTTCGAGGCGAACCAGCCGTAATCGTCACCACCTTCGACATTACAGCGCGTAAACGCGCTGAAGAAGATTTGCTCCAGAGTGAGGAGAGATATCGCACGTTATTCGAGACAGCACCAAATGCAGTGGAGGTGTTTGACTCTGGTTTGAAATTAATGATGACCAACGAACGTGGCGCTAAGCTCTACGGCTTTGAACGTGCAGAAGATTTAATTGGCAAGAATGTTTTCGATTTTGTTAGTCCCGAGGATCGAAAACGGGTTGAGGGGTTGATTGCGGAAATGCAAAAGTCCGGAAAACCCTGCGTCTTTGAATGCAAAGGGGTTAGACGTGACAACACCCACTTTGATTTGGAAACGCGAGCGACTGTAATTCCAAACTCACACGGTCAGAATTCGTCGTTGCTGACAGTGAAGACTGACATTACTGAGCGGAAACGGGCCGAGACTGCTTTGAAGCTCTCGGAGGAGCAATTGCGCGCTCTATCCGCGAAAGTGCAGTCAACTCGAGAGGAAGAAGGAGCGCGCATCGCACGCGAAATCCATGATGAGCTTGGTGCGGCTTTAACCGGGTTGAAGTGGGAGCTGGAAGAGATTGATAGCCAACTAATGACCGCGGACGCGTCTGCGAGCTTTGGTGATTTACGTAAGCGCATCGGTACGATGACCGGTTTAATTGAGGCGACCATTTCGACCGTGCGGCGTATTTCGTCGGAACTACGTCCCGGACTTCTGGACGATCTGGGATTAGTAGCTGCTATCGAATGGCAAGGTCAGCAATTTCAAATGCGTACCGGTATCAAATTCCATTTCGACTCTAATCTCGAAACCATCGAAATGAGTCGCGACGGTGCGACCGCCGTGTTTCGAATCTTTCAGGAAGTATTGACCAATGTCCTGCGACATTCGATTGCGAGCAATATTTTCGTGCGACTCTTTATTCGCAGACGCCAGTTGGTACTTGATGTAAGAGACGATGGACGCGGGATAACAGAACTCGAAAAACGGAATACTCGCTCGCTGGGGTTACTGGGCATGAAAGAACGCGCCCTACTGGTAGGCGGAGCCGTTGAAATTCAGGGTGCTCGTGGTAAAGGCACTCAGGTGCTTGTGCGTGTACCATTAAATTAGGGAGTGGAATGACGCACAGAATCCTAACCATTGACGACCATGAGGTTGTTCGCGAAGGAGTGAAAGGTCTTTTTTCATCCGATCTCGCCGAGTTTGGTGAGGCTCGCAATGGTCCAGAAGCAATGTCACTGATTCGAGATCAGGATTGGGATATTGCGATTCTCGATATTTCGTTGGCGGGACGGAGTGGGCTCGATGTGCTTAAGGAGATCAAACAAACACGTCCAAAACTACCGGTGCTAATGTTGAGTATGCATGCCGAAGATCAGTACGCGATGCGAGCATTCAAAGCCGGAGCGTCAGGGTATATCAGCAAGGCAAGCTCAAGAGATGAGCTTCGTAAAGCAGTATTGAAAGTAATCAATGGTGGACGTTATGTGAGTCCATCAATGGCCGAACGGATGGTGCTCGATCTAAATGTTCGTGAGCGTGCAGCTCACGAGCATTTATCTGATCGCGAGTTGGAAGTTATGTGTTTGATTGCTTCGGGAAAGACGGTGGGTGAGATAGCGAAGGGTTTATCGCTCAGCGATAAGACAATCAGTACTTATCGTCGTCGCATTCTGGACAAGATGCAACTCAACACCAACGCCGAATTAACCTATTACGCAATCCGCAACGGCCTGGTGGAGTAGGGGCGTCACTCCGTGGGCGCCCCCTCTCGCAAACCAAGAGCCTTGATTGCAATGTCGATCCGGATTGAAAGTCTTCAAACAGTAGTTGCTGAGCCGTGCAACATCCCTCGCAGCTTTAATCCCAGCAATACCAATATTATTCCAAACAGTATTGCGTAAATGCCGATTAACCAAAGTACGGCGAGGGCTCCTGCTCCTGGATTCAACAACAACAGGACGCCAAAAAGAATCGAAGTGATACCTCCCAGTGCTAATAACCATTCTCCCTGAATCTCTTTCCGAAGTTGGACCGCGGCAACGATCTCGATGACTCCCGTGATGATGGCCCAGCCTGCGATCAGACCCAGTAATAACAACGCTGTGATACCGGGAACCGCGAAGGCGATGAGACCCGCGATCACACTGAGAATTCCTTCAATCAGCAGTACCCACCATCTGGCGAATTCTCGTGGCGCTCGCACCCCTGCAACGATCGCAAATACGCCGTCCACAATCGCGTAAGCACCAAAGAGAAAAACCAAAGTTGCCAGTGTGATTTGCGGCCAGATAAAAGTCATCACGCCGAACAAAATCGCTACCACGCCTCGTAGCACTAGTGCCCACCAGTTTGTCATTGCAACGAACATCAGATCACCTCCGATCTCTTAAGGGGCATGGTTTAAAGGTCATCCAATGTTGCACTACGAACGTTGGTCAATTCACGATTCAACATTCGGATGCGTTCCATCAGATCCAGAATTATCGCTGCTCCCGCGAAGTTTACGCCGAGATCATGACGAAGTCGCTTCATACGGCGTAATTTCATGATTGTTCTGCGGGGCAGGATGGGCTCAACTGACTCCTCGGTCGTCTCTGTAACAACTTCCAAAAGTCCTTGGCGCGCGAGCTTCACGACCAGCGATCGTCGCGTGTTGGTAATCTCAGCAACGATGTCGCACGTCAATGGCTCGTCCATCTCAACGTCGTTTTGCGGCATGACTGCACCTTCCAGCTAAATGTTTGTCATCTAGGCTTCAACGAAGAAGCCGCACGCAGCTCTTCCCAAAGCCTCTTCTCTTCATTGTTTACTGATTTTGGCAAAACAACTTTCAGGCGCACATATTCATCGCCTCTGCCTCCTGATCTCTTGTTTAGCCCTTGTCCGCGCAGTCTCAATCGTTGTCCGGTTTGAGCTCCTGCCGGTATTTTCAATTGCACCTTTCCATCAATCGTGCGCACCTCCAGACTGGTCCCTAATACTGCTTCCCAGGGAGCCACGGTTAGCTCGATTTCCAGATCGTCTTCACCGCGAATCGAAAACGTTGGATGGGGCTGGATTTTGATGTGCAAATAGAGATCGCCAGGTGAAGAGCCGTTTGCCCCGGCACCACCTTGTCCAGGCAACCGAACGATCGAACCATCTCGTACTCCCGCAGGAATATTTACTTCCAGGGTCTTTGGTTTTAGAACCTGGCCCGCGCCGTCACAGGTGGGGCAGATCTGATCGTCATTAATTGTGCCTGTACCGTGACAGGTCGGGCAGGTGTCAGCCACCTGCATCTGAAGAGTTCGTCTTGCCCCACGGTGAGCGTCGTCAAGGCTCAAAGAGATTTCGGCTTCGACATCACGACCGCGAGTGCTGCGTTGAGAGCGAGCCCGACCCGCTCGGCCAAACATCTCCTCAAAGATATCGAAACCGCCAGGACTGCTGCT
>Ga0163162_10002605_pt1 | contig 17096 bp, 13 predicted proteins | sample S55metaG_FD_115310 | JGI IMG/M metagenome (GOLD analysis project Ga0163162, IMG submission 115310) | Switchgrass rhizosphere microbial communities from Kellogg Biological Station, Michigan, USA - S5-5 metaG | ecosystem: Host-associated > Plants > Roots > Rhizosphere > Soil | place: USA...
AGGAACCCGGTTCCGGGGATGGGTTGCCGCAGGAGAATGTTGAGATATGGATCGGATTGCCCCGCTGACTCGTTGAACATGTCTACGGGAGTCAGCGCCTGACCGCTGATCCAGCGATAGGAGGTGGTCCAGTGAGTCTTGATGCCCGGTAACGTCCCGCTGAACTTCGCCGATGCGGTGTGGCGGTTACGCACATAAGTATCGCGGCGCGCGTCCTGCAGGGCAATATCGGATTTGCTGAGATCCAGCACTCCGCCGTAGCCGTAATCCAGGGTTGCGGTCAGGTCAGACGCCAGTTTGCGTTGTAAGACCACGCGCATGCCCTGCGCGTCCAGGTCCTTGCCGCGGTAAGTAAAAGTCCCTGAATAGAAATCGGGCAGCACTTCACCACTATCCGAGGCAACATCACCGACGCCGGTCAACGCCGGGTCGGCCACGCGATCGGAATACATGGCGATTTGCAGATTGGTGTTGCCCATGCGTTGAGAGAGCGAAACTTCATGATGATGCGCCCGCTCAATCGTAGAGGTGAAACCTGCCATGCTGACTCGCGGCCCGGATTCGCTCAGGTCCGCTGGCGCGGAATCGAAACCTTTTTCCAAACGGCTGTTCGGCTCCGAGGTGGCATAGCGGTATTCCAGCACAGTGTTCGGAGAGAGGTGAACGTCCGCCGAACCGAATGGACGAAACGCGGTGACGCGTCCCAGGAACTGTATCGTCTGCAACTCGCTGCCGAAACGCAGTTCCACGATATCTCCCAGAGTGAAGCCATCGGAAACCGAAAGCGCCATCGCCTGCAGCGCGGTGCCGTAGCCATTGATTCCGGGCGCAGCCAGGCGGCGCACGGTAAACGCCATCTCAGGCTTGGACCCATTCGCCATGGCATGGCTGTAAGACGCCCGCAGGACAGTATTGGGCGAACCGCCGTTGTAGCCGACGTTGCCCTGCAAGCCGATCGTTCCCGAGGCGAAGAGCGACTTCTCAACTGAGAAACCGGTGTTCATATCGGATGTGCTACCGAAACCGCCGGAGGCTGAACCCGCAACGAACGAGAGCGTGCCTTTCACATCATGCTTGTCTGCGCCAGAGTCCGCCGCAGCCACCGAGGCCAGCGAGCCCTGGTCCAGCATTCGTAGGATGGGGCGATTCGAAGCTGACCGCAGCACCCACTTCCAGTCATCGTCGTCAGCCGGGCCACGCAACGGAGGCATCTGGATCGCTTCAAACAATCCACTCAGCTTGAGATTGACGATCACGCTGGTGCCCGGACGTAAGCCGATGCGCTCGCGCAGGGCGGGAAGAAACGACGGAGAGTAGGCCTTGATGCTGTAAACGCCCGGCAGAAGGCCGGCCGCCGAGTAAAAACCGTTCTCGTCGGTGAAGACTTTCAGGGTATGTGCCGCTGAACCCAGCACTTCCACCATTGCACCCATCTGGGGAACGCCGGAAGCGCTGCGCACGTAGCCAGAGATCGAGCCTGAGCGGTCTGCCGCCAGCACCGGAAGGGCCAGCGCAATCCATAACAACCCGAGCTTGAACCCGAGTCTGCCCAGCATCAATCCAACCACCTCGCGGAAAGCCAAGCCCTGCGGCTTACTCGACAGCAAAAGTTGCTGACGGATCCACCATCTGCTTGGAAATGTTGTCGTTCACCCTGATTTGAATGCGATAGACCCCGGGATCCAGACTGGAGGCCGAAAGAGGTTTTTCCAGGGTCACTTGGTCGCCGATATTTCCCATTTGGTCCGTGGATTCCACGGTGTGAATCACGGCCTTGTTGGTTGCTGTGTTGATGACGTCGTACTGCACCGTAGCCGAAGGCTTGTGCGTCTTGTCATCAACTCCGAGATTGTAAACCTGCATCCAGAAATAAACCTTCTGATTGCGCTTGAAGACCACTGGCTTGCCGTTCGCCGATGCCACTCGCGGACGGACTTTCGTATTCCCGATCACAAACATGCCGGTGCCAATCTCTTTCGTTGAAACCGGCTGCATCGTATCCGCCACAATCAGTGAAGAGGACGACAGTTTGTCGTCATCGTAGCTCGGCACAGGCAGACGATTGCTCCACAGGCCAGAACGATCGCCGTTCACGTCCTTCACTGCCACGTCGATCCGGTAAAGATTCGGACGCAGCGGCAGCGCCTTCCAGTACACCGACGAATTTTCCGTGACCTTCGGCAACAACTCTGCCGGAACGTCGACCTGCACCGTGTCCTCGAAAGTCTGGACAATCTTGCCCGTCAGTGTCGTGACCCGTCCAAAAATATTCACCGTGCCGCGTTGCACACCGTCTTTGTTTACAAACGTAACGTCGCGATTCTTGATCTGGATCGTAATCGGAACCAGCACCGTGTCGCCAGTGACGCGCACAAAATCAGTACGCACATCGAACGGCATCAGATTCACGCTGATCTTGTGGCTGACTACTTCTTCCAGGTCTTTGAATTTCACTGCGGGCGGTTTCTGCAGCTTGTAGAACTGTTCCAGACGGTCAAACTGCTTGGTCTGATTCGAAGTGCTGAAAGGCCCTGTTCCGAGCCGTTCCAGGCCGCCGCCAGTAAAACGGTCCGCCTTGTTCGCCATGCCCATCTGCTCGTACAAGGTCAGTCCGGCATTCGGCGTGTAGAGCAGCGCGTCTTTCTCTGACCGGTCCATGGTCATGTGGTAATCGCCGCACATGCATGTATCGACAAATTCGATGATGATTTCCTGCCCGATGTCTTCCAGATAGCGATAGCGCCAGTCTTCAAACGGGTAGGTGGAAGTTTCCCCACCCCCCTCATCCATCGGCCGCTGATAGCTCCCACCCGAAGGATGCGACTCAATCTCATCCGCCGGCCCATACATAATATAGATTCGGCCGCGGTCGCTTTTCCAGCCGGGGATGCCTGCGGCGAAGTGTTCGTTGGCGTAGGCCATGCGGCGGTAGTGTTCTTCTTTGAATTCGTTTTCGATGGTGTCCGGGGTGGGATCGCGGCGTTGCCAGAAGGCTTCGATGAACTGGTCGCGTTCTTCGTCGTTGGAGAGAAGCTTGAACGCTTTCTGTTCTTCGTCGGTGATGATCCAGCGCACGTCTTCGTCAAGCCACTTTTTGTAGGTCTTGCTTAATTCGATCTTGAGAGATTTGGAATTCTGCTTTTTCTGCTTGTCGGTAAGAGGACGTTTCAGGGGATCAACATCCGGAACGGTTTTTTCCTGGGTAGCAGGTGCTGCGTCGGCAGACGGTGCTGGGTCGGCAGACGGCGCTGCCGTATCCGCTTTTCCTTCCTGAGCAGAGGCAAATGAAACCAAGGCCAGAATGACTGCCGGCAAAACGAAGACCGCGAAGAGGCGTTTCAGAAACCCTACCCGGGACATGGGGGCACTCCTTACGACATGCACTACTCTGGATGGCTATTCTATGACTTTAGTCACGTCAAAGCAAGGGTATCCCTTAGGCCCTAAGCGATTGTAAAGATTGTAAAAACCGGCATCTGAAGGGCCATTCTGGGCCCTTTCGGACCGGAGTGATTTCGCCTCTTCGCACGAGTTTGATGTCATTGCGTTCTTTACGGTTCGGGATCTTTCTGCAGTCTGCAGTGAACTGGCTGAGAGCAAGGTGTTTAACCGCGAAGCGCGCAAAGGAATCCGCAAAGGGCGCAAAGAGTCCGCGGAAGAAGTCTGGAGCCGATATTTGCGGGCTCCAGCTATAATCAGCTTCTGGTTTGCGCCTGACTTCTGGTTGGTTCAGGGTCAGGCATCCGCACATGGTCGGTTCCGCAGGAACTTTTGAGGCCCCATTCTCGTATCTGATGGCGCGTGCTCAGTTACGTCCGCCGGCCTGGGACGTGACGGCAGCGCCGCTCACAAAGCAGCGCCTGTCTGGATTCGCAAAGGGACAATGAGCACGTTTAGGAAAATACTCATCGGCACCGGAGTCGTCATCGCAGTACTGGCGGTTACAGGCATTGCCGTTCATCAGAGCCGTAAGGGCATCGTAACGGTCCAGACCGGAAAGGCCGAGCGGCAGGATCTGGCCTCGATTGTGAGCGCGTCGGGCGAGATTCGGCCCAAGACTTACGTCAACATCGGCGCCAATGCTTTCGGCAAGATCGTCCGTCTTTATGTGAAGGAAGGCGACCGGGTCAAGAGGGGTCAATTGCTGGCGCAACTGGAAAACGTGCAATCCTCGGCCGACGTGAACGCGACCCAAGCGGGATTGGAAGCAGCCCGCACGGACGCGATCGCCGCCGACGCCGCGTTGAATACTTCAGCGGCCGATCTGAACCGCGCGCAATCCGACTACGAACGCGCCGAACTGGACTGGACGCGCGCGCAGGGGTTGTTCAAAGACGCCCTGATCGCCAAGTCGGAGTACGACAGCCAAAAAGCAGCGTTTCAGACCGCCAAGGCCGGTCTGGCACAAGCGCAGGCGCGGGTCGCACAGGCAAAGGCGCAGAAAGATTCCGCCGATCGGCACATTGCGCAAAACCAGGCGAACCTGACGCATGCCGCCGACGTATTGCAAAAGACTACTTACGCGGCTCCCTACGACGGCATGATTACGAACCTTCCAGTACGCGAGGGCGAAACGGTGGTGATCGGCATTCAGAATTCACCAGGCAGCACGCTGATGACACTGGCCGACATGTCGGTTATTACCGCCGAAGTTAAGGTCGATGAAACGGACATCGTCAATGTGCGTCTGGGGCAACCCGCCGAGGTCACGATTGACGCGATTCCGAAGAAGACGTTCAGAGCGGTAGTCACGGAAATCGGCAACAACGCCATTGTTCGCTCCACCGGCGTCTCGACTTCGCAGCAGACTTCCGCGAGCCAGGAAGCAAAGGATTTCAAGGTCGTCGTGACACTGCAGGATCCGCCGGAGAACCTGCGGCCCGGGCTCTCCGCGACCGCCAAGGTGACGACAGCCACGCGGAAAGCCGCGCTGACCATTCCGATTCAGGCACTGACGGTCCGGTCGCGGGCGGATTTGAAAGTCGCCAGCGGCGAAAAAAGCGAAGTACAGGCCGCTGTGCCATCCGCCGAGGCATCTAATTCGAACGGCGGGGACAAAGAAGAAATCCAGGGTGTATTCATCGTGCGCAACGGCAAAGCCGAATTCCTGCCGATACAGACGGGAGTCACCGGCACAGCCGATATCGAAGTCCTGAGTGGTTTGAAACCGCATGACGAAATCGTCACCGGCAGCTACAAAGTGCTGCGTACGTTGCGGCCGGGTACTAGTATAAAGATCGATAATACGGCGCCGAAGAAAGAAGAGACGGAATAGTCGTCAGTCTTCAGTCGTCAGCGAGGCAACATCTGTGCTGACGACTGAGGACTGACGACCGAGGACTAACAACCGCCGCTTTAAGACGTCCAATAGTCAGCGAAAGATCGGAGCGGGAACGTTGTCCCGAGAAGATCAGGAGAGAAAGATGGCAACCGCAGAAGTAATCACCATCGCTCGACCCGGAGTGTCGGCGCCGCCCGAATCATGCATGATCTGCACGGAAGACCTGTGGAAGACGTACGACATGGGCTCGGAGCAGCAGGTACACGCCCTGCGCGGCGTGAATATACGCATCCAGCGCAACGAATACGTCGCCATCATGGGACCGTCGGGATCGGGTAAATCGACGCTGATGAACCTGATCGGCTGTCTCGACACGCCCAGCAAAGGCCACTACTGGCTGAACAGCCAACTGGTCAGCGAACTGGACGACGACGAACTGGCACGCATCCGCAATAAAGAAATTGGATTCGTCTTCCAGACATTCAATCTGCTGGCTCGCGCCACGGCGTTGCACAACGTCGAGCTGCCGCTGATTTATGCCGGCGTCCCGGGCGAAGAGCGCGTGCAGCGCGCTAAAGATGCGCTGGCATCGGTTGGCATGGAAGCCCGCATGATGCACAAACCCAATGAACTCTCCGGCGGACAGCGCCAGAGAGTCGCCATCGCCCGCGCCCTGGTGAATCGTCCGTCGATCATCCTCGCCGACGAACCCACCGGCAACCTCGACTCCCAGACCGGAAACGAAATCATGGCGCTGATGGACCGTCTGCAAGCCAACGGCAACACCATCGTTCTGGTCACCCACGAACACGACATCGCCGAGTTCGCGCACCGCGTGATCTATGTCAGAGACGGCGTGGTGGAGAAGGATGAGAGGAAAGCGGGAAGGTAGTTAAATCAGTCTTCAGTCGTCGGTCTTCAGTCGTCAGCAACGCCCGGCCGGGAGGCTGGGCGTTTTTACTGCGCGCTGAGGATGCTTCTAACTGCACTCTCGAGATGAGAATCTGTGTATACGCGAGCTACTCGCCGAACCGGTAGTTAAGACCGGATAGAATCGCTGAAGTGTCTTCCCAACTGAAATCCGAGGCACCTGAGAGTTTTGTCAAGACAGTGCAAGCTATCGAGGATACAGCTGATCTTTCTCATCAGAACCTTCGGCTATTGACCTATCCCGGAAACCTCGCATCTTGGGCGCTATTGTCTCGGATAGTCTTGCAAATCGAACAAACTGCCGCGGAGCATGGCTATCGATCACAGACACACAGCACGGTAACTTACAACCTCGCGAGAGGTGGAGCACAAGCGATCGCATGGATTCGCGGTCTTGGCGCGACACAATCCGCTAGCCAAGGTCAGATGTTGCTTAACCCTCATCTTTTTGCCGCGGCAACAGACGCTCTTTGGACTGCGGTCAGCTATGACTCGTTTACCACAGTGTTTCCACTATGGCACAAGTCGGCTATTCGAGCAGACTTGGTAAATACTAATGTCATCCGATTCAGTGGGGAGGATAAAGACTCTCAGCGTGTCCGAGCTTATCTACAGGGCCTGCGGCCAGTTGCAGATCGTGAAGTTGCCTTGGAACTCGGAAAGGCTCTCGAACCAGCCGTTCAAAAGAAAATTCAAGACATAGCCAAGAGTGCCGGCGGTAATCGCTTTTCCTTCTCTTACAGTAGGCCAGCAAGACTTTACGATCAGCTGCACGAGCGGTACTTCGAGCTTTCAGGCTCCCAGTTCCGTCACGAAGACTCTTTGTTGGTGGGCACGTACACGCTTGGGGATCTTCGGAATTTTTATTCAGCATTGCTGGCCGTCTGTGCCGTTCACGAAAACGCTTGCTTCGTACGAGCCCAGTTAACAGGGGCCTATCCAGCAAACTCTGGGGTGATAGTTCGTCGACGCGAGGAATGGATCAAGCTGTTGAGCAAGATCTCGCGGCTTCCGGGGGGGGTGGTGTCGGACATCCTCGGCGACCTCGTGTTCGGCACAACGAAGACACTGGATCTGTACGTTCATCCATTTGTCCCGCTGGGTGACAAGCCACAACTCCTTGGAGTCGTACCGCATTTCCCCCTCAGGAGCCGGTCCGACGAAAATATTTTTCGAGTCTGTTCGCACCTACGTCCCGCCTTTTTCGACGTTATAACCAATGCCAAAGAAGAACAGATGCGGAGAGATCTCAAATCTCGTATTCGCACGAACTTCCAAATTCGCGGGCCGCGAACACTGCCGGGAGATCTCCCAGATATAGACCTAGTCATCGAAGACCCAGCGAGCTCAACAGCCGTGATTGCGGAATTGAAGTGGCTTCGGAAGGGAATTCGATCCGTTGAACATATCAGGCAGGAGGCGGACTTCCTGTACGGCGTAAGTCAAGTCGAGAAAGTTAAAGCTTTCCTCCAAGCGAACCCACAGTTCCTATTTGACAGAGGAGATCTTACAGAAGACCTTCGCAAGTTTAGCAATGTGTACTACGTCTTGGTACCGCGCGATTTCTTTGTCTGGATCGACCCAGCAAAGGGCGTGCCCGTGATCGATTACGATGCATTCTCGCCTCGACATGAGAATTTGGCTGAAGGAATGAAGGAATTGCTCACCTACGATTGGTTGCCGAGGGAGGGAAGCGAGTTTGAAATAAAGTACGAGACTTTCACGGTCAATGGTGTAGGTGTCGAGACGGAAGTAATCTATCCGAGCTACTAGGCACAAGAAACTCACCTGTACACCCCTATTCTTTAAAGCTCGGGAATGAAACACAAGGTCCCTCCGCTCCGAAAGATCGTTCGCTTCGCGAATGATCTTGCTCCGGTCGGGATGACAGGTTTTGGGTAAGGAAGGGGCAAGGCGCCCCACGAGGAACTTGGACGGACACCCTCGGCAATCTTGTCAAGTCAGGCGATTGGACGATCTCCGCCATCTCTCTGAGCGAGTAGGCAACTTACTTCAGTAGTTAGTACCTGTGCAGCTGGTTCCGGCCAGTCCCGATTGATAAAATAGTAAGTGGAAGATCAGAAGAGGAGAGACGCGGCACCGCCAATTTATCGATGCGTGCCGCGCTTTTGATTTTTTGGGGTCTGGCCATGAAGAGAAAAGCGGCAATCATTCAAAGTTCCCTTATTCGCAATCCCAAGAAGCGTGGGGAGTGGGTGGAGTTGAAGTTTATGGTGAAGGCGGCGGAGTACGGGCTGGGGGGTTCGAAGCCCTGGGGTGATTCGTCGCGGTACGACTTTGGGGTGGAGGGTGGCGGCGGGCTGGTGCGGGTGCAGGTGAAGTCGACGATGTGCCGGGACAAGGGATCGTATGGTGCGCGGTGCGTCCGAATTTGTACACGGGGAACCCGTACAAGAAGGGCGACTTCGATTTTCTGGCGGCTTATGTGATTCCGGAGGATGTTTGGTACATCATCCCGGCGAAGCTGGTGGTGAAGGGGAGGATGGGGATGATTATCCTGACGCCGTCGTCGGCGGGGCATAAGTATGAGCCTTATATGGAAGCGTGGCATCTTTTGGGTGGGGCGTCGGCGGTGATTCCGGAGATTTTTGCGGTGGCTTGCGAAATTTAGTCAAACGCAAGGTCCCTCCACTTCGCAGGATCATCCGCTGCGCGGATGATCTTCCGGTCGGGATGACAGGTCTGGGGTGATGAATGACATTTCCTTTGCCCAGGCAAAGCTTGGACGGGGCATTCCCGGGACCTGATTAGTCTCTAACTTGTGGCTTTGGCTGACGTCTAAGATAGGCGGGAGGCTGTAAGTGGACCTCACCCGCGAGTTATCACAGAACAATTCTGTAGTGACAGTCACGGGCCCCACTGGCCCGAAGCGTTTCCGTCTGGAATCGGTTGACGTGGTTCGGGGCCGTCATCATGATTCTGATGGTGCTCGATCACACGCGGGACTTTTTCGGGCAAACCGCGTTCAGTCCCACCGATCCTACCCAGACTACCATTCCTTTATTTTTCACACGCTGGATCACACATTTTTGCGCGCCGGTTTTCTTTCTGCTTACCGGGACGGGCGCTTATCTTTCACTACGGAAGAAATCGAAGAGTGAGCTATCGAAATTTCTGCTTACGCGAGGCTTGTGGCTGATTTTTATCGAGGTCACTCTGTTTCGCTGCCTGGGGTTGCAGTTTAATTTTGACTATCAGCTGACCTTCCTGGATGTGCTGTGGGCGCTGGGATGGGCGATGATCGTGCTCTCGGGGCTGGTACATCTGCCTGCGCCAGTGGTCACTGGGTTCGGCGTGGTGATGATTGCGGGACACAATTTGCTCGATCCTATCCGGTCCGCGAACCCGGTTTGGTCGATCCTGCACTCGCTCAATTTCATTGTGGCGCCGCCGGGGCATGCGGTGTTTGTGGCTTACACACTGATTCCCTGGATTGGAGTTACCGCGGTGGGATATGGCCTGGGGCAAATTTATGCTTGGGCATCCGAGCGCCGAAGGAATTTTCTGCTGCCGCAGGGGCTCGGAGTTACGGCTGCGTTCGTGATTCTGCGCGCTGTCAATGTTTATGGCGATCCGGTGCGCTAGTCCACACAGAAATCGGCGGCCTTCACTGCGCTTTCGTTTTTGAACACGAACAAATATCCGCCATCGCTGCTATTTCTTCTTATGACGCTCGGTCCGGCGTTGCTTTTTCTTTGGGCTGTGGATGGAGGGACGCCGAGGTTCCTGCGTCCGGCGCTGGTGCTGGGCAAGGTGCCGATGTTTTATTACCTGCTGCACTTCCCGCTCATTCATCTGCTGGCGGTTGCGGTGTGCTATGCGCGTTACGGACAGGTGCACTGGATGTTTGAGTCGCCGACGATTGACAAGTTTCCCATTACAACGCCGCCCGGATGGGGATACTCTTTGCCGGTTGTCTATCTCGTCTGGGCATCTGTGGTGATTGCGCTTTATCCGCTCTGCCGATGGTTTGCGGCGTTGAAGCAGCGGCGGAGCGATGTCTGGTTGAGCTATTTCTGAATTGACCCCTCGAAAAACTCCCGCCCAAGCGAAGCTTGGACGGGCACCCTCCAGAGTTGGGATCGACTCCTACTGCTTGATCACGGTGCCGTCGCGTTTGCGGATTTCTCCCCAGCCCCCGTTTAGGTTTTCGGGTCCGTTGGTGAACGGGGATTTAGCGGCGGCTTTTTCGTCGATCTCGATTCCCCAGCCTGGCTTTTCGCTGACCCACAAATATCCATTTTTCATTTCGGGGCAGCCGTGGAAAATTTCCTGGGTGCGGTCGTTGAATGGTGAATATTCCTGGATGCCGAAGTTGTAGCTGACAATGTCGAGCGTGACATTCGCCATGTGGCCGACTGGAGATACATCGCCCGGTCCATGCCATGCCGTTCTGACGCCGAACTGTTCGGACATGATTGCGATTTTGCGCGCGGGAGTGAATCCGCCGGCCTGGGAGACGTGGACGCGAATGTAATCGATCAGGCGCTCGGTGATCAACGGCGTCCATTCGTGAGGACTGTTGAAGAGTTCGCCCATGGCGATGGGCGTCGCGCAATTCTGGCGGATTTGGCGGAAGTATCCGAGATCTTCGGGCGCGAGCGGGTCTTCTAGAAAGAACATTTTGAATTTTTCCGCATCCTTGCAGAACTGGACAGCCTGATTCGGCAACAGGCGCTCGTGCATGTCGTGCAGCAGCTCGACTTCGTCTCCCAGTTCATGGCGGCAGATTTCGAGAAGCTTCAAGGCGCGGCGCGCATAGTAGGCCGGCTCGAATAGCGGCTTGTCGTGGAGGGCCTTCAGGGGAGCGCCGCTGAACCGAGCACCATAACCCGCCATTCCGGGCACGCCGACCTGGACACGCACGTGGCGGAAGCCTTGCTCCATGTAGCGCTTCGCACTGTCAACGACTTCCTGGAATTCGGCGCCGTCGGCATGAGCGTAGGTGTCGACGGCTTCGCGGCATTTGCCTCCTGCGAGTTGATAGACAGGCATGCCGGCCTGGCGGCCTTTGATGTCCCAGAGGGCCTGATCGATGCCGCTGATGGCGTTGTTCAGCACTGGACCGTTTTTCCAGTACGAACTGTCGTAGCAGGATTGCCAGATGTCCTCGATGCGGTCGGTGGTTTTGTTCAGAAGGAATGGCTTCAGATATTTCTCGACTGCGGGCTTTACCAGATCGGCGCGCTGGGTAAAGGTGGCGCAACCGTAGCCGTAGAGTCCGTCATGGTCGGTGGTGATTTTGACGAAGGTGAGGCGGACGCCGTCAGGCTGGCATTCGATGACGCTGATGTCTTTGATGCGGGGCGTTGGCATGGCACGCGTGGCTCGTGCGACTTGCTCTTGAGCTGCGATCAGTGGCGCCGTAGCGCCGAGCAAACCGGCGCTGGCGATGGATTTTAAGAAATTGCGGCGTTGCAGGGACATGTAGGGCCTCGTGGAAGCGTCGTGAGTTTTTCAATCCTACCTGAAACGCACGGGGGAAATGGTCGAAGAAAACACAAGGTCCCTCCGCTCCGCAAGATCATCCGCTTTGCGGACGATCTTCTCCGGTCGGGATGACAGATTTTTTTGCGCATGAAAAAACCCCGCCCAAGCGAAACCTGGACGGGGCTCTGTGGAGTCGCTGACCTTTACTGCTGTGTGCTGGCTACCGGTTTCGCGTTCGCCGTGTTTGTGGGGTGCGCGGCGAAGAAGTCGTGATCGTAGAGACTGCGGTAGATTCGGCCGGAGATTTCTGCTGCTTTGGGTCCGAAGGTGGGGCGTCCGCCTTGCAGGAAGACCACGACCACGATGCGTCCTACGTCGGTCTTGGCGTAGGAGGCGAACCATCCGTAGCGGGTGCCGGCTTTGGAACAGGTGCCGGTCTTTCCCAGTATCTCTTCTTCGTTGAAGTTGACGCGCAGGCTACGGGCAGTGCCGTAGCTAACGGCGCCGGCCATGCCGTCGGAGATTTCAGGAATGATCGGAGCGATGTCGAGGTGGCGCTTCACGCGCGGTTCGAAGTTGGCAACTTCGTCCGCCGTGTTGGGATGCTGCAGGTAGTAGAGAGTGCCGCCGTTGGCGATGGCTGAAACCATGGCGCCCAGTTGCAGCGGCGTCATGGAAACGCCTTCTCCGAAGGAGCACATCTTGCCTACGCCGCCGAGCTTGGATGAAATCTCGTGCTCTGGATACGTGCCGAGGTGTTCGCCTTCGATGTGGTAGCCGGCCAGTTCACCGAGTCCGAACTGGTGGGCGTAGAAGCTGACTTTTTCGAATCCCAGCTTGCGGCCCAGGGCTTCGAAGTATGCGTTGTTCGAGTGCGCGAGAGCAGTCGTAAGATTCATGCGGCTGCGGCGTCCCAAGGCGATCTGAGTGTCTTTGGTGATCAGGTCTTCGCTCAATGCTGCGAGCGCGACCGAAAGCTTGATGGTCGAGCAGGGTTGCGCACCGCTCGAAAGAGCTAACTGTTGGTTGACCATGGCCAGTACGCGGCCACTGGTGGGCTCGATAGCGAGCACCGTGCCGTTCATGTTGCCCAGGGCGTCGAGGGCGGCGCGGCGAACGACCGGGTCCTCGCCGGCGATGACATCGCCGTCATAGCTGTTGTCGGTGAATGAGCTGGCGGTAAAGCGTTCGTAATGGCGGCGGCTGCGCCGACGCTTGGTGGTGCGTGCGGACCTGACAGTGCGGGCGCGGCTGCGTGAAAGCTTGGAAATGCGCTTTCTGGCGCGCGGGGCCTCATTTACTTTTTGCGACCTGGATTTGGTTCCGGTCAAGGAGCGGGTGCTGACCGTGGCTGCCATCCCAAACTCGGGAAGGACGGTCAGAACGAATGCGACCAATAATCCCAATACTGCAGAGCGTTTCCTAGAAATCACTGATAGTGTCCCCATCCCCGGTTCGGATACCTGTATTGATGCACGAGCCATGCCAAGTTCTACTGGCAATCTGGCCAGTGCTTGTAATCCTCCGATACTAAGGGACTTAAGGCCCGTCGTACATTAAAAAATCGGTTTGTTACCATCGACGAATCAAATGTGTAACCCTATGAAAGTGAATGGCTTATCACAATGCTTGGCACTTGTTACCGCCCTTTCGTAATGGGAAAGCATTTACCGTTGGGAGTTCGGATTAGGAAAAGTTTTTCTCTTTTTTGCACAGGAAAAGGACTTGGGGCTGCCGAGATCTCGGCAGCAAAGCGAACCTTTACCGTGGGTGCGCTGGACGCGAACGGCAAACTCCTTAACCGCAAAGTACGCAAAGGGCGCAAAGAAAATCCGGGCTGGATGGTTCGCGTGGGGACGGGTGAAAATCTACAATCTAATATCATCAATCTGAAATTCTTCAGACTGGACGTGTCATGAAAGATTGCTTATTTTGCCGGATCGTTGCTGGTGAGATTCCTGCCAAAAAGGTTTATGAAGACGAGCATACACTCGCGTTTGAGGACATCGATCCGAAGGCTCCTACGCATGTCCTCGTCGTTCCCAAGAAGCATATTCGCGGTTTGAAAGAGGCATCTGCCGCGGACGCGGAGATCGTCGGGCTATGTCACGTGGCGGCGGCGAATGTGGCGCGCGAACGCGGAATTGAGGATGGATATCGTACGGTGTTGAATGTTGGGCCGGGCGCGGGACAGTCAGTTTTTCATCTGCACGTGCATTTGCTCGGGGGGCGGGATTTGAAGTGGCCGCCGGGGTAGAACACCCTAAACACAAGGTCCCTCCACTTCGTCAGATCATCCGCGAAGCGGATGATCTTTCTCCGGTCGGGATGACAGGTCATTTTGGTGCATGAGAAAAACCCCGCCCAAGCGGAGCTTGGACGGGGCACCCTCTGCGTAAGTGGAGGGACGACGCTTAGTTTGTGGCTTCGGCTTCTGGGGCGCCGTGACGGCGCAATAGTTGAGGCAGATTCTGCGAGAAGGCTGAGCGTGGGAGAACCATGTCGCATCCCACTTCGTGGGCCTTCATCTTCAAGTCTCCCTGCACGTGCGACAGGAATCCGATGATCGAAGTTCCCTTCTTCAACTTTGTTTTCAGTTTGGGGATCAGCGTCAAGGGTTTGGCGTTCGCGTTATTCATGTCGAAGATGATCAGCGACGGCTTCTCTTCGCCATTCTGCTTCATGTGATCCAGCAGGTCTTTTTCCGTCTTCACGAATTCGACTTTCACATTCAGCTTGCGCGCGGTTTCCTGGATCTTAGCCTGAAAGAAAAGATCGTCGACAAACGCAAAGATGCGGGAGTTGCCGTTGTCGCCCTGAGGCAGTGGTTCGGGCTCGAGAGGAGCGTAAGCGGGCGCAAATCCGGGACGCATGCGCCCGGGTCTCGATCCATTGTTGCCGCCGCCCAGCGTGGCACGGTAGCTGTGGTCCATGGGGGCGCTGTAGATGCCGCTCTGTTGTTGACGATCGCGGCCATTCGGCGCGCCACCGCGGTTAGGCGGACGACGCCCACGTCGCCGCTTACTTCTCCCTCCTCCACCTCCGGAGGGGTGTCCGGGACCTGCATTCATATTGTTCTCGTTTGGTCTAGGCATTCGGTCCGCCCCAAGGGGGACCCGATCGTCGTGAGATATTGCTGACTATTTACTGATTGCTTGAACAATGATCGCTTTCTGGTAAATCCTCGCTTCGGACACAGGCATGCACCCAAGTGCCGAAAACCCCGTGCGGCTGAAACTCACGCGTGAATGACTTTTTTCCGTATGGCGTTTGGAGCCAGGGGGCGCGGAGGGCCAGCTAGAGAGCATGGCCACTGGAACACCAATGATGTTACCGCTCTGGCTTGAGGAAGCGCAAGTCCTAAGTCGCGTACTTTTGCACAACGGTAACTGTACGATGGCCGACCGAGCCGGTTGGAGGGGAGGAACTTGGCGGGCCGCATTGAAAAAGCATTAACCACAAAGGACACGAAGGTTCACCAATGAAAGCCTCGGATTGAAACTTCGTGATATTTCGCGTGCTTCGTGGTGGATGGGTTTTGCTGGAGGTCTCCTCTATCTACTGGCTACTATCTACTGGCCGCTCATCTCTTTCGCCCATTGCATGGCCTTCCAGTAAGACTCCGCAACTTCGCTTTCGGGGAGCTTTAGAGTGCGCGCCAGTTCACCACTCGCGCGCCAGTCTCCGGATTCCTGCGCCAGCATGAGTTGATACAGCGGACGCAGATAACTCTCGCTGCCAAGCAGGACGTTCTTCGTTTCCTGGTCGATAGAAACTTTATCCAGGACGTCGGACATGGGTAGTTCGAGAATCGCGTCCATCAGTGAAAGCAGTCCCAACAGAAACATATCGGAATCGCCATGTTTAATTTTGGGGGACACCAATTCGCAGAAGCGGGCACGAACCATGGCGGAGAGCACGAGTTCGCTCGGCCGGTTCTGTCCCGCGGCCAGCGTGACCACCAGGCGCACCCAACGGCGGACTTCGCGTTCTCCCAGAATCGAGAGTGCGTGCCGGACTGACTTGATGTCGTTGCTGAAACCGAAGCTCGCGGAATTCATGTAGCGCAGCAGGCGGTAGCACAGCGCGGCTTCGCCTTTGATAGCGTTCTCGATCTCGCGCGGCTCCAGCTCGGGCTTGGATACTACCTGCAGCATTTTTATGTAGTTCAGCCGGTTGCCCTGCACGGCATGGGTCTTCATGGTCTCCGGCTTGCGAAAGAAGTATCCCTGGAAGTAGGCGAAACCCAATTTCTGGGCAGCGAGAAATTCTTCGCGGGTTTCCACTTTCTCAGCCAGCATGCGGCAGCGCACCGGACCGTAACGCTTGACCAGCGCGGCCCGCTGCTCGGGAGTCGTGTTTTGCACGTCAACCTTGATGATATCGGCGAGTTGCGTTAAGGGCTCGCGCTTGTCTCCCACAGTGAAGTCATCGAGCGCGATCATGTATCCGGCTTCCTTCAGGCGCTGACATGCAGCCATCACGAGGTCATCCGGTTCGACGCTTTCGAGAATCTCGACCACGGTCAGGCTCGAAGGCAAGAGGGTCACATAGTCCTTCAGCAGCATGTCGCGAGTGCAGTTGACGAAAGCGCGTCCGCCATTGCACAGGACGTCAAGCCCCATTAGCAACGAGCTGTCGAGCATGGTTTTGGACGCGGCTTCTTCATCCTTGGCACAAAAGTAATCCTCGATGCCGTCGCGGAAAAGCAGTTCGTAGCCAAAAACTTTCTGATCCTTGGTGAGGATCGGCTGGCGCGCCACGAAACGTAAGCCGGGCGCTGGAGCGGCCTTGGCCGCGCGAGGGTCGGATGCAGGTGCTGGAGCGTTCACGGACAGCTTTATCGGCATTTCGGGGAGAAAAGTTCAGGATGGCGGCGCCCCACTTGTGCGTTTGTGTGGGGGCGGACGCCCTCGTCCGCCCGGCCGAGCAGACGTCGGCGGTTCCGCATGAAAATCCAACACAAGGTCCCTCCACTTCGCTTGCTTCGATGCGCTCCGGTAGGGATAACAGTCCTCCGCTCGCGCCTACATTTATCATTGCACCATGTCGCAAGTTGACCGTGACCGCATTGCCAGAACGTACGAGACGATCCGTCCTTTTATTCGCAGAACTCCCGTAATTGAAGTCGATGGGTCCGACTTCGGACTCGACGGCGTCTCGCTGGTTTTCAAACTGGAATTCTTGCAGCACTCGGGTTCTTTCAAAGCTCGCGGCGCATTTACGAACCTGCTGATGCGTGATATCCCGGACGCGGGCGTGGTTGCGGCTTCTGGCGGGAATCACGGCACGGCAGTGGCCTTCGCCGCAATGAAGCTGAAAAAGCCGGCAAGGATTTTTGTGCCGGAAGTAGCGTCTCCCACCAAGCTGCAACGAATCAGGGAGTACGGGGCCGATCTTGTGGTTACCGGCGAGCGCTACGCCGCTGCCCTGG
>Ga0163162_10002608_pt1 | contig 17087 bp, 20 predicted proteins | sample S55metaG_FD_115310 | JGI IMG/M metagenome (GOLD analysis project Ga0163162, IMG submission 115310) | Switchgrass rhizosphere microbial communities from Kellogg Biological Station, Michigan, USA - S5-5 metaG | ecosystem: Host-associated > Plants > Roots > Rhizosphere > Soil | place: USA...
ACCGGCAAGCGGAGTCCAGCGGTAATTTTGCCATTCGGAAGTGAGTGTCAAATGTAGCCCGGCATCAATGCCCGGATGCTGATCCATATAATGTTTAAAATCGGCTACCCAGGGACAGGGCATCATCACACTGGTCGAGGTAGCTACACCGTCACCAATGGCTTTCTCCACGCCCTCGTTTGATTCATGCGACATACCGGCATCATCAACATGCAGGATTATTACACGTGCACCTTTTGGCCAGCCAAGTTTTTCGGCATAGGTTTTGGTTTGCTGGGCACAAACGGTCATGCCGAAAGCAATACCGGCAACGGTAAGCAGTAAGTTCTTCATCCGGATAATTTTAGGATATAAAAGGTAGTTAAAAATAGAAATTTAATTACCAAATGTGACATGCAAATGCCAATTTAAGCCCTGCAAATACACCCATTTTTACTACTTTTGAAATTAATGCTTCCCGCAACTAACCATACACTCGAGAAACTGGAAATGCTGTTAAAAACGGCCGGTTACAAGGTGCGTTATGAAAAGGGCAACTTTAAAACCGGCGCCTGCCTGCTGCTTAATAGCAAAATGATCGTAGTGAACCGTTTCTCCAACCTGGAAAGCAAGATACTTGCCCTGGTTGAGCTATTGCGCGAACTTGAGGTAGATTACAAGCTGCTTGATGATAAACAGATTGCATTTTTGCAGGAAATTAAACAAACAAAACTGCAGCTGTGACCATAACATTTTTAGGAACCGGAACATCGCAGGGGGTACCTGTTATTGCGTGTAACTGCGAGGTTTGCCTCTCAACAGATAAGCATGATAAGCGCCTGCGCAGTTCAATTTTAATTGAATCTGAAGATAAGGTCATTGCCATTGATTCGGGCCCCGATTTCAGGTACCAGATGCTGCGTGCCAATGTACAACACCTTGACGCTATAGTTTTTACACATGAACATAAAGATCATGTTGCCGGGATGGATGATATCCGGGCTTTTAACTACAAGCAAAATGTACCTATGGATATTTATGCAGATGAAAGGGTGCAAAAAGCCCTGGCACGTGAATTTCCTTACATTTTTGACGGTACAGGCTACCCGGGTGTTCCGCAGGTAAATATGCATACCATTGGATTTGATCCTTTTAATATTGGGAATGTTAAACTTACCCCTATCGAGGTATTTCATTACAGGCTGCCTATAAAAGGTTTCAGGGTTAAGAATTTCACCTACATCACTGATGCCAAAACAATCCCGGATGCCGAAAAGGAAAAGATAAAAGGCACCAGAAAATTAGTGATAAATGCCTTGCAAAAAGAAACGCATATCTCCCACTTTACACTTGAAGAGGCTATTGCTTTTGCTAATGACATAGGTGCAGAAACCACCTATTTTACGCATATAAGCCATAGGTTGGGCAAACATGCCGATGTATCTAAAGAACTCCCCGCCGGCATTGAGCTGGCTTATGATGGATTAAAAATAACAATTTAACAAACTTATAAATCCACCGCCTCTTTTTCTTCGTAGTTACGAAAATAAAATAGCCCCTAATTTTATTTCTATATGGAGTATCTTGTATTTATCAGCACCGCTAAAAAGCTAATGAGCGATGATGAGCTATTGGATCTGCTGCAATCAGCAAGGTTAAAAAACACCGAAAACAACATTACCGGAATGCTTCTTTATAGCGAAGGAACCTTTATGCAGGTACTTGAAGGCGGAAAAGAAGATTTACGCAGAGTTTATAATTCTATCCAAGCCGACCTAAGGCACCGCAATATTATAGTGATGGTAACCGGAATGCTCAAAGACAGGATCTTTTCTAAATGGTCGATGTCCTTCGCATCAGTAAATGCCGATGTGCTGGAACTGATGGAGGGTTATTTAAACCCGGTAAACATAAATTTCACCGACGAAAATAGTAACCACCCCACAGTTACAATGATTAAAACATTTGCAGATAGCAACAGGCTTTCAACGCCGGCCCTTACGCTGTTTAATTAATTATTTAAGCTATAAGCGGTTTTATACCTAAAATCAGCTATCGGTTTTGTGTATAAATCTTTATATATTAACCTGCTAATTGACCCTAATTTCATGGAATATCTTGTTTATGTAAGCACCGCTAAAAAGTTAATGAGTGATGCTGAATTATTGGATCTGCTGCAAACAGCGCGAATAAAAAATGCAAAGTACAATGTTACAGGCATGCTCCTTTACAGTGAAGGTACCTTTATACAGGCGCTTGAGGGTGAAAAAGAAGATCTTTACACCATATACAAAGCTATTGAACTCGATTTTCGCCATCGTAACATTATCCTGATGATAACTGGTATGGTTGAGGAAAGGATCTTCCCTAAATGGTCTATGGCTTTTGCATCGGTAAATGCAGACGTGCTGGAATTAATAGAAGGCTATTTGAGCCCCTCGGCCAAAAATTTCATTGGCGACAATAACCACGCCACGGTTACCATGCTTAAAACCTTTGCTGCAACCAACAGGCTTTCCATATCGTTTTGAAGGTTTAATTGTTTAAGCCGCGACCTATTCTATGCCGAAGCTCATCTATCCGCTTGGATGCTACCGCCCTGGTTAAATAGGAATGTTGCATCCCGATTATAGGTTCATCTCTGATTGTCCATTCGTCGGGGCCTTTTACGTGTTGGAGCTTTTTGCTTTATTTTGATCAATGATCTCTCCCTCCTCCGATTTGTGAGTGCATCGGGGCTTACAGTTCAATAAAGCTCACCCTGTCAATAGTGCCCTTATACTGTTTTAAATGTCCCTTATCGCTCGCATCAACCACTCCCCTGATAGTTACCTTACGCTTATTCATCTGGGTAAACTGGCCATCATTATACGTAAACAAACCAATATGTGTACCCGGCAGATAAAGCGGGCAATCCTGGCTAAAATCAATCCATATGGCATTATGCAGATCGTGATTTGAGAAAAGACTGTCATTAAAAAGCGCCGATTGCTCGTTCCCCTCTTTGTATTTGCCGCTCACCTCTATATATTGTTTATCGTATTTTTCAATATGATTAATGAGCTCGGTAAAAGAAACCTTCTGATAGTCTTTGGAAACATTGCAATCGCTTTGGAAGATCTTTTTTTGTTTGGCGCATGCCCCAAGCAAAACTAACAGCGGTAAAATCCGGAGCAGATTTTTAATATGGATAAACGCCGCAGTCATATAAATCAGGAATGTTTAAGATAGCGAAAATATCTGTCACTAAACCTTATAACAGATATTTTACAGCGAGGTTACAGATGTTGTGGCTATTGCGCAATTTATCTTTGCTAAAACGTTTAGGCATCTTGTTTCTTAGCTTAATGCTGTTATTTTTGTATATCAACATTTAACCTGAATTAACCTCCCATGAAATTAAAACTGATAGGCACCTTACTCCTATTATCAGCATTGGGCGTACAAGCCCAGCAAAAAATTATCCCACTTTATCCGGGCGCAGCTCCAGGCTCCGAAAACTGGACCTGGAACGAAGGCGAAAGTGACAACAATGCTTTTAACACCAAAGTTGTTTACAACGTCACACATCCTTCATTGAGCGTTTTCCTTCCGGACTCGGCGATTAATACGGGTACCTCCGTGGTTATTTGCCCGGGTGGAGGCTTCCATACCCTGTCAATCAACAGCGAGGGTTACGATGTAGCTAAATGGCTCAACAAACAGGGCGTAACCTGCTTTGTATTGAAATACCGGCTGGCACATAGCCTGAGCAACGACCCGGTAAAAGAACTGATAGCCAAAATGGCTCAGAAAGATTTCCCAAAACAAGTAGCGCCGATAGTTCCACTGGGGATTGCCGATGCCCGTGCAGCGCTCGCTTATGTGCGCGAACATGCAGCTGAATATCATGTTTCACCTCAGCGGATAGGTATCATGGGCTTTTCGGCCGGTGGAACGCTGGCCAGTGCAGCGGCCTTTAATTACACTGCCGCCAACAAGCCCGACTTTGATGCTCCTATTTATGCCTACGTACCGCCCGAGTTGCTTTCAAAGATCCCTGATGATGCGCCGCCAATGTTCATAGCTGCTGCTACAGATGACCAGCTTGGCCTTGCACCACATAGCGTGGAACTTTACAACAAGTGGCTGGCATCAAAACATAGCGCCGAACTGCACATGTATGTTAAAGGCGGTCATGGTTTTGGCATGCGCAAACAAAACCTGCCTACAGATACCTGGATAGACCGTTTTAATGATTGGCTGGAATTACAAGGCTTATTAAAACCTGTTAACCCCCAATTAAAATCGGCTAAAGAACGAAATGAGCAATGGGAGGCTTACCATAAGCAATGGGAAGATTCGTTCCATAAAGACTGGGCAAATATGGGCCGTTTCAAAGCTGATAATGATAAAATAAAAGCATCGGCCCCCAACCCTAAAAGTGTAGTTTATATGGGCGATTCCATTACCGACTTCTGGCTTAACAGGGATTCAACGTTTTGGAGCGGTAAGCCATATTACGACCGCGGTATCAGCGGGCAAACCACTACCCAAATGCTGGTACGTTTCCGCGAAGATGTAATCGATCTGAAACCGGGTGCAGTAGTGATCCTGGCTGGGGTTAATGATATTGCTCAAAATAATGGACCTATAGCTATTGAAGATATCTTTGGTAATATTCAATCAATGGCACTGTTGGCTAAAGCTGCCAATATTAAGGTGGTGCTATGTTCGGTACTACCTGCTTACGCTTTCCCGTGGCGTCCCGGTATGGAGCCTGCCCAGAAAGTGATCCAGCTTAATGCCATGATCAAAGCTTTTGCTAATGCCAATAAAATGGTTTATGTAGATTACCACAGCGCCATGGCCGACGAGCGCAAAGGTCTGCCGAAAAACCTTGTCGCCGATGGTGTGCACCCAACTGTTGAAGGGTATAGGATCATGGGACCGTTGGTGGAGAAGGGGATTGCTGAGGCGTTGAAGAAGAAGTAAAAAAAACATGTCATTGCGAGCGAAGCGTGGCAATCTCGTAGCCAATGCATGGCCGCCCTGTATAGCTACGAGATTGCCACGTCGCCCAGATGCTTTTGCCCATACCGCTCCTCGCAATGACATATTTTATAACCTACTCAATCAAGCCCTTCTATTTATTCACCTCCCTCAACACATCCCTGATAAAGATCCCTGCAGGGGTTAGGTTAGCCTCTGTCCAGCCGCCATATATGGGTGCGTTGTGCTGCAGCAGGGCGGTGGTTTCTTGTTTATCGGTGATATTCCAGTTAGTCCAACTTAGTTTATTGTCTTCCATCCATTTGAGCCATGCTTGGGTCTTTTGCAGGTTAAATTCACCATTGCCGTTGGCTTCGCCAACTCCCCACTCGGTAATGATGAGCGGTAATTTTAATGCGATTGCTTTATCGGCTTTTGCCCGTAATGCTTCCTGGTGATACGGGTCGCTGGCATAAAAGTGGAAAGAATAGGCTATGTTGCTGTAATCCTTGATCGGATCGGCAGCTGCAATATCAACGTCTTGGTCCCAGTGGGGGCTGCCAACTACAATGATGTTATCCTTGTCATATTTACGGATCACTGGGATGATCTGCAAAGCATAATTTTTAACTGTTTTCCAATCAGTTTTTTCCGGCTCATTCCAAATTTCGTAGATCACGTTAGGAACACCGGCATACTTTTTGGCCATCTGCCTGAAAAACTCTTTCGACTCATTTACATGCTGATTTGAATGATGATCATGCCAGTCTATCAGCACATAGATCCCGCTCCTGATGGCTTGATCAACCACATTAACAATTAGTTCCTTTTGCTCCTCGGGCTGTTGTAGATAACCGCTATCAGGTTGTACTCCCATTGAAGCGCGAATGATCGATGCTTTAAAATCATTAGCCAGCCAGCTTACTACACCCGAATTGTAATATTTACGCCCCTGCCAAAGCGACCATGAAAGGCTGATCCCCCTCAACTGCGGAGCAGCACCATGCTCGTTCAGCAATTTACCGTCCTCTACTCTTAACTTTCCGTTTTGGGCAACAGGTGTTTGGGCTGATACCGCGTAGCTAAATACAACTGATAATAAAAGCGCTATAAAGATTTTCATCTGCATTTAAATTAAAAGGAAAGTAATTTATAGCCACCCTGCCGTTTTTATAGCAACATGTAAAAATTTGATTAGATAATGGTAAAAACGGCAAAAGTTTACCGGCTGTTATCATTCAGGTAAAGCGGTTTATCTACATTCGCTCATCATTGTTTTCACATGAAAAAGTAAAACAGATACCTTCTTTTAAAAATCTTGACGTTTTTAATTTAGTAAATCGCATATTGGGACTTAAATACAATGGCAGGGTTGATGGCGCTGATCAGCTCGCCAATGACATCCTCGCAAAAAATTAAAAACATCGCTATGAAAAAAGTATTCAGGCTCCTGATCATCATATTATCTCCGCTGGCATTACATGCACAAAACCCGGCTTTAGTAAAACAACAGGCAACGTTAATGGCCCAAAGCATGACAAAGGGAGATTATAAGGGCATTGTTGATTATACTTACCCTAAGGCGGTGCAAATGGCCGGTGGTAAAGAGAAAATGACTGTTATGATTGGTACGGCTATGCAGCAAATGAAAGCCGCAGGTATCAGCTTTGAAAACATTACTGTAGGTACCCCGGGCAAATTTTATAAAGCCGGAAAAGAAATTCATTGCCTGCTGCCCGAAACCATCATTATGACAAGTTCTAAAGGCCGGATGGCAATGCACAGCAACCTGTTAGCAGTTAGCGGTGATGGCGGCAAAAGCTGGTCGTTCCTGGATATGAACAACTCCACTGCGGACAAGGTGAAACAACTGATCCCAAACTTTAACCCTGCTTTAAAGATTCCACCAGCTACAACCGAGCCTTTACAATAACAGTGAGGTTTGGGCTGTCGGTTTATCGTCCCTTTGAATAAACTTGGGACGCATTAATTGTGTACCCAATGCGTTGTTTAGCTTTTCAACAACATAATCGGCCAGTTCGGGCGAGTAGCGTTCATCATGCTGGTGCATAAAAAACCATAGCGATTTAAGGCCTTGCTCCTTCCAGTTTTTGATCCGTTCAACCCATTCATCAACGCGGGCATAATCCGTTGGGTGCAGGCTGTTGCCCACAAAGCGGATAAAAGCGTGCGGCGTAGATAAAGCCATGTGCACCACATCACGGCGACCGCTGGCATCGGTTATGATAGAACCAATATTTAGATCGCGGAAGAGCCCAAATACCCTATCGCGGTTTTCGGCAACTGCGTACCAATCCTTATGGCGCAGTTCAACAAATACAGGGATATCTTTTGGTAATTGTTCAAGATATGCCTTGAGCTCCGGAAAACTCTTCGGGGTATAATTATCGCTCAACTGCAAAAACAGCGGACCAAGCTTATCACCGAAGGCTAAAATACCTTCATAATAAGTAGTGGTAATATCCTCGGCATTTTTTAACCGGCGAATGTGGCTGATGCTCTGCGAAAATTTGGGGCAAAATTTAAAACCAGGATTGCTATCGGCTTTGGCTCCCCATTTGGCAATGGTATCGGGGCCGTAAACCTGGTAAAAGGTAGCATTAAGCTCTATGCAATCAAAGTGCTTTACGTATTCATCTAAAAAATTAGCGTCTTTGGTTTTTGGCGGATAGATCTTACCAACCCACTCCTTGCGCCCCCATTTGGCGCAGCCAACATGTACCTGAAGTGGTACATCATTTTTAGCGGCGGCAAGTGTATCAACAGTTATCTGCGGATCGGCCGGCAGGGTAAAATCAACCCTTGATAATTCTTCGTCCGTTACTCTACCAAATTCCATAATGCTTTTTTGTGCGAAAGATAGGAAATTGGTTGGATCAGAATTTACAGGATTAACGAATTTTCAGAATAAATGATTTGTTTGCAATACATTCTGCTAATTTAAAAATTCTGTAAATTCTGATTCCGACAATCAACTACAAAAACATCCCACCAGAAGCTTCAATGCGCTGGGCATTTATCCAGCGAGCATCTTCAGTGCAAAGAAATGCTACTACGCCGCCTATATCGTCAGGCTGACCTACCCTGCCCAGTGCTGTAGATTGCGACATCCTTTCTTCTAAACCTGGGTGCGAATCGAACGCAGCTTTGGTAAAATCGGTTTGGATAATACCGGGGGCCACAACATTTGCAGCTATGCCACGGCTGCCTAATTCTTTTGCCAAATATTTGGTGAATACCTCAATCGCACCTTTCATCGAGGCATAGGCAGCGTATCCCGGAGTAGAGAAACGGGCCAGTCCGGTCGAAAAATTAATGATTCGGCCGCCATCGGCAATTACAGGTAAACTCTTTTGGGTTAAAAAGTAAACTCCCTTAAAATGAACGTTGAACAGGTTATCAAAATCCTCCTCAGTAGTTTTTGCAAATGTGGAGGCGGCATCAATACCTGCGTTATTGATCAGGAAATCAAAAGTTTCACGTCCCCATTTCTCATTCAATGTTGCTTTTAGCTCCGTAATAAAAGCATCAAAGGTGGATACAATGCCCGTATCCAATTGCAAAGCAGCAGCTTTTTGCCCCATCGATTCAATATCAGCTACTACTGTTTCAGCTTCTTCTTTTTTACTCCGGTAAGTAACTATCACGTCGATTCCTTTTTTAGCAAGGTGCAGGGCCGCGTTTTTACCTAATCCACGGCTGCCGCCGGTTATAAGTGCTATTTTATTTGTTCCCATTGTGTTGTTTTTAAATGTTTTAACAATACAAAGGTGCAATAGTTCGGCGCTAAAATTATGGTGACTACTTCAGATTAAATGGTGATCATTTCAGTTTTTTTAACGTGATCTATAACTGAAGGAAATAGTGATCTGAAGAAAAAATAAAATATTCTACTTAAACTATAGGAATTATATATTTTGTTTTTATATTTGCACTGTCAACAACGACAAAGCGTTCTTTTAATTTAACTTATCAAGAAAGACTGAGGGAAAGGCCCAAAGACGTCTTAGCAACCTGTACATCCGCATAATGTAAAAGGTGCTAATTCCTGCTCCTGTGCAAAACGGGAGAGAGATAATTATATCTACACCCCACAACCGATCTGATTAAGTGATTTTTTATAGTTTTCAAGTCGCGTGACCGAGAGGATAGGTGGGGGTCCGCTATACCCTAAACGGCAGTTCGAATCTGCCCGCGACATCAAATTTTCCCAAATAGTTTTTCATCCTGTATTTCCTAAGCCTGCTTTTTGCTGCAATCAAGCTGCACAAAAACTATTTTCGCACTTCAAAAAGTGCAAACTAAATCCCTATATTTAGCATTGCTTAACCTGCATTTAAGCAAGATAAACCGGTGTAAATTATTGCAATTGCTTTTTACTTATGAAGATCTTCAACATTGTATGGGTTGTACTTTTTATCATTTTTGCGGGTTTACAATATAACGACCCCGACCCTTACCTTTGGATGCCCATTTACCTGTATTGCGCCTGGTTTTGCTACCTGGCAGCTAAAAAAGAGTTTTATCCTCTTGGCTATGCAGTTGGCATTATCACTTTTACAGGCTACGCAATTTATAAGATATTTGATAACAACGGCCTTATCGACTGGTTTGAATATCACCACGCCGAAAGCCTTGTACAAACCATGAAAGCCGAAAAGCCCTGGGTTGAAGAAGTACGTGAATTTTTCGGGCTACTGATCTGTGTGGCCGTGCTGGCTGCTAACTGGGTTTATGGGGCAAAGCAGCGTAAAAAAGTACCGGTAAAAAAGGGAAAGCGGTAAAGCGATATAAGGGTTTATTACAAAATAACATCAAATAAAGGAATCGTCATTGCGAGGAACGAAGCAATCACCGATTTACAGAGTCGCACTGCATGGTGTACGATTACTTTGTACGTTATAATGACATGCTCCTAAGCAATTGGTCATTAAGTATATTTTCGGTCGATTGATAAATATGGGCGTTCCCGTTAGCCAACGGGCCGGGCTTTCCGTTCCAAGTCCTCGCTTTGCCTGCACACAAACCAGGCGCGCGCTCCGGGCTTTCCTCTACAATCCCTAACGCCGGCCGGCGCACCATCGCTAACCAAAATATTATATTTTACACGTCATCACGATTTTGCCAGGGCTTTCGTGATGATTATTCAGCAATGACGAGCTGGAGATGTCATTTCTACAAGGCTTTATCACTTCCAGCGGTGCTTCCTTTTTAAAAGCTAAGTTTACAAATAAGACAATCCCTTAAAGTCACCGTCGCCATAATAAAATGGCTCAAAGCCATCTTCGGCAAGCTCACAACTTACCTGCATAGTAGTAAAGGTAACATCACCAAAAATATTGGCTATGGCCGAATCGGCAGCGTCATGGCCGGTGGCTATTTTAATGAGGCCGTTTAAAGGTACCAGCCGTGTGGCATCAAACAAGATCCATTTCCCCCCAAGATAAGCCTCAAAGCAAGCATGAAAATCGGCAGGTTTAAGATGATAAGCATAACCGGTAAAATAACGTGCAGGGATAGTAAGTGCCCGGCAAAGGGCTATGCCCAGGTGCGCAAAATCACGACAAACGCCGGCCTGCTCTGTCACCGTATCAAAAGCCGATGTTTGTGAGTTGGTTGAACCGCTTAAGTATTGTACGTTTTTATGAATCCAGTTGGTTAATTCAACCACCTGCTCAAAGGGGTTAGTAATATGCCCGAACATATTGTGTGCGAGGCGGTATAACTTATCCGACTGGCAATAACGGCTTGGATTTAAATATGGCAATACCGGTGAGGGCAGTTCTGAGACATGAGTTTCCAGCAGGCTGCCAAAATCCGTTATTTCATAACAGTTATCAACGGTAGCCTTGTAGGTAACTTTGATGTTGGGTGTATCAGCACTTACATCAAAGCGTACCAAACGGTTTTCGCCCTGTAGCATTTGTAACTCCTCAAACTTGATGTAAGGTTCTAAACCAAATTCTTCGCTTATTACAGTTTGATTTGGGCTTCGTAAAGCATGTATATTTAAAATCAATGTGCCCGGCGACCGTACTACATATTCCATTTGGGTAAACACATCGAATTTCATGTTATCAGCTTTCTGTTTTTACTTCTTCTAATTTGTTAAATGTGGCATCCATCCAATCTTCTGAAATATGATCGAGGGCCAGTTTCAGCTCTTCGGCCCATTGGGTTGAGATATGCTCCAGGTCTTGTTTGTTGTAACGTTGTTCAACAATATTGAAGCTGTCCTTTTTGTAAACGGCTACATCTATCGGAAAATCGACATTATTTGAGCTTACCCTTGTTGAATCGAACGAAAGAAAACCCGTTTTCAGCGCCAGCTTCAGGCTCGAATTTTCGTCAAGGATGCGGTTAAGAATAGCCTTACCATGGCCCGAATTACCAATGACCACATAAGGTGCCCCCTGCCCTAACTCTACCCAGTTTCCTTCCGGGTACAGCAAAAAGAGCTTATGCTCGTCATCATCCCGCAATTGTCCGCCTATGATGGTATTTAAATCGAACCTTAAACCGGCGGCATCAAGGGAAACTTTATCTTCCTGGGCGGCACGTTTTACCTGTTCGCCAAAAGCATTCACAGCTTTGTACATTTTATTGAACTCGGCTGTTTCCAGTAATTCGTTAAAATAGATCACCGCTTTATCACGTACCGAACGTAAACCGCTGGTCATGATAAACAGCGAAAAATGATCCTTTTGTTGTATAGTGATCTTCTTTTTTACAGTGGTATCGGTCCCCGAAGTTATGCGGGTATCAGCAATAGCCAATAAACCCTCTTTAACTTTAATTCCCAGGCAATAAGTCATTTGATTTAGCGTGCTTCGTTATAAATTTATCCTTGCCAAAGTAATTAAATAATGCGAGATTTATTAACAGATCATTAATAAACCATTTATTTACCTATACATCTTTTTAGGGCCTAATCACCTTTTATTTTATTGCATAAAATGAATTTCAAATCAGCGTTGCCTATCCTGTTATTGATTTTTAACATAAACTTTGCCAGTGCGCAAAAACATAACGCCATCCCGGTTATTTTCGACACAGATATTGCCGGCGACTATGACGATGTAGGCGCAATGGCCTTACTACATGCCTTTGCAGACAAGGGTGAAGCCAAAATACTGGCTACCATTTCATGTAACGCCTTTGAAAATACCGCGCCAACAATCAGCGTGCTTAATACTTATTTCGGACGGCCCGATATCCCTATAGGTATAGTCAAAAAAAACAAACCCAATAAAGATTGCGCTCAAAAGTGGGCTCAAGCTATCATTGCCGGCTTTCCTCACCATATCAAATCAAATAGCCAGGCAATTGAAGCAGTGGCACTTTACCGCAAGATCCTTGCAAGTCAGGCTGATGGCAGTGTTACTATTATTTCAGTTGGCTTTTTCATCAACCTGGCCGATCTGCTCCATTCGGGAGCTGATAAATACAGCAAATTAACAGGGGCACAACTGGTGAAAAAGAAAGTAAAAAACCTGGTATCCATGGCTACCGGAATAGGCACCGATGGCAAAACCTTTAGCGAATACAATGTAAATGTGGATGCAGCCTCAGCACAGGAAGTTTTTAAAAACTGGCCTACTCCAATTACACTTAGCGGTTTTGAAATTGGCGAAAAAATTCTGACCGGAATTCGGCTCATCAACAATTATTCGATACAAAATAGCCCGGTAAAAGACGCGTTTCAGATTGCCCTCGCAAAAGATAATAACACTGTTGGCCGCAATAGCTGGGACGAAACCGCCGTGCTAACAGCCATCAGAGGCCCCAAACCCTATTTTACCTATCGCAAACTCAATATGGAAATAAAGGACGATGGTACCGACGTAGTGATACCGGGCGAAAAGTTTTTATACCTTCAATTTGCTATGGAGCCTGATGCTATTGCAAAAGATATTGAACAACTGATGATGCATCAGCCTGCTAAAAAAATGAAATAGTGTAAACTACTAAAATACCAACTACTTGGTATTGAATTTCCAGCCAATTGATGCCACCTTAGTTTCATCATGAATAAACCAATTAAAATCCAGGTGGCTATCTTTTGTGAGCCTTGCATCATCTGCGGCAGCAGGCCTGTTATAGCACAGGCTAAAGGTAAATTTATTGTAAGATGCGGTGCCAATGCCGATCATTATCAAACCCCACCCGGACTGGTTGACATAGCCAACTGGAATAAACACAATCACCGGGACCCTGATATCACCCCTTCCACGCGGTATCTTAAACACGGCTGATCATTTGAAGTACCGGGTTGTTACATATCCGATAACTTCCTTTATATATGATGCCCAGCCGGCCAAAGCGCCCGCATTGGGTAGCAAATCATCAGCAGAAACCGAAAACCTGCGGCTGAAAAAATTGCAGGGGTATGCAATCACATCAACCCCCTGCTTTTTAAATATCATCATGGAGCGGCGCATGTGAAATGCCGAAGTAACCAGTAAATAAGGTCCCTTAAGTTTATGTTGCTGTAAAAGCTCTTTTGAAAACGCGCCATTTTCAATCGTGTTGCGCGATTTGGATTCGGTTAATATGCAACTATCCGGAACCTGCATTTCCCTGAATTGCTCCCTTGCCCAATCAGCCTCCTTAAAGCCTGATGGCATCAAAAGGCCGTTCCCTCCGGATATTAAAAGATGGCTAACCTGGCCCGTTTTCTGTAACCGGACACCCTGGATAAACCTGTCTGCAGCAGAGTTAAAGAAACCACCACCATTACCATCATCCGAACTAAAACCGCCCAATACAATGGCGCATGTATACTTTTTACCGGCCGGCACATTAGTTTCCCTTATATCCCAACCCCAGCTTACTATATTAAGTAACAACGAATTAGAGAAAATATAAAGTACGATAATACCTGTAAGCAAAAATTTTCGTTTACGTTTTACGTTCTTTGAAAAAAGGGCAACCAATAAAAATACGAATACCCATAAAAGCAGGTTCATTAAAAACGAAAGCGCTTTTGAAAATATAAAAAACATATTGTGGTTATTGTGTTTAAGTACTTCAAATATAGAAGCTTTTAGCAAGCCGGGTAACAAACTGGCATTATCATTGTCATATATCAGAAAAGAAAATAAATTATGGGCTTTATCAAAACTCTTGCTATAGGTGCTGCAGTTGCTTACGGAATAAATTACGTAACCAAAAAAGGGCCTGACGGTAAATCGATTATCGACAACCTGGTTGACAATGCCCCTGATTGGGCCGACCGCGCAAAAAAATACGGCGAGCTTACTTTGGAACAAATTGCCGTACGCACTCAAAATTTCAGGGATAACAGCAGGCGTTAATTTGCCCTGCTTTATACTTTATGCACAACATATTATTTTTTGGCGATAGCCTAACGGCAGGTTATGGCCTTAAGGATGCCAAAACCGAATCATTACCTGCGCTCATCCAGCAAAGGATCCATACAGCAAATTTAGCTTATCATGTTATTAACGGGGGCGTCAGCGGCGATACCACTTCGGGAGGCCTTTATCGGCTGGACTACTGGATCAACCGCCCGATAGCCCTATTTGTGCTGGAACTGGGCATTAATGATATCATCAGGGGTATCCCGCCACAAACCACTGCTAACAATTTGCAAACCATAATTAACAGGGTTCAACAAAAACATCCCGGTGTTAAAATTGCCCTGATGGGAATGGAGATCCCCGTTTTTATCCCTGGCGCATTTGCGGCGCAGTTTAAAGCCATCTTCCACAAACTTGCCGAAACAAATAGCACAGCATTTGTACCATTTTATTTGCAGGATGTTGCCGGGATAGCCCACCTCAACCTACCCGACAGGCTTCATCCTAATGCAGAGGGCTATAAGGTTATAGCTAATAATGTTTGGCCGGTGATAAAAGGGTTGTTATAAAAGGATTTGATAACGGCCATTAAAAAAACCATGTCCTTGAGAGCGATAGCGTGGCAATCGCATACTATACAGGGCTACCGTGCGATTGCCGCGTCGCCGCTCCCGCTCATAGCCACACACAGGCTCCTCGCAATGACATCAATCTAATAACTATTTATCCTGCAATCCTTTAATCCTAAAAATCATGGTTCAGCTTCTTCATCAGCCATTGCTCGCGGTACTGCTTCGGTGTTACTCCCTCAAAACGTTTAAAAAACTTAGTGAAATTTGACGGATCGAAGGTAAGTTTGCCTGCTATTTCGGCTACACTGGTGTTGTTTTCCTGTAGCATGGCTTTGGCAATTTCCATGATCTTCTGTTCAAAAAAGAAACAAGGATGTTTCCCGGTGGTGAGTTTGATGGTATTGCTTAAATGTGTAGGATGGATATGCATTTCATCGGCAAAGTCACGGATCTCGTACATATCCAATACGCGGTTGTTCAGCACATCGTCCAGATGTTTGTCAATAGCCTTTAAATAGTCGGCAGTAATTTCATGCTGACGGGCCAGTATCTTCTTCGGAACAGAGAGCGTTGCTTCCATAGTACAAAACTAAGCAAACAGATCGGGCTTAAACAGTGGCGCCACCCGCTTTTTAGATGCCTGTTCGTAGGCATATCCCAATTTAATAATGTCGCCTTCTTTATAAGCCGTACTAAAAAACGACAGTCCAATCGGCAAGCCATGTGCCAGCCCCATAGGCACCGTAATGTGCGGATACCCTGCCATAGCTGCCGGTCCCGAAAAGCCGAAACCATTATCATAGTCGCCATTTACCAGGTCAATACATACTGCCGGGCCATTAGTTGTACCAATAATGGCATCAAGCTTATATTTTGTAAGCATGTCATCAATAACCTTGCGTGTGCCGGCATTTGTTTGTTTTACAGCATCCAGATACTCCCTACTGTTTAAATCGCCTTTAGCCTGAGCCTGCTCCAGGATCTCCTGTTTAAAAAAGGGCATGGCTTTAGCTTCGTTCTGCTTATTAAAAGCTATAACATCCTTCAGCGTTTTTATTTTGCTGTTGGCATTGCCAAGGTATTGATTGAGGCCGTCTTTAAATTCATAAAGCAGTACGTTAAACTCATTGTTGTTTATGGTTTTGAGTTCCTTGTACAACTCTATCTCCACTACTTCGGCGCCTTTACTTTTCAAGGTTTTAATAGCATCCTGCAATAATGCAACAACAGCCGGGTTATCATTAAACGCCGTTTTTTCAATACCGAGGCGCTTGCCTTTTAAGCCATTAACATCTAAAAATTTAGTATAATCCGCCTCAACCTTGCCTTTACCGCCAAGCGTTGCCAGGTCAAGCGTATCTATACCGGTAAGCGCGCCAAGCAATATAACGGCATCCTTAACCGTACGCGCCATTGGCCCGGCTGTATCCTGTGTTTTGGAGATAGGGATTATACCCGACCTGCTCCATAAACCCACTGTTGGTTTAATGCCAACTAAGCCGTTAACCGATGCAGGCGAAACTATAGAGCCATTGGTTTCGGTGCCGATACCTATAACGCAAAGATTAGCTGCTACCGCAGTACCTGTCCCCGCGCTTGAACCGCTGGGATTCCTGTCTAAAATATAAGGACATTTAGTTTGCCCTCCCCTGCTGCTCCAGGCGCTTGTTGAATGGGTTGAACGAAAGTTTGCCCATTCGCTTAAATTGGTTTTACCCAATATCACCGCCCCTGCCTCGCGAAGCTTATGTACAATAAAAGCATCCTGCTTGGCAAAATTATCGGCTAAAGCCAATGAGCCTGCTGTGGTATGCATGTTATCGCCGGTGTTGATATTATCTTTGATCAGCACGGGTATACCATGCAGCGGACCGCGCACTTTACCATTTCCGCGTTCCTTGTCCATCGCATCGGCCATGTTCAGGGCATCTTTATTGAGCTCAATAACGGAGTTGAGCATAATGCCCTTCTTATCTATCTGATCTATACGTTTCAGGTACAGTTCCGTGATCAGCCTTGAAGTAAACTGTTTACCCTGCATTTTTTGCTGCAGATCAGTAATGGTTATTTCGCTCAGTTCAAATATATCGTCCTTGCTATTCTCAGCAGCAACAGTATCATCCGCTTTATTTTCGGCAGATGGCTGGTTGCAGGAAGCCGTCACCAAAGTGGAGATTGTTAATCCGGCCAGTGAACTGGTTTTAAGGAAATTTCTTCTGTG
>Ga0163162_10002609_pt1 | contig 17085 bp, 9 predicted proteins | sample S55metaG_FD_115310 | JGI IMG/M metagenome (GOLD analysis project Ga0163162, IMG submission 115310) | Switchgrass rhizosphere microbial communities from Kellogg Biological Station, Michigan, USA - S5-5 metaG | ecosystem: Host-associated > Plants > Roots > Rhizosphere > Soil | place: USA: Michigan...
CACGCCCGCCGTCGACACCGTTGCGACCGCCGCGCTCGACGAGGTCCAGCTCACCGTGCGCCCAGTGACCGCATTGCCCAACGAGTCGAGTGGCGTAGCGGTCGCCTGCGTCGTCTGGCCGACGGTAAGTCCCGTCGCGGCGAGCGTGACTTTCACCGAAGCAACCTTCACGGGCGCCGGGGCCGTCCCGCCGCCGGTCGCGCCGTTATCCCACTTCTGATTATTGCCGCCGTGGCAGGAATACAGAATGATGGCAGTTCCGTCCGCCGTCCTGGCCCCATAGACGTCCACGCACTTGCTGTTGATGCCGCGAATCTCGGAAGCCGAGGTCAGCGTCCACTTCTGATTGGCGCCGCCGTTGCAGGTCCAGATGCCGATCGCGTCGCCATCGTTGCCTTTGCCGCCGAGCGCATCGAGACAGAGCGCCGGGGTGATGTGAATTTCGTCGTTGGATTGCGCAGTGAACCGTTGGCCGGCGCTGCCATCGCAGGGGCGGAGGTCAGTAATCGATCCGTCCGCGATTGCGCCACGAACGGTAATGCACTTGCTTGGTGCGATGCGCGATGAGAACGCGCCAACACCTAGGCCAAGAGATAGCGCGGGTGCGTCGGGGAGTTTGGGCGATGTGACGGTGTTCGTGTCGCTGCAAGCGCAGAATGCGAACGTGGTGACAACCATCACGAGCGCACGTACGCGTGGCGAGCGTGTCGGCAAATGCCGACAAGCGGACGATGACATCGAGTACCTCCGTTGGGAATCCGGCTGCTCGACCAGCCTGGGTCGAGCGCGCCCATGCGCCCAACCGGTAGCCTCGTAGCTTTGCGTCGCCGGCTTTCGCCGGGTTTGCCTTTGTCGTTTCCTCGATTCGGAGGATTCGATCGCGCCGCTTCAGAATTGGAAACGCATTGTATGGCGATCCGTCAGGGGTTCCAAGAGCGAATCTCGGAGCATCCACAATTAGAACTGTCTTAGCGGTTAGGGCCCGACGCCGGAGGCGTCAACGGCCCACAACTTTGGGTCCAAACGTTAGGCGTTTCAGCAGTCGAGTTGGCGAGACGGTTGGGAATATCCCAGTCGCGAAGTGATGGGTCAGCCTAACGCGGCCGTGATCGTCGAACGCGTCAGCGCGTCCCGGGGACCGAGCCCGGGAGCGACCAGTCGATCCTCTCACGCGTTCCGGAGGCGCCGCCAAGCCTTGGAACGCGGTGAGAATGAGCGCATATCGGTGGCGAAACAGCACTCGCCGGCAGGGTCCAACCACTCGACGAGCTGACCAGTGGGCCTCGCCAAACGCCAGAGCGTGCCGCTCACACTGCCACGACGCTATCTTAGCCGCCGCCCTGATGTGTGACGCACCGAACGCTGTGGCCGTGTCTTCGCGGTGAATGCAAATGCGATGGACGCAACAGAAAGGCGACCCACCCAAGTCAGGAAACACGGAACCCGAGCTCGGGGTCCTGCTAGTCGGCCAGACGCCGCCGCCGCACCACGGCCAGGCGCTCATGCTCGAGCGCCTCGCGAATGCAAGGTTTTCCCGCGTTCGACTGGTCCACGTGCGAATGGCGTTCTCGGCGACGCCGCAGTCAGTTGGGCGCTTCGAACTGAGAAAGGTCGCCCACTTGTTGGCGCTCATCGTCAAGGTGGTCTACGCGCGCTTCCGTCACGGCACGCCGATGCTCGTGTTTCCACCGGCGCCACCGAATCGCACCCCAGTGGTGCGCGACGTCATTCTGCTGCTGGTGCTTCGCCCGCTCTTCCAGCAGGTGGTCTTCACATTTCACGCGGCCGGCGTCTCGGAATTCCTCGAATCGTGCCCACCGATCCTGCGCGCACTGGCGAAAAATGCCTACGCTCATCCTGATGGCGCCATCGTGCTGTCGTCCCTCCTTCCCCCTGACGCGCACCGCTTTCACGCCGCCCGGATTGCCATCATCCCCAATGGAATTCCCGACTCTGCGGGCGACGAGCCGATAGCGCGCAATTCCTCTCACCGCTTCGCCCGTATCCTGTTCGTCGGGCTGTTAACGGAAAGCAAGGGAATACTCGTTCTGATCGATGCCGCGAAGCTCCTCGTGGAATCCGGTGCCAGATTCGAAATCGTGTTCGTGGGGGACTTCGACTCCGCCGAGCTCGAGTCGCGTGTGAAGTCGCGCTGTCAGGCATACGGCGTGTCCGATGTCGTGCGCTTCCTTGGCCCTATCCATGGACCGTCCCGCTGGGAGCAGTTTCGCGAGGCTGACGTGCTGTGCCTCCCCTCTTACTACGAAGCGGAGGCACTCCCGCTCGTCATCATCGAGGCGATGATGTATCGACTGCCCGTGATTGCGACGCGTTGGCGAGGAATTCCCGACCTGGTAGCTGATGGCGTCACCGGTCTCCTCGTCCAGCCGAAAAACGCCGACGAGCTTGCGAAGGCAATGCAGCGACTAATCGTCGAGCCCAACCTCCGACAGGAAATGGGCGAACGTGCGCGGCGTCGTTTCATCGAGCATTTCACGCTCGCGGAGCATCTGCGCCGGACTGAAGATTTTCTGCTGACCGTGGCGCGCCGAAATCCGAGACGCCATTAACAACGGACGCTACGCAGCAGCACTTGCCGCGAGTAGCCTTTGGGTTAATGGCCCGAGAACTGCCTTGTCATCGGCCTTCTACTCTCCTATCTCTGTGAAACCGCTGCCCTGCTGGCAGCCATAAGGACACCGCCTAGGCAGCGTGTCCCTGGGCGATAAGTCAAAGGAGTGCGGCCGAGATGACGGGGGGACAGCTGGCGGTTCCGGTATCGGGACGACTCGACGTGCGGAACAGAGGGGACATACGGCTGCGACTGATTCCCGTTCTGCTCTGTTTGCCGGTGCTGTTCATGTTCGAGTTCAGTGCTTTCACCGCACAAACGACGAGTCGGCTCTACAGCACTGATGTCGGCGGGGGCTTTCGGCTCATCGATGTCCTCATCATGGGCCTCACCGCACTGCAGTTGATGATCACACGCAGGACTCGGCTCTCAATTCGTTTCCCGACTTCTCTCGCGTTTCCCCTTGCGCTTGCGACCGGTGCGTGGGCGATATCGCTCGCCTACGGAAAGCTGACCGGTGGCACGCACCTGATGTTCGACTGGCGAAGCATTGTCCTGGGCGTGGCGATAAGCTTGATCACGGCCGCGGGCGTTCGCTCGCGAAGAGACAGTGCGATTGTGCTCGACACGGTGTTGATACTGTCTGCCGCCTTTTCGGTGTTCGTGCTCGCGGCGTTCGCTGCCGGCGGCGGCGTTCGTACAGGTCCGACCGGGAGAATACCGCTCTGGGACCAACATGCGCTGACGGTACTCAGCTTCTCGCCGGTGCTGGCTGTGGCGAGATGGCTTACGCAGGCGCCACGACGTCGACTCGCACTGCTCTGCAGCATCCCTTGTTTCGCGGTGGTCGTGCTATCGTCGCGTCGCAACAACTGGGGCGAGCTGCTATGCGGTCTGGGACTTCTGCTGCTGCTCGACGGTGGCGTGCGTCGGCGTTTTCACGCGCTCGGACTCGTGGCAGTGCTCATGGCGGTTGTTACTGTGGTGCTGGGTCCGGCCCGACTCGCGTCCCGTGTGGAATCGATGGATCCGAATGCATACGGCACGCCGGAAAGCGCGACGAACGCAGGACACGTCGGCGATGTTTTGGACGCGTGGGACGCCGTGAAGACGTCGCCGTGGCTCGGCATCGGGCAGGGCAAACCGTATCGGACCTCTCGCATTGTCGATTGGAAGACCGAGTCCTGGATGGTGCATAACGCCCCATTGCATGTGTGGATACGATATGGTCTCCTCGGTCTGATCGCATTCTTCTGGTGGCACGCGGCGTACTTCCGTTATCTCAACCGACTGCGGCGTCGGTGGCGCGTGTTTCGAGAGGACGGGGCCCGAGAGACATCGGCCCTGCTCCTTGCGACGCTCTGTTGGAGTGTCGGGGTTTTCATCGTCGCGATGTTCTTCTCGGAGTGGTCGTACACGAGTCTGCAGCGCATGACGTTGATAGGCACGTTGTGGGGGCTCACGCTGCACCGCTCCGTTCGACGGGTTCCGCCGGTTCCGGGATCGATTGGAGTGAGCACGTCTCGGCCGGCTGTGGGAGCGGTGGTCACGCCGCTGCCGCCCGCCGACATCCCAGCGCCGTGAGTCGGTGTCGGGGCCTCGTCCGCACGCACCCGATCGGCGCTTGAAGGCGCCTCGCGACGAGAGCGTACACCAGGCAGCGGACGCCTGGCGCGGCGACATGTTCCGGACGACCGTGGCGGCGTTGGAGGCCACCGGCGTGCCGTGGTGCGTCTTGCACGGATATGACGCGTACCCCGATCACATCGCCTCAGATGTGGACCTTCTCGTGCGAGACTCACCGCGGGACGTCATTCGGACGGTGCTGCCGCGTCTGCACGGCGAGATGCGGTTGGTACAGGCGATCGAGCACGAGCCTAACGCCACGTATTTCGTCCTCGCCACCACGCGTGGGACGCACGTGGTGTTTCTTCCGCTCGACGTGTCGGCCGATTATCGTCGAAACGGGCGGGTGTTCCTGCTTGCCGACGACGTCCTCGGGGGTCGGCGACGCCAGCGGGACGTGTGGGTGCCGTCGGTGGCGACGGAGTTCGCATACTACATCGCGAAAAAGGTGGCCAAAGGGCAATTGGGCGACGCGCATGCGCTGTCGCTCGGCAACCTGTTCGCCCGGGATCCGCACGGCTGCGCGGACCATTTGCGTCGCCTCTTTCAGCCGGAAGAGGCTTCCATGATCGAGCACGCGGCCGCCGAGCAGCAATGGCAGCTGGTCCAGAACAACATCCCGCGGCTTCGACGATCGCTTCTGTCGATGGGCGCGACGCGACGATTGCCTCAGACAGCGTCGTATTGGTTCGCCGACGTGTATCGCCGTATCAGACGTGTCGCGCATCCCACTGGTCTCTTCGTGGCGCTGCTCGGACCAGATGGAGCAGGAAAGAGCACGGTGGTCTCCAGGCTCGTCGAGGAGCTGGCTCCCGCGTTCAGGCGCACGGCGGTGTATCATCTCCGGCCGCGCGTCGGCGCGCTCGGGTCAGCGGAAGCGAGGTCAGACCCTCACGCGGCGCCACCGCGAGGCGTCGCCGCGTCGATAGCCAAGCTCACCTACTGGCTCACCGATTACCTCATCGGTTACGCGTTAGGCATCTGGCCACGTCTCGTCCGATCCACGTTCGTGGTGTTCGACAGGTACTACTTCGATGTGCTCGTCGATACCAAGCGTTATCGATACGGCGGGCCACGGTGGCTGGCGCGACTTTTCGCGTCGGGGGTACCGACACCCGACCTGACGATCATCCTGGACGTTCCGGCGGAGGTGCTCCGCGCTCGAAAGGCCGAGCTCACATTGGACGAAGCCCGTCGCCAGCGGAATGACCTTCTGCGCTTGTCTCGGACGACGCTTCCATCGAGTCACGTGATCGATGCCTCGCGCGATATCGACGTCGTCGTCGCTGACGTCGAGACAGTCATTCTGGACTACATGTCCCGACGCGCTGAGAAGAGGCTCGGGCGTTGACCGTGTCATCGAGCCAAGATTTCCTTCGGGCACTTGGCGCGCGGTCGATCCCGGGTGCGGGTGGCCGAGCATATGTGGCGTACCGTAACCGCGCCGATGTGCGGTGGCTATTGCCGGCAGACCCGATTCTACGCGGCGTTGGCCTTCAGCTCTACACACCCCAGCGACTGCGCGGCCGACTTCTCAAGCGCGCCATAGCCACTGGGGCCCTGCGCGGAGAGCGCGTCTGGCTAGACGGAACCACGCTCCGCGAGTTGGAACTGACCCTCGGTCGATGTGTCGGTCAGATCGAGCCGAGTCTGGCCTTTTCGCTTGGAACTGAAGGCGCTACTCAAAAGGCGACCGCACAGCTGATTGGCAACGATGGAACGGTACTGGGCTACGCCAAGATTGCCATTGGCCCACTCGCGAACGAAGCGCTCGACGCCGAGTGGCGCAACCTCCAGCGCGCGGCGGTGGCCGCACCGCGTGGGCAGGTCCCTGAGCCAATCCACGTTGGCACCTGGCGCGACGCCGGAATACTCTTAATGACCCCTGGTCCGGCGCTGCCGGGCCCGACCAACCTGGGTCAGGCGCATTTCGACTTTCTCAGCGCCGTGCACCACTCGACCCGTGAGGAACGCGAGTTCGGGTCGAGCAGGATGTTCGCTCGACTGAGCGGTGCGATCGCCCAATGGGGGCACGTCTGGCCAGATCCATGGCCGCGTCGGTTTGCTCGAGCGTTGGTTCGATTGGAAGCGGAGTTGGGAGCTGTACGGGTGCCGTTGTCGTTCGCCCATCGCGACTTTGCGCCGTGGAATACACGCTGGGGTCCCGCGGGTTTGTACGTCCTCGACTGGGAGATGGCGCGCGACGGACTGATCCCGCTCTACGACGCGTTTCACTTCGATGCCATACGAGCTGCGACTCGCAACGTCCGCCTTCGGAGCGAGATTGGCTATCTGGAGCGGCTCCTCGCCAGGCTCTGGCCGGACGGAGTGGATCGCTTGCGAGCGCTCTACCTCGCTTATCTCCTCGACGTAAGTCTGCTGTACGGAGAGGCTCGGGCTCGCGCGCCCGAGGCCGGTGATGAGCGCGTCTGGTCCTGGTTCGGCCGGGTGATCGACCAGTACCTCGCGGCGAGTTGCCAGTGCCTCTGAAACTCACGCCAATGACCCGGCTGCGAGTCCTTCTCTCGGCATATGCGTGCGAGCCGGATGCCGGTTCGGAGCCGGGCGTCGGGTGGAACGCGGCCCGGGAAATCGCGCGACATCACGACGTATGGACGCTCACTCGATCGAACAACCGCGAGGTGATCGAACGAGCGTTATCCCGAGCGCCCATTCCGGGGTTGCGATTCGTCTACTTCGATTTCCCGCGATGGGCCAGATTCTGGAAGCGCGGCAGACGAGGAGTACACCTCTACTACTACCTGTGGCAACTCGGCGCTCGCTCGGTGGCGCGTCGCCTCCACCAGGCGGTCCGCTTCGATCTCGTTCACCACATTACGTTCGCACGTTATTGGGCCCCGAGCTTTTTGTCGGCCGATCTTCCGTTCGTCTGGGGCCCTGTTGGTGGAGGTGAGTCGGCACCCAAACAGTTCTGGACCGACTTCGGAGCGGGCGGATGTGCGACCGAGGCACTGCGTGAGCTGGCGCGGTGGTTAGGCGAGCGTGACCCGTTCGTGCGCAGTACGGCGAGGGCGAGCGCGGTCGCATTTGCCTCTACAGCCGAGACCGCCGCGAGGCTGCAGGCGCTTGGCGCGCACCGAATACAAGTCGTGTCGCAGCTCGGTCTCTCAATCGAAGAGATCCGTCGGCTTGGGCGAGCGTCGATTCGAACGGACACACCGGTCCGGTTTGTCTCCGTTGGCAATCTGTTGTACTGGAAAGGGCTGCATTTGGGCCTCCGCGGGTTCGCCAGAGCTGGCCTTCGGGACGCGGAGTATTGGGTGATCGGCGACGGCCCAGAGCGGCGCCGACTGAAAGCGCTGGCGGAGGACCTTCACGTCTCGGATCAGGTCACGTTTTTCGGTCGCCTTGGCCGCGAGGAGGCGTTCGATGCACTAAGACAGTGCGATGTGCTCGTGCACCCGAGCCTTCACGACTCGGGTGGGTACGTCTGCCTCGAAGCGATGTGCGCGGGACTGCCGGTGATTTGTCTCCGGTTAGGTGGCCCCGGCGACCAAGTAACTCCCGATGAGGGGATTCCGATTGAATCCTCGCGGCCTGAGCAGGCGATCCAGGAAGTCGCTTCCGCGATGACGCGGCTTTACCGCGATCCGCCGATGCGGCAGCGGATGGGCGCAGCCGGGCGGGCGCGGGCGACTACGGCGTACAGCTGGGAACGGAAGGGGAGGGACTTCGCAGACACCTATCATACCATCGTCGGCTCAGCTGAATCCTTGGGCCGACCAGGAGCGCCTAACGGTAACGTCGACGCATCGAGCTCGGTGAAAGGCGAATGATTGATTGATGCAAGTCTGGTTAACTGTCCAAATGGCCAATGTGACTCACATTATGCTTGCTTAATCTAGAGGCGATCGGTTAAAATATGCGCCCCCCTCTGTCACGACCATCACCTTTCGGTCACGAGACAGTGAAGAATAAGTCGCGGCACGGTCGGCGTTGGATGCATTGCGTGTGGTAGCGTTCTCACGTACCGCAGCCGAGGATTGGTACCGGTAGTCTGTGCGAGCTGTGCTGTTCGTATGGCGATTCCCAGACCGCGTGTTTGAGTATCGCCTCCGCTGAGGCCTTCGTGACCACGACCACTCCGCCCGTTAGGCTGAGCTCGCCTGAACCAGATCCGCGTCGCTCGGACAGGGCAATGAGCCACGACGTAGAGATCAAGCTACCTGTCAGCATCGTTGACAGGGCGAGGCCAGTCCCGCAGCTATTCCCGGCTGAGGGATCTGGCGCAGCTGAAGCCGCGGTCCTGGCGTCCCGACAGAGCGCCGCGGTTCTCACGGAGCTCTACCGCAGCGTCGATATTGCCGTCGTCCTCGTCGTGCTCGTGGCTGTTCTTGTGATGAGCAACGCGGACCACATGCCGGGCGGAGGAATTCAGGAGTTCCTCCGCCTCCGTGTGACGTTGAAGAACGCGCTTTTGGTTGCCGCGCTGGCGTTCGTCTGGCAGAAGCTGTTCTTTCTGGCCGGGCTTTACGACATCGAACGCATACGTGACGCCTGGGCAGAACAGGTGACGCCGATCATCTCTGCCTGCACTCTTGGTTGCGTCTTCGCGTTTGCGCTCCCTCTCGCCAGCAACAGCGGAGCGTTCGGCTACCTCTCGGTCGGCTACGTGTGGCTCGGAGTTACGCTGACCACGCTCTCGACACGCTACGTCATTCAGGCCCTCGTGGCGAAGTCGAGCGCTCGCGGCGTCCGCCGCGTGCTGGTGGTCGGCACCGGACCGCGCGCGCGAGCGCTTGAGACCGAGCTTTCAGCGCGCGCCGATACGAAGTGCCGGGTCGTCGGTTTCGTCGAATCCAGAGACTTCAGCCCGCACCCGGATGTGCGCGAGCGAACACTCGGAACCGTGGACGAGCTCGAGACCATCCTCATGCATCGCGTGGTGGACGAGGTCGTGGTCGCGTTGCCTATGCGATCGCGCTACGGGGAGATACAACGCGTCATAGAGGATTGTGAGCGAGCTGGAGTCGCTTGCCTTTGCCCGGCGGACATGTTCAGCAGCTCACTCGCGCGGCCTCGTTACGACGCGTTGGCAGCCTTCCCGGCGATCTCAGTGCAGGTAACCCATACTGACGACCATCGCCAGTTGGTCAAGCGCGTGATCGACCTCGTTGGCGGCGTGGTCGGCGTCGTCGTGTGTCTGCCCCTGATGTTGGGCATCGCGTTGATGATCAAGGTTAGTGAGGGCGGGCAGATCATTTTCACACAAGAGCGTATTGGATTTCGGAAACGGTCGTTCAGAATGTTCAAGTTTCGGACAATGGTGTCCAATGCGGAGGCACTACAGCGGACTCTCGAGCATGCGAACGAAGCGTCCGGTCCCGTATTCAAGATTCGACGCGACCCGCGCGTGACCCGGTTCGGCCGGTTTCTCCGTCGGTCGTCGCTGGACGAGCTGCCTCAGCTGTTCAACGTCATCCGAGGCGAAATGTCCCTGGTGGGGCCTCGGCCACTGCCTCTCCGCGACGTTGGACACTTTTCCGAGCCTTGGCTCATGCGAAGGTTCAGTGTATTGCCAGGCCTAACGTGCCTGTGGCAGGTGCAGGGCCGCTCCGACCTTGGTTTCGACGACTGGGTCGCCCTCGACCTGAAGTACATCGATGAGTGGTCGCTGTCGCTCGATTTCCGGATCCTGCTCAAGACCATCCCGGCTGTGCTGCGAGCAACTGGGGCAGACTGACCGCCGCCAGCCGACATCTACAAAGCTCAGCTGGCGGCGTTGGTGTGTAGTGGCCACGCTCATAAGCAACGAGTGGCGTCGTGAACGCCTCGCCCGAGTCACTTTCGCATGTCCATTCGGCTCGCCGAGACTCGGCGTCAGCCCGTTAGGCGAACACTCGTTAGGAATCTGGCACGAAGAAGCTCATTGCGCGAAAGAGCCGGTGGCGTCCAGGCCGAAGCCGCGCCACTCGGTGGCGGTGCGGTAGGCGCTCATCCACGCGAACGGCCGCTGCACCCCGTTGAGCGTGTAGCGGTTGTTAGTGAAACGGTTGTTCGCCGTGCTGAACACGCCGTTGTCCCCGTTCGTCTGGATTATCCCAACGTGCTGGTTGTTCCCCGCCCCCACCGGCAGGGTCACCACGTTGTCGTGCACGTTCATGTTCTTGAGCACCAGCGCCCCGTAGTAGCCCGTCCCACGCACCTCCTCCAGCCCGAGGATCGCGTAGGGGCCGTTGATCGTGTTCCCCGCCACCTCCACGTCCTGCGATGTCGAGACGAAGATCCCGCCGCCGTTACCGTTCAGCGTGTTGGCGCTAATCGTGGCCGCGTACCCGATCTCTTGCTCGATGCCCCAGCTCGTATTGCGCTCGACCGTGTTCCCCTCGTACACGGTGCGGATGCAGTTGTAATCGCACCACAGGCCGCGCCCAACATTGTCGTGCACCCGGTTGTTGCGGATGGTCAGGTCTTGCACCAGCCCGCCCGAGCGTCCGTTGACCTTGAGACCGCCCGCCGCCCACTCGTCGTTCACGCCCGCGTAGTTGTTGAAGGCGATCTCGTTGCCTTCGACGAGGGCGCCATTCGCGAACCCGGCCACGCCGACCATCCCCATGTGGTGGATGTTGTTGCGGAGGATGCGCGCGTTGGGGCCGATACGAACCCCCTCGCCGTGGTTGAGCCGCACCTCGTTGTCCTGGACCACCCACGACGGCGCGGTCGTCGGGTCGATCACGCCCTGCTGGAGGAAGTTGGCGTACTTCTCGATGACGAGCCCCTGGATCGTGACGTTGGAGGCTGTGCCGCCGAAGGCGCGCTGCGTGACGGCCGCCTCAGTCGTGTGCCCGGCCGGGTCGTCGGCCACGTAGATCGCGTCGTTCGCAAAGTCGAAGTAGAACCCGCCGCTCGCCAGGCCGGCGAGCGAGGTCGCCGCGCGCAGCGGCACCCCGTCCCGGAAGACGTCCCACGGGTAGATGCACCGCTCGTAGCCAGCGCGGCAGATGCCCGAGGCCGACGACTGGTTGGTCCCCTCCTGCGTCTGCCCCGTCGCGACCCAGTAGGAGCCGCTCCGCGTGAACGCCGTCAGCAGCCGCGAGCCGTTCAGCACCGCGCCGGGCTCGCCGCTAAAGGTGTCGCCCGCCTTCGGCACGACGCTCTGCATCCGGTGCACTCCGGCCTTGAGCACGAACGCCGTGCCCCCCGGGGCGGCGTCGACCGCCGCCTGGATGCTCTGCCCCGGATAGATCGTCGTCCCGCTGACCGGCGCGCTCACCGTCGCCGCCGCGCTGCCCGTCTTCCCCTCCACATTGGCGGTGACGGTCACCGAGCCCACCGACAGCGCGCTCACCAGCCCCGCCGCGGACACCGTCGCGACCGCCGCGTTCGACGAGCTCCAGCTCACCGTGCGTCCGGTAAGCACATTCCCGGCGGCATCACGTGGTGTCGCCGACGCCTGCGTGGTCGATCCGACGGTGAGCGACGTTTGAGTAAGCGAGACCGAGACCGTTGCGACAGCCACGGGCTGCGGAGCAGGGGCCGTGACTGAAAAATTCAATGAACCCACGACGGATTCGCTCGTTGCGCGGATGGTCGCTGTTCCTGCCGCCATCGCCGTAACGAGACCGGTTGCGCCAACCGCCGCGACCGCTGGAGCCGAGCTGCTCCAGGTAATCGTACGACCTGAGAGGATCTTTCCCGTCGAGTCTCGAAGCGTCGCAACGACTTGTGTCGATGCGCCGACTAATAGCGCCGTCGTCGGCGCCGTGAGGACCACGGACGCGACCGGCGCTGGCGCTGGCAGATCGATCCTGAGCGTCGCGGCGCCAGCCTTTCCTTCAGCGGTGGCCAGGATGGTTACCGATCCAGCCGCTATCGCGGTGATGACGCCCGAGGAGTTCACGGTGGCAAGGCTTGGATCGTTGCTGGACCAGGTGATTTGCCGGCCCTCGAGCACGTTGCCAGCGGCGTCTTTAGTAACCGCCACGGCCTGCGTGCTTTGCCCAACGAGAACGGACGCCGCATTCAACGTCACGCTGATCGTGGCGATTGGCGGCGGCGGTAACGCCTTGACCGAAACGGCGACGCTCGCCGTTTGTCCCTCGACTGCCGCAGTGACCGTCGTCGATCCCGATGCAATTGCGGTCACCACGCCACGCTGGGAAACCGTCGCAATTGCCGGGTCGGCGCTGGCCCAAACGACGGGACGATCCGTGAGCGTCTCACCATTTACTCCGCGAACGACCGCTGTCAATTGCGCGGTTTGCCCTACGTCTAGCGTCGAACTGGTTGGGGACGCCGTGATGGACGCGACCGCCACTGCCGTCGCCGTAAATGCGGCGCTGCTGGCAAGGCCCGACGACGACGCGGAGATGGTAGCGTTTCCGATCGCGAGACTCGTCACCAAGCCTGAGCCGTTGACCGTCGCCACCGAAGTGTTCGAGCTGGACCACGTCACTGGCTTGTCGGTGATCAGCGCCCCGTTACTGTCTTTCAGCTCGGCCACGAGTTGGGCCGTACTGCCGACGGTCGCGGACGCCGTCGCGGGTACGATCTGCAGGGATGCCGGTTGGCTTGCGGTGACGGAGATGGCGGCACTTCCCACCTGTCCATCGCTAATCGCGCTGATGGTCGCCGTGCCGAGGGCGATACCCTTTACCAGCCCTGTAGCATCGACGGTGACGATGGCAGGGTTAGAGCTCTGCCAGGCGACAATTCGGTCGGTCACGATCGATCCGTCCACTGCGGTCAAAACAGCGGTTGCCTGTGTTGTTTGTCCAACCGATATCGAAGCCGCGGTAAGACTGACGGCGACGGTGCTTATCGCCGCGTTTTGCACGTTGACCGTGGCGGACCCACGGACGTCCGCGATACTCGCGGAAATAACGGCCATTCCCTTGGTTTTCGCTTTCACCTGTCCATTCGACGCTACGCTTGCGATGCTCGAGTCGGAGCTGGTCCACGTAAGCGTGCGTACGTTCACCTTGCGGCCGTCCGCATCCTGGGCGGTGACCTTGAGCTGTGCCACTCCGCCGACGGCCACGTTGGTGATTGTCGGGCTCACCTGCAATGCGACCGGCTGGTTTTTGAAGACAGCGAAGAGGGCGGTGCCAGTCGCTGTACCAAGTTCCGCTGTGACAGTCACGTTGCCGGCGTCGAGCGTGGTCACCACGCCGTTGTCGGAAACCGTCGCGATCGAGGAATCCGAAGTCGACCAACGTACACCCGCTCCGCCGAACGCGCCGGACATACCCGCGGTTGCAGAGGCGGTGAGCGGAAGGGTATCGCCGCTCGCGATGCTCACTCGATCGGGGACGACGAGGAGTGAGGCCGCGGCCGTGCGAACGACAATTGTCGCCGTATCTGCGCGACTTCCTGCTGCGGCGATGATTCGTGCGCTGCCTTCAGCAATTGCGGTTACGAGGCCGGTCGTGCTCACCGAGGCAACACTCGCGTTGTCGCTCTTCCAATCGACTCGCGTGGTACTGGGTATTCCGTTCCTGTCGGTGACGCGGACGCTCAGCTGGCGAATCGCACCGGTTGCGACCGTATCGAGCTTCGGAAGGATGGAGACCATCAATGCACCGGCGTCGAATCCATCCACGGAGGTCACCGAATCTGACCGATCGCAAGCCACGATGGTCAAGGCTGCCGTCGCGAGAAGGGCGCGGACGGCAAGGGTCGTGGGACGCATGTACACCTCCAGCTGGCTTGTTCGGCGGCCCAGCCGGCGTGGCACTCGCGAGCAGCGCGATGTGCGGTAGCCCCGAAGCTTTGCGTCGCCGTCTTTCGACGGGTTTGCCGTTTCGCAGACCATCGGAGACGCAAGTGCAGCCTCCGGTTGTCAGCGTCTTTGACGGGGTAGCTCATCCCCCACGACGAAAGACGGCGCTGCATGGCGGATCGTCACGTCAACACGTTGCCTGGCTTTGTGATGTACGTTCTTGCGTTCCATCCGCCGTACACCAAGCCCGGGTCGCGAGCGTAGACCATCTCACTTTGCGATGAACGTTTTCCTCTATCTCCGGCATTTTCCGCCCCGTGGAGCCCCCCTTGTAGGGGGAACTGAAAAGGCCGTGCATGGCTTCGCAGCCGGCTTGGCAGCGAGCGGTGCGAACGTAACGGTACTGTGCACGGGACCTAACGACTCCGTAGTCGTTGCTAATTCTGGATACGCAATCCGTTGCTTCGCGCGGCCCGCGTCGCGTCGGCCGTTTGCAATCTCGCGTGAAATGAAACATTACCTCGCGACGGAGACCGAAGGCGTGGTTGTGCTGAACGGTCTATTCACGCCGAGCGTTTTTTCTGTCGCGCGGACTCTTTGGCGGGCGCGAAAACCGTATGTCTTCGCGCCGCACGGTGTGTACCAACCGGAGCTCTTCCGCCGGAATACGCACTTGAAGCTGCCGTACTGGACACTTTTCGAGCGACGTGTCCTCGGTAACGCCACGGCCATCCAGGTACAGGACGGGCGCCAAGAACATTGGCTTCGGGCGCGAGGAGTGCGGACACCTGTAATCGTAGTCCCCAGCGGCGTGTTCGCCGACGACGTACCGTCGAACATCGCGTCGCGCTGGAGGAGCGAGGGTGGACCGGCGTTCCTCTTTTTCGGTCGCATCGACGTGTACGGGAAGGGGCTGGACTTACTCCTCGAAGCATTCGCACACGTCGCCGAGCCAGTTGACGCCCGCCTAACGATTCAGGGACCGATATCCGGCCGGCAGCCGTCGATACGAGAGCTTGCCGTGAAGCTTGGGGTCGCCGATCGGGTCACGCTGCTGGGCCCGGACTACGATACCCCTGGCCCGATCAGGATGGCGGATTATGACGTAGTCTGCATCCCATCGCGATGGGAGAGCTATTCGGTGTCCGGCCTGGAGGCGATGATGGCTGCGCGGGTGATACTGATTTCCAACGTCGCCGGGTTAGCTCCGCATGTTGCCGCAGCCGAGTGTGGAGCGCTCGTCTCGCCCGATGTGCCGACAATGACGACTGGTTTGCGCGAGCTTCTCGGGCGCCGCGCGCATTGGCGGGAGATGGGGTGGTGCGGTCGACAGTACGCCCTCGACAATCTGCAGTGGCGGCAGATTGGCTCCGCCGCATTGGAGCATTACCGCCGCCTGGTTCCGGACGCGACGGCGACACGGCGCAATGCGTCGCACGCCACGTGAAGTCGTCTCGAGTGGCCTCCATCGTCCAGCGGCTCGCGTCCTCATACCGATGGCAGGCGCGGCAAGTAGCGGTCACGGTGGTCGAGCAAGGCAGCTACAGCGTCGCGAACTTCGCGATATCGCTTCTCCTCGCCCGGTGGCTCACAGCGCGCGAGTACGGGGGCTACACGTTGGCATTCGCGGCCTTGATGTTCATTGGGGGCTTTCACAATGCCCTTGTCCTGGAACCGTTTTCCGTGTTTGGCGCCGTCCGGTATCGCGCGTGCTTTCAAGGCTACCTGTCGGTTTTGGCCCGATATCAGACCGCGATCGCACTCGCGGTGGGTCTCATATTCATCGGGGCTGCCGCGATTTTTCCGTCAGTGATGCCATCCGACCTGATCGACAACACCCACGGGCTGTTGATCGCCATGCCGGCTGTCTTCCTGGCGGCGCTCGTTAGGCGCGCCTTCTATATAACCGCAACGCCTCGTGGGGCCCTGGTCAGCACGCTCGTCCAATCCGTGTGCAGTCTACTCGGCTTGGCTGGCATAGTTCGATTCGGGCGACTATCGGGGTCCGTCGCACTGCTGGTCATTAGCGCAGGTGCGCTGGGCGGAGCGCTCGTTGGCTGGATCCGGCTTCCGGCAATGGGGGCGCCGCAAACGGCCGGGACGCTGGACTCCCGAGCGGTTTTGACTGACCACTGGCGCTTCGGTCGATGGCTTGCATTGACGAACCTCGCTTACTGGGCCGCCGGCCAGGGGTTCATCGTCGTGATCGCGGCACGACTCAACATCGGTGAGGTCGGGGCATACAATGCGATGCTGAATTTCGTGACACCCGTGGCGGTGATGATCAATGCGCTGGGGGTGTTGATGCTTCCGTGGATGGTCAGCCGCTATTCGCAGCTCGGTCCACGTTCGCTGCAGCATTCGATGGTGCGTGTGAGTGTCTTACTGGCTGGCGTCTCGCTTGTGGGCCTCATACCGCTTCTTGTGTCCGGCGCCTTTATTACCGAGGCAGCGTATGGCGGGCGGTACACCGGCTATCATTGGATTCTGGGGTACCTCGCCGCCGCGCGTATCCTTGCTTGCGTTTCGCTGGCGATTGGCATGGCGCTGCGTGCTGTCGAGGCGTCGCGTGCCGTGTTCGTCGCGAACGTGGCGACCGCAGTCTTCACTCTCTTGTTCGCACCGCCGGCCGCAGCGCTTTGGGGATTGCGGGGGATCACGCTCGGAATAGTACTTAGTGAAGTAGTGCTTGCGTCGACGCTGTGGATACAATGGCGTCGCCACGTGGGCGCCGCGATGGTGAGCTCCCACGGCCCACCTGTAGCGGAAACGGTCGTTGAGTAAGACCGCGACATCGTGCTATGATCGAAACTCATGCGCGCAGGGATCGCCCGCCGGAGGTCCGGCACATGAAACGAGCGACCGATAGCGTACGCAATTCGCTGCCTCGGTTGAATGAGAGGGCCCAGCTCCGATGAGGCGTCTGCTCAGACGAGCGCGGGCGATGGTTCCTCGCGTGGGACGAAGCTTGGTAGCCCAACGGTCGATCGCCCGAGCCGTCGTTTTGTGCTATCATTCGATCCACCCGAACAAGGGGTTCGCGTCCGCATCGCCGCGGTTGTTCGCTTCTCACCTTGATTGGCTCGCCGAGAACTGCGATGTCGTGTCGCTGGAGCAACTCGTCCGCCGAGCGGCTGGTTCGACACACGCGGACTCCGGCCGTCCGGCCGTTGCCATTACATTCGATGACGGCTACGCCGACAAC
>Ga0163162_10002610_pt1 | contig 17084 bp, 13 predicted proteins | sample S55metaG_FD_115310 | JGI IMG/M metagenome (GOLD analysis project Ga0163162, IMG submission 115310) | Switchgrass rhizosphere microbial communities from Kellogg Biological Station, Michigan, USA - S5-5 metaG | ecosystem: Host-associated > Plants > Roots > Rhizosphere > Soil | place: USA...
AAATACGATGTTTAAAACGGCTGTTAAAGACGGAGTGATCACGGTTAATAACCCCTCCATATGGAGACCAATTTTGAGTATTGAAGATGCGATAAGCGCATACATACGTGGTATAGAAAGTGCCGACGGCATAACCGGAGTTTTCAATCTTTCAAGTGGGAACTATACGGTAGGTGAGGTGGCTGACCTGGTGAAAGAAGCAGTTGAAACAAAAATGGGGACGGCGGTAAAGCTTAACATCAAAAACATAAATGACTTCAGGAATTATAAGGTAACAAATGAGAAAGCGGTCACCACGCTCAGCTTTAAACCGAAGCATGACGTAACGGGTATTTTGAATAACCTGATCGCGAATGTTGACAAGTTCAGAGATTTTGAGAATCCCAACTATTACAACATTCATATTTTTAAACAGCTCGCGCAATGAAACTTGCCATTATAGGGGCCAATGGGCAATTAGGAACTGATCTCAGTGAGGTGCTTTCGTCAGGGCATGATGTGACCGGCTTGAACCACTCCAATATCGAAATAACCGATATCAACAGTGTAAAAAATGTGTTGTCGACAATAAAGCCGGCAGTTGTTTTAAATACCGCGGCTTATCATATTGTTCCAGAGGCAGAAAAATTCCCGGAAAAAGCATTTCAAATAAATGGAGTTGGTGCGCTCAATCTTGCTAAGGTTTGCCAGGAGCTGAATATCCGGTTGGTGCACTACAGTACCGACTATGTTTTTGACGGGGAAAAGCAAAAGCCATATACTGAAGATGATCGGCCCAACCCTTTGAGTGTCTATGCTAATACAAAACTCTCGGGCGAATATTTTGTCTTAAATTATTGCGAGAAATCTTATGTCATAAGAGTTTCTGGCATCTATGGCAAAGTACCATGCCGTGCGAAAGGGGGGAATTTTGTCACGACCATGATAAAGCTGGCAAAAGAAAAACCGGAAGTGCGCGTAGTAAACGACGAGATACTCACTCCTACTCCCACATATCATATTGCAAAGAATACGGCTTCATTGATCGGTACGGATGCATTTGGTTTGTATCATATGAGTTGCGAGGGAGAAGTATCCTGGTATGAGTTTGCTAAAGTGATTTGGGAAACACTACAGTTAAAGACGCCCTTATATGCGGCCAGCGTCAGGGATTTTCCATTGGTGGTAAAGCGACCGTTTTATTCAGTGCTGGAAAATCAGAATTTAAAAAAGATCGGAATTTATGAAATGCCTCATTGGCGAAAGGCGCTCGTTGAATTTTTAAAGACGGAATTTTTATAGCAGTATAGTCACAATTTTTTTGGTAATAAAATTGCGTTGCATAAAAAATAATAAAAATAAGTTTATGCAAATGGAATTTACAGGAGAACGGTTCTTGCCGGAACTACTTTCGGCGAAAATAAGTTACGAACATTGGCACAGGTACATGTTTGCAAGCCGGTTTTGTACTCAAAAAAGAGTATTGGACATCGCCTGTGGTGAGGGGTTTGGAAGTAATTTTTTGTCTAAAAATGCTGAATCAGTGGTGGGCGTTGACATTGATCCCGTTGTCATCGAGCATGCAAAAGGAAAATACCATCGCGACCGATTAAGCTTCATGGTCTCGAATGCCACCTCGGTTCCTTTTGAATCTGAAGAGTTTGACGTTATCGTGTCATTTGAAACGCTTGAACATTTAACCAAAGATGATCAAGATGTTTTTATTGAAGAAATGGTGAGAGTCCTGCGCGAAGATGGCACCTTGATCATTTCCACTCCTAACAAGAAGGTATATTCCGACGATGCGAACTATTCAAATCCCTTCCATCTCTCAGAATTTTATAAAAAAGAGTTCATGTCGTTTTTGTCGGGGCGCTTCAAAAATATTGCTATTTTTAGCCAGCAGGTCATTGGCGCCAGTTTAATCAGCAGAGAAAGTGAAAGTGTCTATGATATAGAACACATACATATGCGGTCCAGTGGTTTTATCCCCGGAATATTCAACGATGAGATAGAGATGGAGTATATGATCGGCGTTTGCTCACAAAATAATTTTTCTGCAGCCGGAAGCATTTTACTGGATGACACGAACAAGTTATTCGATTCTAACATTAAAGCCCCATAAATTTTTAAACCATGACTGACTTTAATGAAAGTAAACAATTCAAACCAATCGAACCACCCGAAAATTATCTTATAAAATTCAAAGGCAAGGTTGATCAATTAACAGATGTTTGTTTATTTTCTTCATATAGCTTCAGAGGTGTTGTAGAGGATTATGTTTACTATTATCTCAAAGCTCTGAAAGACGCTGGCTTTTCCATTTTTTTTATCAGCACCAGCGAGCTAAAGGAATCATGCGTTCAAAAATTAAAGGAGCTCGCCTTTATTATTATTGAGCGAGAAAATAAGTGCCCTGACTTTGGATCGTGGAAAATTGCCCTCTCTCTTTTGAATGGAGGCCGGCACCTCAACTCTGTTTTGTTGGCAAATGACAGCGTCTTCGGCCCTTTTTATGACTTAGGTAGGATCGTCGCATCGATGAAGCGGAAGTACGACGTGTGGGGAATGACTGATAGCTATGAGATCGACTACCATCTTCAGAGCTATTTTTTGCATGTTAGCAAGAATGTTTTGTTAAGCGCTACCTGGCAGTCATTTTGGAAAACGGTTGACCTGTCACTTACCAAGCAGGCGGTAATAGATCGATACGAAGCCGGTCTTTCCAGGATATTAAAGGAGGCTAATTTTAAAATTGGAGCCTACGCCAGTATCGACATTGTCAGCAAAAATTCCCGCGACGGCTCTAAACTAACCAACATTTCACTGAGATTTTGGAAAATGCTCATCGAGGAGTTTGACTTTCCTTTTTTTAAGAGAGAGGCGATCATTAAAAAAGACATCCATAAGGTATACTGGGAACGTGGGCTATATATTAATGTGGGTAATTGGCGGAAACTAATATCTGAAAAGACCGATTACCCCGTAGCTCTTATCGACAATTTTATCCTTAACTATTTCGCTTTTATAAAAAATGAAAGGGAGGATATTAATCTACGAAAACGAAAGATCCTTTTCCTTACGCACAATGCTGAGATCGGGGGAGCCCAATATGTATTGCTGAACTTTCTGAAATGGCTAAAACAAAACACAGACATTCCATTTGAAACGATTATATGCAGAGCAGGGAAACAGCAACTTGAGGCAGAGTTCTGCCGCTTAGGGAATGTAACCCATTTTTACAGCCTTTCCGACCAGGAAAAACAGAAGTTCAAGAATTACCTGATCGATGAACGGATTGCTCTTGTATTTTCCAATACATCGATAAATATCGAGGCCCTTCAATTTCTATCATTCCTGGATGTCCCCCAGATTGTTTATGCACACGAGCTGACCTATGTTTTGAATGCTTTCCCCCAGGTAAAGGCAAACGAGGAATGGCTTCGAAAAAATATTTCGCATTTCATCACCGGATCACAGGCTGTGAAAGAAAACCTTGTCGATTATTTGAAAATAGATGAAGACAAGGCAAGTGTTGTGTATGAATTCGTAAATGATGATTATAACTACTCAAATTCCAGGCGCTCAAAGGATCTGAGAAAGGAACTGAATATTCCGGATGATGCTTTTATAGTCGGGATGTGTGGAACTTTTGAATGGAGAAAATCAGCGGACCTTTTGCCAGTGATTGCATCAACTTTATGCAGCAACAATGCGTCACTATATGTGATCTGGATCGGGGCCGATCCTGAGAATCCATTATACTCACAAGTGGAATTTGACCTTCTCAAAGCAAACTTAACTGACCGTGTACGTTTAGTACGCAAGCAAAAAGATTTCCAACCATACTTTCAATTGTTTGATCTTTTCCTGATGATCTCAAGAGAGGACCCGTTCCCGTTGGTCAATTTGGAAAGCGGTTTAGCTGGGAAACCAGTCATTTGTTTTGAAAATTCTGGAGGTACCACGGAATATGTAAATTTTGGGACGGGGGCGAGCCTCCCCTACCTGGACCTGGTTAGTCTTTCGGAAAAGGTGAATTCTTATTATAAGAATCCGGTCGAGCTGCAGAGTTTACGTGAAACAATCCCTGGAATAGTGAAAGAGAATTTTACAACGAAAAAGCAGGCTCCAAAGCTTCTCGAGATCATCAAGCAGCACTATGACATTACTGAGACGATAATTGTAGAAGAACCCAGCATCACAATAATGACCCACATATTCTTTGATAATACCTGGGATGAGATCAAAAGGAAAATAAAACACTTTGACAACGGCACCAACCATTTTTTGTTCAGCATCAGCGAAGCATGCCTCATCAAGGAAGAGATCCTCAGGGATATCAAAGAGACCTTTCAAAACGCACACGCCATCATTACATCAAATGTGGGACGCGACATCGGCGGAAAATTTGCATTGATCGACCTGTATTTTTTACTGGGATTAAAAACGACGTACATGATCTTTCTTCATGATAAACAAAGCCTGCACACGCTGGTGGGTGAATCATGGAAGAAGAATCTTTTTAGAATTTTGGAACCGGGTAATTATTGGGATATCATCAAAGTTTTCAAAGATAAGAATGCCGGTGTGGTAGGCGCCAAGGAGCATATTATTAACGAGTATGATCCCGGTACAGGTGTCTTCAGGCACAACAATGAATTATCGAAACTCCTGTTGTCGAAATATAATATTTCAATCAATAACTATGAATATATATCGGGCAGTATCTACTGGATGAGATCCTCCATCATTGAGGATTTCTTTGCGAAAAATAACCCTCTTTCGCTACGCAATGATCTTGAATCGGGAAATGTATTGGATATAAATGGGAACGGGAACACCATGGTGCACACCTGGGAGAGAATGTTTTGCTGGCTTGCAACCAATAATAAATTTTCAGTAACAGGGGTATAAAAGATTTTATGATTTTTGATTATATTTTTCTTCTTCCAGACTCGAATGACCTCGATCTTTATTTAAATGAAGATCAACCCCAAAATTTTATTATTCCAGTTTCGATCAAACTGGCTGATGATAAAGGGAAGCTTTTCGAACGTTTGTACAGGAGTGACCACAAATTTTGTTTTTTGATTGAATCGGACAGCACTGATCAATCACAGGCAGGGATGCAAGCTTTGGTGAATCTTGTAACCAGTTTTCTTTTTTTACCATCTTATGTTAAACACAACGGCCAATATGTATTGCTGCTGGATAACTGTCCCGTGTCGTTTAAGAACAAGCTAAAGGAAATCCTGCAAAAGCAATTAGTTACAGAAATTAACATTGTGGATATTGACACCTCGCGATTGGAAGAGACAAATGGAGAGATTTTTGTATCATTAAACGAATTCAATTGTTATTTATATTCCTCGGGGTTTAATACGAACCCTGCTAATTTTATCACGGATAAGATTCAGGCCTCAGCTCTTGAAAAAAAATGGATCATCCGCATAAACTCGAAAGAAGATTTTTCGAATAAGATCTCGCGAATAAAACAATTTGAGCGACTATTCTTTTCAATCAACCCGCTGCTGACAACATTGATCACCGAATCGAGATCCGCTAAAAACAATTATGTAACGGCAAAAGCAGAAAATGACCTGCTTCGGATGAAACTAAAAAACACTGTCGATAACCTGAAGGCATTGAGAGATTCGGCAAACGGGGAGATAAACTACCTGCTGAATAATCATACAAAGGGCGAAAGTGACGGAGGTCAGAAGGGAGTGATAGGAGATTTAAAAGAGAAAGTTGCAAAGCTTGAGCATGACCGGAAAAATATACAGGAGTGGTATGACAAGGAGTATGAAATACTCCCGCTCTGGTACAAGCGATTTGGCCACGTTATCAAGGTGTTCAAGCGGAAGCGTAGTATGAAATCATTGTTCAAATAGTTCTGACATTAATCTATAAGACATGACGAGAGAAGAAAAGATACTGATAAATATAAATAAGAAAGATATTGGTCTTGAGATCGGGCCCAGTCACAATCCCATTGCAGCAAAGAGGGACGGGTTTAATGTACATATTATCGATCACATGAACAAAGCAGACCTGAAAAAAAAATATGCTGAGCATAACGTGGACCTGTCCCGCATCGAAGACGTTGATTTTATCTGGAAAGGTGAATCCTACGCGCAGTTGACTTCCCGGCGCAAATACTACAATTGGATCATTGCTTCCCATGTCATCGAACATTCACCGGATCTGGTGTCTTTTCTAAATCAGTGCGACGAAGTATTAAAGGAAGATGGGGTTCTATCCCTGGCAATACCCGATAGCCGGTTTTGTTTTGATTCTTTCCGTCCTATTACAGGCATTGGGAAGGTTCTCGATGCGTATTATAATAAACATACTATACATACGCCGGGTACCGCAGCCGAATATTTTTTAAATTTCACAAAAAGAGGCGGCACCATTTGTTGGAATGATAGTTTCAGAGAGGAGTTCAAACTTGAGTTCACAAAACAAAATGCTTACGAAAATGCACAGGCCATCCTCGACCAACATGTCTATATTGACTTACATGCGTGGTGCTTTACTCCTACTTCATTCAGACTTATTATCCAGGATCTAAATGATCTGGGGCTGATCTCTTTAAAGGAAGTCAGCTTTTTCCCAACCTATGGTTGTGAATTTTACATTTCACTTGGGCGCAAAGGCCTTGGCTTCCAGCAGGGGCGTTTGGATGCATTAAAGACAATTAAGGCAGAGATCTCGATGTAATCAGAGTATGAAGGGTCAAATGTTCTATGAAAACGTTGTTTAAATATTTCAGAAATCTGTTTTCAAATTTTGTACAGAGGCTGATATTATCAAAGAATCGCTCAAAACACGGGCGACTTATTAAACAATATGGGCTCTTCGATAATGACTGGTACGTGTCCCAATTTCCTGCTTCAGTTGACTTTAATAATGACCCCTTAAAACATTTTTTGCGCCAGGGGATTCTTGAAGACAAATCGCCTCATCCACTATTTGATCTTCGGTGGTACCGAAATTATTATAAGCTTAAAAAATTTACCAACCCGCTGCTCCATTTTGCCGCCAGCACAGGAAGATTTCATCGCAAACCAAATGCTTTTCTTGACACCAGGTGGTACGCTGAAAATTATTTGAAAAGCTCCGACTTAAAAGCGTATGAGATCCTCAACCATTATTATGTAACGGGGGAGAAAATTAATAATCGACCCTGCGAGGACTTCGATCCGGAGTTTTATCGCGGAACTTATGCAGGGGTCGGAGATTTTAAATATGGGCTACTGGCTCATTATCTTGACCACGGAAGGGTTGAAAAGAAACTGCCCTTTGACCCCCATGGAAAAGAGTTTCATCCTCTTTGTATTTCTCTGCAACAGGTGAATATTGATCACGTGACTGTTGATGAAACTTTGTCGCCTTATTTTGATAGCAGCGAGAAACTTAGATCGTTTTTCTTCTCCTGCTTGAGTTTGCCGGAGGATATTCCGCTACGATTTATACCTGGAAACTATGCGAGATATAACTCTGATTTGAAAATTTTTGAAAATAATCCACTGGAAGCGATCCGCCATTTTCTTCTTCATGGGTCTAAAGAAAACAGGATCTACCGCGATTTCAACAAAGACGAATACACCAACAGTTTTTATTCGATTTGGAGAAATATCAATAAAACAGAGTTGCTTCACCACAGGCCAAACGTAAAGACCTGTGTGCTGGTTCATATTTTCTATCCTGAACTTTATCCTGAAATAAAGACATATCTTGATAATCTGTCAGGGTTTACCTACGATATTTTTTTTAATCTGGTGGAGAATAATTGGACACCCCAACTTCATAACCTGGTTCGATCAGACTTTCCCGATGCAAGGATCATTGTTTCAAAAAATATAGGCAGGGACATAGGCGGGTTTTTTAACTTACTTAGTTATATCAGGAATATTCAGTCGTATAACGCATTTTTATTGATCCATTCCAAAAAGAGCCCTCATATTTCCGAAGAGCTTAGCTCCAAATGGAGAAACGACCTCCTGGAGTCAACGATTGGTTCAAGGGAAGTAGTTTTGCAAAACATGTACTTGTTGGAGGATCATAATACTGGCCTTGTCGGTGCCGCGTTGTGGAGGCACAGAGGTGTCGAGAAAAATTATGAGAAATACCGTTACATGTTGAAAGTACTTGACATATCGGCAAAAAATTCTCATTGCGATTATTTGTCGGGCACCATTATGTGGGTGAATGCTAGAGTCGTTGACTACCTATATTCCAGGTGCAACAAACTTGAACTGGAAGACGGCAATGACCGGTCACTTGAGTTTCATATGGACGGGCAGTACGCTCACACAATTGAAAGGATATTTGGAAATATTTGCCAACAGTTATCTTTAAAAATGATCTTTCGCTGAGCCTTAACTAGACATGAAAATTGCTTTTATCTGCCACGATGCAAACCTTACCGGAGCACCAAAAGTTGGATTTGAGATCGCTCGTTGTTTTTCCAGGAATAACGAGGTTATAATGATCACAAAGAAAGATGGCTCTTTATTGAGTACGCCAGAGTACAGGTCTGCATTTTACAGGGTTCTCAATTCAAATACCAGCCACGAAGTATCCAGGTTTAAATTACCGGAAAGAATATCCATTGCAAAAGAAATTATGCAACGGGAGAAGCCTGATCTGCTATATGTCAACTCGGTTGCCTCTTCTGATTGGTGCGCCGCCGGTAAAGAGTGTAATATACCGGTTGTGTTACATAGCCATGAAATGAAAAATGAGCTTTTGTCCCTGGAAAGCATCAAAATATTTGAACGAGATCTCCCCCGCTATGTAGATCTTCTCGTTACGGTATCAGGTGACGCTGAAAGAGATATCATTGAACAGTGCTCACTTCCCTTTAAAAAGATATTATCACTAAAGGAGGGTATTAATTTCCAAAAAGTTTGGGAACTCTCGCGTGCCGGTGATTTTGTGCAACCTAAGAATATTTTCAAACAACCTATGGAAACGAACAGGCCGACAATTTCAATGTGCGGCGTGGCGTCCAAAAGAAAAGGAAGTGACATTTTTTTCCAAACAGCTAAACAGTTAGGCCAATTTAATTTTTTATGGATAGGTCCCTGGGATCGCGGGGAAGCTCCCTGGAACATTGCTCTTGATGAGTACCACGGAAGTCCCATCGATAATTTTTATACGACGAATGAAACCAACAACCCATACCCGTATTTTAAGCTGACTGATCTTTTCGTTCTGACATCCCGGGAGGATCCAAATCCGTTGGTTGTTATGGAGGCAATTTTTTTATCGAGGTTGTGCCTGGGTTTTTCAAATACGGGGGGTAGCAAGGAATTGCTGAATAGATTCGGTATCCTTTTACATGGCGATATAACTGTTGATCGACTAACTTCGATAGTTAAAAAGATCTATAATGCTCCGATGAGGGAGTTTATTAGCGAAGAAAGGAAACAATTATTTGTCAGGGAATACGATATAGAATCTATTGCCAAAACGATAGAAATGGAAATATCTTCATTGGTAAAAAAACCCATTACACCCGCCTGAATGTCTCTATTAGTGATCGCCCATATTTACTATCCCAAAGATTGGGAATACTTGTTCGAGAGATTACTAAATCTCAGAGAATATCCCTGCACGTTCATTTTTAATATTGTAAATCCTAAGTATGATAAGACGGAAGTGATCCAATTTATCAAGAATAATTTCCCCGGGGCTATTCTTGTATATTCTCCGAACCATGGACGCGATATCGGCGGCAAACTTGCTGCCATTGATGTGGCGCTTAAACTTAAAATTCCTTCCGATCTTACGCTTATTATTCATGATAAACAAAGCCCCCATACTCCGACGGGGTTGACCTGGCGAAACGAACTCTTCCGGGTAATCGAAAAGAAAGAACTGCCCACTATTTTTTCAATTTTCGAGAAGTCGGAAAAGGTGGGCATCGTTGGCTCGCCAAAGTTTTTAATGAGTGAATATGATTTTTCGATACAGCAGTTCGATTCGGTATCAAATGACATACTAAAGGAGTTGATAAGCGAAATGAACTTAAAAATGACTGACTATAACTTTATTGCCGGAAATATTTTCTGGATCCGTTCTGAACTAATTATGAAGTTCTTTTCGCAGCATTCTCCTTTGAAGATCAGGAGCAGGTTGGAGCATGGGAATGTTTTGGATTTTCACAAGGGAACATATATCCATTCGTGGGAAAGGATCTTTTCATGGCTGGCAAACGCACACGGATTTGAGATTGCCGGAATCTAAATAAAACAGTTGAATGCTTTTTGATTTTATTTTTTTGTCTAACCTACTCCCTGAATCTTTTTCTTATCCACAAAAAGAAGGAGAAAAAGAAACAGGCGTTGTTGCCGGGTACGTGATTGAAGAGGTCAACAGCATATTTTTCAATTTCTTTTTTGATCCGTCTTTTTATAAAAAAGAGCAGCGATTTTGCCTTGCCTTGCAATCGCAGATTTTTAACCAGAACCCCGGGAATACCCTAGAATTCTTTTCTGAATCACTTGCCCCATTACTTTTTAATTCCTCTTATTTTACCGTTAACGGTAACCCGGTGATAGCGATCATCGATTCTGCGGATCACGATCCCGGTAAACTACAGGTTGCTTTGGAGATACTGGAGAATGTTTTTAGATACCTTGGCTACGATGATTTTAATTATTGCTTTTTAAATGGATCTACCGGCAGAGTCACTAATACAAACATGGCGATCGATGTAACGATTTATGACCCGAAATCAAATGAACTTGATGTTAAGGCCTGGTACTATAATTTTCTTGAAGAGTGCGGGATCTCGCGCAGATTGATATTCCTGTTTCAACCCGCCTCCGTGGCAGCAACAGATATCTGCTCGCAACTTATGAATGCAGAGTCAGGATTCCGGGAAAAGCACCCTCACGTTTTTTCGTTGCTCGAGGACGGCGTAGATTTTGAAAGGCGGTTTGAACAATATGAGATAAGCATAAAGGGTTTGCAAAAGGAGGTCGAATCGAGAGACGCTTATATCTCTAATCTTAATATCCCGGAAACCACATTGAAACGGCTATCTGACTTTTATCATAATGAGTATGAGATATTGCCTTTGTGGTACAAAAGGTTCGGTCATTTGATAAAAGTGTTCATGGGCAAGAGATCATTCCGCTCATTATATGATGACAAAGTAAAAAAATACAACGATTGAAGTATTGGCTTTTAACAACGGAATATCCTCCTTTTTTTGGCGGTGGCATCGGCACTTATTGTGCAATTACTTCAGTCATGATGGCCGAAGCGGGACACGAGGTCTCTGTATTTGTGAATGACCCCTCCGTGAACGATTTCAGGATCGAAGAGAAATCAAACTCGCTTCGAATCATCCGGTTTAACCCCTCACGCACGGACTCTTTCCGCTTTCTTGGTCACGTGACAAACATTGGATACGAGTTTGCTTATATCGTAAAACATTTCATAGAAAAGGAGGGAAAACCGGATGTTATCGAGTCACAGGAATATCTTGGGATCGCCTATTACCTTCTTCAATTCAAATACCAATTATATGACTGGTGCAAAGATATCCCGGTGATCATCACCATGCACTCTCCTTCTTTTCTCTACATGGAATACAATCATGTTCCTGAATACAAGTACCCGAATTACTGGATCTGCGAAATGGAACGCTTTTGCCTGCAGGCAGCCGACCTGTTAATTTCTCCCAGCCAATTCATGCTGGAAGAGTTAAGGAAAAGATTTCTACTACGAAATTCAAATGTCGTGGTGATTCCGAATCCATTCTATAAAAGGAAAAATGACGATGAGCATGCAGATTTGGATTCTCACGAAGGGCAAATTGTATTCTATGGCAAGCTAACTGTTCAAAAGGGCGCGCTGTATTTAATGAAATATTTCAAAGAATTATGGGATGGTGGTTTTTCGCGCAGTCTTTATTTGATCGGTGGGCAAGATATAGTCTACCACGCTGAAAAAAAGACGATGGGTGACTTCATCCGGAAAGAATATAAAAAATATATTGATGGTGGGTTGCTGAAATTGGAGAAAAAAATCCAGCCGGGGAATATTGGGCAGCGCTTGTCAAAGGCGGAGGTGGTAATTATTCCGAGTGCAAATGATAACCTGCCTTATGTTGTTTTTGAAATGATGGCGCTTGGTAAGATCGTTCTTGTGTCCAGGCAGGGCGGCCACAGGGAGGTTGTGGATGATGGGATCAACGGGTTCATTTTTGACCATGACCATCCCGAAACCTTTGCGAAACAACTAAACAGGATATTAAATCTTGATAAAAAAGAAAGAGATCTTATTTCTGTTAACGCGATGCAAAAGGTGCTCTCGCTATATAGTCCGAAAAAGATCTATGCAAGGAAAATGGAGAGGATAAATCACCTGCTTGAAAAAACAAATCCGAAAGAAGAGTTTCCGATGATTCGAAGCGAGCGTTGTAAAATCAGCAACAGAGAGGGCTCATTTAAAAGAGGTCTTCTTTCCATCGTCGTTACCTTTTATAATTCGGGTGTTTATATTGATGAGGCAATAAGTGCGCTGGAAAATGCGGATTATGGTGAAAAAGAGATCATCATTGTCAACGATGGAAGTAATGATGCATTCAGTCTTGCCAAATTGGATGAGTACAGGAACGAAAAAGGGATTCGCGTCGTTGACAAGCCAAATAAAGGTTTGCCCGATACTAGAAATAAAGGCGCCGAAATTGCCGAAGGCGAGTTCCTGACTTTTTTAGATGCGGACGACAAGATTGATCGAACTTATTATTCTAAAGCAATTCGCGTCCTTAACCACTATGCGAATTTGCATTTCGTGGGCTGTTGGACAAAATATTTTGAAGGTTCAAAAAATGTGTGGCCCACTTTCAACCCCGAGCCGCCCCTTATTTTATACCACAATTTGGTCAACTCGGCGGCTTTGATCTTCAGACGAGACGCATTCCTGGCAGCCGGGAAAAACGATCTGGGCTTCACCTTCAAAAGTCTCGAAGACTACGATACCGTTATTTCGGCTGTGGAAAAGGGGTATAATGGAATAGTAATTCCCGAAATTCTATTTTACTACCGGGTGAGACCTGACTCAATGATAAGAGGGATTTCAACTACAAAAAAACTATCCATTGCTCAACAGATAAGTGAGAAGCATAAAGACTTTTACGGTACATTTGCCAGCGAAATTTTTAACCTGTCAAATGCAAACGGACCGGGAATTTTTTTAGACAATCCCTCCCTTGATTATGATTTGTCCGATAAAATTCGCCTGGGAGGCAAATTAACGGGTAGAATTATTTCCGTGGTCAAAAGAAACAGAGTGGCGAAAACAATTGCTTATAAAATTTACCGATTACTCAATAAATAGAACATGATCCTGAAAATTCTGTCTGACTGGTTTGGGCGCACAAATAAGGTCGAACGGCTTTGGCTCCTGGCTAAAATAGAATTCAAATTGCGATACTATGAAAACAAGCTGGGCCTTTTCTGGGCATTACTAAAACCCCTGCTGGATATTTTCATTTACTACGTGGTTTTTCAAATTGTGATCAGGCAAAATATTCCGGCCTTTGCCTCCTATCTTTTTATAGGGTTAATTCTCTGGAACTTTTTTGTTGAATCTACTACCGGCACGATCCAGATACTGAATACAAAAAAGTATTTGTATGAGTATAGCAACATGAATAAGATGGAAATTTATATTTCTACTCTTTTGAGCAATGCGATCGGGTTTTTTTTCAATTTTATCATGTTCCTTATTTTTTACACTTTTTTGGAGAAAGAGTCAACAGGACTTTCCTTATATAATTTTTGGATGCTTGCCGTTTTTTTAAACCTTTTTATTTTATCGCTGGGAATGTCTCTCATTCTTTCAACGCTATATATCATAGCGAAGGACATTTCCCAAATATGGATCGTGATAACCTCTTTTCTATTCTTCTTATCGCCCATCTTTTTCAAACTATCTACGTTCAAAGAAGCACTTCCTTCGTTTGATTACGGTAACCCTGTAGCCGGGATCATTATCAATGGCCGGCGAGTAATGATGGAACACCTGGATCCTGACTTCCAGCTCATGGGCTTTGATTACGCCTACGCTATTTTTTTATTATTAGTGGGTCTTATTTTCTTAAACAGGCTTGGCTCTAAAGCTGCTGAAAAATTATGATCATGGAAAACGGAATTGCAATCACAGCAAAAAATATCAGTAAGACATTTCACATTTCCGAAGACAGTCACAATACAGTAAAACATCGGCTGTTCAATCTGTTTAATCCCCCCAAAAGAAAGGATGTTCCCGCTTTAAAGCTGACATCGCTTGAAATAAAAAAAGGCGAGTGCATTGGGCTGATAGGAAGGAATGGCTGCGGCAAAACGACTTTGACAAAAGTGCTGGCAGGTGTTTATCCAACGGATACAGGATATATAAAGATCAATGGCTCTACGATGCTGATGAATCTCGGGGTGGGAATGAGCCAGGAGCTTACCGCCAGGGAAAATATTTATGTTTCAGGATCAGTGCTTGGATTAAAGATCAAAGAAATGGACAAGCTGTTTGATGCAATCGTGGACTTTGCCGAGGTGAGAAATTTTATCGATACAAAAGTTAAATTCTTTTCTTCAGGGATGATGGCAAGACTTGCTTTTTCCATTGCTGTCAATGCAGGCGCCGATATCATGTTTCTTGACGAGATTTTTTCAGTTGGTGACATGAAATTCCAGGAGAAAGCAATCAGGATTTTTGAAAGTTCATGGATCGAGGGAAAGACCGTTGTCCTGGTAAGCCACGGTATGCAGGTCATAAAAACATATTGTAGCCGGACGGCCTTTATGAAAAATGGGCAAATTGAATTTTTCGGAGAGACGGACCATGCGATTGACCTTTATACAGCAGACAACCAGTGACCGGCCATTAATCGCTATTTATCGGCCAGCAAGAAGGGTATAAAGAAACCTGTCAGCATTCCACCAAGGCTGCGGTCAAAGTAAATTTCGGTGACCCATGCGATCGCAAACGTAAGTATGATCAATATGCTAAGCCAGTCTTTGAATCGCTTTGCAAACATCAAAGGCAGAATCACCCAACCAACAAGAAAGCAGGTCAAGCCGATCAGGCCCATGCTATACAAAATATCCAGATAGTTGTTGTGTACATTTTTTTGGGTCTTTAAAGCAAACTGAAAATCTTTTTCCCGGTATTTGTCCATCAATACGTCTCTTTTGTCCCCGATATCCACTCCCTTCAACGGACTGCTTAGAAATAATTCCCAACCGCATCTCCAGGCGGCCATCCTGAAATTTGCACCGTTCCATTGGTCTTTCGTTACTTCCATGTTGTAGTGACTTTCCTTTCCCATGTTCTTATAGTCAAATCCAGTATACACAAGTTCTTTATACCGGTTAATTGTTTTCGGAAAAAACTTGAAGATCATAAATACACCAAGTAGCAAACCGACGATGAGAGTCGCTCCTTCAAGATATTTTTTTTGTTTAAAAATGTAATAGAAAGCAAAACCGACCGTAAACAGATAGAGAACCAGCATTAGATTCCTGCTGGCTAATAAATAACTTATGGCAAACAGAAAAATAATGGCAAGGATCATCCAACCCCGGTACCGGTTTTTTTTGTATAAGATATGATAGGTAAAAACGTAGATCGCCAGGTTTACCAATAATGAAATATAGATGGATTGTTGTTTTAGAATTTCAGTAAATGAATCGTTGTATAAAAATTCAGGTTTCTTAAAGTATTCTGACCGGTTTAACGACCAGCAAAGGCAGAGCACCATGATAGAGGTGGTAAGCCATGCAAATCCCAACAGTATTTTGTCCCGGAGGTCTTTTTTCAATCGCAAAAGGCCAACACTTGCGGGAAAATAGGCGAGTGGTAATCGCGGGTCCAGGTAACGAAGCCCTTTGTGAAAATTAGAAGACAGGAAAACGCTGGTCACAACCACGATAAAAAAAAGAAACATCCAAAGCAGGTACTTTCTTTGTTTCAATAAACGCCATTTTTGTTTAAAGGAGTCTGATAAGTTTTCTTTGCGAATGGTTAGCGAATCTTCCCCAAGTGAATCAAAGAAGAATGAGTATACACCGAGAAATATTGCTGCAAATATGTTTGCCAGTTTTAGCCAGGGAAGAAACAGGGTGGTGAGAAAAAATAAAATGAGAGCAAAAAGAACTTTTTCCTTCTTCGTCATATCGTACTGAATTTTTTTGAACGCTATTCAACTTGAGAATTGAAAGTTGAAAAATTGAAAATTGAGCATTTCGCTATATTGAATTTTCCAAAACGGTCCTCCAAAGGAGTCCTTCAGACAATGTTCCAAGAATGAAAGTCCTTAGAAGATTTTTACATGTATATTCCGCCATCAGCATTGATCACCTGGCCGGTTACGTAAGAACTTAGATCTGATGCGAGGAACAAGGTCACATTGGCAACATCTTCCGAACTGCCGAACTTCCCTAATGGAATTCCGGCCTTGTATTTTTCTGCCTGTTGACCGTCCTTTAAATACCCGGTCATATCCGTTTCGATAAAACCTGGCGCAATGGCGTTGCAGCGGATATTCCTGCTACCTAATTCTTTTGCTACCGATTTGGTGAAGCCAATAATCCCTGCCTTGGATGCGGCATAGCTTCCCTGTCCTGCATTTCCCATTAACCCAATGATAGAACTCATATTAATAATGCTGCCTTTTTTTGCCTTCATCATCGGCCGTATTACCTGTTTTGTCATATTGAAAACACTTTTCAGGTTCACTTGCATTACTTCGTCCCATTGGTCGGGCGTCATTCGCAGCAATAGATTATCTTTTGAAATGCCGGCATTGTTCACGCAAATATCGACAGTGCCAAATTCTTTCATTACGTCATTTACGAATGACTCACACTGGGCGTAATCACCTGCATTAGCTTTATATGACTTGCATTTTGTGCCTTGTGCATTGACCTTTTCTTCAAGCCCCTTTGCCTTGTCCGCGCTGCTGTCACTTACATAAGTAAATGCAACATGGGCTCCATGTTCAGCAAATTTTAGAACGATGCCTTCACCAATTCCACGGGCGGCGCCTGTGACGATCGCAACTTTTCCTTCAAGTA
>Ga0163162_10002611_pt1 | contig 17083 bp, 16 predicted proteins | sample S55metaG_FD_115310 | JGI IMG/M metagenome (GOLD analysis project Ga0163162, IMG submission 115310) | Switchgrass rhizosphere microbial communities from Kellogg Biological Station, Michigan, USA - S5-5 metaG | ecosystem: Host-associated > Plants > Roots > Rhizosphere > Soil | place: USA...
ACGATTAGTAACTCGATAAGGGAGAATCCACGGGTGTTAGGTGAGTACATAAATTTAGAAAGCGATGGGCGTCTGGCGAAAATTCTGAAGAAGATCGAATCGAGGTTCTTTGGCACCCTATCCAAGAGTGGAAAGGGCTTTGCGGAAGTGACCAGCGGTTAACTTTCAGCAGTTCGGATGCCTCGCCGCACGGCAGACGCTATTATACACACCGTTGAACTCTTGGCAACAACTTTTAACTCAACTTGAACGATCTTATCGATTTGTGTAGGGAAATCGGGCGGCCGCGGGCTTGGAAGGAAGCTGGTTTTCTTCTCGAATCTGAGGACGCTAATGGATCAGTTCGTACGTTAGCGCCGCTCCAAGGCCATTCTTTTGCGAATCCTCACTCACCGTCTCGTCCACCAAGAATCCGACGTATCGAACAATCCTCGCACCGCTTCTGACTCTCTCAAGTTTGATGACTTGTCCCGGTTGGAGGGTTCTGAAACTCTCTTCGCTGGCGCCCTCAGCTAAAGAGAGATGGCCGCTTTTATCGTCAACTGCTGTTACGGTTATGACAACGGTGGAGGTTTCCTCTTTAAACCCTGAGAAGCGAACCAGGAATTCCACTCTGGTCATGAGGAGCCGGCCCCCAGTCGTTTGCTTTACCACATCGGCCGTCCGCGAATTGGCGAGAACGACTCTGAGTGCACACACCGTCGCAGATGTCGTTTCCAATTCCTCAATGTTGTTTGATTTGGAGGATAACTCGAGGATTGAAGCAGGTATTACATTGGCACTCAATGTCAAACCTGCGCCGCGACTCACGCTGTCGGGCTTTTGACCCAGTGACGTAGAAGCGCAGACAGACACTAGTGACCCAAGAATCACAAGATTCCAAACCAGTTTCATCAGCAGACCCAAGTAGCCGTTATGTATGTACTAAACGCTTATTGTGCTGCTGATTCTAACTTTGAACTGGCGTCAAATCGAGGTGCGGGGCACATTTTGGTTGTGAGAAAGAAATGCTGTGGTGAGTTTCGTGAGTCAGGGTCAACCCATAGACTTGAACGCATTAGCGATCAAGACTTCGTTCACGACCAACCTGCCTAGAAATTGATGCGATTCCTTGGGGGTGGCCCTTAACCCCATCTTCACTTTTGGGGTTGAGATCATCCAGGGGCTAAGATCGATGAAATCGTGAAAACCGTGAGATTAGTATTGGCGAACCCGCACGTCCTTACGGACAACGGATTTTAAGGCCACTTGGAATTGACTTCATAGCAGGTACGGTTACACGCGGGATTGGTCAGCGTTCGATGACAAGCAATATCCAGGTCGCACCCATCCATCTTTCATCGACATACCGCCACCACGTGTAGTCGGGGAGGACGATATCGCCTCGGCTTTGTCCGGCAAATACAATGCAAACGGTTTGTCACTCGGCATTGGAAGCCTGAGTGGGACGAACAATCTTGGCTCTTTGTCTAGGGCTGCTCGTGGAAGAGACACCGCCAGGTGGCCATCGTTCACCTCTTCATGTTTCCACGGTGATTTTACGAAACCACGATAGCAATTCGCCTGCACACACCGAGAATTTCATAAGAAAACTAATGGAATGCGTTTTGCCGCGACGTCCAGCAAAGAAGAGAGAGACGTACGACGGCATGTCGGCGTTTTCGAAGATGAATCAACAACTAGGAGCATGTATGAGACGGAACACTGGAAACATTCATTTGGTCGCACTGGCCCTGATTCTTTCGTTGGCAGGTGTCACCTCGGCCCAGAATAATTTATTGAGTGACCCACAGTTACCAATGATACCTGGTAACACTCGCACTGTGCCTGAGGGACAGCATTTGAAAATCAACGGCATTGTGGTTAAACGCACCGCTGATTCATTCACTCTGCGAGAGCCGGATGGGACAGAGACTGTAGTGAATCTAACGGATAACACGAACGTCAAGACAATTCGTAAGGGTCTGTTTCGCAAGGATAGAACGTCAGGGGTAGGCTACATTCTGCGCGGACTTCGTTTGGAGGCCGAAGGAAGAGGTAACTCGGAAGGCCAACTTGTAGCAACCAAGATACGGTTCGAAGAAAATGATCTCAGAACCGCTCAGGCACTCGAAGCCCGGGTTGATCCGGTCGAAGACGTCGCCAATTCCGCGAAAGCACTGTCGGAGTCAAACGAACAACGGATCACTGCGACTGAGCAGAATGCAGAGAAGCTCTCGGGACAGATCAATGAATTAAGCGCCGTTGCTGAAGCGGCTGGCGCTCAGGCTAAGCAAGCACAGGCGACTGCTGATAATGCAACGGCGTTAGCAAACAGTGCTAACGACCGGATTAATGGTCTGGACGATTACGAGATGGTCCAGTCGATCACTGTCCATTTCCGCTCAGGCAGCGCTGTTCTGTCAGAGGCCGCAAAAGCGGAGATCGATGAGGCAGCCACAAGGGTGAAGACCGAAACATTAAAGGGTTGGGTAGTCGAAGTCGTAGGCTATGCAGATTCGATGGGCAACACGGACCGCAACCGCTCGCTGAGTGAACGCCGAGCGGAAAACGTGATTAACTACCTTGTCACAACTTACAATTTACCTTTGCGCCGGTTAGTGCAGCCATTCGGGTACGGTGCATTGAATCCGGTGGCGACGAATGATACCGGCGAAGGTCGGAGTCTAAATCGGCGAGTGGAGATTAGAGTTCTCGTTAGCAAAGGGCTCAATTCAGCAAGTCTTTGAGATTTGTTTGCGTGTTATGTCATTCAACCCGTGGGCGCGTTCACATACCGCGTCCACGACTCCTGCCATCCTGAACCGCATTTAGTACCAACGGCAGACCACACTGTGAGATTGCTTTGAGAACCAAGAAGACGAGTTCCAGGTAAGAGTTCACGATAGTTTTCTTAGCCCCACTACGATCAAAAAGCAAAGAAGCCGTCTGAAGTCAGGCTCAATACTCAAGATTCATTCACGTACCAGTCGAACAAATCAAGCAGAGTCTGAAAAACTTTGTTGCCGAATGTCCGGATAGAGCGCAGCACCAAAACATCACTTGCCTGGGCCACAGAAGCCGGCTGATGCTTCCGCCGTTATCGCTGGAATTTCAAGGTAACAGATCTTGCCGTGGGACATATCGCTCTCCAATCACTCGATACTAGGCAACTACCGCCGCCTAACGCTGTGCTCGAGCGGCTTGCCCACGCAACCTAACAAGAAGCCCGCTCATGGCGAGTCCGCTCCAAGCGCGTTAGCCGCGTCTTGCATTTGAACATGATGTTTATGATGCGGGTATCATCGCTTAAGAAACTCATTTAAGCTGAGCATAAATATTCCTTTTTGCTCATCAAAGGCGGCGTGTCCCGCGAACGGGATGTTTAATAATCTCGATTGTTTGACGAGTCCCGACAATTCAAAAACAGTTTCTCTCGATATAAGGTGGTCGTCGTCGCCTCTCACAATCAGCAACGGACAGGAAATGTTTTTAACGGCTTCGTTCGGATAACCGGACGAGTTTGAATCAAGCCACATGTTGACCAGAGATTGAGCGAGAAAATCAAAGTCAGGTTCGGGATTTAGTTTTTGGTATGCGTCGTAAGTGGCAGGAAACCTTGCTCTCCAACTCTCTCCGGTGATTTTCAAAAATATCGCTCTTGTCGGTTCGGTGTTTTTCAGATGCCAGCGCGAACCAATCGTCACGAGCTTTTCAACGCATAGCGAAGTGAGCGCGGCGAGCCTGTAGGCGGTGATTCCGCCGTCGCTGAAACCGATGATGCTCAAAGTGTCAATGTTTAGATGTGCGAGAATGCGCGCAACATCTTTTTGAATTCTTTCGTAGGTTAAGGCTTGTTGACCGAGCGTTGACTTACCTTGTCCTCTGCTGTCAATACCGATTACTCGAAACTCTTTATCCAAGTCGGGAAGAATAGCATTGAAAGATTCAAGGTTGCCAAAACCGCCGTGCAAGACCAACAAAGCTGGACTCTTTTCGTCGCCGGTGACTTCGTAATAGATTCTTGCCCCGTCAATCTCTAAGTGTTTTCCCGAATTATGATCAAACTCCATCGTTTAGTTTCCAACAGGAAGCGGCTAACGTGCGCTTGAGCGGCTCGCCCAAGTTACTACGAATAAAGGTCGCTCACCGGCGAGTCCGCTCCAAGCGCTTGTTGGATTGCGGCGCGACAACTCGATTTGGCCATCACGCACTGACAAGCACTAATTCGCAATGACCTAACACAGCTTCGAGAATCTCTTCCGAACACCTCGGATTATCTACAAAGAACCAATACTCCCCAAACTGATTGTTAACCGAGAATCGCTGCCCGCGATAAGCGAAGTCTATCCAGACCTCAGTAACGTTATCGGTGATGAAATCGGTAACCTGAACACCATCCAGACGCTCGATGTGATCGCGCAGTTGGTGCCAATCGATAGACTCTGGCAAGTCACCAAAATGACGTGAGCCGTCATTCATAATAATGTTGATTAACTTTGCGGCCATCACAGGATCAAAGCAATCCAACGTACTAATTAGATGAGTTTCTCTCGTGTTGTAACACGAGAGATTACAATATAACGCTCAAGGAGAAGTCAGTTTACTAAGAAGTCGGGCTAGTCACGAGTGTAATGCTAATTTCTACTCGGTTTTTCACATACGGCAATCAGAATTGCCCTAATCCGTCAGTTAACGCTTTCACTCTCCGCTAGTGCAGAATCAACACTCTCTCCAAGTGCTTGGGCCAGTTCTTCTCTTTCCACAGCTTTTCAGGTTCAATTTGCAGTCTGGTAGCGATGGGAACGTAGCGCGAAACGTCTTCGTATGTTCACTGCGCACGCGAGTGTGAGCTTGTTCGAAATCAAACATCACTCCAACACATTTTAGTAGTTCACCATGTCCGTAGATTAGTCGAGCGGGTTCCGGCTTACGCAAACAACACTTCTTCCGGATCTGAAGTGAATTCAGGATTCGGTATTCGGTAATTGAGCCAACATGAATTCTCTTAGCTAGCTCTCAGGAGTGTATCGATCTTTGGCATATTGCCGGCGCTTGCATCGGTTCTCAATCCTTTCACCTCGTAAAGCACATGCTCTCCGGTCTTGCCTTCTATCACGACATGTTGGATCCGACTGCCGATCGTGATTCTCTCCGCAAGTTGGCTATGGACATCATTTGAGATAAGCAGTTCGGTCCCGTACTTTTTGTTGGCTGACTCGATCCGGCTGGCAAAATTTACGGCGTCACCAATCGCTGTCATGCGCAGTCTGCCAGCCGCTCCGATTGTCCCGAGGACCACATTGCCATAGTGGATACCGACTCCGATGCGGACGCTCACGCCGTAGATATCTTCGAAATGCTGCGACCCAACCGCAACGTCTTCCAGCATCGCCAAACCGGCACTAACCGCACGGAAGGCAGCATCGGACTGGTCGTCATGACCGAACAGAGCCATCAGCCCATCGCCCATATAGTTGTCTATGTAACCGCCATAACTGCTGATGACCTTGCCTACGTGCTGGAAATAGCGATTCAGAAAGTAAATTACATCGTATGGCGGCAACGCCTCGGAAAGTGTGGTGAAATTGCGAATGTCTGCAAATAGGATCGCTAAAGCCTTTTCCTCCCCGATGGATACTTGATGTGGACCTTCGGCGATTCCGCGAGTGAACTCTACATCGTCATCGTCGATCACCAGGCGCCGCACCTTAATGTCTCCAGCGATTTTGGTCTGACAAGCAAGACGAACCTCAGGGCTGAAGCGCAAGCGCTCACAGACAGCGCGCTCACCTCTTGAACGTGGCGAGCAAAACTCGATTCCCTCCTCGACTGATATGCGACAAATGGAGCAGCGCGCACGACCACCGCAGGCGTATGCGTGCGGTATGCCTTCACGGAGCGATGCGGCAAGAATCGTCTCTGATCCTTTGGTGACAACATGTTTGTCGTCCGGTCTAAAATGAATCGTTGCCACTTAGCTTCCCCTTCAGTTGCTCACTTTCGTAGAAAAACGCCCAGGCAGTTGCTCCAGAGTCGTTAGCCTAATTAGTTCGTAAACTGTCTAGCGGCCCTTAACAAAGTCACGCTGCCCTGAAGACATGAAGTTTTGTCGTGACGCCGCCCTGTTCGAATGATATCTAGAGGGCGGGACCACGCTCATATGTTCCCGCCCTTTGGTTACGTGCCCCCCCACGTAACCATCTCGTTCATCAAGGCGATGAACGATTCTTGCTCGATTCGTCGACAGCATCCGCAGTGAATGTGACCTTGATCTCGCGACCGTCTGGTGTCTTCGCATCAATAGTGAACTGTTCGAATGACTTCCCGTCTTTAGTCAGTAATAGCTTGCCTGAGCCAACCAGGTCTCCAGTTACTGCGCCACCGGTGATCTTGAGAAGAACCTCCTGGGGCGAGGCGTCGCTAGCTGACCATGTTCCCTCGGCCTGTAGCTGAAGATCAGCACAGACCGTAACCATCATTGTTCCATTTCTCCGGAGGACGATAAGCGCAGAAGGGATTTTCTGTTCGTCCCCAGCTAAAGTGATTGCACCGTGTCCCTTTGCCGTGAGAGTCAGCGTCTCTAACTCTTGTGATTGCGCAGCCTCAGCAAGCAACAGTTGAAATAACACGACCAACATGATGTGACGCCATTGCAGGATTCGTGTGACTCTATTCATAGTCGTTGACCTCGTTACTTCTTCACGTTACTTTTTCTCGATCACAAACTTCATTCCGAATTTCCGTCCCACGCCGTTGTAGAATCCGCCGAATGCATCACTTGCCAGATTTCCCTGAAAGTCGCGTGGATTGAAATGATTCGTTAGATTGAAGACTTTGACTCCCACTCTAAATCGATAGGTTTCGCGGAACCGTCCTGGTGCCGACACGCCCTTTAAGACTTGTAGATCGAGCGACGTGAAGGCGGGATAACGACCAGCGCGATTGCGTGGTCCAACGTAGTTTCGACCCTCGTCGATAAATGACAGTGGAAAGCCGTTGCGGATGTCGAGCACCGGAGCGACCGTGATTCCGTACTTCACACCGAAGTTACCCCAAAACACGAAACGGTTTGGCGCGTCGAAGTTCAGAAGGGATCGCTCGTTGGGCCTAATTATGGGGTTCTCAAAGTTGGCATAGTACGAATTGAAGTCGTTCAAATCTCCGAAGGCCCTGGACCGCACATAAGAAGCATTTAGTTCATCATTACGACCAAACGAGTAGCGCGTAGTTACCTGAAATTCACGATAACGCGATCTCCCACCATTACTCAGTAACAAAGTACTTGTACTCGTCCTCGACTCAAGTGGGTCCAAAATAAATTCGCGCGTCGCCTGGCGCTGTTGGTAAGCAACTCGGACCAGGAGGTTCTTCAGCCACTCACGGTCAAATTCGATATTCCAATTGACGCTGCGTGGCGTTAGGAACTCCCCGTTCTGTACAGCTAAGTGTTGCAGTTGGCTATATCGCTGGCCATTTAATCCGAAGCCTGTGATCAGTCGATCTTGCAACTGTGGAAACGTAGCAGTGTTCAAATTAATCTGGTCGTAAAACAATCCAACTCCGCCACGTACAACCGTCCGTCCATCGCGTATCGGACTAAAAGCAAAGGCCAGACGGGGAGAAATGTTGTTTTCATGTGCAATTGTGTCGCGATCCAAACGGAGTCCATACTCCAACGTCAGGCGATCGTTGATGGTCCACTTATCCTCGAAGAATGACGCGAACTGCGTCGTGTTCCGACTTAAGTCGCCATCTCCGACAAAGTTGATCTGTTCACTGGTCGTGCCGTCGCGCCGAAGGATGCGGACGGGGTTGCTCGTGTTACGTCCATCAAAGGTCGCGTGCGTTAGACTCACACCAATCTTCATAAAGTGCGTGCCAGCAAAATTCGGTGGTGCGAAGTTGTAGATGTTGAGAGCCTCCAAACGCGTGCTACGACGATCTTGGCGATTAAAGAAATTCCCTGAGTTCACATCTGTTCCATAGTTCATAGTCTGCTCACCGGAACTCGGAAACACATTTCCATCAAATTTCTTAACGTTGAAATAGGTTTCAAGCACGGCGTTATTTCTCATCGTCCGCCGTTCGTTTACTGCCCAAAAGAAACCTCGTTGTTTGAAGTTAGGCGTGACTTCTTCCGGATTGAAGGTATTTAGTCCGACAAACCTTAGCTTTTCTGGAAATAGGGAAAAGGTGCTCGTGAGATGGTTGTTGGGATTGATCTCCCAATCCAGTTGAGTCACTGAATCCAAACTCTCAAGACCTGTGTCGCGTTTATCAGGTGGCAAACTGTAGACTGGCGTTCGGACGAAACGATACTCGAATGACTGCATGAACCAGATTTTGTTTCTTTTCACTGGTCCACTGAATGCCAACCGTGGGGTGAACGCTTCAACTCCAGTCCACTTGCCACCGCGCTTGCGAAACCGTGGGAAAACACTTTGCGCTTCAATATTGAACTTATCCGTCCCTGAACGTGTCTCAACGGCAGTGACTCCGCCCGTGAATTTGCCATACTCCGCAGCGTAGGGATTCGTTAGTACTTGAACAGATTGGACCGCTTCGATTGGAAGGCTGACTGCAAACTCTCCCGTGACAGGATCCGTTACATTTGCGCTATTCACGGTCATTGCACTTTGGCTTGGCCGCGCGCCTTTCATATTGAGCTGACCATCAGGCCCACGCACAACTCCCGGCACCATCGGCAAAGCGTCGAGCAATTGGTCGTTTGGCAACGGCAGGGTTTGCAGCGTGTCTTGTTTGATCGTACTGGTCGAGGCGGTCTCTGAGGTCTGAACGCCCTGGGCGGAGGCCGTCACAGTTACGGAAGCCGTTACGTCTTCAACTTCCATTCTGACGTTCTCAACTGTTGTTTGTCCGGCTCGGATTGTGATGGTCTTGCTGCTCAACTTAAAACCTTCGACGGTGACTTCCAGTTTGTATTCGCCTGCCGGTAGCTTCGTGAACTCATACGCCCCAGAGTCATTGCTCGAAGTCTCCGATGCTTGGGCGGCTTGCGTCAGCTTTAGCTTTGCGCCAGGAATGTTGTACGACTGACCGTCCAGCGGTGCGGTCGCAACAACACCGCTTACCGTTCCTGTTTCAGCGTTATCGTCTCCTGCACTAGCTACGCCGCTAAAAATCGTAAGTGCAAGAAATGTTCCCAGCAGTACGAGTGATGTGGTTCGTCGGTATCTCATGACTACGGTTGTTCCTCCGCAACCACGAATGGCAAGGACCGTTCCAACGAAAATTATTGATGTTCGACGGAAAAGCTGAAAAGCTCCGTCGTAATTCTACGAAACGTCGTGGAACTACGAAGTTGATAAGCGCATTTGTTTGTTCGGAGTCACCACTTTTGATCCACCTTCTCTCCAAACAGTCATGGTGCAACAGCTCTTCTATGTTCACTTCGGTGAAATTCTTTTGGTGGCAGAGGAATCCGAAACAAAGCTTAGTAATTGCTTCGTTGAAGTATTCAAACTACCACGCGAATTGGAATGTTCATCCTTGCCGAGTGAAGCTGCCCAGCTCTGGTGGGGACCATCAGTCGCCTTCTCGCATTCCAATTCAACTTCCAATGCTTAATAAAAATCGAGTGGGCGAACTAGAAAGATTCCATTAGGTCTGCGGTGCGATCTTCCAAAACTTGAATCGCGAGAAACGCCGCAGCTTTCAACAACCGGTTACGAGTTTCGTTCTCAATAAGACCGGGCGGCGTTTCACCTACCTAAAGGTACGCCGCCATGACGCCGTAAGGCACCGCGATCGTCACCTGTCAATCGTTGTCGTCAACTTCACGACTTTCCCTTCACGGTAAACCGTTACGATCAGGTTGTCGCCGGGCCTCAAAGCGCCGATGCTGTTGTAAATCTTTTCGTAATTTTCGTCGTTTGTCTCCGCTCCGACTGAAGTGGCAGAAGCGGCGGTGATCTCGATGTTGTTGACGCTGAGGATCACGTCACCACCGAGCACGATATCGAAACCCTGAATGCTTGCGCGGAGTGTGCCTTGATTAATTCCCAGGCGCGAACTGATTGAGCCTTCACCAATGCGTTGGACGAGAATGCCCGCCGGCTGGGGCAGATTAAGCGCCCGCGCCATATCACCCGTTACCATCAAACCGTCAATGCCTGGCCAAAACGGCTTTCGCTCGAGCAGGAGTCGTTTCGCAGTGTTGGCAGACGTGGCGAACGCTAAGCCTTCCGAACCTCCGGAATGGCTCATTATCGAGCTAACAATTCCTATTACATTGCCGTCCATGTCAAACATCGGTCCACCTGAGTTGCCTCCGTTTACCGCAGCATCGGTCTGTAAGAATTCGACTGGCGCTGTGCTTCCGTTTGCTTGATGCCGTCCGCTCACGTGACCGGCCGTTAATGTTTGACCGATGCCGAACGGTGCTCCAATAACAAAAATTTGATCGCCGACCTCTACCTTATCCGAGTCTCCGAGTGGCGCAGGTGTGATTCCCTTAGGCATTCGTTCCAGTTGCAGTAGTGCAACATCCGAGCGCGTGTCCGAACCGATCACTCGGGCGATGATTTGCTCTCCATCAGGAAACTCGACGCGGGCGACGTCCGCAGTCTCGACAACGTGGGCCGCAGTTAAGACTTTACCGTCAGTTGAAACAAGTACACCGGATCCCAAACCATCGACGATAGCCATGCCTTGCTCCCCGGAGGATGCCAAATCGACACGCTTTGTTCTGACGATGACGACGGATTGATTGACCTTCCGAAAAGCATCGCGGAGCTGTTGACCATTTATCGAAATCGCTGCACCCATCAGCGAACTAAGTAGTAGGATGAAAGGAAATTTAGGTCTCATGGTTGGAGTGGATGGCAACCACTGTTCCAAACTCAAGTACTCGTCACATTCAGCGATTGAGGCGGAAAATGTGGTCCAGTGCGGAGTTCGAGCCTCTGGCAAAAAACACAGAGTCTCGTGATTTCATGATCGCGTTCGTAGTATCACGAGAAGTCAGCGAATCGGTGGTTATCCGAAGACCAGTGTTTTTAAACGTTACGAGAGGAATCAACTTGCTTAGTTTCTTGTTCAATCCATCGGATAACATAGGACGGAGTGTTTACGAGGTTCACCATTCTCGATTTAGCATAACCTAAGAATTCCATGCCCGCTCGGTCTACGAACGTGACCTTTGTTAAATCAAGGGCGAGTTTTGTCGGTTGATCGCCAATCGATTCTAACGCTTTCTGAACAACAGAAACGTACTCAGTGGTGAAACGGCCACTGAGATTCACTATTACTTCACCATTTTTCTTCTCTTCTGTAATCATTAACATGCGCTTACCACTCCGTGAGCATAGCTCCACGGAGTTGATGAGCATATGGTGTGCCGTGCTGAGGTTTAGGACTATTTGAAGTGATATTTGTTGATGCCGAGCGCGCGCATTTGCGAGTCAAGCGTTGTGGCGGGCACCCCAAGCCGAACTGCGGCGCCGGATGGTCCAAAAACCTTGCCACGTGTGTCGCGCAGCACGGCTTCGATTTGAGTCTTTCGATCTGTTGCGAACGGTGTCGCCGGTAACGTGCTCACGCTCGACGGCAGTTCTTGAATCAGCATACTGGGGTCAACTCGCAAAACTTCACTGTCGGCCAAAATCACGCAGCACTCAATCACATTCTGCAACTCGCGAATGTTCCCCGGCCACGAGTGCTTCTCTATCGCGGAAAGCGATCCCTTCTCGACGTGACTGATCTTCTTTCCTGTTCGACCCGATAACCGCGCGGCGAAATAATCAACGAGTATCGCTATGTCACCCACACGTTCACGCAAGGGTGGCACGTGAATAGGAAAAACATTCAATCGATAAAACAGGTCCATTCGAAACCGCCCTTCGCGAACTTCCCTTCTCAGATCTTTGTTGGTCGCCGCGATTACCCGTACGTCCGTTTTGATCGTGCGGTTGCCGCCAAGCCTCTCAAACTCCCTTTCTTGCAAGACACGCAAAAGGGACACCTGGATCTCCGGACTCAACTCCGCAATTTCATCGAGAAAGATCGTGCCGCCGTTTGCAGCTTCGAACCGACCAATGCGTTGTCTTAGAGCACCGGTAAACGCACCCCTCTCATGACCAAACAGTTCGCTGGCAATTAACTCAGCGGGGAGTGCAGCGCAGTTAACCTTCACTAATGGGCGATTGGAACGCGGGGAGCGCCGATGGATCGCCTGAGCCACGAGCTCCTTTCCTGTTCCGGTTTCGCCCGTGATCAAAACGGTCGAATCAGTCGGCGCGACTTTCTTCACCGCTTCCATCACATGGCGCAGTGCAGGGCTGTCGCCAATGATTTGGTCGATATTCGATTCGCAGCGCGTCTCTCGTTCGAGACTATGCTTTTCTTGAGGCAGCACACCCTCGCATTCAACACTGTCAACCTTGAGCCCCATTGCGCGACGTGTGCGTAAGGACACCACGTTAGCGCCGAATGGCAAGTCGCTATCGTCTGCCAGCAGTGGAGGAGAATCAATTGCGACCGGAATGTCTGCGAAAGCTGTACTCATTTTCGGTGTGTCCTTTCGTGGTTCTTGCGGGAGATTGTGCGCCCAGTCTCTTTCGGCGAGAACCCCTAAAGGGTCATGCGTTAAACCAAAACGGCGGGGTTAGTGATTTCTTTGGAGTTGCGCAAGAAACCCCTTTCGGGAACTGTGAGGCCCGAAAGGGTTTTGATCAACAGGGCATAAGGATGCTCGATGAAACGCTCCAACTTTTTCTTATTCGAATTGAATTCGGCTATAGCTGGTGTTGAGCGCGGCTCTAAGAATGCGGCGAATCCTTCAATACACAACGCACAGTATCGCGCGCAATCAGCAGTTCTTCATCCGTCGGAATCACGTAAACGGCTGGGCGAGATCCTTCCTTGCTGATCAAGCCTTCGCGGTCGCCGGTGTGCTTTCGATTCAGCTGTTCATCAAGGTCAATGCCCATCCATTGGAGGCCATCACAGATGCGCGCCCGCACCTCCGGAGAGTGCTCGCCGATGCCGCCCGTGAAGACGACTGCATCCGCACCGTTCATTGCCGCCAGGTATGCGCCAATATATTTCCGCACTCTATAACAAAAGATCTCTATCGCGAGCATCGCTCTTCGGTCATTCTCTTCGTGCGCTTCGGCGAGCAGCTCGCGCATATCGCTGGTTAGACCGGAGATTCCCAACAAGCCGGATTGCTTGTTCATCAAGGTTTCGATCTCCCGGGTTGACAACCCTTCTTTCGCCGCGATGAACTCGATAATGGCCGGATCGAGATCGCCTGACCGTGTGCCCATGACCAGTCCTTCGAGCGGCGTCAGGCCCATGGAAGTGTCAATTGAGTTGCCGGCACTGATCGCAGTTGCAGAACAGCCATTGCCTAAATGGAGCGTGATTATGTTCGTTGCCTCAGGCGCGCTGTTGCGCATGACTCGATAACGGTAAGCGACATAACGATGAGAGATGCCGTGAAAGCCATATCGACGCAGTCGGTACCGCCGGTAGAGCTGATACGGCAAAGCGTAGAGGAACGCATGATCCGGCAACGTCTGATGAAATGCTGTATCAAAGACAGCAACCTGAGGCAGGCGTGCGCCAAATAACTTGCGCGTCGCGGAGATGCCTGTCAGGTTTGCCGGATTGTGCAAAGGCGCCAGGTCTATGCAGTCCTCGACTGCCCTGACGACTTCATCGGTAATCAAAACAGATTGCCTGAAGCGCTCGCCGCCATGAACAACGCGATGACCAACCGCCTGAATATCGGCGATGCTTTTGATCTCTTCAATGCCCGCTTCTGGCGAGGCGGCCCAGCGCGCGATGAAGTCAACTGCAGCATTGATGTCCCGAAGCGAGGAAGTTGACCGCTTTGGCCCATGGCCTTCGACCTGGAGGCAAATAATCGCTTCGCCTCCGATGCGTTCTATTGTTCCTTTCGCCAAAAGCCGGTCAGCGTTTTGCGCAATGAGATCGAGGTCAGTCGCAATCAATTGAAACTTGAGGCTTGAACTACCGCAGTTAAGAACAAGAACATTCATTGATTTATCCAGTCATGACTTCCCGGCGGTGCTCGCAAGAGCATCATGGACGATCTCCTGAGCCTCGCTTACGATCTCCTGCAAATGAGCCTCATCGCGAAAACTCTCGGCGTAGATCTTGTAGATGTTCTCTGTGCCGGAGGGCCTGGCTGCAAACCAGCCATTCTTGGTCACAACCTTCAGACCACCTATCGATGCTCCGTTCCCGGGGGCACTGGTAAGCCTGCCAGTGATCGGTTCGCCGGCGAGACTTGGTGCTTGAACAGATTCCACCGCGAGCGCCCCGAGTCTCGCTTTCTGCTCCAGCGAGGCAGGCTGATCGATGCGCGTGTAAAAGGGCCGCCCAAACTCAGATACCAAATCTGAAAAATGTTCGCTCGGATCTTTCTCGGTCCGCGCCGTAATCTCCGCGGCAAGCAGATCCATAATCAAACCGTCTTTATCCGTCGTCCAGACGGTACCGTCGCGGCGAAGAAAACTTGCGCCCGCACTCTCTTCACCGCCGAAGCAAACCGAGCCGTCGATGAGACCAGGCACGAACCACTTAAAACCTACCGGTGTTTCCCAAAGCCGGCGCCCAAGTTTTTGCACAACGCGATCGATCATCTGGCTGCTAACGAGTGTTTTCCCAACCGCGGCGTCTGTCCGCCATTCCGGGCGGTGCGCGAGGAGATACTGTATGGCCACCGAAAGATAATGATTTGGATTCATCAATCCTGAGCCAGTGACAATCCCGTGTCGATCCGCATCCACGTCGTTGGCAAAAGCCACGCGATATTGATCCTTCAACTTCACCAGGCTGGCCATCGCATAAGGGCTCGACGGATCCATGCGGATCTTTCCGTCATGATCTACCGTCATAAATGAGAACGTTGGATCGATGATGGGATTGACGATCGCGATATTCAGTTTGTAGGCAGAGTTGATCGGTTCCCAATAAGGAAAGCCGGCGCCTCCGAGTGGATCCACGCCGAGACTAAGGCCGGCCGCTCTGATCGCTTCCATGTCAATAATGCTACTCAGGTCATTGACGTATGGATAAATAAAGTCTTCCTCGTGTGTGGTTGCTGCTTTGAGAGCACGCTCAAAGGGCATGCGCTTTACTGAACCGTTTCGCGCCTTCAGCAGTTCGTTAGCTCGATTCTCGATCCAACTGGTGGTGACCGTGTCGGCTGGTCCACCGTGCGGCGGGTTGTACTTGAAGCCGCCATCTTCCGGCGGATTGTGTGAAGGCGTCACCACAATGCCGTCGGCCAAATTCGTTTTTCGGTCGCGGTTGTAAACCAGAATCGCTCGCGAGATGACCGGCGTTGGAGTGACGCCGTCGTTTTCCTGAATCAGCGTCTCAACCTGGTTCGCAGCTAACACTTCGAGCGCCGTGCCCTGCGCCGGACCAGAGAGCGCATGCGTGTCCTTGCCCAGATAGAGCGGACCTGTGGTGCCCCGCATTCGCCGGTAGTCGCAGATGGCCTGCGTAATGGCGAGAATGTGCGCCTCGTTGAACGAAGCTCGCAGTGATGAGCCGCGGTGCCCGCTCGTGCCGAAGTGAACTAATTGATTTGGATCTTCGACGTCAGGGCGCGTGTCAAAGTAGGCGCGCTCAAGCTTGCTTAGATCCACCAGTATTTCTGGCGGAGCAGGTTTGCCTGCAAGCGGCGAAAGGTTTTCCATGATCTTTTGGTTACTCCCTGAGCCATTCCGGCTGGCTAATGAAACGCGCTGCCGCGAGGCCGAAGGCAATCGAACCTACGACGAATCCAACTAAGACACCTGCCGAGAGACCTTTGAGTATCTCGCCTCGATCGAAATAGACCAATGTTTCGAAAGCGTAGAGACCGGGCACCATCAGGACGACTGCCGGCACTGTAAGAGCCACTCGAGCTTCCTTGATCCATCGACCTGCCAGGGATGCGGTAAGCCCCACAGCAAACGCACCTAAAAATGTTGCCAACGGCAATGGCACACCACTGTCATGCAGCAACAGGCGGACTTCATTGCCGATGAGCGCAATCACGCCGACATACAGCACATTCTGCCACGTACCGTTGTAGAGAATCGCCAGTCCACAACCGCCGCAGAAACTGGCAATAGCCCAGCAGCAAATTATCAGCGGCTTCGCGAACATGTGTTGCGGCGACGTTTCAATAGAAAAGCCGACGAGTGCGACCACGACAGACAGGCCCACGGCGGCAGTAAGCACGAACATCATGGCGTGGGCGAGTCGCGACAGGGCAGCAGCCGTCTCATGCTGTAATTGATCCAGCAGGGCGGTAACGAGAGGAAACCCGGGTATGAGGAATAACACCGACGATACGAGGCCGACACTGCTGCGTCCGACGCTAAAGCCCGCGCTGTGCGCCAAGGCCGCCGCCGCACAATAAAGAGCGGACGCCACCATTGCGCAAACCGCCGTGACTCCGTACTGGTTGAAGCGCCGTCGAACTAGTAACGATCTCAGAGCCTGGCCAACGCCACCGCCGATGACGCATGCGGCTACTTCAACCCAAGCCCCGCTGTTAAGAAAGGCAAACGCGCCACACGCTGCGCCGACAGCCGCGGCTGTCTGAACAATGGAATAGCGTTGCGGCGCAATTTCGATCGTCGCTAGTTTCGCCGCGAACTCGCGAGAGTTCATATCGAGCGGGACGGTCCGAGCGAGTCCTTCGAGCGCGCTGATGCGTTCAGTGTTCACGGATGGTACGCCCACATCCCGCACCAGCGTCGCAGTCTCGCCGTCGCGGCGGCCGCTGGCGACGAGATTGCAAGCACCTAGCTGCACCGACAACGATTCGAAGCCCATGCTACACGCGATCGCTCCCATCGATCGCCGCACGCGGAACGCCGTCTCGCCGGCACTCAACATCAAGCCACCAAAACGCAGCAAAGCTTCCAAGCGTCGCGTCGTCAGTGCCGCGGGTACACTGGCCTGGCCGTTTTCGTCAGGTGACTTGATCGCTAAAGCTTCAACCGTCATCACGCTGCCTTATCCTGCTCCAGGTAGCTCGCGCGGGTTTGCTGACCGATTTCCAGAACGATGCGACCGTCGATCTTGCCGGCGCGCATTTCATCAAAGA
>Ga0163162_10002613_pt1 | contig 17080 bp, 15 predicted proteins | sample S55metaG_FD_115310 | JGI IMG/M metagenome (GOLD analysis project Ga0163162, IMG submission 115310) | Switchgrass rhizosphere microbial communities from Kellogg Biological Station, Michigan, USA - S5-5 metaG | ecosystem: Host-associated > Plants > Roots > Rhizosphere > Soil | place: USA...
CTGGCCGAAGCCGGTGATCGTGCGGCTGTCGGACTTCAAGAGCAACGAGTACAAGAAGCTGATCGGCGGCTCGCGCTACGAGCCCGAGGAAGAGAACCCGATGCTCGGCTTTCGCGGCGCGTCCCGCTACGTCAGCGAGTCGTTCGGCGAGGCGTTCGCGATGGAGTGCGAGGCGCTGGTGCGGGTGCGGCGGGACATGGGCCTCACGAACGTCGAGGTCATGGTGCCGTTCGTGCGCACGCTCGGCCAGGCCGAGCGCGTCGTCGCGATGCTCGCCGAGCACGGCCTGAAGCGCGCTTCCGCCGGCGGCAGCGACGGCCTGCGCGTCATCATGATGTGCGAGGTGCCGAGCAACGCCGTCCTCGCCGAGGCGTTCCTCGAGCACTTCGACGGCATGTCGATCGGCTCGAACGACCTCACGCAGCTGACGCTCGGCCTCGACCGCGACTCCGGGCTCGAGCTGCTCGCGCGCGACTTCGACGAGCGCGACCCCGCCGTCAAGGCGCTGATCTCGCGCGCGATCGCTGCATGCCGCGCGACCGGCAAATACATCGGCATCTGCGGCCAGGGGCCGAGCGACCATCCCGACTTCGCCGACTGGCTCGCCGACGAGGGGATTGCCTCGATCTCGCTCAACCCGGACAGCGTCGTCGAGTCGTGGAAGCGGCTCGCGCAGCGCCGCGCGGTCCTCTGATCGCTGCTGCCATGGCGCGGCGTCAGAGCGTCAGCGCCATGTGCAGCTTGTCGTGGTAGCGGCTGCCGATCTTGAGCGCGCGCTCGAGCGTTCCGTAAGCGATGAAACGGTGCCGCTGGTAGAGGCGGACCGCAGCTTCGTTCTCGGCGGTGACGGTGAGCGTCAGCATTTCGAGGCCGGCGCGGCGCGCCTCGGCGATGCACGACTCGAGCAGCATCGCGCCGATTCCCCGCCCGCGCGACTCGGGTCGGACCATCATGCCGATGACGTGGCCGATATGGCGCACCTTGAGGCGCGTCTCGCGCTCGCAGCCGATCGCGCCGACGAGCCGGCGACCGCGCCACGCACCGAGCACGAATTGGCCGCCCTCGACGCGGTCGAGGCCGAGCCGCGGCAGGTAATCGGCGGCGTCCTTCGCCGCCTCGCTCTCGGCGTCGGAGGTGAACGCCTCGGGGTGCAGCGCGAGCATGTCGTCGCGCAGCCGCTTGTAGTCCGCGAGATCGGCGGCGCCGAGCGGACGGATCTGCGGCGCCGCGTTCACCCGCCGATGTAGTGCATCTCGACGCGCCGCTCGCCGCTGCCGGCCTCGGCGCGGCCGCGCAACTCCGAATAGCGGTCGCTGCGCTGCTCCCAGACGAGGCCGATCGCCGCTGCGATCGCGGCGTCGCTCGCGCCGCCGCGGACGAGCGCGCGCAGATCGTGGCCGCGGCTCGCGAAGAGGCAGAGAAAGAGCTTGCCTTCGGTCGACAGGCGGGCGCGGTTGCAGTCGCTGCAGAACGCGTGCGTAACGCTCGAGATGGTCCCGATCTCGCCGGCGACGCCACGCTCGACGTAGCGCCAGCGCTCGGCTGTCTCGCCTGGCGCGGACGGCGGCAGCGGCTCGAGCGCGAAGACCTCGCCGATGCGGCGGATGACCTCGCTCGAGGGCAGCACCTCGTCCATCTTCCAGCCGTTGGTCGCGCCGACGTCCATGTACTCGATGAAGCGAAGCGCGAGGTCGCGGCCGCGAAAGTGGCGCGCCATCGGCACGATCTGGTCGTCGTTGGTGCCGCGCTTGACGACCATGTTGACCTTGACCGGCCCGAGCCCCGCGCGCTCGGCGGCGTCGATCCCCCGCAGCACCTCGCTGACGGGGAAGTCCGCGTCGTTCATGCGCCTGAAGATCGCGTCGTCGATCGCGTCGAGGCTCACCGTCACGCGGTGGAGCCCGGCGGCCTTCAGCGCCGCAGCCTTGCGCTCGAGCAGCGACCCGTTCGTCGTCAGCGTCAGCTCGAGCGGCGAGCCGCCGACGCACGTCAGCTCGGCGAGCATCGCGACGAGGCGCTCGACGTCGCGGCGCAGCAGCGGCTCGCCGCCGGTCAGGCGGACCTTGCGCACGCCGTGGGCGACGAAGAGACGCGCGACGCGGACGATCTCCTCGAACGTGAGCAGCGAAGAGTGCGGCAGAAACGCGTAGTGCTTGTCGAAGACCTCGCGCGGCATGCAGTAGCCGCAGCGAAAGTTGCAGCGATCGGTGACCGAGATCCGCAGGTCGCGGAGCGGCCGCTCGAGGCGGTCGTGCAGCGCCCCGGTCGGCGGCACGAGGCGATCGGGCACGATCGGTGCGCTCGCGCGGTAGCGCTGGTCGGCGATGGCGATGATCTTCTCGGCCATGCCCGGGATTGTGCCTCTGGCCTCTGGCGGCCGCCCTCGCGGGCGAAAGGGGCTACTCGCCGCCTGCGGCGATGCCTTGAGGAGGCTCGAATGCCTTCGCCGCCGCCGCGGCGCTCGTCAGGCGCCTGGCGCCGTTGTAGCGCTTCGCCCAGTACGCAAAGCTCATGTCCTCGGTGCGGATGCTGGCGCCGGTGCGCGGCGCGTGGATGAACCGGTTCGCGCCGATGTAGATGCCGACGTGCGAGAACGACCGCCTGAGCGTGTTGAAGAAGACGAGATCGCCCGGTTGCAGGTCGTCGCGCCGGACCGCGACGAAGCCCGGCGCCGTGGCCTGCTCGTCGGCACGGCGCGGCAGCATCATGCCGAGACTCATCGCGAAGACGTGGCGCGTGAAGCCGCTGCAGTCGAATCCGGTCTCGGTCGATTCGCCGCCGCGGCGATAGCGGATGCCGACGAAGTCCATCGCTGCGACCGCCATCTCGCTGGTCCGCTCGTGCAGCTGCCGCAGCAGCGACAAGGGAGCGCCCGGCCCGGCCGGCGGCGCGTCGGCGACGACCTTGGCGGCGGGCGGCGCGACAGCGACGGGTGGCTCGACGTCGTCGGGGGCGGCGAAGGCGGGCGCGCCGCCTGCCGCGAGCGCCACCGTCAGCGCGGCCGCGGCACGGGAAAAGGCGCGGCCGGCGGAGGCGGGGGGAGTTCGCATCGGCGCGCAGCATAGGCGAGCCGCCGCGAAGGCGTCAATCGTCGAAACGTTGCCTTACGCCCTGGCACGACATCGGCCACGACGGCCGCACCCGGCTCGTCGGGGTTCGCTGCGCTATCGTCGGTGCAAGGTCGCAGCGAAGGAGACGCGCATGTTCAAGGCCCTGTTGCTCGAGAAGGACGACGCGGGCTTTCGTGCCGCGGTGAAGAGCGTCGACGACGCAGCGCTTCCCGAAGGCGACGTGGTCGTGCGCATCGAGCACTCGACGCTCAACTACAAGGACGCGCTCGCGATCACCGACAAGGGTCCGATCGTCCGCTCGTGGCCGATGGTGGCCGGGATCGACGGCGCGGGAACGGTCGTCGAATCGACGAACGCGCGCTGGAAGAAGGGCGACCGCGTCGTCCACAACGGCTGGGGCGTCGGCGAAGCGCGCTGGGGATGTCTCGGCGAGCGCGCGCGTCTGCAAGGCGGGTGGCTCGTCGCGCTGCCGCCGTCGATGACGACACGACAGGCGATGGCGATCGGGACCGCGGGCTACACGGCGATGCTGAGCGTGCTCGCGCTCGAGCGGCACGGCGTCCGTCCGGACGCCGGAGACGTCCTCGTCACCGGAGCGACCGGCGGCGTCGGCAGCATCGCGGTCGCGTTGCTCGCCAAGAGCGGCCACCGCGTCGTCGCCGCGACCGGAAAGGCGAGCGAGGGCGGCTATCTGCGCGAGCTCGGCGCCGCCGACGTCGTCGACCGCGCGTCGCTGAGCGCGCCCGGGAAGCCCTTGCAGAAGGAGCGCTGGGCAGCGGTGATCGACGCCGTCGGCAGCCACACGCTCGCCAACGCGCTCGCGCAGACGCGCTACGGCGGCATCGTCGCCGCGTGCGGGCTCGCGCAGGGCGCCGACCTGCCGTCGACGGTGATGCCCTTCATCCTGCGCGGCGTGACGCTCGCCGGCATCGACAGCGTGATGGCGCCGCTCGCGCTGCGCGAGCAGGCGTGGCAACGCCTCGCGCGCGATCTCGACCCGAAGCTGCTCGAGGTCGTCGCCGAGGAGATCGCCCTCGGTGATGCGATCGCGAAGGCGGGCGATCTGCTCGCCGGCCGCGTCCGCGGTCGCGTCGTCGTCGCGATCTGAGCGGCGGCTCGCGCGGTCAGCGGATCAGCTGCAGCAGCCGCTTGAACTTCGGATGCTGGCTCGTCCCCAGCCATTCGAAGATCACCATCTCGGTCGTCACGACGTCGGCACCGAGCCGGCGCGCACGCTCGGTCGCCGCGAGGCGGTCGTGCGGTCGGCGCGAGCCGACCGCATCGGCGACCCACTTCACCGAGTGACCGGCCTCGAGCAGTCCGGCGACCGTCTGCAGCACGCAGACATGGGCTTCGCAGCCGGCGACGACCATCGTGTCGCGGCCGGCGGGCAGGCGGCGGAGGAACCCTTCCTCGCGCGGCGCCGAGAAGTGGAACTTGGCGAGCGTCGTGTCGCAGAGCGCCGCGACCTCGGGAACGAGCGGACCGAGCCCTTCGGGGTTCTCCTCGGTGCCGATGACGTGGACGCCGAGCTCGTGCGCCGCGGTCGCGAGCATCACGCAACGGCGGACCACGTTCTCGCCCTCGTGGATCGACGGCATCAGCCGGGTCTGCGTGTCGACCACGAGCAGCGTGCTGTCTTGGGGGTTGCAGAGAATCGTCATCGACCGCCTCCCTCGGATGGCACATTGTGGGTCAACGCGATCGCGGTCGGCACAATCGATCGCCGCCTCTTCGGGAGAGACCGATGCTGATGAGCTCCGCCGAGTACCGGGAATCGCTGCGTCGTTTGGCGCCGCGCGTCTTCGTCGACGGCGCGCGCATCGAAAGCGTCGCCGACGCGCCCGAGCTCGCGCCCGGGATCAACGCCGTCGGGGTCAGCTACGACCTCGCGCTGCGCGACGAGCTGGCGCCGATCATGCTCGCCGAGCAGGCATCGAGCGGCAAGACCGTCAACCGCATGCTCCACGTCGACCGCTCGAGCGGCGACCTGCTCAACAAGCTCGAGGCGGTGCGCGTGCTGTGCCAGGACACCGGCTGCGGTCAGCGCTATCTCGCGCACGATGCGTTCAGCGCGATCGTGCAGGCGACCGCGCGCATCGATGCCGACCGCGGGACGCGCTACGGCGAGCGCTTCACGGCGTGGCTGCACGACTTCCAGGACAGCGACCTCGCGGTCGGCATCGCGATGACCGACGCGAAGGGCGACCGCAGCAAGCGGCCGCACGAGCAGGCCAACGTCGACACCTACGTCCACGTCGTCGAACGCAACGCGAAGGGGATCGTGATCTCGGGCACCAAGGCGATCGTCACCGGCGCGCCGTACATGCACGAGCTCCTCGTCATGCCGTCGCGTGCGATGGTCGAGGCGGACGCCGCGTTCGCGGTCTGCTGCGCGGTGCCGTGCGACGCCGAAGGCGTGACGATCGTCGCCCGGCCTGCCGGGCGTCCGGGCGAAAAGGCGGCGCTCTTCTCGAACACCTACGGCCAGTCGACCGCGGTGGTGCTGTTCGACCGCGTGCTCGTCCCCTGGGAGCGCGTCTTTCTCGCCGGCGAATGGCAGCACTCCGCGCACCTCACGTACAGCTACGCGACGCACCATCGCCACACCTGCATCGCGGCGCGCGCCGGCTTCGGCGATCTCCTGATCGGTGCCGGCGCGATGATGTGCGAGGCGAACGGCTTCGATCCCGGCGCCGAGCCGCACCTGCGCGAGCGGATGGTCGAGCTGATCACGCTCGTCGAGGGCTTCTACGCGTGCGGCGTCGCGGCGAGCGTCTATGCTCAGGTCGACGAGCCCTCGGGCGTGGTCATGCCCGACCCGGTCTTCTCCAACATCGGCAAGCTCCTGCTCGCGACCCAGATCTACGACATGCACCGGATCGCGCACGAGGTCTCGGGCGGCCTCATCGTCGCGCTCCCGGGGCCCGACGAGGATCACAACCCGGAGACCGCTGCGCGTCTCGCCGACGTCCTGCGCGCCAACCCCGACGTGCCGTACGACCGGCGAATCGCCGCGGCGCGCTTGGTCGAGGACCTGACGGCGTCGTACCAGGGCGGCTGGTACTCGGTGATCAGCCTGCATGGCGGCGGCTCGCCGGAAGCGATGCGGCGCGAGATCTGGCGCAACTACCCCGTCGGCGACAAGACCGAGCTGATCGCGCGTTTGCTCGAGCGCAATGTCGTCGACCGTCCGGGCCGCAAGATCGCCGGTGAGCGCCAGCCGGGCAAGTGCTGCGCGACCGGCTGCACGCCGCCGAGCCCGACGACGATGGTCGCGCTGCCCGCGAAACGCAAGGAGAGCACGCCGTGACCGATGCCGCCGCGACCTACGCCGAGTTCCACCGCCGCTCGCTCGAGGACCGCGACGCGTTCTGGCGCGAGCAGGCGAAGCTGATCGACTGGAAGGCGCCGTTCACGACCGTCTGCGATGCCAGCCGGCCGCCGTTCGTGCGCTGGTTCGTCGGCGGGACGACGAACCTGTGCCACAACGCCGTCGACCGGCACCTCGCTGATCGCGCTAGCCAGCGCGCGCTGATCTACGTTTCGACCGAGACCGACCAGGAGCGCGTCTACACGTTCGCCGAGCTGCACGCCGAGGTGCAGCGGATGGCCGCGGCGCTGCTCGCGCTCGGCGTCGGCACCGGCGACCGCGTCCTGATCTACATGCCGATGGTTCCCGAGGCGGTGTTCGCGATGCTCGCGTGCGCGCGCATCGGCGCGATCCATTCGGTCGTCTTCGGCGGCTTCGCGAGCGTGAGCCTCGCCAACCGGATCGACGACGCCGAGCCGAAGGTCGTCGTCAGCGCCGACGCCGGCAGCCGCGCCGGCAAGGTCATCGCCTACAAGCCGCTCCTCGACGAGGCGATCCGCCTTGCGCGCCACAAGCCGCCGAAGGTGCTGCTCGTCGACCGCGGCCTCGCGCCGATGGCGCGCGAGGTCGGGCGCGACGAGGACTACGCGATGCTGCGCGAGCGGCACCTGGACGACGTCGTGCCGTGCACCTGGGTCGAGTCGACCGCGCCGAGCTACACGCTCTACACGAGCGGAACGACGGGGCGGCCGAAGGGGGTGCAACGCGACACCGGCGGCTACGCGGTCGCGCTGGCGGCGAGCATGAGGCACATTTTTCGCGGCAACGCCGGAGAGACGTACTTCTCGACCAGCGACATCGGCTGGGTGGTCGGCCACAGCTACATCGTCTACGGGCCGCTCATCGCCGGCATGGCGACGATCCTCTACGAAGGCCTGCCGATCCGTCCCGACGCCGGCATCTGGTGGAAGCTGGTCGAGAAGTACCAGGTGACGTCGATGTTCAGCGCGCCGACCGCGATCCGGGTGCTGAAGAAGCAGGACCCGAGCCACCTGCGCGCCCACGACCTGTCGAGCCTGCGTCTGCTCTTTCTCGCCGGCGAGCCGCTCGACGAGCCGACCGCAACGTGGATCGCCGACGGCATCGGCAAGCCGGTGATCGACAATTACTGGCAGACCGAGAGCGGCTGGCCGATCCTCACCGTTGCCAAGGGCGTCGCCGAGTTGCCGACGCGCTACGGCAGCCCCGGCGTCGCGATGTACGGCTACGACATCCGCCTCGTCGACGAGACCACCGGCAAGGACATCGTCGAGCCGGGCAGGAAGGGCATCGTCGCGATCGCCGGGCCGACGCCGCCGGGATTCATGCAGACGGTGTGGCGCGACGACAAGCGCTTCGTCGAGACGTACTGGACGAGCATCGCCGGCCGCCAGCTCTACAACACCTTCGACTGGGGCATCCGCGACGCCGACGGCTACTGGTTCATCCTCGGCCGCACCGACGACGTCATCAACGTCGCCGGCCATCGCCTCGGCACGCGGGAGATCGAGGAGAGCATCTCGAGCCACGCCAACGTCGCCGAGGTCGCGGTCGTCGGTGTCGCCGACCAGATGAAAGGGCAGGTCGCGATGGCGTTCGTCGTGCCGCGCGACACCAGCGCGCTCGGCGACGCGAACGCGCGGCTGCGCCTCGAAGGCGACATCATGAAGACGGTCGATGGGCAGCTCGGCTCGGTCGCGCGGCCGGCGCGCGTCCGGTTTGTGACGCTGCTGCCGAAGACGCGCTCCGGGAAGCTGTTGCGCCGCGCGATCCAGGCGATCTGCGAAGGGCGCGACGTCGGCGACCTGACGACGATCGAGGATCCGGCGGCGCTGCAGCAGATCCGCGAGCAGGTCGAGTCGGGCGCCTGACCCGGCGCGAGGCCGCGGCGCGCGAGCCTCAGAGCACTTCGCTCGCGAAGTCGGCGAGCCGCGAGCGCTCGCCGCGCGCCAGGGTGACGTGGCCCGAGTGCGCCCAGCCCTTGAAGCGGTCGACCGCGTAGGTCAGGCCCGAGCTGCCTTCGGTGAGGTACGGCGTGTCGATCTGCGCGAGGTTGCCGAGGCAGACGATCTTCGTCCCCGGGCCGGCGCGCGTGATCAGCGTCTTCATCTGCTTGGGCGTCAGGTTCTGCGCCTCGTCGATGATGACGAACTTGTTGAGGAACGTCCGCCCGCGCATGAAGTTGAGGCTCTTGATCTTGATCTTCGAGCGCACCAGGTCGTTGGTCGCGGCGCGGCCCCACTCGCCGGCGCCGCTGTCGGTCTTCGAGAGCACCTCGAGGTTGTCGTCGAGCGCGCCCATCCACGGGCCCATCTTCTCTTCCTCGGTGCCAGGCAGGAAGCCGATGTCCTCGCCGACCGGCACGGTGACGCGGGTGACGATGATCTCGGTGTAGCGGCGGTCGTCCATCACCTGCGCGAGCCCCGATGCGAGCGACATCAGCGTCTTGCCCGATCCCGCGGTGCCGGTCAGCGTGATGAAGTCGCACTCCGGATCCATCAGCAGGTTGAAGGCGAAGTTCTGGTCGCGGTTCCTCGCCACGATCCCCCAGATCGAGTTCTTCTGGTGGGTGTAGTCCTTGAGCGTGCGTAGCACCGCGGTCTTGCCCGTGATCTCGATGACCTTGGCGTAGAGCGCCGGCGCGCCCGGCGACTCGAGATAGACGAACTCGTTGATCAGCAGCGAGCCGACGATGTCGCCGCCGATCCGGTAGTAGGTGAGGCCGCCCTGCTGCCAGCTCTCGACGGTCTTGGCGTGCTTGTCCCAGAAGTCGGCGGGAAGCTGGAGCGTCCCGGTGTAGAGCAGGTCGCCGTCGTCGAGCGTCTTGTCGTTGAAGTAGTCCTCTGCCGGCAGGCCGAGCGCGCGCGCCTTGATGCGCATGTTGATGTCCTTCGACACCAGCACGACGTCGCGCGCGGGGTTCTCCTCGACGAGCGCCTTGACGACGCCGAGGATCTGGTTGTCGGCCTTGCCCTGCGGCAAACCTTGCGGGAGGCTGACGTGGATCAGGTCCGTCTGGAAGAAAAGCTTGCCGCTCGCCTCGCGGTGGCCGGTGCCGTTGAGCGGGATGCCTTCCGTGCGACCGCTGCCGTCGCGCCGCGGCAGGTTGGCGGCGAGCGCGTCGAGGTCGCGGCTCACCTGGCGGGCGTTGCGCGCGACCTCGGTCATGCCGCGCTTGTGGCTGTCGAGCTCCTCGAGCGTGATCATCGGCAGATAGACGTCGTGCTCGTCGAAGCGAAACAGCGACGTCGGGTCGTGCATGAGCACGTTGGTGTCGAGGACGAAGAGGGTGGCCGGGCCGTTGCCGCGCGGCCTCTTGGCCCGCTCGCGCGGCGCCGGTGTCGTCGCGGCGGCGACCGCCGCGGCGAAGCTCGGCTTTGCCGCGACCGGCGGCGCGGCGGGAAGCGTCCCTTCGTTGGAGAGTTCGAGGAGCGACGACGCCGCCGGCTCGGCGGCTTGGCGGGCGCGGCCGCCGTGCTTGCCGGCGCGGTGCGGCGACGGCGATTCGAAGTCGCTCCGGCTCAGGAAGTCGGCGCGCTTGGCGGGGGGCTTGGGCAGAGGCATCGGGACCTCGGTGGTGGCAGGAACGGCCCTGTGGGTGCTGCGCGCGGCTCGGTGGCGGCGGGCGGCGCGCGATGCGCCGCGACGGGCGGGCTCTTCAGGCGGCCTTCTTGAGCGCCTTGACGGCCTTGAGGACTTCCTCGACGTGGCCGGCGACCGTCAGGCCGCGCCACTCGGCGCGCAGCACGCCGGTAGCGTCGATGAGGAAGGTGCTGCGCTCGATGCCCTTGACCTTCTTGCCGTACATGATCTTGTTCTTGACGACGCCGAACATGTGGCAAAGCTTTTCCTCGGTGTCGGCGATCAGCTCGAACGGCAGCTCGAGGTTCTGCTTGAAGCGGTCGTGCGACGCCATGTTGTCGCGCGAGACCCCGAACAGCACCGCACCGGCCCTGACGAATTCCTTGTAATGATCGCGGAACTGCATTGCCTCCGTGGTGCAACCGGGGGTATTGTCCTTGGGGTAGAAGTAGAGGACGACGATCTTGCCGGAGTAGGCTTGGGGACTGAACTTGACTCCTCCGGTGGCAAGCGCTTCAAATTCCGGAACCGGTTTGTTGAGTGCAGGCGTCATGAGCTCTTGTGCTGGGCCCGGCGATGCGTGCCAGATGTCGCCCGGCGCGGGCATCCGCCGGTGACCCCCGTTTGACGGGGCATAGCCCGCAATTATAGAGCCAGCCTTCAGCGCGCCGACCTTCGATGGTCAGCGCGTCGCTTCGGTCTGTGCTGCAAAAAGCAGCGCTGCGACGACCTTGCGACCTTCGGCGAGCAACACGTTGTAAGTGCGGCACGCCGCTCGGGTGTCCATCGTCTCGAAGCCGATCGCGGCATCGATCAGCGGCCGCAGCAGCGCCGGCGACGGGAAGCGCAGCCGCTCGCCGCTGCCGAAAACGACGATCTCGGGCGCGAGGGCGGCGACGCGCGCGAAGTGCTCGGCGGTGAGCGACTCGAACGCCGGCGCGTTCCAGGCGACGACGTCGCCCTGCCACGGTACGAGCACGCTCTCGGTGTGCTCGACGCCGTTGACGACAACGCCGTCCGCCCCGTGGCGGGCGATCGCGTTGCGACCCTCGATCCGGTCGGCGCGCATCTTCATGTCGCGATTATCGGCGCCGCGAAATGCTGCGCATCGAGCCGCAGCGTGCGAGCAGAACGGCGACGGTCGTGTGGTCAAATACCAGGTTGCCCTCGGGCCCTCGCGTCGCCGGAGTCCTCTCGTGCAGTTCTTCAACAAGTCGAGCAAGCTCGCCAACGTCTGCTACGACATCCGCGGTCCCGTGCTCGACAAGGCACGGCAGATGGAGGAGGAGGGCCAGCACATCATCAAGCTCAACATCGGCAACCTGGCCGTGTTCGGGCTCGAGCCGCCGGACGAGATCGTCCAGGACATGATCCGCAACCTGCCGCACGCAGCGGGCTACACCGATTCCAAGGGACTGTTCGCGCCGCGCAAGGCGATCGTCCATTACACGCAGCAAAAGCACGTCAAGGGGGTCGTCGTCGACGACGTCTTCCTCGGCAACGGAGCGTCCGAGCTCATCACGATGAGCATGAACGCGCTCCTCAACGACGGCGACGAGGTGCTGATCCCGGCGCCCGACTATCCGCTCTGGACCGCGTCGGTCGCGCTTTCGGGCGGACGGCCGGTGCACTATCTGTGCGACGAGGGCGACGGCTGGCTGCCCGACCTTGACGACATGGCAAGGAAGGTGACGTCGAGGACGCGCGCGATCGTCGTCATCAACCCGAACAACCCGACCGGGGCGCTCTATCCCGATGCAGTGCTCGAAGGCATCGTCGCGCTCGCGCGCCGCCACGGCCTGATCGTCTTCGCCGACGAGATCTACGACAAGACGCTCTACGACGGCGCGACGCACACCTCGATCGCATCGCTCGCCGACGACGTCCTCTTCCTGACGTTCAACGGCCTGTCGAAGAACTACCGCTCGTGCGGCTACCGCGCCGGCTGGATGGTCGTCTCGGGCGAGAAGCGCCACGCGCTCGACTACATCGAGGGGCTGAACATGCTCGCCTCGATGCGGCTGTGCTCGAACACGCCGGGGCAGCTCGCGATCCAGACTGCCCTCGGCGGCTACCAGAGCATCGACGACCTCGTCGCCCCCGGCGGCCGGCTGGCGCGCCAGCGCGACCTCGCCTACGAGCTGCTGACGGCGATCCCCGGGGTGACGTGCACCAAGCCGAAGGCCGCGCTCTACATGTTCCCGCGTCTCGACCCAGCGCTCTATCCGATCGAGGACGACCAGGAGTTCGCCTATGAGCTGCTCGCCGAGCAGAAAGTGCTGATCGTGCAGGGCACGGGCTTCAACTGGCCGACTCCTGACCACTTCCGCGTCGTCTTCCTGCCCAACACCGACGACCTCCGCGAGGCGATCGGCCGCATCGCGACCTTCCTCGCCCACTATCGCGCGCGCCACGCGCAGTCGAACGTCGTGGCGCTCGCCGCCCGCTGAGATGAAGCCGTTTCAAGTCGGCTTGCTCGGTGCGGGCACCGTCGGCGGCGGCACGTTCGCGGTCCTGCAGCGCAACCAGGAGGAGATCCGTCGCCGCGCCGGCCGCGAGATCCGCATCAGCCACGTCGCCGACGTCGATCTGGTGCGTGCGCGTTCGGTCGTCGGCGGCGCCGCCGAGGTGACGAGCGACGCCCGCGCGGTGCTCCAGCGCCCCGAGATCGACGCCGTCATCGAGCTGATCGGCGGCACCACGATCGCGAAGACGCTCGTCCTCGAGGCGATCGACGCCGGCAAGCACGTCGTCACCGCGAACAAGGCGCTGCTCGCGGTGCACGGCACCGAGATCTTCGCGGCGGCGCGCGAGAACGGCGTCGTCGTCGCGTTCGAGGGCGCCGTCGCCGGCGGCATCCCGATCATCAAGGCGCTGCGCGAAGGCCTGACCGCGAACCGCATCGAGTGGATCGCCGGGATCATCAACGGGACGACGAACTTCATCCTCTCCGAGATGCGCGAAAAGCGCATCGACTTCGCCGCCGCGCTCGCCGACGCGCAGCGGCTCGGCTACGCCGAGGCCGACCCGACGTTCGACGTCGGCGGCATCGACGCCGCCCACAAGGCGACGATCGTGAGCGCGATCGCGTTCGGCGTTCCGGTGCAGTTCGCCAAGGCGTACGTCGAAGGCATCGCCGAGCTGCAGGCCGCCGACATCGCGTATGCCGAGCAGCTCGGCTACCGCATCAAGCTGCTCGCGATCACGAAGCGACGCGCCGGCGGGATCGAGCTGCGCGTCCATCCGACGCTCGTGCCATCGAAGCGCCTGATCGCCAACGTCGAAGGCGCGATGAACGCGGTGATGGTCGAAGGCGACGCGGTCGGGACGACGCTCTACTACGGCAAGGGCGCCGGCGCCGAGCCGACGGCGTCGGCGGTGATCGCCGACCTGGTCGACATCGCGCGGCTCGCCACCGCCGACCCCGACCATCGCGTTCCCCACCTCGCGTTCCAGCCGGCCGCCGTGCGGGACCTCGGCGTGCTGCCGATCGACGAGGTCGTCACCGCGTTCTACCTGCGTCTGCAGGTCGCCGACGAGACCGGCGTGCTGGCGCGCATCACGGGGATCCTCGCCGAGCACGGCATCTCGATCGACGCGTTGTTGCAGCGGCCGAGCGGCGGCGGCGAGGCGCGCACCGACGTCATCATCCTGACGCACGACACCGTCGAGGGCCGGATGACCGCGGCGATCGCCAAGATGCAGGCGCTGCCGACGACGCTCGCGAAGATCGTCCGCATCCGCAAAGAAGATCTGGCGTGAAGTACCTGAGCACGCGCGGTGACGCTCGTCGGCGCGGCTTCGCCGAGATCCTGCTCGAGGGGCTCGCTCCCGACGGCGGGCTCTACGTTCCCGAGGTCTACCCCCAGGTCGACGCCGCGACACTTGCGCACTGGCGGACGCTTTCGTACCAGGAGCTCGCGTTCGCGGTGATGTCGCTCTTCATCGACGACATCGATGCCGCCGACCTGAAAGCGCTGATCGCACGCAGCTACCGCGCCGAGGTCTTCGGCGTCGCCCGGATCACGCCGCTCCGGCCGCTCGAGCCCGGCGTCTTCGTGCTCGGGCTCTCGAACGGGCCGACGCTCGCGTTCAAGGACATCGCGATGCAGTTCCTCGGCAACGCGTTCGAGCACGAGCTCGCGCGGCGCGGCCGCACGCTCAACGTCCTCGGCGCGACCTCGGGCGATACCGGCAGCGCCGCCGAGCACGCGCTGCGCGGCAAGCGTGGCGTTCGCGTCTTCATGCTGTCGCCCAAGGGCCGGATGAGCCCGTTCCAGCAGGCGCAGATGTTCAGCCTGCTCGACGAGAACATCCACAACGTCGCCGTCGAAGGCGTCTTCGACGACTGCCAGGATCTCGTCAAGGCGGTCTCGGCCGACCTCGCGTTCAAGGAGCGGCACGCGATCGGCACCGTCAACTCGATCAACTGGGCGCGGCTGCTCGCGCAGGTCGTCTACTACTTCGCCGGCTACTTCCAGGCGACGTCGAGCGAGGGCGAGGCGGTCGACTTCGCGGTGCCGACCGGCAACTTCGGCAACATCTGCGCCGGCCACGTCGCGCGCACGATGGGACTGCCGATCCGCCGCCTCGTCCTCGCGACCAACGAGAACGACGTCCTCGACGAGTTTTTCCGCACCGGGACCTACCGCGTGCGCGGCGCCGCCGAGACGCACGAGACGTCGAGCCCGTCGATGGACATCTCGAAGGCATCGAACTTCGAGCGCTTCGTCTTCGACGCGCTCGGCCGCGACGCGGCGCGCACGCGCGCTCTGTTCGCCGAGGTCGAGACGCAGCGCGCATTCACGCTGACCGCGGCCGAGCGCGAGCGCGTCGCCGCGTTCGGCTTCGTGAGCGGCCGCAGCGCCGGCGCCGACCGGCTCGCCGTGATCCGCGACGTCCACGCGCGCACCGGCGAGGTGATCGACCCGCACACGGCGGACGCGCTCAAGGTGGCACGCGAGCGGCGCGATCCAGCGACGCCGATGATCGTGCTCGAGACCGCGCTTGCGGCGAAGTTCAACGCGACGATCCGCGCCGCGATCGGCAGCGATGCTCCGCGCCCGGCCCGGCTTGCGGGGCTCGAAGCGTTGCCGCAGCGCGTCGTGGCAATGCCCGCCGACGTCGAGCGGCTGAAGGCGCTCATCGCCGACAATGACCGGCGATGAGCACCGGTCCCACTCCGCACAAGCCCCAGCTCCTCGGCCTCGACGAAGCCATCGAGCGGATCCTCGCGTGCGTTGCCGCGCCGGGAGCAGGCAGCAGCGAAACGGTCTCGACGTTCGCTGCGCGCGGCCGCTTTCTCGCCGAGGACGTGCGCTCGCAGATCGACGTGCCGCCGGCCGACAACAGCGCGATGGACGGCTACGCGCTGCGCGCCGCCGACGTCGCCCGGCCCGGCACCGTGCTGCCGGTGAGCCAGCGGATCGTCGCCGGCAGCATCGGCGCGCCGCTCGCGGCCGGCACCGCGGCGCGCATCTTCACCGGCGCGCAGATACCCGCCGGCGCCGACGCGGTCGTGATGCAGGAGCAATGCACCGCGCTCGACGGCAGCGTCCGGGTCGACGCGACGGTGGCCGCCGGCGACTCGATCCGCCGCCGCGGCGAAGACGTCGAGCGCGGTGCCCGTGTCCTCGCTGCCGGTCTTCGCCTGACGCCGCAGGCAGTCGGCATGGCCGCTTCGGTCGGCGCCGCCACGCTTCGGGTCGCGCGGCAGCCGCGCGTCGCGCTGTTCTCGACCGGCGACGAGCTCGCGATGCCCGGCGAGACGCTGAAGCCGGGCGCGATCTACAACTCGAACCGCTTCACGCTGCGCGCGCTCGTCGAGGCGATGGGCGGGGTCCACGACGATCTCGGCATCGTCCCCGACCGCCTCGACGCGACGCGCGCTGCGCTCAAGCGCGCCGCCGAGGCGAGCGACCTCATCGTCACCTGCGGCGGCATGTCGGTCGGCGAGGAGGACCACCTGCGCGCCGCGGTCGGGCACGAAGGTCGGATCGACCTCTGGCAGATCGCGATGAAGCCCGGCAAGCCCCTCGCGTTCGGCGAGGTCTTTCGCAGCGACGGCTCGTCGGCGTGGTTCGTCGGCCTGCCCGGCAATCCCGTGTCGGCGTTCGTCACCTTCCTCGTCGCCGCGCGGCCGGTGCTGTTGCGCCTGCAGGGTGCGAGCGCGCTCGCGGCGCGGGCGATCGCGATGCGTGCCGACTTCGCCTGGCCGAAGCCCGACAGGCGGCGCGAGTTCCTCCGCGTTCACCGCAACGACCGCGGCGGACTCGATCTCTTCGGCCACCAGGGGTCGGCGGTGCTGACGTCGACGATCTGGGCCGACGGCCTCGTCGACAACCCCGGTGGCCAGACGATCGCGCCCGGCGACACGGTGCGCTATCTGCCGCTCTCGGAGCTGCTCGGATGAACGTCGACGTGCGCTATTTCGCCGCGGTGCGCGAAGCGCTCGGCAGCGGCGAGCGCGTCGAGATCGACGCCGGCGCGACCATCGCGACGTTGCGCGATGCGCTCGCGCGCCGCGGCGGCCGCCACGCCGAAGCGCTCGGCCGCGAGCGCGTCCTGCGCAGCGCGAAGAACCGCGTCCTCTGCGCTGAAGACGCCGCGCTCGCCGACGGCGACGAGGTCGGCTTTTTCCCGCCGCTCACCGGAGGCTGACGGTGGCCGCGCGCGTCGAGATCCGCGAAGGCGATTTCGATCTCGCCGCCGAGGTCGCGGCGCTGCGCCAGGGCGACGGCGGCGTCGGCGCGGTCGTCGCGTTCGTCGGCACCGTGCGCGACCGCAACGACGGCGCGGCGGTCGCGTCGCTCGAGCTCGAGCACTATCCCGGCATGACCGAAGCCGCGATCGAGGCGATGGTCGACGAGGCGATCCGCCGCTTCGAGATCCGCGCCGCGCGCGTCGTTCACCGCGTCGGCATCCTCGCGCCGCTGGCGCAGATCGTCCTCGTCGCCGTCACCGCGGCGCACCGCGGGCAGGCGTTCCAGGCGTGCGAGTTCCTGATGGACTACCTGAAGACACAGGCGCCGTTCTGGAAAAAGGAAGCCGGGCCTGAGGGCGTGCGCTGGGTCGA
>Ga0163162_10002614_pt1 | contig 17077 bp, 22 predicted proteins | sample S55metaG_FD_115310 | JGI IMG/M metagenome (GOLD analysis project Ga0163162, IMG submission 115310) | Switchgrass rhizosphere microbial communities from Kellogg Biological Station, Michigan, USA - S5-5 metaG | ecosystem: Host-associated > Plants > Roots > Rhizosphere > Soil | place: USA...
GTCGGGATCGGTATCAGATATGAGAACAATCTCATCCACGAAACCGGGTTGACTTTGCAGTATTGGCAAGATTTGTTCCTGAATGGTTCTGGTGAGCTGCCTTGCCTTCCCCTCTTTGGTATTAACGGCTACGACTCGACCGAACATAGCATTCCTCCTGTTAGCAATTGCCTAGTCAGAAAAAGGCTATGCTTCGACGGCTTCGAGGGTCAATTGCCGAAAAATGGTGCAAGGGAAAAGTAAAGCTCATTGCTCAAAACTCGCCATTACACTCACAACCTCCTGAGCAAACTGCCTGGGGAGGCTCTTCGGTCGTAGTTGGCGTAATCGCCTGATTTCGACAGTTCCAGGAGCATCGCCCCATCCTGTGATCTTTAACAGTTTCTCTCCTTGATTGCAGCAGTTAGGCTCAAGTCGAAAGTCCAGACGTCCGGTCGTGACTGTTGAGTCTTTTTTCCGGTTTGCGCTTATTCGCTCTTGAGAAAGGTAAATTTAGTGGCGCATAGAGTACGACCAATGTCTTTTCTTTTGCAAGTGACGCGAATGATCGGCTTTTGCTTGGCAGGAGGAGCTCTTGTGGGTCTAGATGTTCAGCCACAGATACAGGCCATGACGCGGGCGTCTGCAACTTCCGAAAACGCGCCGGTAGACAACCGGATTCAGGTCGCTCGACAAGTCGTGTCTGTCGACATCCCGGCGGTTAACTACCATGCTCGTGGTGGAGAAAGCAAAGTAGATTTCATCCCTTCAGCTCTCATGCCCAGCGCAAAGGGGCAGGGGCGAGTAAAGATACTCAAGAACGGCAGCGTCTCTGTCGAAGCGCAGTTCACTGGTCTTGGGAGTGCAACTAAGTTCGGCAATGAATTTATGACTTACATGCTGTGGGGAGCTGTCCCGAAGGGTCGGACTATTAAGATTGGTGAATTGTCTTCGCAGGGCAATCGAACACAGGTAGTAGCCACCACCGTATTGCGCACGTTTGCGATGCTGGTGACCGCAGAACCTTACGCCGCGGTTACGCAACCAAGCACGATCGTGATATTCAAAGGTGCCTCACCACCTGCTAGCGACACAACCCAGACGGAAACAGCGCAGGTTGAATTGCTGAGCAATGCTTACGCTCCGCCCGGATACACGTACGAGCCCCTGGATGCCAATTCGGGGTATGGTCCGGAGATAGTTCAGGCTATGAATGCACGTCGGATTGCAAAAGTTCTGCAGGGAGAGAAGTACGCAATTCAGGAGTTCCAAAGTGCAGAAAACCTTTACGAGTACATGATAGGCTCGGCGATCCAGGGAAAACAGCTATCAAAGCAGCTTATAAAGATAGCCCAAGCCGTGGCCCAGAGTTATGAGGAGACTCGGGCGGTCTCAATTCGCCGCCAAAACGATCTACAGAAACGATAAGCCTTGGGCCCACCGCAAGTCCCTGAGGTTCTCGTCATGCCCATCGGAAAGTTAGCGGTCCATTTGTGCGCAAGCAGTGGGAGAGCACTCGCTAGTTGGCGAAACATCGCCATTACGCACATTGACCGGGCGAGAATTGGACACGGCAGGAATTCCGCAGCGCTACAACTCGTGTTTAAGAAATTTGGGATTGACTACTGCTGTGACGGGAAACGTCCGCTGGCGGAAGCTTGCAACGCAGCCAACCTTTCAGTGTATCGGGGAACTCCAGTAGACAAGAATCGGGGGTTTCCTGCCTGACGGAGCCTATGCCTTCGTCGATCCGCGTTCAAGCAGGGAGCTCGGGCTGACACGGCCCTGCGGGCCGACCTTTTGCCGATTACCCGGGATATCTTCCGGTAATGTAGCCTTCCAGCTCTTGAATCGTCTGTGCCTGACCCGAGATGATCCACTTCACGAGATCGCCAATCGACACCACTCCCACGATGGAATCACCCTCGACGACGGGAAGATGACGAAAATGATGCGTGGTCATGATGGCCATGCATTCGTCTACGGTGTTCCGGAGAGTCACAAATACAACTGGGCTGGTCATGATCTCTCTGACTTGAGTATTCCTTGAGGACCGGCCTTTAAGAGTTATCTTGCGCGCATAGTCACGCTCCGACAAGATGCCGACGAGTTTGTTTTCCGATACGATCAGCAATGCGCCAACACTCTCCTTCGCCATCATCTCCACTGCTTCATAGACGGATTGATTGGGCGTGACTGACAGGACCCTATTGTCATTTTTGCTTCGTAGCACCAATTCGATCGTGTCTGTAAGTTTCATGAGGCACCTTGCCAAGCGCGATTGTCAGGCAACCTTCTTTCGACTAGCTCTGGAATGCTGACTCAGAACGCTCTCGATATGCGCCTGTAGCGCCGCTTCCATTTTCCTCTTCGCATCCTCAAAACTGCTTCCACGAACAGTGATCAACAGCTCCTCGCAGACTCCGTTCCAGCCATCGTCTTCCAGCCAAAAACTGCAATCGGTGGGAATGTTTGCCGATACCATTAGCTTCACTGCATGGGTTGTCATTGAGGGTCCTCCATCTTGGGCTCTCGGCTGGGCGAAGGGCACTTCTCTTCAACAATGCCATTCTAGCTCCGGGCGGAGAGAGTGCCTACATCAAAGAAAAATGTCCCAACCGACGGTTCAGTGTTTCGACCGCCTATTTCTCACTGGATGTGCTCCGTGAGCAGATTGTTTTCTGAGGCTCCGATACTTGACTACAAATCGCTATTACTCTCATTGACCGGGCCCAGACAGTCCACTGTCAGTTCTGCTGATTGACTGCCCAGCCGCATGAGAGCAGGGTTTCCAAAGGAGGCTCCCGAATGAGCATGAAGATCCGCATCCGGCAGGCTAATGGCGTCACCATCGTGGATTGCAGGGGGCGTATCGATCTTGGCGCGGGCACCGTGGTTCTAAAGGACGCAGTTCGTGAATTGCTTTCCAAGGGGCAGACAAAGATCGTGCTCAATCTCAAGGACGTAAACTATATCGACAGCTCCGGGATTGGCGAGCTGATCAGTGCCTGCACGGCCGTGCGCAAACAGGGCGGCGACGTCAAATTGCTTAACCTGACCAAGAAGGGCCACGATGTCTTCCAGATCACCAATCTGTACGACGTCTTTGATGTGCAGGACGACGAAGCAGGCGCAATCAAATCGTTTAACGCCGACGCAGCTGCCAACGCGGCCTAGTTGATTGAGCCCATTTGCAGCTGAACCCGCCATTTAACCCAAACAAGCCCGATGTAGGTGATTCCCGAAAGCATGTCTTTCGGCAAGGTCAAAGATTCCAGTGTCTTCAGCGGACATAGTCGAGATTGTGGTGATCCTGGCGGTCGAGATCTCGGTGATCCTAGCGGTCATCGTCCTGGCTATCCGTTTGTTCATGAAGCGGGCCTGACGGATAGTTGGCGTAACATCGCCATTACCTTACAACCCCGTAGGAGCAGGCCGGCACTGCAAACATTTCGAGGCCTAAACCTTTCTCCAATGCCCACCTGTCTAAAGTTAGACAAATCCAGAAGCTGGCATGTGGAGGGTCCAAGTTGTCCAGGCCATACTGTGTGTGCCAAACGCACCGACCGATTTCCGTCTCGTCGATTCGGAAAAAATCTAAGAAAAGGCGAGCCAGCAGCCCAAATTACGCTCAGCGACCGGTTCTGAGTGTAATCGCCCTGTTTTTGCCAATTGTCGAGAGCCTAAGTCACTCGGATTTCACCCCCTAGATTGGGTGACAATTTACCTCATTGCTACCTATCTATTTATGTAGGTTTCGTCTGGCACAAGTTCTAGTCGTCACACCCGCAGCAAGAGAGCAATCTCAATTACAGACTTGGGGCCGACATCTTATCCCAGCGCATTCTCGTGGTAGAGGGATCTGTGGAGAAGGAACTGTTGACCATCTGGAGGTAAACCATAATGCGCGGGGTGGGCAAGCTCGGGCGTTTCCTACTGATCTCCGGCCTCTTGATGCTCGGCATCTACCTTGGTGCGCGTGTCTATGCAGCCTTTTCTTCACGGTCGGAAGCCCGGAGATTAGAACGCAGGCCACCGGAGAGCCGGCAACCGGTCGCCCAGGAACATGCTGCCAGGTTTAGCTTTGTGGTTAAGGAGCCTGATTTTAGTCTTTGGTCGCGACAGCGAATCAAGCACTACCAGCAGAGTTTGTCAGCACAACTCGGCCCGCCACTCGCGCTGCTCCGGATTCCGAAGATCGGACTGGAAGTGCCTGTGCTGGAAGGAACCGACGACCTGACCATGGACCGCGCGGTCGGGTTCATTGCCGGTACAGCTCGGCCCGGAGAAGACGGCAATATCGGTATTTCGGGTCATCGGGATGGGTTCTTCCGCGTGCTGAAAGACATCCGGGAGGGAGACCGGATCGAACTTGTCACGGCGACGGGAACGGACACTTACATGATCGACAGCATTGTGCTTGTCAAGCCGGCTGATGTCTCTGTGTTAGCACCGCGGCGGCGACCTTCGATCACCCTAGTGACTTGTTACCCGTTCTACATCGTCGGTAGTGCACCCAAACGCTATATCGTGCAGGCGTCGATGAACGCGTCTACTCCAGAAAACATTCACGCTGCAAAAGGAATCCACTGACCGATGAACACCACCGCAGCACCAAATATCTCCAGACGAATGTCCCCACCTTTCTGCTGAACAAGATCGATAGGGAGTTCCGCTCATCGGCTACTTCCTTCGAATGCTGCCTAAGCCCGTCTTGCCGCCGGTCTTTCCAGAGACAGCCGTCTGAACCGCTCCCTTGGCAGCATTGCCGGCCACACTTTCTACGTCGGGAACAAACTTCGGGCTTGTTGTTGTTCCTTGAATCATGAACGAGATGCCTCCCCGATCGCCGCCCCGACCCGTTCTCTGTACCCGCGCTTCGACCCGTTCGGACCGTAGGTCGGCAAGCATGCCGAAGTCGAGGGCCCCTGCCGGGCTAATCGTGCCTGCTCCGGTCACCACACCCAGGGATGGTATTGCAAGATTGATGGCGTCGACCCGTGTCATGTCAGGAGCCACGCGCGCATTCAAGCTGGCATTCTGAATCGCAGTGTCGGGACTCGAGTGAGTATTGCCGCTAAAAGCTGATAAAGCTCCTAGCTTCGAGCCCATATCGAAACCGGCCAGCTTCGTGTTGGACAAACGCACTGGACCGGCGATCACTAGTTTGTCGAGCGGGCCGCTGATTGCCAAGTCGGCCGAGAGTGTTCCCCCTCTCAACTGCGATCCTGAGGGAAGCACCATGCCGAGAGCTGGGAGCATCGATTGCAGTTCATCGACCGCCATGTCTGGGGCGCTGAGCTTCAGGTTCACCACTTGAGTTTCACCCTGGGTCTGAAATCCGCCCGTGAGCCGGGCGAGCGCCTTGCCGATCGCGATGTCAGCCTGAGTTATGGTTCCGGCATTTCGGTCGAGATCTGTGTTTATCGCGTATTTGATTGTCACGGCCTTGGGAGCTGGAGAACCCTTCGGCGAGAGCTTTAGCTTTTCGCAGGCAATGACCCCAGCTGCCTTGGCCTGACTGCCATTTGACATCAACGATCCATCAAAATCCGCCGAACCTCCAATACCACTGGCCGGATCGATAAGACCCGACGCCGCGATGTCCATGTCTTTCACCTTCAGGGTCGCGTCGAAAGGAGTCTTGGCCGAGTCTTGCGGATTGACCGGTCCCGCCTTGCCCGAGACGTTGGCAGTGCCACCTCCCGGGAGGGCGGTTGTCAGCTTGAAAGGAAACTCTGAGGTATACGAGAGATTGGTCAATTCGACATTCACGCCGCCATAAACCTGTGGCTTCGCGGCGGAGTTGGCTTTTCCCACTACCAGCTCACCGTTAGTGATTTCTACCTTACCGATGGAAAGGTTCTTGGGCGTATTCTGCTTCGCTGGCTCAGCAGGCTTCTTCACACCAGGACCACCGAGAGTTGAAAAATTCCACGTTCCGTTCGCCGCTTTGAGCAATGTGATCTTAGGATCGTCCAGCACGATCCCCGTCACGTTCAACGTCTTCGAGAAGACGAGTGGCATCAACTCGACGCCCACCTGCAACGACTTCGCTGTTACGAACGGTGACTTGCTGAAGGCCGGATCGTCGGCGATGCTGACATTCTCCACGCCAACTTTGCCGGTTAAGAGCGAAAGGCTGAGCTCTCCCAACGTCACGGGCCGCCCCAGGACATTCGTTAACTCCGACTCGATCTTCGGACGGAAGCTGTTCACATTGATCAGAAACGGAAGCGCGAGCAGTATTACGAGAAGAACCGCAAGTGCGATTCCCGTGATTCGCAACCAGCGCATTTTCATGACTGCATTCAGGTGCGTCCGTAGGGTCGGTGTAGTGACAGTGGATCGAATCTTCGCAAGGAGTGGTTGCCTTATGGCTGCCTTGGGGGTTTCGATTGGACGGACCTTCTTGCTGGTCGGGTCCGGTTCAGGAGGGGGTAACGGTCGAGCGGTCATGGCTGACCTCCTCATCACGACTACTGCAGTAGGTCCCAGCGACCCGGCGGGCTTCACCTGTCAAAAGTGACAGCCCAGGAGATAGCTGTTGAAATATCGCCATTACACCAAACTACGCCCCAGCGCACCCCACCGGGCGGTCAATGCGTGTAATCGCCTGTTATCGTCAGTTGGCAAATTTTTTTGATTAACTTTATAACTCTACATATGTTGATATTGTACGGTGCCGCGCAGACCGAACCGTTCAACCGAAACCAGAAAGCTGCTCGCCGCGTTGTTGCAACGGCCCCGCAGCTGGCATTATCGGTATGAGCTTTCTAAGCACACAGGGCTGAAATCTGGAACACTCTATCCCTTGCTCATTCGGCTGAACGATCAGGGTCTGCTCGAATCGAAGTGGATGGAACCCGACCCGCCAGGTAAACCACCGCGTCACGCTTACAAGCTAGGCTCGAGCGGGCTAGCATTCGCGCGAGAGATCACGGAGCACGCGACTGCACCAGCTCGCCGCGAACTGGCAGGGGCCACCACGTGAGTTCGCGCATCTCTTTAATACGGGGGCTTGCGATTAGGCTGATGTTGCACGCCGCGAATGTGCTATCCGAATCGCGGACCGATTGGGCACAGGCAATGAACAACGAGCTGGAGCACGTCGAGGGCGACCTCGCCACACTACGTTGGGCCGCAGGTTGTGTTTTGGCGAGTTATATCGAACGAGGAGGACGCAAAATGGATCCGGAGACTAGTTCATTCACTGGAATCGTGCGCAAGCCCAGCGCGTTTGTTCCATTGGCAATGTCGCTGACCGCGCTCGGAGTGATAGGTGTTGCAGCAATGTTCGGCCACCTTGTCCCTCAACCTGATGAAGGTGCCGAAGCGCACATCTGGCAGCTGCTTATGGCTGGACAGCTGCCAGTATTGGGGTTCTTTGCGGTGAAGTGGCTACCGCGCGCTCCCAAACAGGCTTTGTGCGTGCTTGCCCTACAAGTTGCCGCGGTACTGACTGCCATGGCGCCGGTGTACTTGCTGCACTTGTAACGGAAATCAAAATACCCCACCCCGTCCCAGAGCAGGAGAAGGTTGGCAAAATTGATGTTAAATCGCCGTTACGCGAAAACCCCTCAATGAGCGTAATCGACTGTTTACAACAGCTATCAAAGAACATCACACGAGAATTTCGTTTGGCGAGCATTATGACTCTCGTCATGGCGTATCACTGCTAGTTTTGCCAGCTTGTTATCCGCGACAAGTCCGACAAAGTGGGGTTCCGAGCAGACCTCAGCGGGGGCTGTTCCGAGGCGTCCTTGGACCTAAAATTAAGTCTAGGGCGCCTTCGTTTTGCTCCTTGACGGGGTTTTGAGTGTAATCGCTTATTTTCGTCAGCGATGTCCAAGGAACAATCATGACTGAGCCGCTCTCCTCCCACACCACAGAACCTGGCCGCATCGCGCGCCATGCGATGGGGGCGAATCAAACCGGCTGGATACGCTGGCTTCCTGGATTCAATACCCTACGTCATTACGAGGCGCTCTGGCTGCGGCACGACCTTGTGGCCGGCCTCGTCATGACGACCATGCTCGTGCCGGTCGGCATCGCGTACGCCGAGGCATCGGGCGTGCCGGGTATCAACGGCCTGTACGCGACCATTGTGCCGTTGCTCGCCTACGCCCTGTTCGGTCCAAGCCGCATTCTCGTCTTGGGCCCGGACTCGGCACTCGCGCCAGTAATCCTCACAGTCGTGCTGCCGCTTTCGGCGGGTGAGCCGCAACGTGCGGTCGTGCTCGCCGGAATGATGGCAATTGTCTCCGGCGTGGTGTGCCTTGCGGCGGGCCTAGCGCGTTTGGGCTTCATCACCGATCTGCTGTCGAAGCCGATCCGCTATGGCTACATGAACGGCATTGCCCTGACGGTGCTGCTGAGCCAGGTCCCGAAGCTTTTGGGATTCTCCGTCACCCCGAACGGCCCAGTGCGCCAAGTGTGGGGAATCTTCGGCAAGGTGCTCCGAGGGAACACGAACCACATGGCGCTCGCGATCGGCGCCAGCACGCTCGCTCTCATACTGTTACTGAAGCGCTGGCCGCGCGTACCAGGCATTTTGATCGCCGTGGTCGCCGCTACCAGTGTAGTCGCGGCCTTCGACCTCGCAAGACGTGCCGGCATATCTGTGCTCGGTCCTATGCCACTGGGATTGCCCTCTCCACGCTTTCCTCTTGTCCACGTCGACGACCTAGTACCGATCCTTACGGGTGGCCTCGCGGTCGCCCTCGTCTCATTCGCGGACACGAGCGTGCTTTCTCGAACTTACGCGGCACGTCTGCGCACATCCGTCGACCCGAACCAGGAAATGGTGGGCCTCGGCGTCGCCAACCTCGCCGCAGCCCTTTTTCAAGGTTTCCCCATCAGCAGCAGCTCATCGCGTACACCGGTGGCTGAGGCGGCGGGCGCCAGGACGCAGCTGACGGGTGTCGTAGGTGCGCTCTCCATCGCATTGCTGCTGGTTCTTGCGCCCGCGCTGCTCCAGCATCTGCCACACACTGCCTTAGCTGCCGTCGTCATTGCCTCGGCCATCGGCCTGGTCGAAGTGTCTGACCTGCGCCGCATCTATCGCATCCAGCGCTGGGAGTTCTGGCTTTCGATGGCCTGCTTCGCGGGTGTAGCCGTGCTCGGCGCTATTCCGGGTATTGCGCTCGCGATCGTGATTGCAGTGATTGAGTTCCTCTGGGACGGCTGGCGTCCGCATTCGGCCGTGCTCGGCCGCGTCGAACGCGTCAAGGGCTATCACGACATCGCCCGCTATCCGGAGGCACGCTTGATCCCGGGTCTTGTGCTGTTCCGTTGGGATGCACCGCTCTTCTTCGCGAACGCCGAGTTGTTCCACGAACGCGTCCTGGATGCCGTCGCAAACTCGCCGCCCCCCGTCCGTTGGCTTGTGGTCGCAGCCGAGCCGGTCACGAGCATCGACGTCACCGCGGCCGATGCCGTCTGCGAGCTTGACGACACCCTGCATGCCGCCGGTATAGAGTTGTGTTTCGCCGAGATGAAGGATCCGGTCAAGGACAAGCTGAAGCGTTTCGAGCTCTTCACGCGATTCGGCGAACGAACCTTCTTCGCGACCCTCGGCGAAGCGGTGAGTGCCTACCTTGCGACTCATCCCGTTGAGTGGGTCGATTGGGAAGATCGCAGGCTGTAGAACCGCGCAGTGAGGTGTTTATCAGTACGACTGGCACATTTCCCTCGCTCGCCTCTTCTCAGGTCGGCAATCGGCATAACACCAACTACGCCCCAAACCCACTCTTCCGGGGGGTCATTGAGTGTAATTGCCTGTTAACGACAGTCAACGCCCGATCTGCTTGAATTTGTCACAGCGGTCGAGAACAACAACTGAAAGCAGAAGGTCGCCATTCTGCAAGGCTCCGACCGGAGCAAGCGTCTTCAAGCGTTTATCAGCAATCCACATCTCGACATTTTGAGGAGGAGGTACTAACTCCATGGTCGAGACCGGCAGTGGAACTTTGCTCCCACATGGCAGGTATTCCCCGGCGTAAACCTCCTCGCCGTTCGCCATGACCAGACGACAGCGGTTTGCGGTACCTGATGGAGTAAGGTCACAGCCAAACCACCATCCGATGCCACGATATTGGAAGCGATGGCGCATCAATCCAGATGGCATTCCGCGGCATGTCCTTGGGGAGTCGAGGCGGAAACACTCTTGTGTCCAGCCACCCCATGCCTCCGGCCAACCAGAACAGTGGGAGAGCGACGACAAGAGCAGCAACTCCAAGAATGACCCTTGAGACGAGCCTCTGACGATACATTTCGATTCAGTGTACGAGTATCGGACCGTCAGTTGACGAAATATCGCGATATCAGTCCTTGGCTCGTAGTTGGTGTAATCGCCTGTTTACAACAGCAATCGGCTCCTTGCCTCCGATACCCACCATTCGCTAAAGTTTTCGTGACGATGCCGCCTCGATTCATAGCTCGACAGCTCTCGCACCCGACTGGTTTCGTGGGCCGAATCATGGGGCGGCTGATGAATCGGCACAACGCCAAGCTGAACGCGTTCGCCGTTCAGCAGCTCAACCTCACCTCGTCGGATCGTGTTTTGGAAATCGGGTTCGGCGGCGGCGTTACCCTGCCGCTCCTGATCAAGCAGGCCGGGTTCGTGGGCGGTGTCGACCGATCCCTAGACATGGTCAAAAGAGCCAAGGCGATCTTTTCAGATGCCGTCTCTTCAGGTCGCGCAGAGTTTCGCCAAGGCACGGTGGAGGCGCTGCCCTTCGAGGTGTCCTCCTTCGGAAAAGTATGCACTGTCAATACGGTCTATTTCTGGAGTTCGCTCGACGCCGGCTTCTTGGAGATCCATCGTGTGCTCTCGCCCGGTGGCCGTGTGGTTGTCGGATTCCTCCCAAGGACCGAATGGATCGCCTAGGCATGCCAATCGACATCTTCACCTCGCGAACTCCCGAGAGTGTGATCACCGCGCTGAATAGCGCAGGCTTTACCGAGGTGCGCGTGGAGCGCCCTGAGCCGACAACGCCATGGAATGTTATCGTCGGGATCCGCTGAGTTTGGGATATTCCGGTCGAGTTTCCTACCGCTTCGGCGGCAGACCTCCGAACGTGTGGTTGCTCCTCCCACCACCCTCGGCCTCAATGAGTTGTAATCGCCTGTTTACGTCAATTGACAACTATCGCGACCGGTGCGCTCACTGTAGCGCGCCCACCGCCCAATAACTGGTTCGTGATAGGAGGCTTGTGCCAAGCTGAGGTTTTTTCAAGCGAACCTGAATCTGATGAAGCCCGAGGTGGGGTTCTTGAGGTGCGAAGCTTAGCATGTAACGGCTATGTAAATGGTTGCTGAAATCAACCATCCGATCCTCAAAGGATTTTCGAGATGTGAAGGGCTCGTACTCGCCGCCGGTCATAGCTGCAATTGTCTTCGCGATGTTTTTCTTCATCGCACTCCGAGCCATCAAAAGAGTACCAACTATGTCAGGAGGTGCATTCCAGTAAGCCTCATCTCGGTTACTGCCTCGCTCGGTGTCCAACACTTGCGAAAGGGATGGCGAGAACGTAAGAGCATACACAACGATGTTGCTATTCCCGATGGCCGCTACAACATCGTCTGTTTTGGTGATATGACTCCCATGGTCGCGATTTTCGCTAACCAAGAGGAGCACCCGCGGGCGCTCGGCTGGTTCCTTCGCAAGCAAGCGAACCGAAAAATCTATGGCATCGCGAATCGCCGCTCCGTTGTCGCCCGGCTGTAGATTTTTTAGGTCGTCATAAATGGCTGTCTGATCATCTCTGAAGTCCTCGGCCAAACGAACTTGACTGTCAAACTCAACCAAGGCTGCTCGGGATCGGAGTTGATCGAACACAGGAGTCAGCATCGGGCTGATGCCGCGCATTCTGGAATATTCCCGCCACGCCCTTCGCCCAGTCTGAACGACCACTACCACCGAGGCAGGCTCGGACTCCGCAGATTCGTCCAAGTGAACGGACTGCTCTGTCCCATCATCCTCGATCACGAAATCGCTTTGGGTCAAACCGTAGACGACATGGCCTTCTGCGTCTTTGACCAAAGCAGGCACCAGAACCACATTTGACTGAACACGTAGATCAGGGGCTTGCTGGGCGCGAGTTCCACTCACCAACAGCAACAGCAGGGGCCAAGTTCTGGCGAGCATGAAAAAGATGATATCGCAACACCGACCGGCGGGTGCTTCTGGTAACTGTTGCAAAATCGCCATTACACTCACAACCCCAGCGTCGCGGAGGCTCAAAGGTCGTAGTTGGTGTAATGCCTGATTTCGTCAACCTAGATGAGCCGCCGTCTGTAGGCGGAAATTAGGATCAGCGTAGGGGCTAGTAAAACTGCCATTCCGATCGGCACGCTCTCGCTGCGTAGCTGCTCGTTTGGGTCACCGGGGCAACTGACCGTCGGATCATCGGGCAAGTAGAAGACCGTAATCGCTTGCCCTTCCGCTGCCCGTGGGTGGTCTGCTGCTGTGAAGGTTTCCGGGCCAACGGCATACGAATAGATCGAAACCCCGTGGTTGTGCGGGTCGGGTGGTGAGGTCACCATTCCCTTTGTTGGTACGCCGTGGCGAGCCAGCCGATAGTACCGAATCCAATTCACTCTGCCTAGGCCGATCGCAAAAGCTGCAGCCAGTATGACCCACAAGCCGAAACACAATATTGAACGCTTTCCGACTAACATTCCACTTCACAGAATAACGCAAGGGTAGAAAACGAGTCGCATAATTGGCGATAAATCGCGATTACACTCAGAACCCAGCCGAAAGATGACCAGGTGGAGGCTCCGAGAATCGTAGTTGGTGTAAACGCCTGTTATCGTCAACTTACGTGCTGGTACTATCGTCCCAACGGAATCGCGGCACTTTTCAAATGCAACAATGACGACTACTGATGTGGTTGTTTTCGCAATAAACTTGCTGATCCTCGCCGTTCCAACCTTCATGTTGGCAGTCGCGTGGAATAGGCTCGTCGGCGATTGGCGTAAAGGAATTGTCCAGAGTACTGCCGGAACACTGTGCCTCGCCTTCGCATCAGCCTCGACGCTTGTTGCCGTTGGCTCTCTGTTCTTGCAAGTCTTCGTCAGACCTATCTCGCGGCGCGATTATAGGACGGAAGTGTCAGGGCTATTGCTCTCTGTCGTGAGCCTCGTCTCGGGCTTCTCAACACGCGACAAGCCCCAGCATCGGTATTGGCGACTTGGTTTAGCTGCGGCAGTCTGGATGTTTCTGTGGTTTGTTGCGATGGCCTTTTCCTACTGACCGCAAGCGTGAAGGAATTACCATCTTTGCTAATTGTTGAAAAATCGCCATTACACTCATTGTGGAGCGGCAACCCTATCCCGGGTCAATGAGTGTAATCGCCTGATTGCAACAGTTAGACATTCCGGGGTGGCCCGCAATCGGTGTACAGTGCTGGCATGAACCCTCAGGAGGGTGCGTTCATTCAAGATGTCACTTGTCAGCCGGACCCGTGCCTCTCGCAAGAGCGCTCGATTCTGCGCTTTGCGGTGCTTGGACTATTGTTCTTCACAATGTTCGGAACCGTCCTTCTTCTGGTTCTGCTGGGGGATCGACCCTACGGAATCCAACTCAGCTCAATAGTGGGATATACATCTGCCGTCGCTCTCTACACCTTCAGCCGCAACCGCAATAACATGCAACCGTTCCTGCTTTCTTGTCCCGTCGTCCGTCGCCAGCTTCCCATGCTTATCCGCCGACATCTGGGTTTTCTTGCTGCCCTGTTCATAGTTCAGACAACAGCACTAAGACTTCGCCCGAACCTGCCCCCGCACTTGATTACGCCAAGCCGAGGCGCGTCTCCATTTGCCATCATCTTGGGCGGCTTCTGCGCCTGCTTCGCAATCGCCCAGATACTCAGCAATCGTTCACTCCTTGAACGAGCCCACCTTTCGGCGCAAGCGAAGGCAGCGTGATAGTTGGCTAAAAATCGCAATATCACTTAGAACCCCCGAATCGGGCGGCCTGGGACATAGTTGGTGATAACGCCTGATAACAACAATTATCCCACCCTCGTTGGTCGCGCTGTGTTCGGAAATCGGGATGGCTATTTGGGCTGAACGGTCTCCGTCAGCACTGTTTTCATTGTTTTGCGGATGCGAAACGCTAACCACATCCACAGCGTTCCCATTCCGACCTTGACAGACCAGCCGAGCCACGGGGCAAAGTCGTGCTGAGCGAAAAGCGTCGGCAGGTTCAACGCTGCTGATATATACAAGACCGCTCCATACACACCGAGACCCCACATCAGCAATCGTCTTGTCGCGGGGGAGGGCGGAGTTGCGGTTCCAGCCGCCAAAGCCTTCGCTTGCTTCCGCTGGATATTGCGAAAGTAGAAGAAGTTAAACAGGAACAGCAGTGGGATGAATACCGCTGCGGCCCGTACATAGTTCGGCTTAGCCACTGCAACTATTGCAAAGGCCGTGATAACCGCCCAGTTGATGAGTATAAGCGGCAGTATCTTTCGCAGCATTGTGGCCTGATTATTGTCGAAAACCTGACCGACGTAAATGACCTCTGCGATGGACTGGCGTAATATCGCGATTACACTCATTGAGTCGTCTTGCCGAGGGTCCAAAGCCTCGATCTCCCGCGACGTGATTCCAGGCGGTTGTATCCTCCGCACGTCATGGCATCCAATCCTGCTCCCCGTCCCCCGCCGACATCTCAGTCCGAAACTCTTACCGAGCCGAGTCAAATGAGTGAATCGTCTGGTTTCACCAACAGTGTGGAAGCCGTTTCAAGCAGAACGGTCGAAACAGACACAATAAAAGTCGGCTACTTCCCGACAAACATCTCTGCCAGCCGGTGCCAGGATGATGTACTCGAAATCATCAGTCGCCCTGGCACGGAAAGGATTAACAACGCACCGCCCCACAAGTATGCCGGATGCACGCGCCGCCGCGTCACCAGGTCGTAGGTGATGCAAATCGCCAAGATCGGTAGAAAGGTCAGCCCGAAGAACCACAGCGGGCCAAGCGGCAGCACGCCGGGAAAGCGCGCCACGGCCGCCGCGAGAATCGCAGTATACGCCAGCAGCATCACGCGCTTGTGCGCCTCTTTTTTGCGCCGAAGAAAGAGCGCCGTTGCAATGAGCACCGAGAAAACCGCCATGTCCCCGAGCGGTATGGCCAGAAACGCCACCGGGTCGATTCCAGGTGGAGCGCCTCCGCTTCGCGCTAAGTCAAGGGCGGTTGCGGTTCCGGCCACAATCATCATCGCGGCTAACAAAGCGACTGCCACTCCTAACCGCCGGTGGATGGCGACCCGATGCGTTGCTACCAGCAAGGTCTGCGCTATGAACAGCAGCACCCAGGTCGTGAACAGCATCGCATGTACCCGTATGATCGTCGAGAAAGGTCTTCCTCCGATGGTTCCGTGAGTGCCAAAGTAAGCGCTCAGATAATACGTGCGAGCAAATCCGATAAAGACGGTGAGGGCCATGGCGATCGCCATGCTGCTGTAAAACATGCGGTCATAGGCGCCAGCCACTGCTTGTTGGGGTCTAGGTTGTGAGCTAGCGATGGTCGCCATCTGTGATTTCCAACGGGAGGGATTCTATCAGGGAGCCGGAGGCTGCGGGTAGTTGTTGAAAAATCGCGATTACACTCAGAATCCGCCCAACGGAGTAGCCTGGGGCTGTAGTTGGTGACAACGCCTGATTACGTCAACTGTTCTCTCTTCCTTCCATGAACGCTTGCAGAGAAGACGGAAGGCGCAACGAGCACTAACGGTATGATCAAGACGGTCTTGGCGTAGTTGATAACGCAATGTGATCGCTAGTAGGAGAACCATATTGAACGGCTGGCCTCTCATTCATAAAATCTGGTTCGGCATCGTAATCGTAGGTTTCCTTGTTGCTGCGTATCGCATGGACAAAGAGAAGTATGGATACTGGGAATACGACCTAAGACTTGCACCGCTTGCCCTGCTAGCGGCCTTGATTTGGGGGCGTGGGGTGTTAGTTCTCGTAGCATTACACTTGGTGAGGTAATCTCAAACTGTTGAAACATCGCCATCGCACTCATTGACCCGACAGACGACGAGGTCGGTGGTGAGCCTTAGCTATCCTCGAAAGGCTTCCGGGATCGGGAAGCCCAAATCACCGTTCTCGTCACACTCCAAACGAAGTTGACCGTCCAACTTCCTGTTGAGAAACGCTAGGTCGGCTCCAATCATTTTCAAACCGAGTTCTAGCGCTTGGAATGCATCCACGCCAGCTCCATAGAATATTCTTGCCGTGTCCGGCCCGCTAATCTGATACGGGCAGTAGTGCGCGTCTCCAACAGAGTCCGGCAACGGTTGCGGTTTGCCCATTTTTACAATCCACTTTCGGCTGGGGTCGTTCGCAAGAAACAGGGTGCGTATTGCGATGACCTCTCCAATACTGTCGAGTTTCATGCAAGGTATGGTAGCCCATAGTTGGCGTAACATCGCCATTACACTCATTGGGGGCGGCAGCCCTGTCCGGGGTCAACGAGTTTAATCGCCTTTCGTCAGGCTATTTTCCACGTCGTCGCAGGTTTGGATAGATCATCGTGTAAAAGACCCAGCCGATCGCGACCAACAGCAGCACAATAGCAATGACGCGAGCAATCATCATATCCAGCCTCCCCGCACTAAATCAGAACAAGCCTCGCTCGTACCAATAAAAATGGCCCAACTCTACCAAGTTGGGTCTCGGAGGAAGTGTGCTGTGTGCCGAGGTCATTCTTAAGGAGTGCCCCGATGGATTGGATACTGGTAAAACTCCTAGACCTCAGCGAGCTGCCTGCGGGGTTACATTTGGGGCTGCACCACATTGGGGGCCCGCATCCGGGGGAGAGCGGGCCCCCCAATTTTCATCTCTAGCTAGCCCTCCGGATCTCTGTTACCAACGTCACTTCTTGAAGCGTGCTTTTCGGAAGACTGGTAGGACCACGAAGTAGACTAGCCCCTAAGGAGCCTTCCCCATGAAAAACCTCGTTCGTTCTCTCTGGAACAATCAAGACGGCCAAGACATTGCGGAATATGCCGTAATGTTGGCTGTTATTCTTGTGATTGTAGTTGGCACGATTCGCTTGGTCGGTTCCAACGCTA
>Ga0163162_10002615_pt1 | contig 17077 bp, 22 predicted proteins | sample S55metaG_FD_115310 | JGI IMG/M metagenome (GOLD analysis project Ga0163162, IMG submission 115310) | Switchgrass rhizosphere microbial communities from Kellogg Biological Station, Michigan, USA - S5-5 metaG | ecosystem: Host-associated > Plants > Roots > Rhizosphere > Soil | place: USA...
CGCCCCGCGCCCGCGCCGCGCCCGCGCCCCGAACCGGCCCATGTTCGCGAAGCCGGCGCGCCGCGCCTGTCGTGGCCCACATCGGGCGCGATCATCAGCCGGTTCGGCGTGCCGGTGAAGAATCAGCCCAATAACGGCATCGACCTTGCCGCCTATGAAGGCATGCGCGTCACTGCCGCCGCACCGGGCAAAGTGTTGTTCGCGGGCACCGAGCCCGAACGGTTCGGCCAGTTGATCGTGATCGATCACGGCGGCGGCTGGGTCACCGCCTATGCCTACCTCGGCAAAGTCACGGTAAAAGACGGCCAGATCGTGAAGGCCCACCAGCAGATCGCGCGCATCGGCCGCAGCGGCGAGGCGAAAAAGCCTACCCTGCATTTCGAACTGCGCCGCGATAACGCGCCGCGCGATCCGTATATCTACCTGCCCGTCAGGCTTTGAGCAGCCAGAACACCAGGCCCATCGACAGATAGGCCGCCAGCCAGAATCCCGCGTCGATCAGCGCCAGCCGCGTGCTGATCCGCTGATGCGTATAGCTCAACCAGAGCGACGGAATCACGAAAGCGCCCGCCAGCCCGCCGCTCATCATGAAGTAAAGCCACGGCTTCACCGCCAGCGTACCGGGGCCGACGCGCGCGAACATATGGCCCATCATCGCGGCGGAAACGAACAGCAACGCGGCTGAAAGCGCCAGCGTGCGGCCCGGCGCGGTGCGCACGCCCAGCCCGCCCGGCCCCACTTCGGCAAGCCGCGCGCGTCCGAACAGCGGGCCGTACCACACTGCCGAAACGATCATCGCAGCCACCACGGCCAATACCACCGCAAGCCAGTTCACCGGACCCATGCGCTTTATCGAGCCTCCGTCATAAGCCCCGCGAGGGGATTACCCCCTGCCCACGCGCTTGGCAATTGACCGTCGGGGTTCAGGCCCACTGCATCGCGGCGACATCCCCCACGTGCGCGCCGGTCCACGTCGCAGCAAACGAATTCAATGCCTTGGTAATTCGCTCGTGCTGCGCGGGCGCAATCTGTGGGCAAGCCACATGGCTGGCGGCACACCCCGGCTCGGCCATCGCCAACAGCCCGGCCAGATCGCCGCCGCCGCTCCACAATTGCGCCTCGAACGCCTCAACCACCCGCTCCGCCTGCAAAAGTTCCACGATATCGCCACCCGGCAGGCCGGCGCGCGAAGCGCTGGCGTGGCCCGCTGCCTTCGCAATCTTCGCCAATTGGTCGGGATGCCGCCCTTGCGCCACCATGCCCCAGAACCCGCGCGTCAGGCCCAATCCCTGCTCGACGACGAAATGCACCGCATCATGGGGCAGCGGTCCCTTCTTGGGAAACCGCGTACGCGCCTCGGTCCCGTCGGCACGGAAAATCGCGTTCCGGTCCTCGGTCCGCCCTTTGGTGATTTCGATGCGCATGGCCGCGGAATTAGCGGCTGGTGACTGTGGGGGCAAATCGCGCTAAAGGCCCGCCACATCATGGCATCCTCACCTCCCCCACTCGAAATTCCTGAAGCGCCCAAAGTCGGCATGGTCAGCCTCGGCTGCCCCAAGGCGCTGGTCGATAGCGAACGCATCCTCACCCGGCTCCGCGCCGATGGCTATGCCATGAGCGCGGACTACGCCGGAGCTGACGTCGTGCTCGTCAACACCTGTGGCTTCCTGGATTCGGCCAAGGAGGAAAGCCTTGCCGCCATTGGCGAAGCCATCGCCGAAAATGGCCGCGTGATCGTCACCGGCTGCATGGGCAACGAGGCCGACGCCATCCGCGCCAAGTTTCCCTCGGTCCTCGCCGTCACCGGCGCGCACCAGTACGAAGCCGTGGTCGAAGCCGTCCACGAAGCCGCGCCTCCCGGCATGGGGCCGTATATCGACCTGATCCCGCAGGCCGATCCCGGCGACGTGAAGCTCACGCCGCGCCACTACAGCTACCTCAAGATTTCCGAAGGCTGCAACCACGCCTGCGCGTTCTGCATCATCCCCAGCTTGCGTGGCAAACTCGCCAGCCGAAGGATCGACGCCGTGCTGCGCGAGGCGGAAAAGCTCGTCGCCGCCGGCACGAAGGAACTGCTGGTCATCAGCCAGGATACCTCGGCCTATGGCGTGGACGTTCGCCACGAGGAACGCCTGTGGAAGGGCCGCCCGGTGCGCACCCACATGACCGACCTTGCCCGCGAACTGGGCCAGTTGCGCACACCCGCCGGCGAAACCCCATGGGTCCGCCTGCACTACGTCTATCCTTACCCGCACGTCGATGCGGTTATCCCGTTGATGGCCGAAGGCCTGCTCACCCCCTACCTCGACATCCCGTTCCAGCATGCCAGCCCCAACGTGCTGCGCGCCATGAAGCGCCCGGCGAACGAGGCCAAGGTGCTCGAACGCCTCAGGGCATGGCGCGAAGTGTGCCCGGACATCGCCATCCGCTCCAGCTTCGTCGTCGGCTTTCCGGGTGAGACCGAGGCCGATTTCCAGTACCTGCTCGATTGGCTCGATGAAGCGCAGCTCGACCGCGTCGGCGCGTTCCGCTTCGAGCCTGTCGCCGGTGCCGCCGCCAACAACCTGCCCGATCCGGTGCCGGAGGAGGTCAAGGAAGAACGCTACGCCCGGATCATGGAAAAGTCCGAAGCCATCAGCGCCGCCAAACTACAGGCCAAAGTGGGCCGCGCGGTGCAGGTCATCATCGACGAAGTGGGCGAACCCGACGAAGACGGCGACATCGGTGCCACTGCCCGCTCACAGGCAGACGCCCCCGAAATCGACGGCGCGGTTTACCTGCGCAATGTTCCCACCACGCTGAAAGCCGGCGATGTCGCGCAAGTGCTGGTGGAAGATGCCGACGCGCATGATCTCTACGGGGTGATCATTCGCTGATCGGCACCGAACTTTGCCCCGCCGAACTATCCCTCGGCCGCACATAAACCCGCGCCACGATCGGGAAGCGCTCCGCCACCTGCCGCTCGATTTCCAGCACGATGCGTTCCACGTCGCGCGCGGTCATGGTGTCTTCGAAGTCGGCGCTGATGATCGTCGTCACCATCGTCGGCGCGCTGTGCAGGGTGAGCACTTCGTGCACCGCGATGATGCCCTTGTGTGCGGCGGCGCAATCGCGGATCGCAACCACCATGTCCGGGTCGGCGCTTTCGCCGATCAGAAGGCCCTTGGCTTCATACAGCAGCACCACCGCCAGCACGCCCAGCACCAGCCCGATTAGCACGGAGGCCAGGCCATCCCACATCGGGTTCGCGGTGATGAGGCTCAGCCCCAGGCCAGCCCCGGCGAACGCCAGGCCGACCAGCGCACCGCTGTTTTCCAGCAACAGCACCAGCGTCGGCGCATCCTTGGTCGATCGGATTTCCTGCCAGATCGTGCCACGCCGGGCCTTGTTGAAGTCCGTCAGCGCCGCCACCACGGACCAGCCTTCCAGGAAGGCGGCAAAGCCCAGAACGCCGAATGCGATCAGCGGGCTGGTCGCCGGCTCCGGGTCGAGGATGTGCAGCACGCCTTCATAAACCGAAACCCCCGCACCCAGCGCAAACACCAGGATGGCGACGATGAAGCTCCAGAAATACAGCTCGCGCCCATATCCGAACGGGTGCTGCGCATCGGGTGCCTTGCCCGAACGCTTGCGCCCATAGAGCAACAGCAACTGGTTGGTCGAATCGACGAGCGAGTGGACGCCCTCGGTCAGCATCGCCGATGATCCGGTGATCGCCGCCGCCACGAACTTGGCGACGGCGATGCCGACGTTCGCGCCCAGCGCAATGAGGATAGTCCGCGTCGATCCGCCTGCCATGCCGTTCCTTGCCTATACGCCAGCTATCCCGCAGCTAACGCGCAAGGCTGGGGTTTGGCCATCGCTTTCTCGCTGTCTGCCGGGCTACAGCCAGCCGATCGCCCTGAACCGCCACCACAATCCGCCGCAGATCGTCACGATCGCGCCCCACACCATAAAGTACCCATACCTCCAGTGCAGCTCGGGCAGATTGTCGAAATTCATGCCATAGATACCCGCAATGGCCGTCGGCACCGCCAGGATCGCCGCCCAGGCGGCAAGCTGCCGGGTCATCTCGCCTTGCCGATGCTGTTCCAGCAGGCCGGCGGTCTCGACCACGGCCGCCAGCGTTTCCTTCAGCCCGCGCATCCGCGCCATCACCCGGCGCACATGGTCCAGCACATCGCGGAACCAGATGCGTGCGGAAGGATCGATGGTCGGCAAGTCCGCCTGCACCAGCCGCTCGACCATTTCCTCCATTGGCCCGATCACCCGTTCGAACCGGCGCAACTGGCGGCGCAGCCGGAAGATGCGGCGGATCGTGCCCTGGTCGGGGAACTGGTCGATGGCCGCCTCCTCGATCGACTGGGCCACGTCTTCCAGCTCGTCCATGATCGGCAGGTACCCGTCGACGATGAAATCGAGCACCGCGTGCAGCACATAGTCCGCGCCTTCGGAAAGGCGCTCGGCATCGCCTTCCAGCTCGTTGCGCAGCGCCACGTGGGCGCGGGTGGAGCCGTACCGGACCGAGATGATGAAGTCCGCGCCGATGAAAAAGCTGGTCTGCCCATAATCGATGTGGTCGCCCGGTTCGAGCGCGGCTGTGCGCGCCACCACGAACAGCTGCTTGCCATAGATGTCGACCTTGGGCAGCTGGCGGGGATTGAGCGCATCTTCCACTGCCAGCGGGTGCAGGCAGTATTGCCGGCGCACCACGTCCATCTCGTCGGCTGTCGGATCGCACAGCCCGATCCAGTCGAAGCTGCCCGCCCCGGCCGCATGATGCGGCGTCCCGTCGAGCGGGATGTCCACATCGTGGGCTTTTCCTTGCGAGTAGCGGCGCGCGGCAATGATCGTCATAAGCGCCTTTTGTCGGGGCCCACGCAAAAGCGCAATCGCGCTGGCAATTGCGCGCCCAAGAACTAACATCGGTGTCAATAATGGAGTCGGAGTGGATGGAGGCTGAAACCGAAACGGCTACGGAGCTCGATGTCGCGATCGTCGGCGCGGGTATTTCGGGCATCGGCATGGCCGCGCATATGCAGATAACGTGCCCGGACCGCAGCTTCGCCCTGTTCGAACGCCGCACTGATATCGGCGGCACCTGGGATCTGTTCCGCTATCCCGGCGTGCGGTCCGACAGCGACATGCACACGCTTGGCTTCGAATTCGAACCCTGGCGCGACGACAAGTCGATCGCCGATGGCGACGCGATCCTGCGCTACCTCAACCACATCGTGGACAGCCGCGACATCCGCCGCCACATCCGCTTCGGCACGCGCATCCTCTCGGCAGACTGGAACCCCGCCACGGCGCGCTGGGTGCTGGTCAGCGAGGAGGCCGACGGCCAGCGCAGCCGCACCACCGCGCGCTTCCTCTATATCGGCGCCGGTTATTACGATTACGATGCGGCGTACGACGCACAGATCGAAGGTCTTGCCGATTTCGCCGGCACCGTCGTTCACCCGCAGTTCTGGCCCGCCGATCTCAATTATGCGGGCAAGCGCGTTGTGGTTATCGGATCGGGTGCCACCGCCGTCACGCTGGTGCCCGCGATGGCGCAAACGGCGGCGCACGTCACCATGCTCCAGCGCACCCCGACATGGTGCGGCATCATGCCCGCGCACGACAGGACCGCTATTTTCCTGCGCAAATTGCTGCCCGCGCGCCTCGCCTACAGGCTCGTCAGGCTCAAGAACACGCGCATGCAGGATTTCGTGTTCCGCAAGGCGCGCAGCGAACCCGACAAAATCGGTGGCTTCCTCAAGTCCAAGATCAGGAAGGCCCTCGGCGACAAATACGATTCCGCCACCTGGACCGCGCCCTATGGCCCATGGGACCAGCGCCTGTGCCTCGTGCCCGATGGCGATCTGTTTGTGGCGATTCGCGAGGGCAAGGCCGATGTGGTGACCGACCATATCGATCATGTCGACGCTGCCGGCATCGCGCTGGCTTCTGGCGCCCACCTCGATGCGGATGTGATTGTTACGGCCACCGGCCTCAAGATCGCCACGGCGGGCAAGATCGCGATCAGCACTGCCGGCGCGCCGGTCAATTTCGCCGATCACTACTGGTACAAGGGCTGCATGTTCTCGAACGTGCCGAACCTCGCCTTGGCGTTCGGCTATCTCAACGCCTCGTGGACCCTGCGCGCCGATCTCACCGCCGATTACGTCTGCCGCCTGCTCAACCGGATGAAATCACGGAGGGCCGACATCGCCGTTCCCTTCCTCTCCGCCGACGACAATCCGGGCGAGGACAACGTGTTCGATTTCTCCTCGGGATACCTGCGCCGCAGCCTGCACATGATGCCCAAAAGCGCGCCGGCGATGCCCTGGCGGCTCAATCAGGATTACCTGCGCGACAAGCTCTGGATGAAACGCAATCCGGTCGAGGACGGAATTTTGCATCTCGAGGTCGCGCCGGTTGGTGTCGAAACGCCTGCAAAGGCCAGATAGGGGCGCTTGCGCAGGTCTCGGATTCCGGTATCGGTAGCCCCCGATGACCCAAGAATCCCGCATCTGGACCGCCGCGCTCGTTGTCGTGGGCGACGAAATCCTGTCCGGCCGCACGCAGGACAAGAATATTGCGCAACTCGCCACCTGGCTTGGCGTGCAGGGCATCCGCCTGCGCGAAGTGCGTATCGTGCCGGACGATATGGACGCTATCGTCGAGGCGGTGAACACCCTGCGCGCGCGCAACGACTATCTGTTCACCACCGGCGGCATCGGCCCCACGCACGATGATATCACCGTCGATGCCGTGGCCCAGGCGTTCGGCGTACCGGTGGTAGTGCACCCCATCGCTCGCAAGGTGCTCGAAGAATATTACAAAACGCGCGGCGGCATCAACGAAACCCGCCTGCGCATGGCCCGCGTTCCCGAAGGGGCCGGCCTGATCGAGAACCGCATTTCCGGCGCGCCGGGCATTCAGGCGGGCAACGTCTACCTGATGGCCGGCGTGCCCGCGATCACCGCGCAAATGCTCGATGGCCTGACCGGCAAGCTCGAAGGCGGGTTGCCGCTGGATTCCACCACGATCGGCTGCTGGGTCGCGGAAAGCGAAGTGGCGGACCTCCTGCGCGAAACCGAAAACGCGCACGCCGGCTGCCAGATCGGCAGCTACCCCTTCTTTCGCGAAGGCAGGGTCGGCGCGAACTTCGTGATCCGCTCTACCGACAAGGACTTGCTGACGGCCTGCGCCGCCGTGCTGGAAGACCGGCTCGCCGCCATCGGCCGCATCCCCGTTCCCGGAGGCATTTGAAGGCGGCCCTGACAATTCCGCTCGTCGTGGCACTCGCGGCCTGTGTGCCCACCGTCCGCCGTTTCGAAGCGGTGCTGGCGGCGCATGACAGCGCCACGCAGGCGTTGACCGAATGGTGCGGCCGGCAGGGACTCGCCCCCGTCCCCGAAATTCGCGCCATCGCCGATCGCGCCGCCAGCGAAGCCCCCTCCGCGGCCACGCGCAAGGTGCTGGGCGTCACCGCTGGCGAACCCGTTGCCTTCCGCCATGTCCGCCTCGTCTGTGGCGATCAGGTGCTGTCGGTAGCAAAGAACTGGTACGTCCCGGCCCGCCTCGCGCCCGAAATGAACCGGGTGCTCGAAACCACCGACACGCCCTTCGGCAAAGTGGTCGCCGCGCTCGATTTCCGGCGCGAGCGGCTGACCAGCCAGCGCGGCCGGACAGACACCTGCCCGCCCGATACGGTGCTGGCACAGCGCGCCCTGCTGCGCCGATCGGACGGCCTTGCCATCAGCATGGTCGTCGAATGCTACACCCCGGCCATCCTGAAAGACCACCGCGCCGGCTGATGTGCGGCTAGGTGCCGTTCAGGTGCGGTTAGGTGCTTTTAGGTGTCCGTCAGGTGCGTTTAGGTTCCGGTTGATTCGACCATTCACCGGTGTCCTCGGCATAGGCTTCCAGTTCGCGCCAGTGCCGGTCCCACCCCGGCCCGCGCCGTTCGGGCGGCACTTCGGCCTCCACCTGCAAGCGTGCTCGGCGCACCGGGTTTCTCGTCGGATCAGGTTCATCGGCCATTCCCGCCTCCTGCCCTTCCCGGCGGGATTGCGAAAGGGGCCACAAATAAAAAGGCCGGAAAGGTTTCCCTTTCCGGCCTTTTTCAAAGCGTTAGGTGAACGCGCGATCAGCCGCCGTGCACTTCCGAAACGTCGATCTTCAGGCCGGGGCCCATCGACGACGAAAGGCCGACCTTGCGCAGGTACTTGCCCTTGGCGCCTGCAGGCTTCGCCTTGACGATGGCATCCACGAACGCGTCGAAGTTGGCGCGCAGCGCCTCGTTCGAGAAGCTCGCCTTGCCGATGCCGCCATGGATAATGCCAGCCTTTTCAACGCGAAACTCGATCTGACCGCTCTTCGCAGCCTTCACGGCGTCGGCCACGTTCGGCGTCACGGTGCCCAGCTTCGGGTTCGGCATCAGGCCCTTAGGACCAAGCACCTTGCCCAGACGACCGACGATGCCCATCATGTCCGGCGTGGCGATCACGCGGCCATAATCGAGGTTGCCGGCCTGCATGTCTTCCAGCAGATCTTCGGCGCCAACCTTGTCAGCACCGGCTGCCAGAGCCGCTTCGGCCTTGTCGCCACGTGCGAACACGGCGACCTTCACGTCCTTGCCCGTGCCCGAAGGCAGCGTCACCATGCCGCGGACCATCTGGTCGGCGTGGCGCGGATCGACGCCGAGGTTCAGCGCGACTTCGATGGATTCGTCGAACTTGGCGCTTTTCAGGTCCTTCAGGAGCTGGATCGCATCATCGACGGCATAGAGCTTCTGGTTGTCGCCCAGCTTTTCGGCCAGCGCCTTCTGCTTCTTGGTCACCTTCATCGGATCAGCCCTCCACAACCTGAAGGCCCATCGAACGGGCCGAGCCCTCGATGATCTTCGTCGCCTGTTCGATATCGTTCGCGTTCAGATCCTTCATCTTCGCTTCCGCGATTTCCGAAAGCTGCGAACGCTTGATGGTGCCGGCCGAAGCCTTGCCAGGGGTCTTGGAACCCGAGGTGATGCCCAGGGCCTTCTTGATGAGGAAGGTCGCCGGAGGCGTCTTGGTGATGAACGTGAACGAACGGTCGGCATAGACGGTGATCACGGTGGGAAGGGGCATGCCCTTTTCCAGTTCCTGCGTCGCAGCGTTGAACTGCTTGCAGAATTCCATGATGTTCACGCCGCGCTGACCCAGGGCCGGGCCGATCGGCGGCGAGGGATTGGCGGAACCCGCCTTCACCTGCAGCTTGATGTAACCTTCAATCTTCTTGGCCACGATGGGCCTCCTTTCTTCCTGTCGGACCGCCGGAGCGATCCTCAGAGTGAGCGGTCAGACAGGCGACGAATCGCCCTTCCGCACGGAATCGCGATCGGGACGAATCCCGCTCGTGAAGGGCGCGCCGATATAGAGAATGGCGAGCGAATGCAATGGCGCAGTGGCCCGGCATGGACTTAGGCGACGATGGTCGCTATAGGTATCTCAAGGTATTACCTTAGGATACAAACCGCCATGGCCACTTCGCTCAAGATCGACGACACGATGAAGGCCCGCATTCAGCAACTGGCCATCCGTCGCGATCGTTCGGCCCACTGGCTGATGCGCGAGGCGATCCGGCAATATGTTGAACGTGAGGAACTGCGCGAAAGTTTCAAGGCCGAAGCCATGGCTTCATGGGCAGCCTATCAGGAAACCGGACGCCACATCACGGGGCAGGAAGCCACGGCCTGGCTGGATAGCTGGGGAACCAATGCCGAAAGCGGGCCGCCCGCGTGCCACGACTGATCGTTACCGAAGGGGCCGTCAGCGGCCTTGAACGGTGCCGCGCGTTTCTTGCCCAAAAAAACCCGCAAGCTGCCGAACGCGCAGGCCGCGCGATTGCCGCACGGCTGGCGATGCTCGAAAGCACGCCTGCCATGGGGAGGCCCTTCGACACCGAACCGGCCTTGCGCGAACTGCCGATCCCTTTCGGTGATACGGGCTACATCGCGCTCTATCGTTTCGACACGGAGGCTGACGCAATTTTCCTGCTGGCTTTCAGACACCAGCGCGAAGCGGGGTACGAATAGCTCGCGACACTTGTCGCCGGACCGAGCGAGGCAGGGACGAAGCCCCCGCCCCGCATCACCGCACCAGTTCGACTTCCTCGAAGCCGAGTTCCACCGGCGTTGCGCGGCCGAAGATCGAAACGGCGACCTTCACGCGCTGCTTGTCGAAGTCCAGTTCCTCGACGATGCCGTTGAAGGACGCGAACGGGCCGGCATTGACCTTCACCGAATCGCCGATCTCGTAATCGACCGAAACCTGCTTGCGCGGCTCGGCGGCGGCCTGTTCGCGCGCACCGAAATAGCGGGCGGCTTCCTTGTCGGAAATCGGCTGCGGCTTGTTGTTGTTGCCCAGGAAGCCCGTCACCTTGGGGGTGTTCTTCACAAGGTGATAGATGTCGTCGTTCATTGCCAGCTTGGCCAGCACATAGCCCGGCATGAACTTGCGCTCGACCTGCACCTTCTTGCCGCGCTTCACTTCGGTGATCGTCTCGGTCGGCACTTCTACCGCTTCGACCAGTTGCGACAGGCCGATGCGTTCGGCTTCGGCGAGGATCGCTTCCTTCACCTTGTTTTCAAAACCGGAATAGGCGTGGATGATGTACCAGCGGGCCATTGTGGGCAGTCCCTGTTATTAAGTCTGGATCAGGCGAGCGAGAGCAGCCAGCGCACGGCCATGCCGAACAGACTGTCGATGCCGAGGAAGAACACCGCGAGGATCGTCATCATGATGGCGACGAAGATGGCGGTGCTGATCGTTTCCTGGCGCGTCGGCCACACGACCTTGCGCGCTTCCGCACGCACCTGGTTGATGAATTCGCCGGGGGTGGTCTTGGCCATCGCTCGTCCCGCTTTCGCTTGCCTTGAAGGTCGGTTGTCGAAGAAATCGAATCGAAGAATTACGTCTCTTCCGCCTAGGGGACATCGCCGCCCCGGACAGGTCCGGGAGGGGCTGGCGAATTATCCGATGTCGGAAGAACGCCCATTTAGGCGGTTGGCTCGCGAATGGCAAGAGCACGAAAATCGCCAACCGCCGGGCTTTCCGAATGGGTCGATTATCGCAAGATGAGGAAAATGGCAGGAGTGGAGGGACTCGAACCCACGGCCCTCGGTTTTGGAGACCGATGCTCTACCAACTGAGCTACACTCCTGCACGGCGACATTGCCGCCGGAGAAGCGCCCTTAGTGGGTTGACGCGGGGGATGCAACCGGCGGAAGAACATTGGCGTAAAATGGCCCGCGACGATATCTCGATCATTCCGCCCGAACTCTTGCTGCGGGCCTATCGCGCCGGCATATTCCCGATGGCGGACAGCCGCCATGATCCCGAGATCTATTGGGTAGAGCCGCGCCAGCGAGCGATCCTGCCGCTCGACGGCTTCCACCTGTCGAAATCGCTGGCCCGAACGCTGCGCCGCGAACGCTTCCGCGTGACATGCAACGCCGCCTTCGACGCGGTGATCGATCAGTGCGCCGCGCCCCGGCCCGAAGCGGAGGAAAGCTGGATCAGCCAGCGCATCCGCGAAAGTTATCGCGAACTTCACCGGCAGGGACACGCCCATTCCATCGAGACATGGCAGGCGGATGCCGATGGCGAGGAGCGGCTGGTTGGCGGCCTTTATGGCGTGGGCTTTGCGCGGGCGTTCTGCGGCGAAAGCATGTTCAGCCGCGTGCCCGACGCCTCGAAAGTGGCGCTGGCGTGGCTGGTCGCGGCACTGCGGCGGGCGGGCGCGGAACTGCTCGACTGCCAGTTCACCACGCCACACCTCGCCTCGCTGGGCGCGGTGGAAATCCCGCAGGCGAAATACCTGGCGCTGCTCGATGCAGCGCTGCGGCCTTACTGGGGTACGTCTTCTTCTGCAGCCGCCGGCGCAGGCTCGGCGGCGGCGGGAGCCGGCGATGGGCGCACCGAAGCGCCGGGCTTGCCCGAAGGCTTCGCCGCGCTGCTCGACGATGCAGCCGAAGGCGGGCCGTCTTCCTCGCCCGGGAATTTCATCGCGCAGTCCTTGACCCACACGTCATAGACCGGGTGCTCGACCACGTTGAGCGAGGGCGCGTTCTTGAACAACCAGCCCGAAAACACCTTGTGCCACGCCAACTTTTCCTGCGTCGAAGCGCGTTCCTCGACATAAAGCTGCACGAAGGCGCCGGTTTCGGGCGGATCTTCCCAGGGCGCGGTCTTCTCGCAAGTGGACAGTTTCACGATCGCATTGCCGATCCGGCGCGATTCGCCGGTCTTGAGCACGATGTCCTGCGTAATGTTGTTGCGCTTGTTAAGGAAACCCAGCGTCGCCACGCGGTCCTTCACCGGGGTGCCATAGTCGCTTTCCACCGCACCGCCGCTGGCCGACGCGGCGGGTTGGCCGGTCTGCGTCGCTTCGGGGGGCGGGGGCGCTTCGGATTGCCCGCCGCAGCCTGCCAGCGCCAACGCCGACGCGCCCGCAACACCAAGCGCGACGGTCCGCGTTGCGATGCGGCGCATCAGCCTTCCGGCGACCAGGCTTCGTAATCGCCGGTGGCGGCCGCACGCTTGCCGCCGCGTTCCAGCGCGCCTTGCGGGCGATAGGCCGCCGATGTGCCCGTTGCGTTGGGGGTGTAGTCCACTTCCCAGATTCGCGCGGGCGGCAGGTTGCTTTCGGGAACGGCCCCGTTGTCGAAGCTGCCATGCAGCCAGCCATGCCATTCGGCCGGCACGCGACTGGCATCGTTGGCGCCGTTATAGATCACCCACCGGCGCTCGCGCCCGGCGAAGGGATGCCCCTTGGGATAGGCCTTCTTCGCGCGGAAATAGGCGTTGCCCTGCGCATCGGTGCCGACCTGCTCGCCATTGCGCGCGCTGTCGAGCATGGTGCCGAAGGTGGCGCCGTCCCACCAGGTGAAAATCTTGCCGAGGATGCTCATGGGCGTCGCGCTTAGCCTTTCAATGGGGGAGTGAGCAAGCGGGAGATGTCACCAGGTGACGAGATCGCCCGACTTAAGCCCGATTTCCGCCGCGCGGCCCGCGTTCAGTTCCAGCACGCCGGAAACGGGGCCGGCGGATGGCAGCGGCGTCTGGTCGTAAGGCACGGCATTGGCAGCGATGTTCAGCACCTTGTGGTCCGGACCGACGAAGATGATGTCGAGCGAGATGACCGTGTTTTTCATCCAGAACGCGGTGCGCGCTGGCGGATTCCACGGGAAAATCATGCCTTCGTCAGCACCCATCGCGGTGCGGAACATCAGGCCCTGTTCCTGCGACGCGGGCGTGTCGGCCACTTCCACGCGGAACACGTGCTTCCCGCTGGCGGTCGTGACGGTTAAGGGAATGATTCGCAGACCCGAGGTGGCATGCACTTCGGCAGCCGGCGCAGGGGCCTTCGTCCCCGCCGCCACGGGCGAACAGGCGACCGTGGCGATCGCACACGATAGCGCGGCAAACCTAATCCAGTTCTTCATCGACCCATTCTTCCACATCGCTGATGCTGCGTGCATCCACCAAGCGGCGCGCGGTGGCAAGGGGGTGGCCCGCGCGTAGCATCGCCGCCATCTGCTTTTCGCGCATTGCAGGATCAAGACGGCTCTCGCCTTCTTCCCCGGCGTCCCGCGCGAAGGGGCCGATGCGGCGCTTGCGGGCAAAGGCCAGTGCGGCCCCGCGCCGCTCCGCCTCGCTGCCGGCCGCTTCGCTGCGCAAGTCTTCGGCAATCCCTGCGTGGCCCAGCGCCTGATCGATCCGCCGCGCCCCATATCCGCGCCGCAGCAGGCCCTGCCCTTTGGCCCGCGCATAGCCCGCATCGTCGACATACCCGCGATCGACGAAGCGCGCGACCAGTGCGGGCACGTCCGCCGGCACCTCGCCAGCCCAGCCGCGCTCGCGCAGCTTGCGCTTCAGGTAATCCGCCAGCTTGCCCGCGCTGGTGGAAAACCGCGCGACATAGGCGAGTGCGATTTCCTCAAGCCGCGCGGGCTCCAGCGGCGGCGGCACGTACCGTTCCTTGCGGTGCCTTTCAGGACGATTGCGGGGACGATCATGGTTCACGCCACATTCGTGCCACAGTCACGATTAAATGAGAACGTCCGCGCTTTGTGCTGGGTCAAATGGTGCCATTGCACGACAGGCTAGGTACCGGGCGGAGTCATGGTTCATTCACTTGCGCGGCAATAAAATGCCGAAGCAGGAATAAAAACAGAATTATCGGGGTAACGCATGACCGTATTAGACACAGTGGTTGCCGCCACGGCGCTGGTCCCCACACCTAATGACGATGCACAACCGCGGCGCTATTCGGACTTTGCGACGTTCTGCGATGCGCTGGACTATGCGGCACGGGGCGAGCGTGGACTGAACTTTCATGATCCGCGCGGCCAGCTGACACTGGTCTATCCCTATTCGCAACTGCGCACCGATGCGATTCTTGCCGCCCGCCGCCTTGTCGCGCGCGGCATCGCGCCGGGAGACCGTGTGGCGCTCGTCGCCGAAACCGGCCCCGAATTCGCCGCCCTGTTCTGCGGCGCTGTCTATGCCGGTGCCTGGCCGGTGCCGCTGCCCTTGCCGACGAGCTTCGGCGGCAAGGAGAACTACATCGACCAACTCTCAGTCCAGCTCGGCAGCTCGGACCCCAAGCTGCTGCTTTATCCCGATGAAATCGCGGAAATGGCCGGCATTGCCGCGCAGCGCCACGGATGCCCTGGCCACACGTGGAACGATATCGCGCAGATGGAGCCTTCGTCCGCGCCGTTGCCGCCCGCCGACCCCGATGCGATCTGCTACCTCCAGTATTCCAGCGGCTCCACCCGCTTCCCCCACGGCGTCGCCGTCACCCACCGCGCCCTGCTGGCCAACCTTGCCGGGCATTCGCACGGGATGGGGATCGACACCGGTGATCGCTGCGTCAGCTGGTTGCCCTGGTATCACGACATGGGGCTTGTCGGCTGCTTTCTCTCACCGATCGCCAATCAGGTCTCGGTCGATTACCTCAAGACCGAAGATTTCGCCCGCCGGCCTCTCGCGTGGCTCGACCTCATCAGCCGCAACCAGGGCACGACGCTCTCCTATTCGCCCACTTTCGGCTACGACATCTGCGCCCGCCGTATATCCAGCCAGACCAACGTGGCGGAACGGTTCGACCTTTCGCGCTGGCGCGTGGCGGGCAATGGCGCGGACATGATCCGGCCCGATGTGATGCAGGGCTTCGTCAACGCCTTTGCCGGCGCGGGCTTCAAGGCCAGTGCCTTTCTGCCCAGCTACGGCCTTGCCGAAGCGACGCTGGCCGTCACCATCATGCCGCCTGGCGAAGGCATCCGCGTGGAACTGGTGGAGGAAGAGCGCCTTTCGGGTACGCCCCGCGATCTTTCGCGACCAGCCCGCTACCGCGCGATCGTGAACTGCGGCCTGCCGGTGCTGGGCATGGACGTCGAAATCCGCGGCGAAAGCGGCCACGAAATCGGGCACCATCACATCGGCAAGGTCTGGTGCCGGGGCAGTTCGGTCATGCACAGCTACTTCCGCGATCCGCAATCGACCGCGGATTGCATGGTTGATGGCTGGCTCGATACCGGCGACATGGGCTATTTGAACGAGGACGGCTACCTGTTCATCGTCGGCCGCGCCAAGGACATGATCATCATCAACGGCAAGAACCATTGGCCGCAGGATATCGAATGGGCGGTCGAGCAGTTGCCCGGCTTTCATCAGGGCGATATCGCCGCATTCTCGGTCGAAACCGAAAACGGCGAGGAGGCTCCCGCCGTCCTGGTCCATTGCCGCGTTTCCGATCCTGAAGAGCGCCTGAAGCTGCGCGAACAGATCCGCGACAAGGTCCGCTCGATCACCGGCATGAACTGCGTGGTCGAACTCGTTCCACCGCGCACCCTGCCCCGCACCAGCAGCGGCAAGCTGAGCCGCGCCAAGGCCAAGAAGCTGTATCTGGCGGGTGAAATCGAGCCTTACCGCCTGGCAGCCTGAAGCGAGGATCGCTCAGCAGGAGCAGGATCAGGCGGTTTGCAGTGCCCGCCGCCGCCTAGCCTCCCCCGCGATCATGCGATTGCCGGTAACCTCTGCCTGACGCCACACCGCGTCGCGCGCCGTGTGATCCGCCGCCCCGGCGGCAAGCGCTTCCCATGCCGCCAGCCGCATCCGATCGCTGGGATGGCTGCGCGCGAAGTCCTGCGCCACAGCGCAACCCTCCACGATGCCCAGTGCCACCGCCAGCCGAAGCGCCACCTCGCTCGCCCCTTGAGTCACGATCCCGCTCACCGTTCGCGTGGCGGTGTCGAACGAATACTGGTCGAACCAGTTCTGGTGCGGCGCGGTGTGCATCACGTTGATCGATACCGACAGCGCATCGGCGGGATGCTGCACATGCACGTCGCGGTGCGCGCGATAGAGCATGACCTTGCCCGGTGAGAGCCGCGCGCGCTCGACGAAACGCAAATCCACCGGCTCGCCGGTCCAGCCGGCGACGTCCTCGTAATCGAACTCGTAGTAATCGCTCCAGTAGCCCGGGCCGAAATAACCCAGCGTCAGGAAGCTGAAATTGTGGTCGTGCGGCATGGCGAAGGCAAAGGCGTCGCCGCCGCTCGCGGAAAGCACGGCATCCTCGCGCGACGGCCAGATATTCGCGCGCAGGAAACAATCGTCACCGGGATTGGCCAGCATCACCACTTGCGGGCCATAGGCATTGGCGGCCTCGTCACGGTAGCCCGCCTTGAGGTTTTCGATCAGCAGGTCGCCCAGAAACGTGGAGTTGCTGCCGAGCGCCTTCAGTGCCTGAGAGCCCTCCAGCAAGCTGTCCTCGTCAGCCGGATCGAACCCCCGCGCGGCCAACCTGTCGGCGCATTCGGCAAGCGAGATCGGAGCCAGCGGTTCAGCGAATTCGATCACGCGAGGCATATGCGATCCTCCATGATGCCGGCGAGCGCCGGGTGCTGTGCCGCCAGCGCTTCGGCCAGCGCGCGGGCCTCATCGCGCAGCGGATCGTCCGACCGACCGGCCATTTCGAGCAGCGCCGCAAAGCCTTCGGCACCATCGAGCGCGAGGCATTCGCGCAGCGCCTGCCA
>Ga0163162_10002617_pt1 | contig 17074 bp, 10 predicted proteins | sample S55metaG_FD_115310 | JGI IMG/M metagenome (GOLD analysis project Ga0163162, IMG submission 115310) | Switchgrass rhizosphere microbial communities from Kellogg Biological Station, Michigan, USA - S5-5 metaG | ecosystem: Host-associated > Plants > Roots > Rhizosphere > Soil | place: USA...
CATTACGAGCGCAAACACGGACCTGATTCATATTACGGACAATAAACCTGATGAAAAAAATAAACCTGTTTTTCCTGCTGCTTTGTTTTTTCGCCTGCACCCGTTTATCGGCACAGGTAGCAGCTACACCGCCAATGGGCTGGAACAGTTATAACTGTTTTGGTTCGGCAGTACATGAAGATGAAGTAAAGGCCAATGCCGATTATATGGCAGAGCATCTTAAGCAACATGGCTGGGAGTATGTAGTTGTGGATTTTTTATGGTCGTACGATAACCCTCCGGGCAGTAATATCGGCAACCCATTCCAGTTACGTTTACAGGATGGCTCATATGTGCCATGGCTTACTATGGATAAATGGGGCCGTCTTACACCTCAGCCTACTAAATTCCCGTCGGCTTTTGGCGGTAACGGTTTTAAACCGCTGGGCGATTATATCCACAGTAAAGGTTTGAAATTTGGCATCCACGTGATGCGTGGTATCCCGAGACAAGCCGTTTGGTCAAAATCGCCGGTAAAAGGAACCAATGGCATCACTGCCGATATGGTGGCTGATACCAACTCAAAATGCCCATGGATGAACCATATGTATGGTTTGGATATGAAAAAGCCTGGCGCACAGGAATACCTGAACTCGCTGCTGGAGCTTTATGCCTCATGGGGCGTTGATTTTATTAAAGTAGATGACCTTTCGCGCCCATACAGCAATGCCGAGGTTGAAGGTTATCAAAAAGCTATCCAACAATGCGGCAGGCCGGTTGTATTAAGTCTTTCGCCTGGCGAAACCCCGGTTGCACAAGCTGCTCACGCTGTCAAATATGCCAACATGTGGCGAATGGCCGACGATTTTTGGGATAACTGGAAAGAGATCCTGCATATGTTTGATTATGCCAAAAGCTGGGAAGGCGTAAGCGGCCCCGGTCACTGGCCCGATTGTGATATGATCCAGATCGGTAAGCTGAGCAAACGTGGTCCGGTAGGTCAGGAGCGCTTCAGTCGCTTTACCGAGGACGAAGAATATACCCACATGACGTTTTGGAGCATTTTCCGCTCGCCACTGATGATAGGCGGTAACCTGCCCGAAAACCGCGATTTTGAATTGAACCTTTTTACCAATGACGAGGTAATTGCGGTAAATCAAAAAGGCTCAAGTCCAAAACAATTGTATAAAAAAGATGGTGCCATGATCTGGTACTCACAGATCCCCGGCAGTAAGGACATTTACGCAGCCTTTTTCAATATCGGTGATGACGATAAATCCGTAGCCCTGAATTTCAAAGACCTGGGCTTGAAAGGTAAAGTAACTGTGCGCGACCTGTGGAAAAAACAGGATGTTGGCCAGTACAGCTCAGGCTATCAGCAAAAAATTAACAAACACGGTGCAGCGCTATTCAGGCTGTCCCCCAAAAACTAAACCAATCCACTAAATCACTAACTCGCTAAATCAATAATTAATATATAATGATCGATCTGAAAACATTTGAAGTATGGTTCATTACCGGGAGCCAGAATTTATACGGAGAAGAAACACTGAAGAAAGTTGCTGAGCACTCACAGGAAATTGCTAAAGGTATTGACGGTGCTGCCAATATCCCTGTACGTGTGGTGTACAAACCCGTTGTTAAATCAACCGACGAGATCTATAATACCCTGCAGCAAGCTAACGTTGCCGAAAACTGTATCGGTGTTATTGCCTGGATGCATACTTTTTCGCCTGCCAAAATGTGGATCAGGGGCTTAAGCATCCTTAAAAAACCGATGCTGCACCTGCATACTCAATATAACCGCGATATTCCATGGAGTTCAATTGATATGGATTTCATGAACCTGAACCAGAGCGCACATGGCGACAGGGAGTTTGGCTTTATGGTATCGCGGATGCGCATCAACCGTAAGGTTGTTGTTGGTCACTGGCAGGATCCTGAAGTATTAAAAGATATTGAATCATGGACCCGTGCCGCTGCCGGCTGGTACGACTGGCAAGGTGCAAAATTTGCCCGCTTTGGCGATAACATGCGTTTTGTTGCCGTAACCGATGGCGACAAAGTTGAGGCTGAACTGAAATTTGGCTTCTCAGTAAATACTTACGGTATTGGTGACCTGGTTGCGGTTATTGATAGTATAACCGATGCTGAGGTTAACACGCTGATTGATGAATACGAAACCACCTATAACGTTGCCGACGACCTGAAAAAAGGCGGTGCGCGTCACGCATCGGTTTATGATGCAGCCAAAATTGAGCTTGGTTTACGCAAGTTTTTACAGGATGGCGGCTTTAAAGGTTTCAGCGATACATTTGAAGACCTGCATGGCATGATCCAGTTACCGGGTATTGCCTCTCAGCGTTTAATGGCCGATGGCTACGGTTTTGCCGGTGAAGGCGACTGGAAAACTGCTGCTTTAGTACGTGCCTTTAAAGTAATGGGTGCCGGCCTGCCAGGCGGTAACGCTTTCATGGAAGATTACACTTACCATTTCGACCCGAACAATGCGCTGGTATTAGGCTCGCACATGCTTGAGGTTGACAGCAGCTTGGCTAACGGCAAGGCATCATTAGAGGTACACCCATTGGGCATAGGCGGCAAGGCCGATCCAGCACGTTTGGTATTTAACGTAGCCGGCGGTGCAGCCCTTAATGCATCTATTGTGGATATGGGCAACCGTTTCCGTTTGATCGTTAACGAAGTTGAAGCCATTGAGCCGGTTGAAGACCTGCCAAACCTGCCGGTTGCAAGGGTGCTTTGGAAACCACTGCCGGATATGAAAACCGGTTGTGCAGCCTGGATCTACGCCGGTGGCGCGCACCATACCGCTTACAGCCAGAACCTGTCGGCCGAGCTGATTAATGATTTTGCTGATATGGCCGGTATTGAGTTTTTACGTATTGGAAAGGATACCAAACTTGATCAATTTAGGAGCGAGATCAGGTGGAACGATGCGGCTTATAAGCTGTAAAACATAGTTTAAAAAATCGTCATTGCGAGGTACGAAGCAATCCCAAACTTTACAGATGGGCTTTGCATATTGAGGATTGCTTCGTACCTCGCAATGACGTGATGATGAAGGAATTTGCGCAGTTCGCGTTAGGGATAGGAGCGGATACCGGCCCGTGGCTAAGGCCTGTGCAGTATGAGCGGATAGTCCGGCCGCAGGCAACGCCCCAATTTTGAACCGTTGATACGAGTGATTGCATTGATTTCGCTGATTTTTTTGTCTGAACTCGAATTAAACGAATTAAAGAATTTGCCTGGCATTCTGTTAATTCCTTAATTCTATGAAATTCAGGTTCAGATTATAAATGGTCATCAAATGAAATAGAAAAAACGAGAAGAATATAAACTAAACCACAAGCAAACTAAACTAAATTTTAAACCAAATAATGAACAAATTTTCCACTATCGATTACGTGATCTTCGTAATCTATTTTATTGTAGTTACGAGCTACGGGTACTGGGTATACAGCCGTAAAAAGGTCAAAGGCGTATCTGATAGTCACGATTTTTTCCTGGCCGAGGGTTCACTTACCTGGTGGGCCATTGGTGCGTCGCTGATTGCCTCAAACATATCTGCCGAGCAATTTATAGGCACCAGCGGTCAGGGTTTCCAGGTTGGTTTGGCCGTTGCGGCTTACGAATGGGTAGCAGCTATTGCGCTCATTATTGTGGCTGTATGGTTTATACCGGTATACCTGAAAAACAAAATTTTCACCATGCCGCAGTTTTTACATACGCGGTACAACGAAACGGTGAGTTTTATCATGGCCATTTTCTGGCTGTTGTTGTATGTGTTGGTTAACCTTACTTCGATACTTTACCTGGGTGCTTTGGCCATTAACAATTTGATGGGCGGCGGATATCTGCATGAGATCATTATTGCGCTATCCATTTTTGCCTTGTTCATTACTCTTGGCGGTATGAAGGTGATTGGCTTTACCGATGTTATACAGGTATTGGTACTGGTTGTTGGCGGTTTGGCTACCACTTATATAGCACTTACTTTGGTGAGCGAGCATTTTGGTTTGGGCAAAGATGCTATGGCGGGCTTAAATAAAATGATGAGCGATGCGCCTGATCACTTCAAAATGATGATGGCTAAACCTAAACCCGGTGCACCACAGGCAGAGATCAATAAATACCTGGCCCTGCCTGGTATTGCCATGTATTTTGCCGGTCAATGGATCGTGAACCTTAACTATTGGGGCTGTAACCAGTACATCACCCAAAGGGCTTTGGGCGCTAACCTGAAGACTGCCCGTACCGGGATCCTTTTTGCCGGTTTAATGAAACTGGCTATGCCTGTTATTGTAGTTTTACCTGGTATTGCAGCTTACGTATTATACAAAAACGGTGGTTTGCAGCAGGAAATGGCATCAGGTGGTCACTTTAATTCAGATAATGCCTACTCGGCTATATTGGGCTTTTTGCCAACGGGCTTAAAAGGCCTTTCGGTTGCGTCTTTAACGTCTGCTATTGTGGCTTCACTTGCAGTTAAGGCTAACAGTATCTCCACCATCTTTACGCTTGATATTTACAAAAAACACATCAGCAAAGAAGCCAGTGAAAAGAGTATGGTTAATGTAGGCAGGCTTACCATTTTGGCTGCCCTGATCTTCTCTATCATGCTTACCTGGAAAGACCTTTTAGGTATCGGCGGCGAAGGTGGCTTTACTTTCATCCAGAAATATACCGGCTTTATCAGCCCGGGTATCTTCGCCATTTTCATTTTAGGTTTCTTTTGGAAACGTACTACAGGAGCAGCGGCTATTGCGGGTATTATAACAGGCTTTTTAATGTCGGTATTGTTTAATAATTATGCTCCTGCACTATTCGGGCACGAAACATTCCTTTATTCAGCTTTCCCTAATGGTAGGGGTGGTTATGAGATTCCGTTCCTGATCTGTATGGGCTTATCTTTCATGTTCACCATTATTGTGATGGTGGCCATCAGCTTAGCCGGTCCGAAAGTTAATGCTAAAGCATTTGAAATTCCGAGCAGTATGTTCAAGGTTGAAAAATCAACCATGGCATTAATTGTAGTTACGCTTATCCTGCTTACCATGCTTTATGCTAAATTCTGGTAAGTACAATAATTTATAAAATGAAGTTTTTTATTGACACAGCCAACCTGGCACAAATTAAAGAAGCCCATGAACTGGGTGTATTAGACGGCGTTACCACCAACCCATCATTGATGGCTAAGGAAGGTATTACCGGCCATGAAAATATCATTAACCACTACAAAGCCATTTGTGAAATTACTGATGGCGACGTAAGTGCCGAAGTAATATCAACCACTTTTGATGAGATGGTTGCCGAAGGTGAAGCATTGGCTGCCCTTCATGAGCGTATTGTGGTAAAGCTGCCCATGATAAAAGATGGCGTTAAGGCTTTAAAGTATTTTAAGCAAAAAGGTATTAAAACCAATTGTACGTTGGTGTTTTCGGCAGGGCAGGCTTTACTGGCTGCTAAAGCGGGTGCTACTTATGTTTCGCCGTTTATTGGCCGTTTAGATGATATCTCGACTGATGGTTTGCAGTTGATTGAGGATATCAGGCTGATATATGATAACTACGGTTATGAAACACAGATCCTGGCGGCTTCAGTACGTCATGCTATGCACATCGTTAATTGTGCCAAGCTTGGGGCCGATGTTATCACCGGTCCGCTGAGTGCTATTACTGCTTTGCTAAAACATCCGCTTACAGATAACGGACTTGCCCAATTCCTGGCCGACCATGCCAGGGCTGCGGGTAATTAGTTGAAATATTTGATTTTTGAATAAGAAAGTCCCGCGCGAGGCGGGCTTTTTTTAATTAAATATTTTAAGTGTTTTTTTAACAATTATAAATTAATTTTTATACATTGGTCTCGCTGATCCCTAACCATCAGTTAAACCAATTTATTTGTTCCGGAAATTATAATAGTTAAACAGCAATGCTTTAAAAAGGCAAGCTAACAACCTCAAATTATGAAGAATAACAAGAATTTATTAATGATGTTAAGCTGTTCGGCAGCGCTTTTTGCGGCTTGTAACGGTAATCCAAAAACAACTGATTCAACCGTGAAAGATTCAACTTCGGTAACAACCCAGTCTATACCCGATTCGGCAAATTTTGAAGCCGATGTACAAGGGCAAAAAACAAAGCTTTTCACCCTTAAAAATAACAGCGGTGCTACCGTGGCTATTACCAATTATGGCGGCAGACTGGTAAGCTTGCTGGTACCCGATAAAGACGGCAAAGCTACCGATGTTATTTTAGGCTACGACTCGCTGAAAAGCTATCAAAAACCAAAAGAGCCTTATTTCGGTGCAATCATTGGCCGTTATGGTAACCGTATTGCTAAAGGTAAATTTACCCTTGATGGTAAAGCTTACCAACTGGATATTAACGATGGCGTAAATACACTGCATGGCGGCTTTAATGGTTTTTATGGCAAGGTGTTTTCGGCTAAGCAATTAAGCACTTCGCAACTGGAACTTACTTACGTATCAAAAGATGGTGAAGGTGGTTATCCAGGTAATTTAACAGCAACCGTAGTTTATACTTTGGGAGATGATAACGCGCTTAAAATAGAATACAAAGCTACAACCGATAAAGCTACCGTAGTTAATTTAACTAATCACGCTTATTTTAACCTGAACGGCGCGGGCAGCCCAACCATTACCGATAACGTATTACAAATCAATGCCGACGCATTTTTGCCTGTGGATACCACATTGATCCCAACCGGCAAACTGCAACCAGTTAAAGGTACACCGTTTGATTTTACCACATCAAAAACCATTGGTAAAGATATTGATGTGGCCGACGAGCAATTGAAAAATGGTAAAGGTTATGACCATAACTTTGTTTTAAACAAGCATGACCTTACTACTCCTGTTGCTACCGTAAAAAGTACTGTTACCGGTATCACTTTGGAAGTATTTACTGAAGAGCCCGGACTGCAATTTTACTCAGGCAACTTTTTAACCGGCGCAACTAAAGATGGAAAAGGCGGCAAAGCTTATCCGCACCGTTCGGCCTTTTGTTTAGAAACTCAGCATTTTCCGGATGCGCCAAATCAGGCTGCGTTTGCTTCGACTGTGTTAAAGCCGGGTCAAACTTACCATACGGTTACCATTTACAAATTCTCCAAATAAGTAAAGCATGTTAAAAAGGACTTTTTTAACGTTATGTGCGGCCGGTGCTTTTACCATGGCGAATGCACAAACGCAATATACCATAGCTGCTGATAAGGTAAAGGCACACATTCAGCCTACCATGTATGGGATATTTTTTGAGGATATTAACCTTGCCGCCGATGGTGGTGTATATGCCGAACTGGTAAAAAATCGTTCGTTTGAGTTCAATATGCCTTTGATGGGATGGAAAGAACAGAAAAAGGACGGAGGCGATGGCAGAACAGAAGTAATAAACCGTGCTGTTGAACGGCCGGAGAACGCGCATTTTATAAAAAGCTATATCACAACCGACGCTGGTTTTTACGGTTTCTCGAACGAGGGTTTCCGCGGAGGGATGGGCGTTAAGGAAGGTGAGGAATACAGTTTTTCGGTGATAGCAAAACAGGAAGGTGATACCAACGTAAAGCTGAACATTGAGCTGCACGGTGATAATGACGCCATCATAGGTAAAGCTGAGCTTACGCCGACAGATAAAGAATGGAACCGTTACAGCGTAAAATTTAAATCGGACGCTACAACGCCGAAAGCAAAATTATATGTTTGGATGAGCGGCAAGGGCGTCATTGATCTGGATATGATCTCCCTGTTTCCTGAACATACCTGGAAAAACCGTCCAGGTGGTTTACGTGCCGATCTGGTACAGAAGCTGGCTGATCTGAAGCCCGGTTTTTTACGTTTCCCGGGTGGATGTATTGTTGAGGGACGCGAGCTGAACAACCGTTATCAGTGGAAAAAAACCATAGGCCCGGTTGATAAACGCGAAAATATCATCAACCGTTGGAATACCGAATTTAAGCACCGCCCGGCACCTGATTACTATCAAACTTTCGGTCTGGGTTTCATGGAATATTTCATGACCGCCGAAGATATCGGTGCTTCGCCTTTGCCAATCCTGAATTGTGGTATGGCCTGCGAGTTTAATACGGCTGAGCTGGTGCCTTTGGATAAGCTTGATCCTTATGTGCAGGACGCGCTTGACCTGATTGAGTTTGCCAACGGCGATGTAAGCACAAAATGGGGTAAGCTGCGTACCGATCTTGGTCACCCGGCACCGTTTAACTTGAAAATGATAGGTGTAGGCAATGAGCAATGGGGACCGCAATATGTTGACCGCTGGAAAATTTTCACCAAGGCAATTAAAACTAAATACCCGAATATTAAGATCGTATCGGCTTTAGGGCCATCGCCTGAAGGAAAGGAATTTGATCTGTTAAATACAACATTCCGCAGTTTAGGTGCCGATATTTTAGATGAGCATTATTATGCACCACCAAAATGGTTTAGGGATAATGCACGCCGTTATGACAACTATGATCGTAAAGGCCCTAAGATCTTTGCTGGCGAATATGCTGCACAAAGTGTATCTACAGTAAACCCGGATAATAAAAATAATTGGGAGTGCGCACTGTCTGAAGCGGCCTTCATGACCGGTTTAGAGCGTAATGCCGATGTGGTGAACATGGCTTCATACGCCCCGCTTTTTGCACACGTGGAAGGCTGGCAATGGACTCCAAACCTGATTTGGTTTGATAACCTGAAAAGCTACGCCACGCCCAATTATTATGTGCAGCAATTGTTTTCGCTTAATAGAGGTACCGATGTAGTGCCGCTTACGTTAAACAATGAAGCCGTAGCGGGGCAAAATGACAGCTATGCTACAGCCAGTTTAGACAAGAACACTAACGAGTTGGTGATCAAATTTGTAAACACCAGCACATCGGCACAAAACGTAAGCTTTAAAATTACCGGTTCAAAAGGTTATCAAAAGCAAGCCACGGTTACTACGCTGAAAGCTGATAGCAAGGATGCCGAAAATTCATTGAACGCACCAACAGCTGTTAGTCCTGTGGAAAGTACTGTTGATATCTCCGGAAACACCCTGAAGCTGGCCGTTGAGCCATACTCTTTCAAAATAGTAAGGCTTAAAAACAAATAAATTGAAAAAGCTTCTGCTGATCATATCCTTATTGTTCCCGGGCATTATGAGTAATGCCCAGGAACTAAGGACTGATATATCGGTGCACGATCCGGTAATGACCCGGCAGGATAGCGTATATTATATTTTCTGTACGGGTAATGGCATTGCTATGTGGTCGTCAACTGATAGGGTACACTGGAAGGCTGAAAAACCTGTTTTTGCAACAGCGCCTCAATGGGCGGTTGACGCTATCCCCGGTTTTAAAGGACACATCTGGGCACCGGATATTTCGTTTTATAAAGGCACTTACTACCTGTTTTACTCGGTATCGGCCTTTGGCAAAAATACTTCGGCCATTGGTGTGGCAACTAATATAACGCTGCATGCCAATGATCCGGCCTATAAATGGGTTGATCATGGTAAGGTGATCCAATCCATCCCCGGCAAAACCAACTGGAATGCTATCGACCCTAATTTAATTACCGATAAAGATGGTACACCTTATTTAGTATTCGGCTCATTTTGGGATGGATTGAAATTGGTGAAACTGAATAAAGACAGGCTGAGCGTTGCAGAAGATCTTGATAAGATCCCAACTATTGCTACCCGCAGAAAAGCCATCTCCGAAAACCTCCCTGCTGTCGACGGTAACCCGGTTGATGCCGGTGGTAATGCCATTGAGGCACCGTTCATTTTTAAACATGATAAGTATTTTTACCTGTTCGCCTCGATAGATTATTGCTGCAAAGGGCCGAAGAGTACTTATAAAATGATCATCGGTCGCTCGGAAAAATTGAGAGGGCCGTATCTGGATAAGGACGGTATTGCCATGAACAAAGGCGGCGGCAGTATCCTGCTGGCTGGTGATGCTAACTGGTATGGTGTTGGCCATAACGGGGTAAGTACTTTTGACGGGGTGGATTATATCATCTTCCACGGCTATGACGCTGCGGATAGGGGGATTTCGAAATTGAGGGTAGAGAAATTGGATTGGGTTGATGGATGGCCGGTGGTAGGGAAGTAGATTTAATGAAGTGAATAAACTTATGTCATTGCGAGCGATAGCGTGGCAATCTCGTAGCTCACGCATGTCCGACCTGCATAGCTACGAGATTGCTTCGTCGTTCCTCCTCGCAATGACATGATTTTATTTCTGCAGGTTTAAGCGTCTACACTTGAACCCATTTTCTTGTAAGCATCCTCGCTTACGCACCTGAAATAACTAATAACTTGAGCGTGGACGCTCACATTTTGTATTATTCAAGCGTGGACGCTTGAACATGCGACAGAAAGAATATGAAAATATCAAAAAAAATAATCGCGTTAGCCATGGCTGTTGGTAGTCTAACTTCGGTTAACGCTACTCCCCGTGATACCACTTTCCATGCCGATGGTAACCCCATCATCAGGCACAAGTATACTGCCGATCCGGCGGCTATGGTTTATAAGGATAAAGTATACCTGTACACCGGTCATGACGAAGCAGCGCCGGGCCATAACGGCTATACCATGCACGACTGGACCTGTTTCACTTCAACCGATATGGTAAACTGGACAGAGCATCCTTCGCCGCTGAATGTTAAAGAATTTAAGTGGGCAAAAGACGATGCCTGGGCATCGCAGGTGATCGAGCGGAATGGTAAATTTTACTGGTATGTGGCTGCCGAACATGCTACTATTCATGGTAAAGCCATTGGGGTAGCGGTATCTGATAGTCCGCTGGGGCCGTTTAAAGATGCCCGTGGCAGCGCTTTGGTTACTAATGATATGACTAAAGCCGTAAAGCATTCCTGGGATGATATTGATCCAACAATTATGATTGATAAAGATGGGCAGGCCTACCTGTTTTGGGGCAATGGCATTTGCTATTATGCCAAACTCAAAAGCAATATGACCGAACTTGACGGCGAGATCAAAACCATTACCTTGCCGCATTATACCGAAGCACCATGGATCCACGAACGTAACGGTTGGTATTATCTGTCATATGCCTATGAGTTTCCCGAAAAGATAGCTTATGCTATGAGCCGAAATATTAACGGCCCATGGGAGTATAAAGGGATCATCAATGAGATTGCCGGAAACTCAAACACCAATCACCAGGCTATAATTGATTTTAAAGGAAAATGGTATTTTATATATCACAACGGAGCCCTTGTACCTGATGCCGGAAGTTTTCACCGTTCGGTTTGTATCGATTATTTGTATTATAATAAAGATGGCAGCATCAAACGGGTGATCATGACCAGCGAGGGTGTGAAACCGGCAAAGTGATTTTATTGTAGAGGCGTGCATAATTTCGTCTCCAGTATACAGATCAATTAGGGAAGTGCGTTTGCCCTGATGGGAGACGAAATTATGCGGCCCTACAATAGGAAATATTATAAAATAAGAAGCAGGAAAGGATTATTCTTTCCTGCTTCTTATTTTATGGACTGTTACCTGCAACAAATCGTATCAACTTTTCTTCAAAACCGATCAAACGTAACCAAACGTTAAAATTGGTTCAATTTATCCTATACTTTTAGTGCGAAATAATTAATTCAAAAAGCCTGTACGGCCGGTTTAAACGGTTTGTCGGAACTGTTTGACCGGCTTTATAACCTACAATTATGAACATTAAAAAGTTTATTATCGTTGCTGCTGCCGCGCTTCCATACTTTGCTCATGCGCAGGAATGGCAGCCCAAAAAAGCCGTTTTAATGACGCGCTTTGCCAAAGACGTCGACCCAAAGAATGTACTGCCCGAGTATCCCCGTCCACAACTGGCACGCGAAAAATGGATGAACCTAAACGGCCTGTGGCAATACCAGCCGGGAACCGCCGGCGAGGCTGTACCCCAAGGCAAGCTATCTAAAACCATCCTCGTGCCATTCCCGGTTGAATCGGCCTTGTCGGGCGTAATGGAACAGCACGACAGGATCTGGTACCGCCGTAAGTTTACCGTTCCTGCTTCATGGAAAGGCGAACACATCCTGCTGCATTTTGGTGCGGTTGATTATGAAAGCGAAGTGTTTGTTAACGGCAAAAGCTTTGGTAAACATACAGGCGGCTATGATCCGTTTAGCTATGATATTACACCGGCTATTAAAGGTGCAGGTGAGCAAGAGATCACTGTGCGTGTTTATGACCCAACGGACGATGGCGGTTTTCCACGCGGTAAACAAACCCTGCACCCGCAGGGGATTATGTATACATCAACTACAGGAATCTGGCAAACTGTTTGGTTAGAGCCGGTTCCCGCTGCAAGCATCAACGATATCAGGATAACGCCTGACATTGATCAATCGGTAATAAAGCTAAATGTAGATGCTGCGACTGCTGCTGGTTACACGGTTAATGTAAAAGTAAAAGACGGTAGCAAAGTTGTAAGTACAGCTTCCGGCAAGCCTAATGCCGAGTTTGCCGTACCTGTTCCTAACGCCAAACTATGGTCGCCGGATTCACCGTTTTTGTATGATCTGGATATTACGCTTGAAAAAGGCGGTAAAAAGGTTGACGCTGTCAGCAGCTATGCGGGCATGCGCAAGATTTCGGTGGGTGAGCAGGATGGTTATAAAAAACTGTTCCTGAATAATAAATTTCTGTTCCAGATTGGTCCGCTTGATCAGGGTTTCTGGCCTGATGGGATCTATACCGCCCCAACTGATGCAGCCATAAAAAACGATCTGCAAATGATCAAGAACTTTGGCTATAACATGGTGCGCAAGCACATTAAGGTTGAGCCATACCGCTGGTATTACTGGGCCGATAAATTGGGCTTGATGATTTGGCAGGATATGCCATCGGCCAATTCATATACTGAACATACGCCGCCGGTTGATACAGCTGCTTATGCTTCAGAACTTACCCGCATGGTTAAAACCCACTGGAACTCACCTTCTATTGTAACTTGGGTAGTATTTAACGAGGCACAAGGTCAGCACAACACGCCGGGCTTGGTTAACCTGGTGCGTAAACTGGATAATTCGCGCTTAATTAACCAGGCCAGTGGTGGTAACCATTTTGGCGTGGGCGATTTTCTGGATATCCACAGCTATCCGCCGCCTGCAGCTCCTTCAAGTAAAACACAGGTGCTTGCCTGCGGGGAGTATGGCGGTATCGGCTACATTATCCCCGGTCACGTTTGGAAAACAGGCCCTACCTATATTATGATGGATAATCAAAAAGCTTATACCAACCTGTATGATGAATTTGCTAATGACCTGGTGATCTATAAAACCAACGAAGGCCTGAGCGCCGCGGTTTACACCGAAACTACCGACGTGGAAGTAGAGCTGAACGGCTTGCTTACTTATGACAGGGAAATTGTGAAAGGCCCGGTTGCAACTATTAAAGCTTCAAACGATAAGATCATTCACGATGAAGAATATATCCGCGAGGTGCTGCCATCTTCAAAAGAAAAAGCACGTACCTGGAAATATACTTTTGATAAGCCTGTTGAAGGCTGGTTTGGCGAAAAGTTTGACGATAACGCATGGAAATCTGGTGAAGCTGGTTTTGGCACCGCCAATACCCCGGGAGCGGTAGTGAAAACTGTTTGGGAAGGTAAAGATATCTGGATCAGGCAGGAGTTTACGCTGAATGTGTCCGGCGTAAATAAGGATGACCTGGTGCTGTCATTGCACCACGACGATGCCTGCGAAGTTTATATCAACGGCGTTAAAGCTGCCGTAAAAGAAGGTTATACTTCAGGCTATGCTATTATCCAAATGAATAAGGAAAGCAAGGATGCCCTGCGCTTGAATGGCAAAAATGTGATAGCTATCCATTGTAACCAAACCGTTGGCGGACAATATATTGATGCAGGTATTTCTGCAATGAGCAAAACGAAACCATAATAAATGGTTTTGATATTATGAAAAACGCCCGGGCAATTTGCCCGGGCGTTTTTGTTTTTAAATTACTAATCTATTTCTAATGCCACCGCTCGGCTCCAGCCGAGTGGTAACCTATCAAGCGGCCTCTGGCCGCCGAAGCAGGAGGAGCAGGCCAGAGGCCTGGAAATAATTGCCACTCGGCTGGAGCCGAGCGGCGGCGGGGAGGCTAAAAGTAGGCTGTCATGCTGAGCGCGTCGAAGCATGGTGGTGGGGCCTCTGCGCGCGAGTCTTCGACAGGCTCAGACTGACAGGCCCATACTTAATAGCATCTATCAGCCCTTCCTCTTCCTCCCATTATAACTTGTTATCGTCACGTCACCTGCATTAGCATCTAACTCCAATACCCTTGACGATTGCGACAAATATGTTGATCCGTAATAAAATTCAATACGTTTTTTGACACCGTTTTTAAGGTTAATTTCCGCATAAAAATCGTCAGGTTTTAATTTGATGTATCGCTTGCCAATGTTAACACCGGTATTGCGGAATACCTTAAGGCTATCCTGATTTTGGGTTGCCACTAATAAATCACCTTTGGCCGATTGGATATTTGCGAGCGCTTTACCATCCCCTGCAACATAAATACCGCTTTTGGCTATTGATAGCGGAGCAAAGCCGCCTTTTCCATTACCTTTCATGTACCGGCCCATAAATGCATCGTGACGACCAGTGAAAGGTTCCATACCGAAGTCGTTGCCAACCATTACCAAATCGAGGTTGCCGTCGTGATCGACGTCTTTGGCTATCATACCGTAAACAGGGGCCATTTGCGCATCTTGCGGTAGTGCACTGATACTAAAAGTACCAGTGCTTTTACCGGTGATAAGGCTGGTGTTCATGTCGGTAGCTTTAAGGATCACAGCTCCTTCTTTGTCTTTTTCAGCCCATAGGTCGTTCATGGTAGCGTGACCGAAGCCACGGTAGCTTGGATATTTTTTGCGGATGGAGATCACCTGGCTGATCAGGTCATCGCGGGTATGCATCGGGAAGGGTTTCTGTGAGCCGTCCTCGTCCTTCATGTAGCAAAATATCATGGCATCGAATGAGCCATTGCCGTCCAGGTCTTTACCCATAATGGTCATGGGTTGCTCAAATGATGCTTTGTAATTGGAGTTTTGACCCAGGTTACCTGCTACGTAATCAATATTACCGTCATTGTTAAAGTCGCCGGCAACAATGCTGTTCCACCAGCCAACGTGGTCATCAATGCCCGATTTGATCTTGCTGAAGCCGTGCCCATTGTTTTTGTAGAAGGTAATTGGCATCCATTCGCCAACAACAATCAAATCAACTTTGCCATCCTTGTCAAAATCTGACCATAAGGCATCGGTGATCATGCCACCGTGGATCAAATCGGGGCAAAGCTGGCTGGTAACATCCGTAAACTTACCGCCATCATTCCTGAGCAAATGGCTAACCGGTGATGAAGGGTAAGCGCCCGAAACCGATCTCGAACCAACAAAGAGGTCGAGATCGCCGTCGCCGTCAAAATCGGCGGCGCGTACGCATGAGCCATTGTCGTATTCCACAGGTACAGCTGTAAGGTCACGGATAAAGTGGCCTTTTTTATCGTTAATGTAAAGCCTGTCCTGTGCGGTTGTATGGCCTTTTTGAAATTCGTAACTACCGCTTGCAATATAAAGATCGGGGAAACCATCGCCATTGGCATCAAATAACAGGGCACCCATATCTTCTTCATCTTTAATTTCTTCATGCACAAAGCGGTTGTTATCCACAGTAAAATGGCCGCTTGCATCCTGCATAAAAAATACGCCTTTGTTACCGGCAGATCCTCCAACAAAAAGATCATCATAGCCATTGCCGTCCACATCGCCAACGGCAATAGCAGGCCCATACTGGCTTAGCTTGTGTGGAAGCGTAGGCTGGATGTTATAATCAATCGCATCCTTTTCCTGGTGCACATATTTTATACCTGTTGAATTATTCGCTGATTGAAAAACAGGAATGATTTTTCCTGATGCATCGGGCGGGAAATAACCCGAGGCACTTTTATATTGCAATGTGAGTGTTTGATTAGCTTTTACATTGGTAAGCAACTGGGTTTTGCCATCGGGCCAGCGTACTCGTAACGAATCAACTGTAGTTGATGAGCCGATACCGAAATGTCCGCGGGCGTCGTCTGTACTCATATATCCCCGGCAGGGTTGCTGATCGTAAAATTGCTGATTGCCTTTGTAATAGATCCGAATGGTTGCGCCAATACCGCCAATGTTTTTGCTATCGCCCTGAAGCGCAACGGTAAGATAGTTATGATCTTTTGCTACCTGCGTTTTGCTGTTGGCGGTGTTTTCATAAACAAAAGCATCATCGTCGATATTGTTGATCACCAGGTCAAGGTCACCGTCGTTATCCAAATCGGCATAAACGCCGCCGGTTGAAAAGGTAGGTTTTACGATACCCCAATCTTTCGATTGATCTTTAAACAAATACCCGCCTGCATTTCTGAAAGCATAGCTTGATGTTTTTACTACCGGGAATGAGTCTGCCGCGGCAAGGGTAGTGTTTTCTTTGCCCGTGCGTCCCTGGTCGTTACTGTACAGGGCGTGGTCAAGATCGGTCACATCCCGTGGATAACCGTTAGTGATCATCATATCGCGGTAGCCATCGTTATCAAAATCGGCCACAAGGGGAGTCCAGCTCCAGTCGGTTTGATAAACCCCTGCCTGGTAAGCAATTTCGCTGTATTGCGGGTGACCTGCCGGCGTTTGCCCCTGGTTAAGCTGCAATACGTTGCGGATATACTGGTGCTCGTAATTGAATTTTTTATTGTTGATATAGGTGATGTAGTTATCGCCTACCAGCATGGTTTTTTTACGAACGTTCTCTTCGGGGAGCATTTCTAAGGATACAAGGTCGGCCTTGCCATCGTTGTTAATATCAACCATATCCGATCCCATTACCGACCAGCCCGTATGTTTAAAATACTCGCCGGCGCGATTGGTGAACGTTCCGTTTTTATTGTTTACCCAAAGTACATCGTTCGAGATGAAGTCATTACCCACATGAACAACCAGCCAGCCATCGTTATTTACATCGCATATGGAAACAGAGTTGCCCAAACCGTCTATCAAAATC
>Ga0163162_10002621_pt1 | contig 17063 bp, 16 predicted proteins | sample S55metaG_FD_115310 | JGI IMG/M metagenome (GOLD analysis project Ga0163162, IMG submission 115310) | Switchgrass rhizosphere microbial communities from Kellogg Biological Station, Michigan, USA - S5-5 metaG | ecosystem: Host-associated > Plants > Roots > Rhizosphere > Soil | place: USA...
TGTTAAAACTAGCGACTGGAGAAGACCGCCGCAGCGAGTTCAGCGCTCTGGTGCGGTCGTGAAGTGCGTGCGAGCACCGATCACACATGCCCTCACGTGCGGCTATGGTTGCCGCTGGTTTAGCGATAGTCATCTTCACGTTGATGCCGGACGGCGAGAATACTAAGAGTACGCTCGTCCTCAATCTCAATAAGGCGACGTAGCGAGCGTCGCCAAACGACACGACCAGCTCCCGGAGATAAACGTTATCAGGTTCGACCTTGCGGCAGGTGTAAGGAAAAGACGCGAGCAACTCTGCGGCCTTGCGGATGGACACCAGTGCGCGGCGCGCGGCCGGTGCGTCTCTTTCAAGCAGGAACTCGTTCAGGCGCAACAGATCAGCGCGCACTTCAGCGGTGTAACGAACCCGATAGCTCAACGGTTGCCCTGCGATTTCTCGGCCGCAACCAGCATCGCTTCCAGTTCGGCATGCACGTCGGTCGCGTCGTAGTATTCGCCCGTGCGGCGCGCCTCGTCACGGGACTGCAAACCGCGTGCGACAAAATCCCTTTGCATCTGCCGGCGGTTGACGCTCGCGCGCAGGGATGACTCCATCAACGGCGACGGGCTTTCTCCGTCGAGCAAGACGCTTTCGGCCGCTTGGCGCAATTCGGGGTCAACCCGCAGCGACGGTAACGAGGCAGTTTTCATTTGCGAACTTCATGCGTTGCATTTGCAGTGCATAGGTTACTACGGCTCCTCTGCCGCATGGATTGATTGATAAACGCTGTCCCTAAAGATTATCAGACAAGGGCAGGTTTCCAAGAACGTTCATTTATCGTCAGAAAGCGGCGCCGTTGGATAGAAATCAGCGTCCAGGCCGGACACCGTCAGAATGTCCGCGCAGGATTACGTGCGCCAGTGCGGGTAACAAGGACTGTGACAATAGCCGTGATCATTTCCATACTCCGGTGAGGAAGAGACTGCGCTCGGCGGTGCGCCGGCGGACGAGGGCATTCAGTACCTGACCGCCGGACTTGTTCCAGGCAAGAAACTGATCGGCAGTGGAGGCAAAGTTCAGCGAACTGAGGTTGCGTAGCAGAGTCGACGGCGCGCCGGACGCGAGCACGACGATGCCATCACGGCCAGGATCCTTCCCACTGGCAGCGCGCCCGGGGCCGACGTTGTAGACGATGCTGACCAGCGCGGCTTTTCTGCTGCGGCGAGATCCGGACCCGCACCGCACGATCGACAATCGCGGCCGAGTCATCGAGGCCAGCATCCCAGGTGCGCATCGGCCTGTGCTTGCGTCCAGACGGTGCCCTGGATCACATCCTTGCCAGTTGTTCCCCAGCCGCACGTCCAGACTTTGCCGGTCGGATCCCAGTAGGCTTCGAGCTCGCAGCTCTCGAAGTGCTGCACGAGCGGCCGGCACGGCACGCGCCAGGCGTCGTCTGTGGCGACGTCGGCCGCCTTCGGAGGCGGCGGAGGCGGAACTGGGCCAGGCATCGGCGCCGGCTAGTAGCCGTTGCCGTTCGTGCCGTTATACCGCTTGGGCGACGGCTTGAACATCCCAAGGATCGCCGCGAACACCTCACCGAGGCTCATGAGCGTCTCCCGGTGTCGGCACGCGGCGCACTGAGGTATAGCGCACGCCAATGATCGTCGTGAACAAGGTTGTGTACGCGATCGCCTGCTGAACATTGGCAAGAATAAGCGCCTTCAAGTCGTCGGGCATGCTGTGCCATGCGTCACGCAGAATCGGGCCAAGCGCGGAGATGCCTCCAAGCGTGCCCGTCCATATAACGATTCCACGCGTATGAAGACTCTTCCAGTTGTCGGCTAAGCGCAGTTCGAAGCGGTTTAAAAAAGGTGCTGGAACTATAAGACCGGGCATGACTTTTCCCCGCGCACGCGGCGCGTCTTTGAAACGGTGAATTAGGATTTATTTTCTGTCGCCGATCCGGGGCTCAGGCGGTACGGCGCTGCTGAGTAGCTTCCTGCTTAACGAGAATGTGATCGGTTTTTTGTGCGGTGGCGGACACGACGGCAACAGCTTTTTGAGCAGCGATCATTGCCTCGAGCTGCGCACGTGCAGCTTGAAATTCACCAAGGCTGCAATTGACGGGGCGAGACCCATCGATGCACTTGTGGTCCATAAGCCTCATCGCCCCCTTCCCGGCTCAATTGCGGTCAATCATACCGATTTGTATAGACGGCACGCTCATCAATGTTCGGCCGGGGCCAGCGGGAAGCGGATTTCGAATGTGGTCCCTACGCCTTCTCGGGAAATAAAATTGATTTGCCCGCCTAACAACCTGCAGAGCTCTTTGACGATCGCAAGACCTAGACCGGTGCCGGGCACATCTTGGCCTGCGGCGCGTTGAAACTCGTCAAACACCCGGTCAGAGTCCTCAGGCGCGATGCCCACGCCAGTATCTGACACGTGGATCGACCAATGGCTTGAGCCCGCCGTGGCGAAGCCGAGATTAATCTCCCCTGACTTCGTGTATTTCGTCGCGTTGGACAAGAGGTTGATGGCAATCTGTTTTAACTTGAGGCGGTTGGAAATGACGGTAGACAGCGCAGGGTCGAAACTCGCGCGCCAGGCCAGCCCTTTGGCTTCGATCGCCGGCTGCGCGGAGATAGCGAGTTCATCATAGAGCTCTCGCAGTTCGACTTGTTCGAGCGCAAGCGGGGCGGCATCGCCAAGCACGACGGAGTATTCGACCATTTGATCAACAAGTTCTCTCATGTCGGCGGTCTGCCGGGTCGCCATCGTCAGCGCCACGTCGGCTTTTGAGGGCGAGCGACTGACCAACTGCAGCGCGATTGAAAACGCGTTCAGAAAATTGCGCAGATCGTGGACCACGCTGCGCGTGATCTGCATGCGCGATTCGTAGAGATCGCTGACCAGCCGTTGCTTGAGTGTGAGCTCGTGATTTGCGCGCTCGAGCCGGCCTGTGTACTCGTCGATCTTGCGGTCGCGTTCACTGACTACTTGTTTGATCGAAGTGAGCGTTACCATGCTCAGCGTTTCGGCAACGAGGCGCCGCGCTCGTCCTTCGTAGTGACGCGTGAACGTGGCGTTCTGGTCGGCGAATTCTTCCAGTGCGTCCGCAAGAGCCTGATGAAACAAATCAAGTTCGCGCACGAGCTCCTCAATCCGGTAGCCCTGGCGCCAGCGGACTATCCCGTGGCTTCGTGCGTCGCGCTCGATAGCGGGCTCGACACGCTCGAGATTGTCAACGTCGAGTGCAGCGCATAACCCGTCGAGAATCTCCGGCAAGTGATCGGCGAGCTGTTCGTAGGTGAGCTTGTCCGCACCAACGAGGGCAACATCGCCAAAAACGGCCTTCATCCATTGGTCGGTGATTCGAACTCGATGCTCGCGAATGAAGACGGCAAATTTGTGAAGCGGCGGGGAAGACATATCGATCATTGAAACCACAGGACAAGACTTGTCCGAACGCGAGATGTCTGAGCTTACGGGCACGACGAACGAACAGCAATTTTTACCGTACCGGAAAGAGCTATTTTTATCATCATTACCTATTTCGGGGCTGGCGTCCAAACGAATCGATGAGTGCCATCAGAGAGCTGGACGGGATGAGGCTCAGAGACGGTCCATCTTGAGTACCGCTGCGCCTATACGAATAGGAAGCCGAAAATACCCTTCGCCTAAGTGTAGATGTCCTTTAAAGGGCAAAAAGGGCTTGCGTCTGATGATCGAGACCGTAGACCGTGAGAGGCTGGCGCAAGATGCTCCGCCGTGTAAGACTCGATGCACGGTGTGCTGCGAACTTTGGTCACTCGACGGCACGAATAGCATGTCATTTGATAACCGGATGCTGCCTCATGCGATAGGTATAGGCCGCTTGAACCTTGCAAAGCCGCGGCCGGCAAAACAGTTATTCCCGCCGGGCGACTCTTACGATTGGTTAAGGATGGCCAACAACTGAGGGTAATCGACTGGTTTTGTGAGGTGTAAATCGAAACCCGCTGCTACTGCATCAAGCTTGTCTTGTTCTTGGCCCCAACCCGTCAGCGCAATGAGTAACGCGCTGCGGCCTTCGGAATGCTGTCGTATCTGCTTTGCCAATTCGTAGCCGTTGATATCTGGAAGGCCGATATCCAATAGCACTATTTCAGCGGGCGACTGAAGCAGTAGTTCCATTCCTGAAGCACCGTCATGCGCCGTTTGGACTTCGTGACCATCGATTTCCAGCAGCATAGCGAGGCTAAGCGCGGCATCCTCATTGTCGTCGATAATCAAGACGCGACGCTGTTTGCCAACGAGCCTTGCTTCGGTTGCGTGAGACGACGAATCATCGATTTGGTTAAGCGTTATCGGGAGCCGGACCACAAACTCGCTTCCTTTCCCGATTCCTTTACTTGCTGCTTCGACAGTGCCACCGTGGCGCTCAACTAAGGCGCGCACTAATGACAAGCCAATGCCCAAACCACCTTGAGCGCGCGAAAGTCCGGGCGTTAGCTGCGCAAAAATTCCAAAAATAGTGGGGAGATGTTCGGCCGCGATACCGATACCGTTATCTCGTATGGTCACCGTCGCTTCATCCGCCTCGCGCACGGCAGTGACTTCAATAAGTCCGCCGCTTGGCGTGTATTTGGCCGCGTTATTGACCAGATTCTGAATGACTTGCGTGAGCCGGCCGGGGTCGGCGTCAAGAATGATCGGACTGGCAGGCAAGCTCAACGTGAGAACGTGCGAGGACGCATCGATAAGCCAGCGCGAGGCTTCTATCGATTGCTGTATGACAGCGTTAAGGTTTGTTTTTTCGCGCCGCAACTCAAGCTTGCCTTCAGCGACTCGCGAGACTTCGAGCAAATCATCCACGAGCCTTGCAATCTGGCCAACTTGCCGCTCAAGCACACCGCGCGACCACAACACTTGGGGGTCCAAAAGTTCTTTGTTTTTGAGTAGCTCCACTACCGCCTGGATCGGTGCCAGCGGATTGCGCAATTCGTGAGCGAGCGTCGCAAGAAATTCATCTTTGCGGCGATCGATCGCCTGTAACGCCAGCTCGGCCTGGTGCTTGGCTTCCAACGACGCTTCCGCCTTCAGGCGCGTGGATAGAAGTTCCTGTTCGTATTTGTCGCGGTCAGTGACGATGACAAACGCGAAATCGTCAAACTGGCCATCGCCGGCGCCTTGACGTACTGCATTAATCAGCATCGGAACCTTGTGACCAGCGCTGTGGCGAATATCGAGCTTTACTTCGGCCACTGAACGCTGCATCAGCAGCAACGGCGCCCAATGCGTTTGATGAAAGACTTTACCGCCCACAGTCAGCAGGTCCTGAATGCGACGGCGATTAATCAATTCAATTGCGGCGAATCCACACCAACTGCAGAACGTTGCGTTGACGCGGACAATGGTGCCGTCGACCTGAGTCGTTACGAGACCGCACGGGGCGTGTTCGTAAGCATCCTCAATGGAATTGAGCGGCTGCATGATCCCGTCCGTCTCACAGCCCAAGGTTTTTAAGGAACGCCTCAGTCGCGCTCTTGCTTGGGCCGGGTGCACTTAAATGCGGGCAATGGCCCACGTTCGCAACGATGCTCAACGTGCTGTTTGAAATCCGTTCATGCATGTATTGCCCCACGCCAATGGGTGCGAGCAGATCATCGTCTGACTGGACGATTAACGTTGGGGTGGTGACTTTTGAAAGCTCCGCGCGATGGTCAGCGAGAAACGTGACGCGTGCAAAATGCTTGGCGATTTCTGGGTTCGTGCGGCAAAAACTATTGGTCAACTCTGCACCCATCTCGGGCCCGCTCGGCGCTCCCATGATGGCCGGCGCCATCGTGCTCGACCAGCCCAGATAGTTGCTCTCAAGTGTTTGGAGCAACTCGTCGATGTCACTACGCGTGAAGCCGCCCACATAAGTCCCGTCATTGATGAAAGACGGCGACGGGCCAATCATGACGTTGGCCGCGAACTTTTTCGGCGCCTTGATCGCAGCAAGCATGCCGATTATTGAGCTCACGGAATGGCCGACGTATATCACCGGCCCCGCAGCAAACTCTTCGACAATCTCCAACACGTCTGCTGCATAACCATGAAGCGACCCATACTTTGCACGGTCGTAAGCTGTCAGGTCAGATTCGCCGCCTCCAACAAGGTCGAACAAAATGGTTTGATACCGGTCAGCGAAGCTTGGAGCAAAGAGTCGCCACATATTTTGATCGCAGCCGAAACCGTGGGCGAACACAATTGTTGACGGCCCATCGCCTTGTACGTGGACGTTGCTGCGGATGCGGACACTCATGCTCAAACTCTAAATAACTAATTTCCCGTTGCTTCACAATAACGACCGGTCGTTATTACCATTTTATGCGTTGATATCGCTAATTGTACGCGTCATGCGTGGCACGGTGTAACGACAGGCATCCATCACTAACCTCAAAATACGATCCGACGAGGGCTGCGCAAAATTTGCGTAATGGCGGTGGACTTAGAAATCAGTGGTAAGGGCAAGGATTAGCGCGACGAGGTGTGTAGGCGACTGGCCTTTTTGACAATAGCCATCAAATTCGCTATCCACGACCTGCTGACGCACTTCGACTTCGTCCAGTGCGGTAAAGGCGATGATCGCAATTTTGCGCGTGCGTTGATCCTGTCGCAATGCAAGGGCAGCTTGATAGCCGGTGCATTCGGGCATTGAAATATCCATGATAATCGCGTGCGGGACCCAATCGGTTGCCATTGAGATCGCTTCAACTCCACCGAACGCGACTCGGGATTCCATGTGCTCGGATGTCAAGTAAGCGGCCAGGGCCTCGGCCGCGTTGTGGTTGTCATCTACTACCAAGACACACCGTTGAAGGCCATGCAACGGATGGCAGCGCTGGTTCGAAGCGTGGGTCAAAGCTTTCATACGCGCACCTGAGAAAAAAACAATGCAAGATTAGTCTCGCGGCACCCACTGTAACCTGAAAGGATTTTGTTCGTTGGCTTTGAATAAAATTATGCTTTTGGTGGGAAATTAACGAGAGTCGCCGATGCAGGCTACTTAGGTCAGCGTTATTTTCCTTCTTTCATCCGTTGAAGGTCCATTCCCGCACGCGGAGGACCATTTTTGCGCGCTGCGTGAAGCTCGGGTATTCGCTAAACCGCGCGCGGCACGATGGTCATTGATGAGTCGTCGCCCATTGCCGCGGTGAGCATCGTGGTCGAATTCGGCAAACCATTAGGACCTTTTTTCAGCGCAGCATTCAGTGCCGCAATTAGCGAATGGTTCCAAATAAGTGTCGGTCGGGCGATATGGCTAAAAGTGGGTGATATCGAGGTGGAAGCCAACAATCAGGTAGGGCTTGAACAGCTTGAACGGGCAATTGATTTTAGAAAACGGCAGACCAATGCGGCCGATCATGAATGAAATGCAACGGGGCTTGTCTTTTACACGGAGCGCACTCGGTGCGCTAGTCGGTGGCAGCGGCCAACCAGCGTGCCCGATCTTCGGGTCGATTACCGGAACTTAAATCATCTCGCGTTTGGGTTCCACTTGGTGCGGTGTCGTCGATGACACTATCAATGGCTTCAATAACACTGTAAATAACCGTTAGCTAGCTAGCCATTGAGGTCAATTCTTCGTCACCGCATCAACGCGGAGAAGCATGCTGAATCGCCCCACTCTCAGGGTAGGAACCAACAAAGATTCTTTGTCTGGTGCGTGGGGAGGGCGATTGCAAGTACCAAATGACCGGACCGTCAGCGGCCATTCGTATCCGGGCGGTCCCTGCGGGTCTTCAAATGGATGCAAGCTGCGATTGGATGCTTCAATTGTTTCACCTTCACGCCGCCACACCGGGCTTCACCCGGTGACTATTCATGGGCCTGGAGAATGTCCTCACTAGCCTGGTTACGCTGTGCCGTTTCCTTCTCCGATAGCATAGATGCGCCAAGCTTGATTGTCACATGATCGAGCTTGCCGGTGAACGGAAACGGTCCTTCGTATTGGTTGGAGACCGCTTCACCAGCGTCCTCGCCGATATCAAACGTCTCTGTTGCGCTGTATCGAATTGGCACAACGTGAGCGAACTTTCCACTCGCCACTTCGTTACCGTTGATCAACAGTCTGCCGGTTCCACCTCCGCCGAAGGTCTTGTCTTCCTGCGTGTAGTCAAATGTCACTATCACCCTGCCGGCCGGTATGACGTCCTTCGCTTGCAGCAAATCGCGTTCGCGGCCAAAAAAGTTGTTCTCGTACATCAGTCGGCCGTCCTTGACGAAAAGCGTGTAACCGGCGCTTCCCCCTTGAGCAACGATCACTCCGTTAAGTTTCCCGGAAGCAGGTGTATCGAAGACTGCCGTGATCGTATGCGAGCGTGCCTTGACGTTGGGGGCGCTGCCCTCGGGCACACGCACAGTGCCAGGGTAGTACGTGAACTCGGTCATGCCTCGCGTGACGCTCGGGCGGTCTGCTACGTGGCCGCGCTCGGCAAAGCGGTCATCAAGCGGATAGACGTTGTATTTTTTTGCTTCAGTGTCGAAGAGCTTCTGCATTTCGTTTAACTTCGCCGGATCCTGCCCCGCTAGGTCGTGAGCTTGCGTAAAGTCGCTGCGCAAGTCGTAGAGTTCCCACTTATCCTGATCGAAGTTGCCCGTTTTGCCAACGAGTACCCAGGGCAGACCATGACGCGCGGATGCAATCCAACCGTCGTGATAGATAGCGCGGTTGCCCATAATCTCGAAGTATTGCGTGTGATGCCTGCCGGGCGCATCGGCTTGCGCGAATGTGTACACCATGCTCACGCCTGCCAGCGGCAACTGCTTTACGCCCCCCACCGAGTTCGGCATACGGATACCGGCAGCCTCATAAACAGTTGGTGCAACATCAATGAAGTGATGCCACTGACTGCGAACTTCGCCGACGTCCTTGATCTTCTCGGGCCAACTGATAATGAAGCCGCTCCGAGTTCCGCCGAAGTGGCTTGCAACCTGCTTGGTCCATTGGAACGGCGTATCGACCGCCCACGCCCAGCCGACCGAGAAATGGTTTTCGTGCTTCGGTCCGCCGACTTCATCGATTGCTTTTAGCATCGAAGGCACATCATCCGGAAATCCGTTTTGGGTGCCCATGTTGTTGATTGTTCCAGCAAGGCCACCCTCTGCCGAAGCGCCGTTATCGCCCAGCGCAAGAATGACCAGCGTATTGTCGCCTGACGGGCTCCTCTCCACCGCGTCGAGCACGCGGCCGACCTGCTCATCCGTTTGTGCCAAAAAGCCAGCGAAGACCTCCATCTGTCGTGCATAAAGACGCTTCTGGTCCGTGTTCAGCGAACCCCATGCGGGCAGCTCGGCGGGACGCTGTGTGAGCGACGCGTTTTGCGGCACGACGCCGGGCCGCTTCTGATTAGCGAATGCCCTCTCGCGGTACCCGTCCCAGCCCATATCGAACTTGCCCTTAAATCGGTCGATATAGGCTTGGGGCACGTGATGCGGCGCATGCATTGCACCGGGCGCGTAGTACAGGAACCACGGCTTAGCGGGCGCAACGGAACGTTGCTGGTTCAGCCACGCAATCGCATGGTCAGCTAGGTCTTCGTTGAGCGTATAGCCTTGTTCAGGCGTTTTCGCCGGCTCGACCGGCACAGTGTTTTGATAGAGCTGCGGATAGTACTGATTTGTCTCGCCACCCTGGAAACCGTAGTAGTAGTCGAACCCCTTGCCGGTTGGCCAGCGATCGAACGGACCGGCGGAGCTGGTTTCCCAGTCCGGCGTGTCGTGCCACTTGCCGATGGCCGCGGTCGTGTAACCGTGCCCCTTCAGTACTTGCCCAATGGTGGCGCTGCTGTCGTCTCAAATGCTGTTGTAGCCGGGGAAACCGGTCGCGCCCTCGGTAATACCGCCCATCCCGACTTGATGATGATTGCGACCCGAGAGCAGCGCCGCACGCGATGGTGAACACAGCGCGGTGTTGTGCACTTCGTTATAGCGCAAGCCGCGTTGTGCAAGGCGATCGAAGTTCGGCGTTGGCACAAGGCCGCCGAATGGCGACGTACCCGCAAAGCCGAGATCATCGATAAGGATGATAAGGACATTCGGTGCGCCTTTGGGGGGTGTGACGGGCTGCGGAAAGTCGGACTTCGAATCCTTATAGGTCGTGCCGATAACGCCGCTAAAAGCGGGATTAGCGATCGGCAAGCTGTTGGCATTGGCATTCGCCTGGTCGCCGTGGGGCGATGCGCCAGATTGAGCATGCGAAACACCGCTTATGCAGATGACCGTGAGTACGATGCATGCCAATTTTGCGCCGCTGGCCACGCTCATAAGCATCCGATGCGCGCGCCGATAAGCCAATGATGTTGTCTGCATTCCAAACACCTCAAGTTGAAGCAAGAGCTGTTCTCTCTCGCTTCGTTTGTCGGCTTTCGATGTTCTGCTTTTGTCTTGAGTAAATACGTCCTTGGAAGTGGATAACTTGTGTGCGCAGATCGTCCAGAGCGTCTAATTTACTCACCGATATAACTGCGCGCAAAAAAACGCAAGCGCTTTTCGCTAGCTGAGACGCAACTTCGTCTTCATGATTTTGAAGCCGGCAGCGCGCGACGGCTCATTCAGGTCGAGTCAAATTTTTTTGAAAAATGGTGGAGACAAACGGCCGAAATGCAGTTATTGGTTGACGACATATAACTGGACCTCCGCATGTCACCTCCACCGTACGCGTGGATAAACGATGCCAATCCTGGGATACCGATTGAGGAACTGATGGAACGCACTGTGAGATTTTCCGTAAGTATCCTTATTATCTTCGGCCTCTTGATCAATGTGGCCATCGTGCGGGCACAATCGGTATTACCTGGCCCGATCCATCCGTTCAAGGGAAAGATCGAGCTGCGCGCGAAGGACTCAAAGGTTGATTTCCCAAAGATTGTTTCGGCGCCGGCGGGCGCACCAAACATTCTGCTCGTGCTGCTCGACGACGTTGGATTCGGTGCGGCAAGCACCTTTGGCGGCCCGGTCAACACACCGACGTTGGAGCAACTCGCCCAACACGGTCTGCGCTACAACGAATTTCACACCACAGCCATGTGCTCGCCCACCCGCGCGGCGCTCCTCTCCGGTCGAAATCATCATTCGGTGCATACGGGTCAGATCATGGAGATGGCCACGGGCTATCCCGGATACGATTCCCTGTATGGTCGTGACACCGCAGGCATCGGCGAGATCTTGCGGCAGAACGGCTGGAATACCGCGTGGTTCGGTAAGGACCACAACGTCCCCGACTGGGAGACTAGCCAGGCCGGTCCGTTTGACCGCTGGCCCACGGGCCTCGGCTTCGAAAAGTTCTACGGCTTCATTGGCGGCGATATGAATCAATGGCGCCCCATCTTGTTTGACAACACGACACCAATAGAACCTTATGTCGGCAAGCCGGACTACAACCTCGACTACGATCTGGCTGACCAGTCCATCAAGTACATCCAGACCCAACACTCAATGGCGCCGGACAAACCGTTCTTCGTCTATTACGCGCCAGGAGCGACCCATGCGCCGCATCATCCGCGCAATGAATGGGTGGAGAAATACAGGGGCAAGTTCGACCAAGGTTGGGACGTCCTTCGTGAACAGACGCTCGCACGTCAGAAGCAGCTTGGCATTGTTCCGGAGAACACGGATTTGACTGCCCGGTCGCCCGGCATCCCCGCGTGGGACAGTCTGTCCGCCAATGATAAAAAACTCTATGCCCGCATGATGGAAATCTACGCAGGCTATCTTGAGCAGACAGACTACAACGTAGGGCGCGTAGTCAATGCGATTGACGATATGGGTATTGGCGACAACACGCTGGTTATTTATATCGTTGGCGATAATGGCGCCAGCGCTGAAGGCGGCCCGGGCGGATCGACCAATCTCGAAGGCGCGATGAACGGCGTCGTGCCGACGACCGCGCAGATGCTGCCCATGATAGATGACCTGGGCACATGGAAAACCTATAACCATTTCCCGGTCGGCTGGGCTCATGCACTGGACACGCCATTTCAGTGGACGAAGCAGATTGCCAGTCACTTTGGCGGGACCCGGAACGGCATGGTGATTTCGTGGCCCGCGCACATCAAGGAGCAGGGAGAGATTCGTTCGCAATGGCATCACGTGATCGACATTCTGCCGACTGTGCTGGAGGTGTCCCACGTTGCCCAGCCAGTCGAAGTAAATGGTGTGAAACAGCGCCCAATGGAAGGCGTCAGCATGGCGTACACGTTCGACCGGCCCAGCGCGCCGTCCACACGCCGCACCCAGTATTTCGAGTTGTTCGGCAACAGAGCGATCTATCACGACGGCTGGATAGCGGCGACCACGCCAATCGCTCCGCCGTGGGCAACCGAGGTGCCGCAGGTTGATGTCATCGATGGCTACAAGTGGGAGTTGTACAACGTTGATAAGGATTTTAGCGAGGCCCATGACCTTGCATCGAGCGATCCAGCCAAGCTCAAGGCGATGCAAAAGCTGTTCTATAGCGAGGCTAGGAAGTACAACGTCTTGCCGCTGGACAATGATCGTGTGATGAGACTCAATCCGTCGAATCGACCGAGCCTGACCGCAGGGCGAACGTCGTTCACCTACTACGCCGGCACGAAACGAATTCCTGAAGGCGTTGCCCCGGACATCAAGAACAAGTCGTGGAGCATTACGGCGAAAGTCGACATTCCGAAAGATGGCGCCGAGGGGATGATCGTTACGCTCGGCGGCTTGTTTGACGGATGGGCGCTTTACCTCGACAAAAGGAAGCCTATTTTCCACTATAACTTCGCCAATGCTGTGCACTACAGCATCGAGGGAGGAGATGCGCTTTCTCCCGGCCGGCACACTCTTGTTTTTGACTTCAAATACGACGGTGGCGGCATCGGTAAAGGTGGAACAGGAACATTGCTCGTGGACGGTAAGCAGGTAGCACAGGGTCGCATCGACCATACCGTTGCGATTCGCTACACGATGAGCGTTGAGACCCTTGATATTGGCGAAGACACCGGGACCCCTGTTGATCTCAGCTACGATGTACCGTTCAAATTTACAGGCGGCATTCGAAGCGTCACGATCGATCTGAAGCAGCAAGATTCGGCCGCAGCGTCTCAGCAAGAGGTCGTTGACCGAAAAGCGGCCGCGGCAGCAATTTTACGAGAGTGAGCGCAGGAGTCGACTACCGGTTAAGTCCTGATGTGCTGAGGCTTTCATGCTTGCTCGGTTTGAGAGCTAAGCTCATCAGTCTCTACTGTGGAGTCATCTTTATGCCTATCAAAATATTCATAAGCGAAGCTAACAAATGCGCCGACACAGGTTCGCGCAGCCTTTTTTTCCGGAACTACTATGCTTGTTATTGCCTTTGCGCTGCTGACAACATGCTCCGGCAGAATATGCACTAATTTGCCCGCTTCAAGACCGGACCTTACTGCGTTCTGAGGAAAGAACGCGAACCCCATCCCGCCGAGCACCGCGTTCAATGCGTCGACCACGTTGTTTGCTACATAACCCGTCCGAAGTTTCAGGGTTTCGGAGTGCACTACGTTTGAGCGAAATAACCATGAAGTTCCAACATCGCTTGAAAGCGCCACGTGCAGATGGTCTAACAGGTCGTTGGGGCTCAAAGGGACGCCGCGTTTCTTTATGTACGCCGAGGCGGCCACGCAGACTAGTGGATCGTGTGACAACGCGTGCACGGTGTGTTGTTTGCTTCCCTTGATTGGACCCGGCACACCTGCCAAGTCAAAATTCAAAAGAGGAAGGTCTGCACTGTGCTGAACAATTGAACATTCAAGGTCGACCTTAGGACAGACGGAGTTGAAGCCGTGGAATAAATCCGATAATTGAGGTGTGTGTTCTGCGATCGTAGAAATTATCCGAAGCGTCCCGCGCACCTCTCTGTCTGGGCGTCGCATCGCTTCTTCCACCGCGTCAAAAGCTTCCAGCCAGTCTCGACACCCTTCAAGGTATCTGCTTCCACAAGTCGTCAGTTTGATCGAGCGCGTGGTCCTCACAATCAATTTAGCGCCCAGATGCGCTTCGAGCTTCGCCATGCTCTGTGTTGCTACCGGTCCGCTGAGGCCAAAATCCTTAGCGGCTCGTTTAAAGTTATTTAGTTCTACGATCCGCACGAATAACTTCATACTTCTGATCGGGTCCATTTTCCGTTCCTATTAGGGATAAGCGCGGCTCATCGAACTTGCTTTAGATATTAAATCAGCGGACACAAAATAAACACGTAGACAAAAATTTGACATCCCATATTTCGCATCTTGTAAATTTCTGCTTTTACTTAAATCAACATCCCGCTGCGTTCGTTGACGAGGAATGAAATTCGGAAAAGAACAATGGCAAGATGGTTTGTTGCCTGTTGCCCATCTACTTTTTGATTCAGCGGCTATCGGTATCCGCAGCTTGTTACTAGTATGGCGAATAAAGCATAAGCTACGTTTTCTTAAAGAGATCATCAGAAACTTGGCTTGCGATCGGCGCACATCGTGAAAACGATGCGTTCGAGTACAAGTCGACAGATGCGGTCATTGGCGATCCGTTTTAATCTCGACAGCGGCGCGTGCCCCGAGCGACCGATTCGCCGTGGAGCCCTCTGCAGGGCGCTTTTCTGGTGCGCGACAATTGGGAAGTCCGCTCGTGTTGCCTCAAGAAGGAATGTTACCCGACCGATTGTTGTCGTTTTGCCTTTTTCCTTCCTTTTATGGTCTGCCGGGGGCGAAGCGCCCGGCCTCTTCGATGTCTAACTTCCCCACCTCAAGCTTCGACCGGCGTATCGGCGGACTTGCGAAGTCCTCCCAAGATTAGTTCTCTTACGCGCTCGGCTCTCCACACCTTGATGCGGCGCTGCAGCGTCCGTAACTGTGCCTCGCTTGCATAGACGTCGGGCACCATCGCAGCAAGTCGACTCATCACGGCTCTTGCCGATGCAGAGGGTTCAGCAATCAACCAGCCTTCAATAACCGGCCATACGTCAGCAAACGGATCGACTCGCGTTCTCCACCAGTGTTTCGCTGTGGGCTGTTTTCGATGAGTGGGCCTTGCTTCCCCGTCCTTCCACGCAACGGACAGGTTTGCAAGGAAGACTGCGACATCCGATGCGTCCGTAGATACCGTTTCGGCGCGCACTCCGTGGGCAGCGAGATCGCTCAATATTTGCTGAGCCATTCGCATCTCCTGCAGAAGGCGCACAGGATCGAGTCCTTTGAACTGCGCCTTCAGTTTCTCCTTGATAGCGGGTTCGATGCTGTCGTGCGCCAGAAGCCGATCGCATGGCGTCGCCGGCGTGAAGTAGACCTTGTGCACGCGTGCTCCATCGCGCGTCTTGGACTTCAGCTTGAACGAAGGTTGAAAGAAGTTAATGTATAACCGCGATGATGCGTACAGCTGCGCCAAGGCGTTCCTGGCATCGCGGCCGCTCAGCCGGCCATAGCCGACCAAACGACGCACAATGGAGCCGTTCTTCTGCTCCACCCAAGCTTGATCGTTCTTCTTGTAAGCCCTCGAGCGAGTCTGAATAAGACCACGTCCCTTGCAGTAATCGAAGACGCTCTGGTTCATGAACGCGCTGTCGTTATCCGAGTCCACCCCAAGCATTGCGAATGGCAGATCGGCAGCCGCTTTGTCCAATCCTTCAATGACCAGCATCTGGTTACGCACTCGCATCGCCACGCATTCTGTCCAGCCGGTGGCTATGTCAGTCAACGTGAGCGTGTGAACAAAGTCACCGTCGGTCTTCGGGCCACCGCAGTGTTCGACCATGTCGATTTCAAAGAAGCCGGGGGGCGGGTCGCGCCAGTCGGCAAATGTGCGCACCGGGATGCTTCGTCGAATGGCTGCACCTATGCCCTTGCGGCGCTTACGCTGCCCGTCGATGTGCAAACGCGCATCGGCCAACATACGATCGATGGTCGCCGCGCTGATTTGAACGAGTTTCGATTTGATCACGGGATCCAGGTCAAGGTGACCATGGCGTTCCATGGCATCAACCAACATTGGAATCAGCGCCTTTAAACGCTTGCCGCAAATCCTATCGGCCGCTTCCCACAAAACAATCAATGCTTGGCGCACTGCCTCGTCATAGAGACGATTCCGTGCGGGCGTCCCCTGCGCAGGGGATGCTTTCTTACGCAGCAGCCGTATGGCGTGCTTGCGGTGATACCCAGTCAAAGCTACGAACTCGTCGAGAATCTTGATCCGGTCGCCGAACGCCGCGCTGCTATACCGCAATCGCAATGCTGCAACCAACTCCTTGCGTGTCGTCATGCTGATTTGCCTCGTCACCTTGCGCCGCTCCTGCCGGACAATCCGACCGGTAGCAAACTACATGAGGCAACAGGTCAGCGGAAGTTGCAGATTTGGTGAGTCAATGCGACCGGACATCGTAGTTGACGATATCCACTTTTCAACATTGCCCTCCAGCATTGAACAGTTTCAGGGTGACTGCGTGCGCTGGGCAAGCTTCACCGGTTCATGTCAAATACGTAGGTGCGATTCCGGAGCTCGCTTTACTTGTCATGGTTCCGGACGATAATGACGATATGCAGGTGGGCACAGAGCTCAAGGCGAAGGTGGTATTCGGCAGGGCCGCCTATGCATTTCGCACTCGCGTCGCTGCCCAGGACAGTCGCATCCCTGAGCTTATCCAGCTCGAATACCCCATGCGCATCAAGAAACATACAATCCGCAAGCACATGCGGATCGACACGCAACTATCCGCGCGTCTTATTCGCAATGAAGTAGTGGCTATCAGATTCGACGCGCAAATCACCAACCTGAGCGCGAGCGCCATCGGCTTTTTCCTGCCTGATGCAACGCTCGAAGTCGGCGAACATTTCAAGATCGCGGTACGGTAGAGTTGATCGGCGTGAGCATGCAGTTGTGTTTCATTGCGTGGCTCGAAACCGGTCGGTCAAGGGCAATGTGCTCAGAGTGGGCGCTGAGTGTAGTGCGCTGCCCGAAGAAGCCCGGCGCGTAATCCAAGCCTATATCTTTCAGCAAGCGACCGGTAGTTTTCAAGACTGAGCCACTAATTTCCAAGTGAGTGATACCGTAGGTCTAAAAATTGCGCGGCCTCGCGAGGATCTAA
>Ga0163162_10002622_pt1 | contig 17058 bp, 12 predicted proteins | sample S55metaG_FD_115310 | JGI IMG/M metagenome (GOLD analysis project Ga0163162, IMG submission 115310) | Switchgrass rhizosphere microbial communities from Kellogg Biological Station, Michigan, USA - S5-5 metaG | ecosystem: Host-associated > Plants > Roots > Rhizosphere > Soil | place: USA...
ATTGAGCAGGCTGGGGGTAAGGCCAGTACCGGTTTCGAGCGTATACTGGATATTAATCCAACAGAATTACATCAAAGGGTTCCAATTTTTATCGGATCAAAAAATATGGTAAAAAAAGCAGAAGAAATGATGTTGTTGTATACGGAAAAATCAATCGCTGTTGAAAATGATATAGAAGCTAAACTCGAAGATTTGAAGGTAGTCGGCGGATTGGACTAAAGCAAGGTTGCCTTATTTCTTTCTGCTTCAAAAACGCTGTCTATTGCTAGGTTTGCCTTGTCTTGCGAAGCAAATACGGCTAACCGGTCGCAACGTTCATTTTCTGGGTGAGCGTTGTGGCCTTTAATCCAAACGAATTTCACTTTATGCAGTTTATATAATTCAAGGAACCTAAGCCAAAGGTCTTTGTTTTTTTTATCCTTGAAATTTTTGGTTACCCAGCCGAAAACCCATTTCTTCTCCACCGCATCTACCACATATTTCGAATCGGAATAAACAGTTACCTGCTGGTTTAAGCTTTTTAATGCTTCTAAGCCTTTTATTACAGCCAATAGCTCCATGCGGTTATTGGTGGTCATTCTAAAACCGCCACTTAATTCCTTATAGTGTTGTCCTGCCCTTAAAATGGTTCCCCAGCCGCCTGGTCCGGGGTTTCCGCTAGCTGCTCCGTCTGTATAAATTTCGATCATAAACGTTGTAAAGTTATGTTTTTAGGTTTAAAATCGCCTATTTTATCTGTTGCCGAAATTTTTTTTCAAATTCAAATAATTGAATGTTAAGGAATTAAAAATTTGTTGTAAAAACATTGAAAAAAATATTTGCAGGGAATGTTAAAAGTCGTACTTTTGTGACATCAAAAAACACGGTGGCTGTAGCTCAGCTGGTTAGAGTATTGGTTTGTGGTGCCGAGGGTCGTGGGTTCGAGCCCCATCAGCCACCCCGAGTTTTAAAAGCAGTTCTGAAAAGAGCTGCTTTTTTTGTTTAAATAACTTACTTTTAGTTGTTTGCAGAGATGTTGATCAGTTGACGGATCATTTTTCTCTATTAAAGCTTCAAAAAAACTCAGGCAAAATTTTAATTTCTCTGAGCTTTTATCTTAATGAGTTAAACGAGGGATAATCTGGAAAATACGAATTTAAGATCTACCCCAAACCTACACTCAGACCTGCTGAGAAATTAATTTATGCCTAAATGATAGTTAGTTAGCTCTTATCTTAACCAATTGGAGGTATTTGATAAGTGCCTCGGGATGATCGGTCTGCAAACCCTGTACGCCATGTTTTATTGCCTTATCCCAATCACCCGGTGTTTCGCTCGCTTTTTGTACATCCATGAAGATACTGATACCCATGGTTTTTAAAACCGGCAGTAATTTTTCATTTGGAACATTATCAATCGCCTCCAGGGGTGTTTTTGCCATGGCCTCCAATAATCCTTCCCTGGTTGTAATGGTATTATCAAAACTCGACATTAAAGGCATTTCAGGTGTGGTTTTCCGCCACGAAAGGTAATCGCTGTTGCCACTCACATAAACCAATACCTGACGCTCCATTTTGGCTTTTTTAATGGCCTGATAAGCTTTCTCTGCTTCGGCAGCTTTAAAGTCCAAATAGATATTGATTTTTCCTTTACAGGCTTTAAGCGCCTCTTCAAAACTGGCAATACGGTGCAAACTGCCATCTTTGCCTTTAAGAACGAGCTTTTTTACCGCTGCTAAATCAAGGTCTTTTATGAGCCCCTTTCCATTGCTTACCCCATCTACACGGTCGTTATGTAAAAGTACCAGATGTCCGTCTTTTGTAGTACGCAGATCGAGCTCCACATAATCGGCACCGAAAGCAATAGCCTCCGTAATGGAAGCTATTGTATTTTCGGGTTTAATTAAATGACTACCACGGTGGGCAATCACAATAAAAGCATTTCTTGATTTCGGCAATGGCCTCATTACCTGTTGTGAGAATGCCGGTATCCATAAGCCACTAAATAGGATGCACAGTAAAAACGATTTTATTTTTATTTTCATGGCTAAGGCTTTTGCGCAGGGTTCATATCTGTAAATGCTGCAGCGCTATTTCTGTCGCCTTTTTTTAATGAGAAGGCATCAAAAAGTTCGCCCGAGGTTTTATAGGCCTCAAATTTAAGGTTCTGACCATCAACGTGGATTACCTGGAAAAGCTGCGTGTTCTCTAAAGATACATCCATCCATTTTGCACCATCCACTTTGTACATTTTAGGGCCTGCAACCGAAACCAGATAAACCGGTCCGCTTAAGTCCCTTCCCGATAATCCCCTTGGCAGGTTTTGGCCACGGCTGTAGGTATGGTCGTGGCCCTGCAGTACTAGATCAATGTGGTATTTATCAAACAATGGTTTAAACCGATCTCTGAATTCCTTATTATCCCTGCTTTTTGCTGTCGAAAAAATAGGGTGGTGGAAGGTAATCACTGTCCATAGCTTTGTATTTTCCTTTAATACTTTTTCGAGCCATTCGTATTGGGCTTTCGCCGAAGCTTCATCCAGGATAATCATTTGAGAATCCAGAGAAATGATCCTCATGTCCTGATAATCCACATAATAAACCGATTCTTCCAGCACTTTTGGCCCATTACCTGCAAAGGTATACTGTACACCCCAATGAGGGTCGAGTACCAGTTTTCTTTTATCATCGCGCACATATTCATGGTTTCCGGGCGAAGGAATGCTCGGTACCATACCATTGATAAAGCCACCGCCATAATGCCATTCACCCCATTCCTGGTCGTTGTTCGAACGGTTAATCAGGTCGCCCGTGTGGATGATAAACCTGGCATCAGGCTGATGTGAAAATGCCTTGCGGATTACCCTCGACCACTTGGAACGGATATCGTTCTGTGCATCGCCAAGATAAATAAAAGAAAAAGGGATGCTTTTAACCGATGCAGTGGTAAACTGGAACCACTCGCTCCAATGTTCGCCAGAGCCAACGCGGTAAGCATATACCGTTGCCGGTTTAAGGTTGTTAAAGGTAACATGGTGGTACCTTGCAATTTCATAATTATTTCCGCTGCCCAGAAGGTTAGAAGCAGCGTCGTAATTGGTGATAGATTGCTCGAGTGCCGGATTTGAATCCTCAGCCTTGATCTGTGCTTTTGAGGCTTTAACCGTGGTATCGGTACGCCAGTTTACGGTTTGGCTCGTAGCAGGATCGCCGGCCCAGGTTAAAATTACGCGGTCGGGAAAATGCCCAGGTTTAAAATCCTGGGCATATGTTTTAACGCCAGTGGCTAAAACAGAGAGCGTAAATAAAAAAGAAAAAGTTTTGATGTATAATTTCATGTTATTTTAATCAGTAATAAAGGAATTGATTTATTTCAGGTACCACATTAAGGTAGTTTGATTGTCGGCACCGAAAACGGAAATGGCTTTTTGATAGTTGACACGGTTTTTTGCGCTTTCCGAATCGGGATAGGTATAACGTTTTGGAATGCCTCTTCCGGCTGCAAGCGGACCGGTAACAAAAGCAGGATAGCCGGTACGGCGCTGATCAAACCATCCCTCCGAACCTTTAAACAACATGGCCAGCCATTTTTGCGTGATCAATTGTTCGAGCGTACCATTATATTTTACCAGGGATTGATCGAAATAAGTTTGCGCTGCGGTTACCGCATAATTGCTCATCGATTCTCTGATGCCTTTATAGTACAGCGATTCTGCGGTTTCGCCACTTACCGTAAGTTTGCCTTTTTGTACGGCTTCGGCCAAAATAAAACACTGCTCGGTATAAGTGATCAGGCTGGCTTTTAACAATGCGTTTGAAGCACCTCCGTTTTTGCGGAAGAATGCAGAAGAGAAAACCGAAACATGATCTTCGCCACCGTTATAAGCTGATGGTGCATCAATGGCATTGGGTACACCCACATAACGGTTAAGATCAACGGTTGATCCGTTGGTGCTTTTTACCGGTTCTACCCAAACGCCAAGCCTCGGGTCGTTCCTTTGGATCAGCCTATCCACCAGTTCCTTACTTACTTTGGTTTTCTGGTAATCGAAATCGATCATCGCCAAAGGGCCACCCGGCCAGCTATAGGCCGCAATATTGCCCAAATAGGCTACCTCTGCATTATCAGCACTGCTTTCGAAAATAGGGAAGGCAGTTTTATCGTTCAGAATTTCCTGCATCTCGGTAAAGGCCGGTGCATAGTTTTTCGAGATCCGCAACAACATCCGCAAACGCAGTGAGTTGGCAAACTTGCGCCAGGCCAGTGCTTTTCCTTTAAACATTACATCGCCTTTGGCATTTATTTCCTGACTATTGCCTTTTAATATATCGTTGGCTTCCCTCAATTCTTTCAACAGATCAGGATAAATGGCCTGCTGCTGATCGTATTCCGGGTAGATGAGGTTGGCCTCTTTTGATTTTAATGCCTGCGAATAAGGGATATCGCCATACAGATCGGTCAAATAGCCAAAGTTGAAAGCCTTCATAATTTTACCGATGGCCACATATTGGTTTTCCGAACGTTTTTGTGCGGTTTCCATAAAGGTTTTATTCACTGCTAAGCGGGCATAAATGTCATCCCAATCAACCGGACCCCAATCTAACAAATCGTAGCCCGTATTGCGCACAAGGGTAAGGTAGCGCGCTGCCGAGGCCGGCCTCCGGTCCACGGCGTTTTCCTGGTAGGCATAAGCGGTAGAAACGAGCACATCCGACATTAAAAATTCGGTATTTGTGGTTTCAGGCGCATTGGGGTTGGTATTTATTTCTTCAAAATCTTTGGTGCAGCTTGTGATTAAAGCAGCCAGCGTGAATAGGAGCGTTGTATATTTGAATTTCATTTTTGTACAGGTTAAAAGTTACAACTTAGTTTAAAACCGAATGAGCGGGTGCCTGGGAGTGTCCAATGGCCTACACCGAGTTTAAAACCTTCGGTTACGCTCATGGTCGTTTCCGGATCATAGCCCAATCCATTGGCAGTCCAGGTGTAAAGGTTCCTTCCGATAAGCGATAGCGACAGGTTGCTGATGGGCAGTTTACGCGTTAGTTTCTTATCGAACACATAGGTTAACGAAGCTTCCCTGATTTTCAGGAACGAAGCCGAATAGGTTAACCTTTCGTAGTATTTGTTGTAAGTATTATTGTAAAAATCTGCAGCGGCAATAATTACCGTGTTTTGGGTAAGGTTACCGTTTGCATCAGCAATATAACCCGGAATAATCATCCCGTCGTTACGTTTTCTGCCCTGCGAATCTGTCCATGGCAAACCGCCTGTTTCTGCATCTCTGCCTACCAATGTATTATCGGTTAAGCCGGCATTGATTAAGCTTTTAACTACATACGAATAAAAATTACCACCCTTGCGCCAGTCTAAAAGCACATTTAAAGTGAAGTTTTTGTAACTGAAAGTATTGTTAAAACCCACGGTAAAATCGGGGTTGTAGTTTCCTACCTTAATATATTCGGTGTTATTTCGGATATAATGCCCGGTTTTATCCAGTAAAGCCGCTCCGGCATTTGGCCCGCTGCTTACCTTGGTATAACTAGGCGTGTAAAAATCGCCGATTTTGGTACCTTCTTTAATCAGATAACGGATGTTGTCGCCATCGGCACTGCCCATAGAGTATTCTTTTAAACCTTCTGATAATTCGATTACCTTATTTTCGTTTTTCGTAAAGTTTACGTTGGTTTCCCATTTTAAGATGCCATCAAAAGGCACTGCATTTAGGCCAATTTCCCAGCCGCTGTTCTGGATGTTTCCGGCATTGATCAAACGGTTTGATGAACCTGATGCAATTGTGGTAGGGATGTTGATGATCTGGTTCCGCTTATTGGTTTTGTACCAGGTTACATCGATGCCCACACGACTTTTGAAAAAGCGAAAATCTCCACCAAATTCGTAAGATGTAGCAATTTCTGGTTTAAGGAAGTTGTTTTTAAGGTTAAACTCAATGGTTGCCCTTTTTACATCTCCCCAGTCCTGGTTAAAAGGAATGGTATTGTACAACTGGTAAGGATCTGTATCACTACCCACCTGCGCCCAGTTGGCCCTAACTTTAAGAAACGAAAGCACATCAGATTTGATTTTGAATACATCGGTTACAATGGTGCTTAACGATGCCGACGGATAAAAATACGAGTTGTTGCCGTCAGGTAATGTGCTCGACCAATCGTTTCTGCCCGTTAAATCAAGAAAAACCATATCCTTAAACGATACTTGCCCAAGTCCATAGATGCTATTAATGCGTTTGCGAGAGTTGTACTGCGAATTTACAATGGTACCGGCCTGTGCATTGGCAATATTATATACCCCTGGTATGCTTAGGCTTTCTGTTTTCTGCGCGGTAAATCTGTTGGTCTGGTTCATTTGGTTACCTCCGGCAGAAATACTTAACGACCAATCCTGGTTCAACAGTTTTTTATAGCTCAGTAAAAAATCGGTATTCTGTTCTTTAAAGAAAGAATTATCTACCCCGTATCCACCGAATTTAAAACGTTTTGAACTGAAGGGGCGTTTAGTTTCGTGTTCTTCGTTGTACATATCCAACCCTGTACGTACCATTAAACTTAAGTTTTTGCTAATGTCGTAAACCGCCTGTATGTTTCCCGTTAACCGGTTCCTGTCGTAGCCGTTGGTATGCTCATACGCTACAAAATAAGGATTGTCGGAATCATCTGCTGAAAACTGCTCGATGTTTTCCCTTCCCGGTTTCCAATAGTTTTTCAGGTCGTTGATGTTCATGTTCGGCGGAAGCGAATACAGCATTTGCGTTACGCTTTCGCGGTAAGCCGATGGCCTGTTGTCGCTTTTATTGTTTACATAACCAATGTTGGTACTGATCTTTAATTTAGGATGCAGCACGTAGGTGGCTGAAAGGTTAAGCGTATTCCTTTTCAGGTCGGTATTGGGTACAATCCCTTTATTGTTGAGGTTAGTGTATGATAAACGGTAATTGCCATCGGCATTTTTGCCACTAATGGAAATATTGTTGGTGTAGGTAGCGCCGGTTTCGTAAAAATCCTGCGGGTTGTTGGGGTGAGATACCCAATCGGTGGCAATCGGTTTTCCGCTGGCATCCAATGGGCTGTTCCATTGCAGGTGTTTTGTACCTACATCAAGCCTTGGGCCCCATGCCGAAGTGGTAGAAGAAGCCTGATCGTCAGTATATTCGCCGCCGCCAAAGGTATGCTGAAAATGTGGGAACATCCAGGCCTGATCGTACATGGCATTTGAGTTGAAATTGATGCCCAAACCTTTTTTGTTTGCCGAACCGCTTTTGGTGGTAATCAGTACCACACCGCTTCCGGCCCTGCTGCCATATAAGGCTGCTGCACTTGCACCTTTTAAAATGGTAATGCTTTCTACATCATCCGGGCTGATATCGGCAATGGGGCTGCCATAATCAACTGATGAGCGACCAACTTCTGATGTGGCGCGTAGCGAATGTGCTACCGGAACACCATCAACCACAAATAGAGGCTGGTTATCGGTAGCGATAGATGATTGCCCCCTGATGGTGATAAAAGAAGTTGATCCGGGATCGGAACCGGCACTTACTACATTTACTCCGGCTACTTTGCCTGCGAGCGAGTTAACCACGTTTACTTCTTTTACAGTATTAACATCGCTTCCCTTTACGATGGCAATAGAGTAACCCAATGCTTTTTCGGCACGTTTAATACCCAGGGCGGTAACCACTACATCCGAAAGTGCAGTTTCATCAGGGGCCAGGCTAACAATTAGCTCGCTTTGGTTATTGATTGCGATTTCTTTGGTCTGATAACCGATCATCCTGAAAATCAGTATGGCCGATTTGTCGGTAACGCTCAGGCTAAAATCGCCGTTCAGTTTGGTGCTGGTAGAATTGTTGCTGCCTTTTTCGATTACGTTTACGCCAGGCAGGGGCAAACCTTTATTGTCAGTCACCTTTCCACTCACGCGGACTGATTTTTTAATAATCACCTGGTTTCTTTCGATCAGGTAGGTAAGCTGCATTGGGGTTAAAATCCTGTTTAACAAACTGCCAACGGTTTCGTTATCAGCTTTTAAGCCGGTAATGTGCTGTTGCGCTACCGCATCTTTATTGGAGTATACGAAATACAGGCCGGTTTTCTTTTCAATGGTTTTAAATAGATCGGTTAAGCTGCCCTGTTTTAAATTGATGCTTACTTTGGTGTTTAATTGTTGTGCATTTACAGGCGATGCCTGCCCTACAAAGAGCATTACCGAGAGCATGATGTAAATGATGGTGAAAAAACGCATTGCGCTAAAAATTAATTGACTAGTCACTGCTGACTTTTTCATAACTTTGTATGTTTTAATCTTGATGGGTTAAAATAAAATTTAAAATTTCTTAGCTGCGGCATGCGCCAACATGCTGCAGCTATCTTTTACGCGTTGTTTAGTTACATTTACCTCCTTTTATATAAATAGTCTGTTTGTTTATGGTGTAATGGATATCGAATGTAAGCCCGATGGTTTTCATTACCTCGCTTAGTGCCACATTGTCGAATTTTGCTGTGAGTTCGCAGTTTTTGAAAGACTGGTCGGTAATAATCTTAACCGCATATTTACGTGATATGATCTGAAATACCTCTTCCATAGGTGTGCTTTCGAAATTCATCTTTCCTGTTCTCCAGTCGACCGAGGTTTTGGCATCATCAACTTCTTCGCGCAGCAGCCGGGCTAATCTTAGATCGTAAACTGCTTTCTGATCGGGCAGGAGGTGAACCGCAGATGATTGTACGCCTGCAGAATCTCTTGAAACCGCTACCTTTCCGGTAAGCACGGTTACTTCCGGCCGGGAGCCTTTCCAGGCACGGATATTAAAACTGGTTCCCAGTACCCGGGTTTGGATGTTCTGGCTTTTTACGATAAACGGATGAGCAGGATCTCTTTTTACCTTGAAGAAAGCTTCTCCATTGAGTTTAACCGTTCTGAAGCCGGCATGTTTCAGGTTTTGCGGAAAGCTGATGCTACTGCCTGAATTTAACCATACCTCCGAACTATCTGGGAGCATAACATTAATAATTTTGCCAGGCTCAGCAGTTTTGGTTACCCAGGCGATGGCGTTTTGGCTAGTAAGAGAGGTTTTTTGATTACCGGTTACAAAAAATACCAGCGCCCCAATAACCGCTGCGGCAGTTGCAGCCGGCCACCATTTTAATATCTTCAGTTTTTTTGCCGGAGCCTCATCCAGCTGTTGTTTGATGATGGCAAAACTTTCTCTCCACGATCCATCGTCCGGTAGTTGTGCCGTATCTTCCCATAGCGATAATGCCTCTTCCAATTGCGCTAGCCGCTCGGCATCGTTATCTGCCCAATCGTTAAGCTTTTGTTCGAGCATGGCTATTTCGGCCTTGCTGCGGCCAGGGTTTTCCTTTACCGCTAAATATTCGAGTACCAATTTCCAGGTTTCCTGATCCATTCACATGCTTTTATACTTAGAAAGACAAGAATAGGAGGGGCACTACGGGCCGTAAGTCGTTAACTTTGTGTTAATAAACCGTTAAGTAGCGTTTTACCTGAATTCAAATCTGTTTTTCAGTACTTTTTGTTGAAGAAACTCAAAACCTTTTACAAGATGATCTTCTACGGTACGTACCGAGATATCCAATAAAACCGCAATTTCCTTATAACTGAAGCCATCAATCCGGTACATGTAGAAAATAAGCCGCCTGCGCTCGGGCATCTGATCAATAAGGGCATAAAGTACCCGGTTCCGGTCTTTATTCTGAAGCGCCTGCGCCGGGGTTTCTTTCATGTCAGTAATTTCAGGGATCTCTTCTTCGCTATCAATATGCCAGAGATTGGCTTTCGGCGCTTTGTGATAATTGGTAGCCGCATTTTTAACGGCACGGAAAAGGTAGGCTTTTTCGTTAGTGAGGATGGTGCCGTTTTTCCATATGGAAATAAATACATCATTTAAAATGAGTTGCGCATCTTCTATGTCCTTAACCAGATAAAGGGCATAATTTTTTAACGTAGGGTACATACGGCGATAAAGATCTTCGAAAGTTTTTTCATCAAACTTTTGTTCCATATCGTCGTTAAATCCGGCAGTATTGTTTTCGCCCATAAATTATCGCGTCAAAATTAAAATTCAGAAACGATACGCATATTAACAGAATATTAAATACTCATGGTAATTTAGCCTTCAGGTACCAACGGTCTGAGAAGAGGAAATTAAGAATTGTACTCTATTTAAGCTTGTTTTTTTTAATTGATATTTAGTTAGTGTTAAATTATAGGAGGGTTAATTCATTGTTAAGTGTCTCTTTTGTCTTGTTGTAATGATAATTTAATATTAAATTTATCATTAGGTAACTTTGTGCCAATGAACTTTCCCCTTTTTCTTTACTACGAGCTACTGATCAGATTGACCCTTTTTAATCCTGAGATTGGAGAATTCCGATCTGCACTGCCTTTTGATGATTATGTACTGCTCAAAACCGATAAGGGGATGATGGAGATCCCAATAGATATAATGAACATGCAGTTCAACGATCCAGGATTGATCCCGGAGCAGGAGATAAGCAAACTTGCTGCCGCCTTTCGTGCCTATAGCGAAATTGACGCAATGACCTGTGGGCCGGTTTCAAATGCATCCTAAGGCAAGCTTGAAATATTACTTCAGCACTAGCCGAAATGCTATCATAAGCAGTATATCGAGTGAACATATAGAGGGATCCTAAAAAATAGCGTGCAATACCGAAAAGTGAAAAAAGGATTGAGATATTATTGTTTTTTTCTTTAAAAATTACGCCACGTTATTCACTTAATTTGCTTTGGTTATCTCTCATTCCAATTTGAAGGCTTCATTGTCATTCCCATCTTTCAAAACCACGGTTTGGCTTTACCTTTTTCTGAAGAATAAGTTTGCAAGTAAATGCAGTGATATATTACTTTTTTGTATCTTTTTTTAGCGTTTAAAAAGCAAAACCCCGGCTTTTTACAACCGGGGCTTCTTCTTTATATTTTAACAAGCAATTGTTCTGCTGGTTCCTTAGAGATATTGGCAGGCTGCTTCGCCAAAATTTTCCCCGGTTTCTTTTTCTTAAACTTCCGGCCATACCATACCAGGAATCCGGTAATCGGTAAACTGGCGCCAATGAGTGAGGCCAGGAAGGCCAATACTTTGCCAGGAAACCCTAAAATACTGCCTACATGGATATCGTAATTCATTTTTCTTAATTTCTGCCCGAAAGTGGCTTGCGCGTATGCAACAGAATAGGCATCTTCCCGCTTTAATTCCTGCAAGGTATGTTGATCAAAGGTGTAGCCCTGGCTATTGTAAAACTGCCCTTTATTTGGGTACACGGTAATGTTTATGGCGGCCTTAGCATCTGCGGTATCCACAAAACTATAATAAAAACCCATTGATTTAGGGTGGCGCGCAACGACTTGGTTCCAGGCCATATCCATCGCTTTTTCTGGCCTGTAACCTTTTCCTTTTAGTGTGGAGTCTGAATCCAGGCGTTTGTATTCTGCCAGCTTATCGCCACCAGATGTAACCCAATAGATACCCTCACTATACCATTTAATGCCATACACCATTCCGGTAAGGGCTATGGCTAACAGAAATAATAAAGCGTAAAAGCCGAGTACGTTATGCAGGTCGAGATTTAACCTTTTAAAAGAGGCACCCCATTTGATTTTAAAACTCTTATTACGCGTGGATTGATTCCATTTCTTGGGATACCACCAGATCAATCCGGTAAGCAGTAAAAACACAAAAATCAGGGTACCGTAGTTAACAATTGCCCGGCCTATTTGAGACGGCATCCAAAGAAAACGGTGTCCGTTTAAAATAAACCTGAAGAAATCTGATTCGCCAGGTTTATGCACTTCTGTACGGATTACTTCGCCCGTATAAGGGTTCAATTTAAGGATGGTATTGCCCGTACGGCGATCTTTTGGGCCGGCATTGGCGGCACGTAAATTTAAGTTAATGGCCCTGCCTTGCTGGTAGTTGGCGTACGACGGCACTTTCTCCGGGTAAAGCTTAGCCGCAATCTGCATCAGCTCGGAGGGTTTAATTACGGGCTTATCTTGCCAGGCTACTTTCGTGTCTGGCTCCAGCAGCCCGGTAATTTCTTCATTAAATACCCAAATACAACCAGTGAGGCACACGATGAATACAATGACGCCAGATATCAAACCTAACCACAAGTGCAGCCAATTGTTGATGCGTTTGAAAAGCGTGTCTTTTTGCTTTTTCTTTCCTTGATTTCGGGTATTGGTCATGGTGCCTGCTTTATTGATCGGATATAGATTATTTAAAACGGTAGGTAATGCTCAATCTTGCATTGCGCGGAACCTCATAAATATAGGTATAGTACGAAACTGATGTTGCCGTTTCAGTAGCCAGCTTGGTATATGATCCCTGTGTGAGCAGTCTACGGTCCAATAGGTTATTCACTAAGGCTGCTATGGTTATTTTACCTTTTTCATAGGAAACACCTGCATCAAAACGATAATAAGCCGGTAACATCAATGGAACAGCAGTAGATCCGGCATAACGCCCCAATTGGATCTGGTAGCCCGCACTCAATCCAAAACCGTTCAACAAAGCCCCTTGCTTCTGGTAGCGGTATGATAACCAGCCGTTGGTAATATGTTTAGCCGAGTTAGGGGTATGCCTGCCTACCAGTTCTGGTTTAGCATCTTCACTTACCTTGGCATCCGTTAGCGCATAGTTTAATACAACGTTTAATCCTGGGGTAATTTCGCCATTGATATCCAGTTCAATACCTTTGGAGATGATACCGCCCAATTGGATCTGGGCATTTGGGTTCATCGCCAGGTGTGCCGGATCGAGGTCGGCAGTTAACACATTTTTTTTCTTGATGCGGAAGGCAGCAGCGGTTACGTTCCATTTACCATCAAAGAAATCCTTTTTTAGGCCCAGTTCGATATTATTGCCACGAATCGGCTTGAAGGGGTTTCCGGCATAATCCTGGCCGGCAACAGGCAGAAAACTCTGGTCATAGAGTGTATAGGCACTAAAATCTTTTGCCAGGGTTACGCTCAAGCCGGCCCTTGGGCTAAAAACATTATCAGATAGCTGCGTGAGGTTTGTTTTGCCCACGGTTACGGCATGTGTAAAACGGCCGGCTAAGGTTAACCGAACCCGTCCATCCAGCATGCGGAGCTCATCCTGCAGGTAAGCGCCTGTATAGGTCAGGCTAGTGGCATATACATTTGATCCTGAACGGTTCTGAATGCTGCGCGAACGATCGAAGATTGGAATACTGGAGATAGGAAGGCCGTAAACAGGATTGTAAATGTTAAACGGAGCATCATTTGTCAATGGTATATCAGACTTTGTTACACTCGAAAAATCGCCCCAGGTTTTCAGGTTCCCCATATCCAATCCACCCAAAATACGGTGTACAATAAGCCCCGTAGTCAGGTCGCCCATTAGGCTTACCTGGATATTTTTATTAATGGCCAGTTCCTCGCTGATGTTCAGATAGCGGCGCATATCGCCATTTGGCGCGATTTTCGAGGGCCAAGGAGTACCTCCGTCTAAACCATAGCGGAGATAGGCCGCCTGGGCATTAATCTTCCAGTCGTTATTTAAACGGTGGCTTACATAAACGGTGGCATTGTGATCATAAAGCTTTGCAGGGTCGAGCGACGGATCGCCAAGAAAGAAACTAGGGTCTGTATCAGCAAATCCTTTTGGCGAAAAACCGTATGACCCCAGTGCCTGTGCCTCTACATGCTGGGTAGTATATTCAGCAGTAATCAAGGTATTGCTATCCACCTGGTAGCTAATTACGGGGGCAATAATGTATTTATCGGTGTAATTGTATTTGTTGTAACTATCTTTGGTTTGTGCGGCTACGTTCAGGCGGAATAATAATCGGCCATCGCGGCTTAATTTACCATCCAGATCGGCAGCCACGCGACCCAGGTTATAGCCTCCACCCACTACACTTACCGAACTACGGTTTTGACCGGTAGGCTTTTTGGTTACCACATTATAAATACCACCAGGTTCGCCGTTGGCCATCATAAAGCCAGAGGGGCCCTTTACAAATTCTATTCGGTCGATAGTGGCGGCATCGTCAGCCAATGGCCCCCAGGGCATTTTTTGGTTCATGCCGTTCCGGAAGGCCGGAATACTGGTGCCACGCATAAAAATATTGGCATATTGAGCATCCCAATGGCCTACGCGCAAGGTACCGCTCACATTTCTGGTTACACCATCAACAATATCAAATACCTGTTGGTCTGCCAGTATTTTGCTGGTTACCACTTGGATGTTCTGTGGTACCTCGATCAGTGGCGATTGTAATCGCAATGATGGCGATACTTTATCCACCTTATATCTTTTTTTATTCGTACTGATCTGCACCTCGTCTAATTCCGAACGGTTTTCTTTCAAAGAAAAATCAGCAATTACGGTACTACGCGATGAAATCTGTATCTGCTTTTCTTTTGGATAAAGGCCAACCGCCGAAACCACCAATGTATAATCGCCAACCGGCACACGCCTTATCTGGTAGAATCCATCTTCATCAGTAACCGAGCCATAACGGGTGCCTTTCAACACTACGCTTACCCCAGCAGCTACACTACCATCGGCAGTAGTGATCCTTCCTCTCACTACACCGGTTTGCTCATCATTGCGGTTTTGAACTAAACTATCTTTCAGATTTGTATAACTTCCTGTAAGCGAAGTTCCAGAAATGGCATGGGCTGCAAATATTCCCGTGCAGCACATACCTAAGAGTAAAATTTTCTTAAATTGCATTTACTTTTAATTAGACGTTAAAGGGATCCGGGCTTAAATCCGGTAGTGCCACACGGAGTTCCAATCCGCTGTGGCATTTTTTTGCAAAGGTATATTTATTTAGAATAAATCCAAATAGATTGCAAAAATTAGATCTAAATCGTTTAAGTTAGCCCAGAATTCGATAGTTTAGCTTTAAATTTTATTTGCACATCGAATCCATTAGCTTTTTTTTAGCAGATTTCTTTAGAACAGTGATAAAGAAAAAGTTTTGAAATCGCATCATTAAGATTGGTGGAGTAGGCTTTACCGTATTTTTTATTTCTGATAAACATATTTAGCTGGGGAAGATCTAACCTATATCGCATTCCACAAATTGAAACTATCTATTTTCTTTAAAACTGCCTGTATTTACCATGTAATTTCTAAATTTGGAACACGGCTTTCAAATCATTAATGTTATTTATAAATCTACTAATTTTGTAGACGATGCGTGTTCTAAAAGATTCAGAGTCTGAACTGGTGCTAAAGTTGAAAAATGGCAGCAAAACTGCTTTTTCCCTTCTTTATGAACGGAACGTAAAAAGAATCTACGCATTTGCACTCAAGATTTTAAAATCACCTGTACTTGCCGAAGACGTTGTTCAGGAAGTATTTGTAAAATTATGGGAAACCGCTCCTAAATTGGAACCCAGCTTACCCATACAGTCTTACCTGTTTACCATAGCTAGAAATTTATCATTAAATGTGATTCGTAAAGCGGCCAAAGAAACCATTATTACGGAAGAGATCGCCAGATATGCGCTGGATCAGGGGGATAATGGACTTGCTTTTGCACAGTACAGGCAAACAACGGAATTTGTCTCCCGTGCTGTACAGCTGTTGCCCCCACAGCGTAAAAAAATTTATGAGCTTTGCCATGGCTCTGGCTATAGCTATAAACAGGCAGCTGAAGAACTTGGCTTAAAAGATGCAACCATCAACAGCCAAATGGTTAAAGCCATCCGCTTCATCAAAAAATATCTCGTCAAGAATGGGGCACTGCTGTCCTGGTTTTTTTAGTCCAGTTTAAATTTCAGCTGATTTTTCCCTTTTTTAGCGGAAACCACAAAGAAATGAAAATATTTTCTTTCCCGGTAAATGTACCATGGCCTTTAGGTGTTATGATATAAACCGCAAGCTATTTTGGAACAATCAATAAAGCAACTTTTTTTAAAGTATATACGGAACCTGACATCACAGGAGGAAAATGAGCAGGTGCTCTCGATGATACAGGACGGTAGCCATGAGGAAGCGTGGAAACTGGCTTTGCTGGAATTTCAGTGTGAATTTGAAGGCACAAAGGAAGAAACCAAACTGGCTGATGAACAGGCACTTTTTGAAAAAATTAAAAATCGCACAACATTAAAACCAATAAAAAAGCCATTGCATTGGATTGGGTATGCTGCATCTGTGGTATTAATTTCCGCGATTGGATTTTTGGTGTTTAAACCGGTAACCAGGCCCGTTACTGCGGCAAAAAATAAAACAGCTAAATCAACTGAAAACGCTAAGGGACATCAATGGATCAAGTTGCCAGATGGAACTTCTGTACAGTTGAACAACAATAGCCGTTTGGTGTATGATCAGGATTTTAAGGGAAAGAAAAAAAGAGAGGTAACCTTATTTGGAGAGGCTTTTTTTGATGTAACCCACGATGTTGCACATCCCTTTGTTATCCATACCGGGAGCATTACCACAACCGTACTGGGTACTGCATTCAATATTTCTGCTTACAATGATCAGAAAGCGGTAACCGTAACGGTTGCCAGGGGCAGGGTTGTGGTACGACGGGCTGATAAAACTTTGGCCGTATTAACTCCAAATCAGCAATTGAGCTGGAAGATTGGCCAGGCCGATCAAAGTAAGCAGACGGTGAATGCGGAAAAGGTAACCGCCTGGAAGGAACAGGATCTGATTATGGATGATATTACGCTGTTGCAGGCTTCGGAGCTGATTGCAAAGCGTTACGGCATAGAAGTTTTATTTAAAAGTGATCAAGTAAAAACATGCCGCTTTACCGCTGCTTTCCTAAAGCGGAATAACATCAGTGAGGTTACAGAAGTGCTTAGTGCGATTACCGGAGCTTCTTTTGAACGCAAAGGCAACCTGTTGTTGATTGATGGCGCAGGATGCGAAAATTAATAAACCAACCAAACATAAAATCCGATGAAGAAAAAAGTAACACCAACATGATATAGGAGCAGAATTAAGTAAACCCCGGCGGCCACCGGGGCTTACAACAGTTTTAAATTATATATCGAACAACCTAAAACCATTGCAATGTATTATAAAAAT